>JAESFH010000138.1_pt1 | contig 53993 bp, 47 predicted proteins | sample 9269381 | NCBI WGS metagenome assembly JAESFH01 (sample SAMN14504062, study PRJNA617094) | algae metagenome | isolation source: Aphanothece sp. CMT-3BRIN-NPC111 and co-occurring heterotrophs from well... | place: USA: Clark Mountains Wilderness, California | collected 2010-04-18
ACGTTCAACTTACCAAAGTTCGGTATAAGCAATCGCAACTTTTAGTTTTACAGATATAGCAGTCGCCAAGGCTGCGCTTGGCAATCGACCTCAACCCTATGCATCCAGAAGTGCTGCTATCACTCTTCAACTGCTCAAAGCTAATTGCTAAAAGCTAACTGAAGGATTGCTATATATGGCGCTGCGTTGCTAAAAAATATCCTTCCGTTTCTGTATCCAGAAGGTAACAGTTAAATAAACCGCTGCGTGCAGTAATAAGGCTTCCCAATTTAAATTGAGAGTATGCAAATATCCCCTTGGTACTATGTTTATAACCATCTCCGTTTTTATCAAAAGCGGGCTGGGCTTCGGTTCGCGGAATGAGGTTGCATTTGTTACAAAGAGAGACGGTGAAGCGGTCTATATTTTAGCTATCTTTGCTGACGATCACGCCTATGCCCAAGACGGTAAAATATTTCCCAATATGTCTAGTCTAGTGTTTGACGGCAGCCAGCTACAAATTCTAGACTTGGCGGGGACTGAACCTTTGAGAAGGTCAACTTCCTTACTGTGAACCCAGCCGCCATAATCCAGACGCACCTATTCCCCTTCAACAAAAGCTTATACAGGCAGATAAGACAAAGCAAGCCTCCATAATCAGGTGTAGATCATGAGCCATAAACCCCAACCAGAAAGGGATAAGCGTGACCAAGAGATTGCTTCTCTGCAAGCCAAACTTGACCGTGCTTATCTATTGATTGAAAAGCTAACGCAGCAGAATGCTAAACTTCAAGGCCGAGTTACTTACTTAGAAAATCACTATAACCAGCAGTCTACACCGCGAGGCACTAAAATTTCTAGAGCGCCCTCAAGCAATAGGCAGCAAAGGCGGAAGCAAGGTTCAACTATGTTTAGTAGGCGCATATCTAAAGACCATGCTGCTAAAGCCTCTGGGCAAAAAGTTGCTGCCATAGTGATCGCATTCACTGCCCTATTTACAATTGCTGGATTAGCAGTAAGAAGTCCGAACACCTGGCATTACGCACAATTATCTGCCAAATCATCCACGATTTGGTCACAGCTTTTTCATCTACCTTCTGCTTCGCGAGTACTTCCCCCTGGGGCTAAAGCTGGCCCACTGACCATTTCCTCTCCTCAACCAGGGGAAGAAAATCCAGAACTTGTTTACAATGTCACGGCACCTCCCCACTTTGAGCAGAGTGAAAGTTTGCAAGCACTTGTTGATGAGTTGGTTAGTCTTGCTTCTGATAAAGATCTGCCTACAAAGTATTTATCGATTACATTAATAGATACTAAAACAGGTGAAATAGCGGGCTATCAGCAAGATAGCTTTAGATATCCCGCGAGTGTAGTAAAAATGTTTTGGATGGTAGTTGGGTATGCACATATAGAAAATCGTATTTTGGAAAATGAAGGTAATTTCAATGTAAATATTGACAAAATGATTAAACAGTCTGACAATGATGCCGCTAGCTTTATTGTTGATCAAATTACCGATACTAAATCTCAACTAAAAATCGAAAATGAAAAGTTTAAGGATTGGCTAAATAAGCGACAATCTATTAGTAGATTCTTTCAGCCAGCCGGTTACGATAATATTAATATTAATCAAAAAGCTTTTCCTGTTTATTCTATAAATTTTCCAGAGCCTATGGGTACGGATTTGCAGATGCGGAACGTTCCCCAAGGTTCTATTCGGAATCAGATAACCACAAATTATGCGGCTCGGCTACTGTACGAGATTTGCGTGAGTAAAGAGGCTGTTTCAGCAGCAGCAAGCGAAACAATGTGTGAATTGCTAAAAAGAGATTTGAGTTCAGAAGTGTGGAAAAAAGAGACAGGCAACTTTAACCCTATACGGGGTTTGCTAGGGGAGGGCTTAGCTGACACTAATGTTAACTTTTATTCCAAAGCTGGCGGAACTTCTACGGATAGGCTAGATGCAGCATTGGTGATAACAGAAGATGATACAACTGCTTATATTTTGGCTGTATTTGGTAATGATAGCGCCTACGCGGAAGACTCGGACATATTTCCTAAGATGTCTCGTCTGGTGTTTGACCAAATGAGCAATCGCAGCTTGAGTCGATAAGCCATTCGATTTTAGATTTTAGATTTGTGTCGCCCACTCTTAGAACCTATCCGAACAGTGGTTTGAAGATATTTTTAACCACAGATAAACACAGATGAACACAGATACCAGTATGTATTGGGCGACTGAAACGGATTTTTCAATATAGCCTATTAGGCTAGGTAGAAGGTTTTTCTGGCAAGAAGGAATCCTTTAACCTCAGCGATAATATGAGCTTCAACTAAATTTGATAGTATGGGTTAGCACCCCAATAAATCCGCATCTAGGATAACTATCTGTAAAACTACCTATGATTATATTCCCGCCCCCTATTTTACCTCCTGCACCACTGGTATTTTCCACCTTAGTACAAGCAGCATCACCACCTACTACCTTTCTTCAGCTAAGACAAAATCTTACAGCGCTATCCTACAACGTCACCACGCCTCCTAAACTTCAACAGAGCAAAGAGCTGCAAACAATTGTTGATGAGGTTGTTAGTTTTGCTGCTGTTAAAGGACTACCCACGGCTCCTTTATCAATTACATTAATTGATATAAAGTCCGGTGAAGTTGCCGGATATAAACAAGAGCAACTGAGGTATCCCGCCAGTGTCGTCAAATTGTTTTGGATGGCGGCAATTTACGATCAGATAGAAAAAGGTATTTTATCCAACGAACAGTCAGTTTATTCAGACCTGTATAAGATGATTCAATACTCAAATAACGAGTCATCTAGCCGTATTTTAGACAGAATTACTGACACGAAATCTGGAGGAAAGCTCCAGGGCAAAAATTACCAAAATTGGTTGCAAAAGCGTAATGGAATCAACCAAACTTTTCAATCAGCAGGCTATAAAGGCATTAATATCAACCAAAAAGTTTATCCGGTTCCTTACCTAAATCTCTATCTCCCCAAAGGGCGAGATTTGCAGATGCGGGGAAACCCCAAAAAGCCTCTGCGGAATCAGATGACCACGGCTCATGCGGCTCGACTCTTATACGAGATTGTTACTAACCAGTCTGTGTCGCCAGAAGCTAGCCAAAAAATGGCGAAATTGCTAACAAGAGATTTAAGTCAAGAAAATCGGTCAACTCCTGAAGAAGAGTTATTGTTTGGAAAGTATCTGCCAGATGATGTCTACCTGGCCTCCAAAGCCGGATGGACTTCGACAGATCAGCACGAGGCAGCATATGTATCAACGAGAGACGGTGAAACCGCCTATATTCTGGTTGTCTTTGGTAGCGATCGCGCCTACGCCCGAAACAAGGATATTCTTGCTCAAATGTCTCGTCTGGTGTTTAACCGCATGAGCGATGGTCAAAGACCCGCCTTCGGCGATACGTTGCTCCGCAACACGCTACGCGATGGTCGTTCGCGCAGCGTCCCGTAGGGAAGACCCGCCTTCGGCGATCGCATTCACTAAAATCTGATCCCAACTTGCCCGTTTACTCCCCTAACCGAGTTGTAACCAACACCCAAGGTTACGTTATCTGAAGCCCCTACCTGGACACCACCTGAGTAAGCAAAACCTCCATCTTCTGAGTACAGTCCAACTCCCACATAAGGTGAAACCACTGGCACGCTAATAAATTTAAGCACATCTACTCCAGTAGCCCCGTCAGGGCCACTTCCTAGCTCAACTCCCAAATTGAAAGCCCGCGCCCCCACAGAATAGGTGACATCGCCATCTTTTGCACCAACTGAAACCCAGGGTTGTGGTACAAGTTGACCATTAGCGGGATTTGGGGTAGATACAACTAGCAAAGATAGTGCTGTAATTAATGTTCCGGCAGATAATCTTTTCACTTGGTGACACCCCTGTTTCTAGGTTGAGAATTGAGTACCACTACACCAGGCTTCAGCGCTAGCAAGGGGTAACTTAGCAAGCTTATAGAATAATGTCTCAGGAATTTTGTTCCTAAGCTCCGGTTCCCAACTGCCAGGTTGTAACTAAGAAGACGACAACAGCTGCGAGCGCTAACAACCCCTGAATCAAACGCCCAACCAGCGAACCCACCACAATCCCCACACCTGCCTTAAGCGCTTGCTTAGTTCTAAGTGTTAGCTCTAACTCCCGCCGGTAGAGGAACTCACCCGCGATCGCGCCCATTAATGGTCCCAGCAATATGCCTACTAAGGGGCCTCCAAAAGGCAAAGCTGGCAAAAATCCTAAAATACCCACAGTTAAGCCCACTATGGCTCCAATCTGCCCCCAGGAACTCGCGCCAGCACGTTGCGCCCCCCAATAAGTGGCTAAAAAATCAATGCCTATGCTGAGGAGCAAAACTACGACTGAGACTCCCAGTGCCCAACTGACACTACTAAAACCGTAAATTGCTCCCCAGACAATAATTGCTCCCACAATCAAACTAGAGCCAGGGATGCCAGGAATTATAGCCCCAATAACGCCCACAACCATGACGGCAACGAGCAACCAGTACACAATTGTCATGTCCATTTAAATACCTGCCGGGGCAACATCATCTGAATAGCGACTGAGGGTGTCTGCGAGTTTATCAGCAATCCCCTCGATCCAATTTTCATCTTGTTTTGTATAACTGCGCGGAGCATTTGCACCCAAAATCAGCACGCCTTGGTTTCCTAGGGGCTGGCAAATAACACCCTGGGTATTTTCTGGCAGATAGTCAAATTCAATCCGTCCTGGATAAACTTTCAGGTCTACTAAATAAACGGGCTTTTGTTTGTCTAGCACACGCTTTATTATTGGCCCCGGCTGGACATCCGGCTTTACGCCTAAAATGCCTCGCCGCAATAATATTTTTCCTTGATACCAAACGACGAGCGATCGCGTTACTGTATTCGTCAGCAACAGATGCGATGCCCAGGCTAGTTCAGTTTTTAATGGCTCCGCTAGCATCGGGGCTAGTTCAAAACCCTCCTCGCCAGTCAACTCAACAGCGTCAGGGCGTTTTGGCTGTACCTGCTGCCACAGCATCCCCGTCAAAATTAACAGCGCACTTAATATCACACCCAGCGCATCAGAGCGAGCTTGAGAATCAGTCAACTGCGGCGTCAGCAACCTGTTCATCATCAACAAGACACCGGCTAACCCACCGGCGACAAGTGGCAGACGTCGCAATACCTGATTTTGATCTTGCTTAGCCATGCTTCCAAATAGTTATGAGTTATGAGTTTTGAGTTTTGAGTTAAAAGGCCTGAAGGAGGCGCTGCGATGAAGACTTATTTAATTTCTTCAATTCAAGACTCAACATTCAACACTCACGTACTATGTTCATAGTTCATCTGGCTCAATAATCCGCTGGAACAAATAGCCTGTACCTCTGGCGGTGAGAATCAACTCTGGATTACTGGGGTCATCCTCCAACTTAGCCCGCAAGCGCGAGATGTGAACATCTACCACCCGTGTATCAACGTGGCGTTCTGGTGTATAGCCCCACACCTCCTGCAATATTTCCGAACGGGAAAAAGGTTCTCCAGAGCGGCTGACTAACAACTCCAGCAGACTAAATTCCATCCCAGTCAGCCGGATGCGCTCATCACCTTTATAAACTTGCCGTTTATTGGTGTCAATTTTAATATTCCCCACATGGATGACACCGGAACTGGGAATTCCCGATGTACCCGTTTTGTCCACCCGCCGCAGCACTGAACGAATCCGGGCTTCTAATTCCTTGGGGGAAAAAGGTTTGACTACATAGTCATCGGCTCCCAGTTCTAACCCGGTGATGCGGTCAGCTACATCGCCCAAAGCCGTTAGCATAATGATGGGAACATCCGATTCTTTACGCAACTCCTGACAGACACCGTAGCCATCGAGCTTGGGCATCATTACATCCAAAACAACCAAGTCAGGCTCGGCGTTGCGAAAAGTATCTAGGGCTTCCTCTCCATCGGCAGCCGTGACGACATCGTAGCCGATCATTGACAGTCGAGTTTCCAGAATCCGACGAATGCTGGCTTCATCATCAACCACCAGGATTTTTTCTTTGTGGCTTTCCAAACTGCTCAACGCTCCTAGTTACTAGTATTTCTAATCGTTAATTTTTTATACCTTATCATTAAGATATCACCCAAGTGAGCTAGTTTGCAGAAGCTGAAACTCGCACCTATACTGCTTTTTATGCTTTCCTTAAATTTTCGCTGTCTTAAAATTCTATAACAATTAAGACATGGCAAAGCCTAGAATTACCTATATTTGTAACGAATGTGGAGCCGAGTCTTCACAATACTTCGGCAAGTGCCCGTCCTGCAACAGCTGGAACTCTCTGGAAGAACAGGTCACAGCAGCACCCACAGCCGTTCCTGGTCGGCCGAGTCTTCAATCTAATCATCGACCCAACGGCAAATCAGCGCCTAAAGCTCCGGCTCAGCCAAGGGTGTCTGTTAAGTTTGCGGACATAAGCGACCGACAAGTAGTGCGGTGGTCTTCTGGCTATGGTGAACTCGACCGGGTGCTGGGTGGGGGAATTGTTCCTGGCTCTTTAGTGCTAATTGGCGGCGATCCAGGAATTGGTAAATCAACGCTACTGCTTCAGGTGGCCAATGGATTGGCTCACAATTATCGTATCCTCTATGTCTGTGCAGAAGAATCAGGTCAGCAAGTGAAGCTGCGAGCTTCTCGCTTAGGTGTTGGTACTCCTGCTACTCCCCTAGTCAATGAGGGTACCCCGATTGAGGCTGAGGTGATGGAGGAAACCTCAGTTGCTCTGGAGAAAAACTCTAGTGTGGATGAGCCGAATTTATATGTGCTACCGGAAACAGACTTAGAAGAGATATTGAAGGAGTTAGAATCTCTAAAACCCCATGTGGCGGTAATTGACAGTATCCAGACTATTTATTTTCCGGCTATGGCATCGGCTCCAGGTTCGGTGGCTCAAGTGCGAGAATGTACCTCGGCGTTGATGCGGATGGCGAAGCGGGAGGATATCACACTGTTGATTGTGGGTCACGTCACAAAGGAAGGCGCGATCGCCGGGCCGAAAGTACTGGAACACCTTGTAGATACAGTATTGTATTTTGAAGGCGATCGCTTTGCTTCTCATCGGCTACTGCGCTCAGTTAAAAACCGCTTTGGTGCAACTCACGAAATCGGCGTATTTGAAATGGCAGACAGGGGTTTGCGAGAAGTGCCGAATCCCTCGGAGCTATTTTTAGGCAACCGCGATGAAATAGCCCCCGGTACCGCTATCGTAGTGGCCTGTGAAGGTACTCGCCCAATTGTGGTAGAACTGCAAGCGCTGGTAAGTCCCACTAGCTACACTTCCCCCCGCCGCTCAACTACTGGCGTTGACTACAACCGACTGCTGCAAATTCTGGCAGTATTGGAAAAAAGAGTTGGTATTCCTTTGTCTAAATTAGATGCTTATGTTGCCTCTGCTGGTGGTTTACATGTGGAAGAACCGGCAGTGGATTTGGGGATTGCGATCGCCGTTGTTGCTTCTTTCCGCGATCGCATCGTCGATCCAGGCACGGTTCTGATTGGCGAAGTTGGCTTAGGCGGGCAAGTTAGGGCAGTTTCTCAGATGGAACTGCGACTAAAAGAAGCTGCTAAGCTAGGCTTTAAAAAAGCGATCGTCCCCAAAGGGCAAACCTTTCCAGACTTGGGTTTAGAAATTATCCACGTTGCCAAGGTGATAGATGCGATCGTTGCCGCTATTCCTGCTCAACCTAGTTTTGGCACCGACCCTGATGATGAGGAGAACACGGCATTCGGGGGCTAATCTGCTCACAAGTAAATCCTTCCCCACATCAAAAACATCCCGCCACTTGAGCGCCGCGAGCGCATCTCCAGTCATACCAAATTTGCACTTTTTCACCGTAAAATTCGCGTATCAGCTTAGCAGCAATTCATGGGAGCTATACAGCTTACCAGTTAAATTAAATATGGCTCTCGATTACACATAGTAGCTTTTTTCGTTAAGTTCGCTAATGCAATTCTAATATTTGTTTCCCTCAATTAAAGGTTTCTCGTTAGTAATTCTACTTGTCTGCCGAGGAGGGACGCAGTTTTTAAAATTGTTGTTTATAACTCTCACATTAGTTAAATCACCTAAATAATTCATAGACACACACTTATCAAGCGTTGTTGATGGATTGAAAGTATTATTTTGAATAAGCACATCCTGTATACGGTTGCCAAATACTCTGATTATAACAATAGTTTTTCGTGTTGTATAAATTTGATTGTTTAGCAACTTAATCCCTTGGTTGTTGCTATTAACTATAAGCACGGTGCCGCAATCAAAAAACTTATTATTCTCCACTGTGCAATTATTAACTCCTCCAAAGATACCGATTCCAGCTTCTAAGCTATTTCTAAATTCACAATTGGTAACCAATGCTTTCCTACCTGGTAGGTCAATCTTACCCTGAGCTAAAACTAGACCATGATGTATAGAATCATGAAAATTACAGCCAGAAAAAAGGTAACTTTTGTTAGGAGCTACGGGGGCATTTTCAACCCAAGCAGTTGCAGTTTTTCCAAAATCACAATTAGTTACTGTTAGATTCGCGTCTAAACTTAGCAGTGAGCCGTTGGAGTTAAATAGCTGGCAATTCGTAATCTTTAGGTTTCCTACATTACGACCGCCAGCGTAAATTAGTTCACCCCTGAAGTCATGAACTGAAACATTATTAATAGTAATGTTATCTAAACTCACGTCAAAATCTAGGCAGATACCTTTGTGAGTGACGTCCCATCCATCACCTGTAGTAGTATTAGCAGGAAAACCTCGGTTTCCGGTATATCCCTCGAACCCAGGCGAACCCCCTATAATTTCAAAATTTTGAAGCTTAATATTTTGCCTGGGTTTAGCAGGAGGGACAGTGCCTTTGACTAAAATACCAATACCTCTACGAACGCGCTTACCTATAGTAGTAGGTTTACCAGCAACAGCTCCACGTCTACGAACAGGTCCATCGAATAGAGAGTAATCCGAGCGGCTGTAAAGGATAGTTTGACCAATTCCCGCTCCAGTCAGTGTAATATTGTCGTAGTCAATAACGAGGGATGCAGCTTTTTGGTCATTTAAATTTGGAGGAGCAATTTGAAATTTACCTGCGGGAATTTGCACTATACCACCACCCTGCTTGCCTGCTGTATCAATTGCCTCCTGAATTGCTTTTGTATTAGCTGCTATAGTTTCAGCGTCATTAGTAATGCCAGTAACTAGTGCTCCATAATCACTTACCTTAAAAACCCTAGTGCTACCAGCAGCAAGCGATTCTTCCTGAATAGAGCTATTTCTACGTTTTTCTTGTTTCTTCTCTAAAGGAACAGAAGAAGAAAGAGAAACACCCTTTGATGCCAGGGAGCTGAGCAAGCCACTCATAAACATCCAGCTAAAGAAAGTACGGCGATCCATTACACCTCCAAAATTTTAAGTAAAAAGTTTTTATTTTTCTGCTATTTTATCAGCATTAATGTAAAAGTTATTTAACTTTTTTTTCAAAAGTTTTGAACAAACATTAAATATTTTAGGCAGCAAACCTGAGATATATCTATTATCCAGACGAACACAATTTTGGTTTGTTTCCCTCAAGATGCCACAATTTCATAAAAATATTAAATGTAATTTTTAAAAAACATAAGATATAGCAATGTCCTAGAAAGCACTTTTTTCATTAAAGCTGTCTGCTCATCCTGCCCTTAAAACTTTTAGCAATTAACCAATGATAAATTTGGTATTTTAATTAATAAACTCACAAACATCGCACATGGCTATTGAAATAGAGCGAAAATTTTTAGTTAAGGGCGATAGATGGCGATCGCTGGCTACTGGGATATTATATCGCCAAGGTTACATTGCCACCCAAAAAGGCACCACCGTGAGGATTCGTCTTGTGGGAGAGCAAGGTTATATAACTATCAAAGGCAAATCAGTTGGTATCTCTAGGGCAGAATATGAATATCCCATCCCAGCTGAAGATGCTCAAGAGATGTTGGATAATTTATGCGAACATCCACTGATTGAAAAAACCAGATATAAAATTAAATTAGCTGGCTTAATTTGGGAAATCGATGAGTTCGCTGGTGAAAATCAAGGATTAATTATAGCGGAAGTTGAAATCACCGACGAAAATCAGAATGTTGAGCTGCCGGAATGGATCGAGCGGGAAGTTTCTGATGATCCTAGATATTTTAACGTCAATTTAGCGAAGCATCCCTTTCAGCAGTGGTCTCAGGAAGAAAGGGAAAGCAACGAATAGAGAATGTGGGCGATCGCGCACAGGCTTAAATACTCTGGCAAATACTTGACAATAATGGCGTGTTATGTATTTCTTCATTTAGCCTGCAACGCACTTTTAAAGTGTAGGGTTTAGTCTGTTCCTGGCGATCGCTTTTCCTATTATGTCCGCGCTTATTACCCGTAAGAAAAACCGATTAACTTGTAGGGGCGGGTTTAACCAAGATATTTGTGGGTAGCAGATTTTCTCATATTTACCCGCCCCTACGCATATTGTGGTTGATCGGCAGGATATCCTATCATTCCGCATTCAAAAACTCCAGATACCCATTACTTAGTTCCTTCACCGCTAAATCATAGAATTGCTTCCCATGTTCAGGAGTTGCCAAAGCCGGGTTAGAACCCATACGTCCATCGGGATAACGCTGGCGAAAGTCAGATGCACCATATATTTTGTGTCCAGAGCCAACATCTGTTGATAAGGGTGCTTGTTTAATCGCTTCTGGATAAACATACTGCGTCACTGCCACTTCGCTAGGCGTTGCGTGAGAGCCTTCTTGGTCGCCGTATAACTCATGAGCTAGCTTGTAAACCGAGCTACACATGAACCAGTTACCCACTTGACACTGCACGAGATGGGCATTGGGCAGGTTCAAGTCCGCTAAGTGAGCGTAAGTCTCGGCAAAAGCCGCCTTGAGCGTAGCAATGTTGCCGCCGTGACCGTTGATAAAGAAAAACTTGGTAAACCCAGCCTTTGCCAAGCAGGTTACATAATCTTTAATAAACAAAATCATAGTGCTAGGGCGCAGGCTAATCGTGCCGGGAAAAGCAGTGTGATGCAGCGCCATGCCCACGTTGATTGTAGGGCCAACCATGGCGCCGATCGCGTCGCCAGTACCACGCGCGATCGCTTCCGCACAAATAGCATCCGTTCCAATCAAACCCGTTGGCCCATGTTGTTCTGTTGAACCAATCGGGAGAATAATGCCTTGGGATTGCTCTAGATAGGCTTCTACTTCAGACCAAGTACTTAAATGTAGCAGCATTTTCCACCAATTTTTGTATTACAAAAAAAGCAAGCCGACTAAATGAACCAAGAATCCACCGTACTTTAGTTGGCGGAGTGTCAATATCTGTATGCTAAGACCAACGCCCCTTAGTAATTCCTTTTTAGGTGCTCTGGAATTATTTTGGTGTATATGTTGGATTAGAACTTCAAATACAAAGTTTCTATTATGCTTTCTCTCGATATGCCGAAAAGTCCTTCCAGTCACGACATAGGGCAGGCAAGCCGGATTCTGGTGGTAGAGGACGAGGACTTAATTCGGGAAATGCTGGTTGTGTCCCTTGAAGAGGAAGGCTATAAGGTTGTCACTGCCGCAGACGGGCGTACAGCTTTGACATTTCTTCAGAATGCTGAACTCACAACTAATGAGTTCCCCTTTGACTTGATAATTCTGGATTTGATGCTACCTCAGGTCAATGGTCTAGATTTATGTCGCTTGCTACGGCATCAAGGAAACCCTGTCCCGGTTTTAATTGTCAGTGCTAAAGATAGTGAAACCGACCGGGTTTTGGGACTGGAGGTAGGAGCCGATGACTACATCACCAAGCCCTTTAGTATGCGGGAGTTAATTGCCCGTTGCCGCGCCTTGTTGCGACGCCAACGAATGGGCGACTGGCTTCAGCAATCGGTACTGCAATATAAAGATATTATCCTTTCTTCTCAAGAGTGCCGGGTTCTAGTTCGGGGAGAGGAAGCCAGCCTGTCGCCCAAGGAGTTCCGCCTGCTGGAATTATTTATGAGTTATCCCCGCCGAGTTTGGTCGCGTGAGCAGTTAATCGATCAGGTTTGGGGAGCAGATTTTGTGGGAGATACTAAAACCGTAGATGTTCACATTCGCTGGTTGCGGGAAAAATTAGAGCGAGATCCCGGCCAGCCAGAGTACATCATTACAGTACGAGGGTTTGGCTACCGCTTTGGTTGAGTTTAACCTTTTGGGGAGTTTGAGGGGCTGTAAGTCCCGTGCTGTACCGTAAGTCAGCGTCGGGATACACGCACCCCTCAAGCCTACGGAGTGGGGTTTGATACCCCGAAGTAGGCAGATGCGGTAGGCTCTTGATCTAGTCCCGCATTAGAGAGTATGGAATGCAGGATTTACCCAACACTCAGCAAAGAGTATGACCCTAGTCGCATTTTTCCTAGGGCTGGCTATAGGCATTGGGTTTTGGCTTTGGCGGCAGGCTTCACTATACCGGCAGCTGCGGCTGCTTTTGGGGTCATTGCAGAGTCGTGCTGATGCCAGTACCGGAGAGATTTCCTTACCCCTGATTTCGCGGCTGCGGCGTTCTGTTGCTCTTGCCAACCAGCACCAGCAACAGCTAGAGATGAAACTGCAAACCTGGCAACAACTGCTCGAAACTGCACCAGTTGGATATCTGCATATAGATGAAGAAAACCAGCTGCTCTGGTGCAATGAGCAGGCGCGGCAGCTGTTGCAGATTTCCCGATGGGAGCCAGGACAAATACGGTTGCTATTGGAGTTAGTGCGTTCGTATGAGCTAGATCAACTGATTGAGCATACTCGTCATCGGCAGCAGCCCAGCCAGGTAGAGTGGGAGTTTCATCCAGCTTACTTAGAGGCGGCGGCGCTGAGGGAAGTGCGATCGCTTTATGCGGATCTTCCCTACGGAGCCGCTTCGCGATCGCCAAATAATATGTATGGCAACGCATCGCTGGCTCTAAGAGCATCCAGCTTGCCCCTACCACAAGGGCAGGTGGGAGTATTTCTGGAAAATCGGCAACCTTTGGTGGAACTTTCCCAGTCGCGCGATCGCTCTTTTTCTGATTTGGCTCACGAACTCAGGACACCTCTCACCTCTATTCGTCTGGTGGCAGAAACCTTACAGGGTCGTCTGCAACCTCCTTTAAGCCGGTGGGTTGACCAGCTGCTGCAAGAAACTGACCGGCTTATTAACCTGGTACAAGAGTTACTAGAACTAAGCCATTTAGAACAAAATCCCAGTGAATATCTCACGCTAAAACCAGTTCAACTTCGGGGATTAGTTGAATCGGTCTGGCAGACTTTAGAGCCTTTTGCTAAACAAAAGCATCTAAGCCTGGTTTACTCAGAAACACATCTAATTCAACTCAATGCAGATGCATCCCGCCTCACCAGAGTTTTTCTCAATTTATTCGACAACAGTATTAAATACAGTCCAGCCCAAGGAAGTATCCGAGTAGAAGTAAATCTCCTCCCTACAGAGGATGCCACCAACAAGATTCAAATTAATATTATTGACCAAGGCGCAGGCTTCTCTGAGGCGGAGCTACCTTATGTTTTTGAGCGACTATTCCGGGGAGACTCCTCGCGGCAGCGGCAGCAGGTATCCTCTAATATTCCAGATGTATCTTCAGTAAGTAGTGGCAGCGGTCTAGGGCTGGCGATTGTGCGGCGAATAATCCTGGCTCATGGCGGTTTTGTCACAGCTAAGAATCATCCAGAAACAGGTGGGGCATGGCTGCAAATAGAATTGCCATCTGCTTGTTTAAATCCCTGATAGGGATGGCTATATAGCTTCTGGAGACAATAATTAAAATTCTCATATGTATTGCATATTACAAATTAAAGCGCCGAGAGCGTTTTAATGTATAGCAGTCGCCATAATGGAAGAGTGACAATAGACCTCAGCCCTATGCGCCCAGAAGTGCTGCTCTCACTGGGAACGGCTAAAAGCTAATTGCTAAAAGCTAATTGCTATATATGAATAAAAACCGCTAAAAATCTACTACTCCTGGACGTTGTCTAATCCCATCTCTATCATTAGATATATGGGCGACTTTACTTAACGGTGTTTGTCCATACCACCCACATCAGAAAATTAGGTCAAGGTAGAGACTACAGTTATTATTTCTAAGCAGCTGCGGTGACTCTTTCCTCTTCACACGCTAATCCAGAACGAACCCAGTTCAAGCGAAGAACCAGGCGCTTAGAACAGGATGTTTTGCGGATGGGAGCCTTGGTAGAAAACTCGTTTCGTCTGGCGCACCAAGCATTATTTGCTCGTAACCTAGCAGCAGCCAAGGAAATTGCCTTACTAGATAAACAAATCGATCAGTTTTATCACCAGATTGAGCTAGACTGTGCTGCCTTAATGACCCTTGAGGCACCCGTCGCTCAGGATATGCGCCTTCTCAGTGCGTTTATGCAACTGGTACGAGACTTGGAGCGAATTGGTGATTACGCCAAGGATTTAGGAGAAATTGCGATTAAACTTTTTCCCTACCCGCCTCATCCGTGCTTGCCTGAGATTGAAACGATGTCCCATCAGGCGCAAGTGATGCTGGCGTCAAGTTTGGTAGCTTTAGCAGATTTAGATGCGATCGCTGGCCGTCAGGTGAACCAGCTTGATGACACTGTAGACACTGCCTACGAAACAATTTATCAAACCCTCGCCTATCAGCGGGATATCAAAGGCGTTGTGGAACCAATTCTCTTGCTGGCGTTGGTGATTCGCCATCTAGAGCGGATGGCAGATCATGCCACCAACATCGGCCAGAGAGTGGCCTACATTGTGACTGGCTATAGGTCTTAAAGTAGAGACGTGAAATTTCGCGTCTCTACAGTAGTTTGTAGGAAATAACTATCAACTCAAGCACAATCCCCCAAATCGACGGCGGGTGATAAGTTTAATCGGCCCACTTACGCAGCAAATTTGCATAACTTTTTGAAATCAAATCGAACTCGGCGGTCTTACCTTCTTTGGTAAAGATTAGCCGACGAGATGTATCCAAATCAAACAAAATTTCGCGCTCATTTGGATCGCGAACTAAGCTTTGAACCCAGCCCACTACAGCTAGTCTTACTCCTTCAATTACAGGCTCTACCCGGTGTATAGTTGAAGAGGGATAAATAATTATTGAACCTGCCTCAAGTTTATAAGTAAGTTCATCATAAGCGCTTTCAATTACGAGTTCGCCGCCTTTATAAGTAGAGGAAGATTGAAGGAATAAGGTGAAGGACACATCTGAGCGCAAAAACTCATTACCCATCAGAGCATTATCAACATGCCTACCGTAAGACATACCTTTTTCATAACGGCTAAATAGCATAGAATGGATAACTTTAGGCTGAACAGCGCTTTGAAATAATGGATTACGTTTTAAAGCCTTATGAACAATATCTCGTAGCTCTTGCTCATAGGTAGTATTGCTTTTCAGCTGAGTGTTATTTTTAACAACCTTAGCATGCCACCCTGCCGTAAGTTTGCCATCTATAAAGTCACCTTCATCCAGCCTTTTAACGATAATTTTTAATTCTTCTGAGCTAAGAACATCATCAATAGTAAAAATCATGGCACTAATTTGAAAGAAAATCTATTAATTAGGTCACTACGGTTGAATGTAATGTTTTTGCAAACAAGAAAAAATATATTTTTTTTTGTTTAGCTTCACAATACTGTCTTATTTTAATACGCAACTATTAACAAAATTAACTTTCAAATAAATAACTATTTTTTATACAAAAAATAAAATCTCAATATTATTAGACTATTTGTATGGATAAAGATTGTTAAACAACCAAAAATCAATGAATTCTAGATTATAGATCGAGATATTTTTGATTAAAAAATTTTATCATTATCTAAATGACTACCAATAATATTATAGTTAAAGACGACCTAAACAAACTTTAATGTTTGAGAGTATTTATTGAGGAGTGTCAAAATGGCTTCAAAAACGGTTCAATTATTTCTAGCGCTAGGCTTGGCAGCCACCGTTGGTGCATGCAATGCAGGTAATGAAGGTGGGGAAGCTGGCGAATCATCCCCAACAATTGAGCAAAATCAACAATCTCAACCCTCTCCAACTGGCGAAGGCGGGGAAGGTGGTGAAGCTGGCGAAGCGTCCCCTTCCCCTACATCTGGCGGAGCGTCCCCTTCCCCTAAAGCAACCGAAGGTGGTGAAGGTGGTGAAGCTGGCGAAGCGTCCCCTTCCCCTAAAGCAACCGAAGGTGGTGAAGGTGGTGAAGGTGGTGAAGGATAACTAATCGCCTAGCCACATAACTCTATTAGCGTTTAACTTAGGAAGATGAGTGTGAAAACGGAGTTTGAGACAACAGCGAAGCATCTGGGAAAACTCTGAGAGCTTCATCAGCTACAGATAATTGCACTCGCGTCCCCACTGGCAATAATGTTCCCGTAGTAGTAAGGGCATGAAGTTCTCGTCCGGAGGGAGTTTGTAAACAGTAGCGGTATTCGCGGCCCAAGAACTGGCGATCGCGAATTAAAACATCCGCCTGATTATCCGGTTTGAGAATTAAATCTTCCTGACGAATCATCAACTCGCCAGCATCAGCAGTAACTACTTCACTTCTGAATTCAAAACAACCCACCTCTGTTTTCCAAACTTGTGTATCTACCCGTCGCGCTGGTAAGAAGTTGGCTTGAGTGACAAATTCTGCAACAAACCGCGTGGCGGGTTTTGTATAGATTTCTTCTGGGGAACCAAGTTGTTCAACTCGCCCTTGACACATGACTACAACTTGGTCAGAAATAGAAAGCGCTTCTTCTTGGTCATGGGTGACAAAAATAGCAGAGATACCCGTTGTTTTCAGAATATCTCGGACTTCCTCGCGTAATCTCAGACGCACTTGCTGGTCTAAATTACTCAAAGGTTCATCTAACAAAACTAATGCAGGTCTAGGTGCTAATGCACGCGCTAAAGCGACTCGCTGCTGCTGACCGCCAGAAATTTCGTAAGGATAACGGTTTTCTAATCCTGCCAATCCAACCAAAGCGATCGCATCTTCTGTGCGTTCTTTTATTTGTGTTTTATTGAAATGTTGCAATCCAAACGCCACATTATCAAATATGGTCAAGTGAGGAAATAAAGCATAGTCTTGAAATACCATTCCTAACTGGCGTTGTTCTGGGGGAACCCAACCTCTAGAACTGGCAACTGTTCGCCCAGCAATTTCTACCGTTCCTGTTTCCGGTCGTTCAAATCCAGCAATTAATCGTAATAGCGTAGTTTTACCGCAACCCGATGGCCCTAACAGTCCGAGTAAATCTCCCTGGCGCAGGGTTAAGGTTACATCTGCAACTGCTGGAGTCAAGTTTCGAGAAAACTGCTTACTTACTCCTTGTAAACGTAAAATAGCGGGTTGTGTCATAATTCAAAACTTTTTTACTCGTTCTTGAAATAACAGAAATAAAGTTGAGCCAATAGATACCAGCAGCAATGTTAGCGACCCTGCCGCTGCCTCGGCAAAGGAAACATTTTCAGTCGCTTTCCAAATCTGTATAGCTAGGGTTTCAAAGTCAATCGGAGATAGCAGTAACGTTGCTGGTAGTTCTTTAATGGCAGTGAGAAACACAAGCATAGCACCCGCAAAAACGCCGGAACGTACTAAAGGTAAAGTAATTTCTTTAAGAGTGTTCCATGGAGTTCTGCCTAAAATACGCGCCGATTCTTCTAACTGGGGATTTACTTGTAAAAGAGAACTCCGCACCGTTCCTACAGACTGGGGGAGAAATAATACAAGGTAAGCAAAAATTAGCATGGGCAAGGTTTGATACAACCAAGGCACATAGTTCGCCCCAAAAAAAACTAACGATAACGCAACAACTATTCCAGGTAGACCAAAACCGATATAAGAGGTGCGTTCAATCAAAGCAGTAATCCGCCCTGGAAATCGCACCGATAAAATTGCCACTGGGAAGGCAAAAAGAGTTGTAACCCCAGCCGCGAGTCCTGCCACCCCAATGGAATTAATAACTTCTGGAATTAAATTAGGTAACGTGGCATTAAGTGTGAAACCGCGAATTAACCAGAAGATGGTGATTCCAACTGGCAGCACTAAACTTAAACTAACGACACAGGTACAAAAAGCCAGGGCGGCCCATTTCCAGCGACCGAGTTTGACAATTTTTTGCGATCGCGATCGCCCTGAACCGCGACTATAATAAGCAGCACGCGATCGCACTTTATTTTCTAACCATAAAATTAATAGCACTAACCCCACTAACACTAACGCCAAAGCCGCCGCTGAACTACGATTAAAACTGGCTTTGTACTGCACAAAAATAACTCGCGTAAACGCATCAAACCGCATTAACGAAGGTGTGCCAAAGTCTCGTAGGGAATATAAAGCTACCAATAAACCACCAGCGACTAAAGATGGTCGTAACTGCGGTAAAAGAACGCGAAAGAAAGTTTTCCTGGGACTTTGCCCTAAACTTCTGGCAGCTTCCTCTAGGGCGGGGTCAATGCCTTGTAACCCCGAACGCACACTTAATAATAAATAAGGATAAGTAAACAGCGTCAGCGCCAAAACTACCCCAGGCAAACCGTAAATAGAAGGCAATTCTTGCACTCCTAATGGTTCCAGTAATAGCTGTAACAAACTACCTCTTGGCCCAAACGTAGCAATCAGGGTAAAACTACCCACATAGCTAGGAACTGCTAAAGGTAAAGTTGTAGTCACTAGCCAAAACTGCCGCCAAGGTATATCCGTTCGCACGGTTAAAAATGCCAGGGGTACGGCTATTAAGGCCGAACAGACGGTAACAATCGCTGCCATTATCGCGCTGTTGAATAACACTGTCACCGTGCGAGGGCGCGAAACTAATGCCAAAAATTCTTCCCCGCCCATACCCGCAGTGCGGATAACAAGATAGATCAGGGGTAAGGCGATCGCGATCGCCACTGCCGCCGCCATCAACGACAGAAATAAAGGGGGTCGCGCTGCTTTCAACAGCTACAGCACTCCCGTTTCTTCTAACAGCTTTAACGTCCCCTGCAAGTCATTTAGGTTACTCAGATCGACTTTGGGACTTTTAACTGTATCTAAAGACTTTAACTGACCTACAGGTTTAACACCCTTTGCCAAAGGATACTCGTAGGTTTCGGTAGCGAAGTATTTTTGTGCCTCCTGATTTAGCAGGAAATCTACAAACTTTTGAGCTTCTTTAGGATGCTTGGCAGTATTTAAAATACCGATTCCCGCGATGTTAATCAGAGAACCGACATCATTAGTAAAGTGATGAGCTACAGGCGTTTGGGGGTTTTCTGCCTTAATCCTTTCCAAATAGTAGTGATTGACAAAACCAACTGCTATTTCTCCTTTTGATAAGGCTTCAACAATCGATACGTTATTTGGATAAGTTTTCGGATTATTAGCTTTAATCCCTTCTAACCATTGTTTCGCCTTTTCTTCTCCCTGAGATACGCGCAGCGCCGTTAGGAAAGCTTGAAAAGAGCCATTGGTGGGTGCCCAACCAATTTTTCCTTTCCACTTGGGATCGGTAAACCCAAAAATTGTATTCGGCAACTGGGCTGGCTTGACTAAAGTGGTGTTGTAGTCTACTGTTCGCACGCGGCCCGTGATGCCTACCCATTGACCTTCTGGGGAACGGTAACGAGCATCAACTTTGTTGAGTAGTGTTTCTGGCAGTTGCGCTACCATTCCGGCTTTCTGCATCGCTCCGAGTGCGCCTGCATCTTGAGCAAAGAACAAATCAGCTGGGCTATTTTTTCCTTCTTCTTGAAGGGCGGCGGCTAACTCAGCAGTGTCTCCGTAGCGAGCTTTTACTGGCGTTCCCGTCTCTTTTTGAAACTTTTCTACCAGTTCACCAACCAGGTTTTTGCTGCGCCCGGAGTAGATCACCAACTCGTTTCCAGATGAACTACTGGCAGTTGTAGCCTTTGGTGAGGAAGAAGTATTTGTATTGGGATTGCTTGAACAGGCGATCGCCATCGTGCCGCTGACCGTTGCCAGCCCTAACAGAAATAAAATCTTCCTACGTTTCACGTGCTTCTCCAAGTCACTGTTTCTCAACTAGAAAAGTTATCAATCACTAATTAAGCTCATAAACCACAGTTTTCAAGGGTTTGAGCTTTAAAACTCCAGAGAAAATATTCTTAGTGATAGTAATTATAATATAATTTAGCAAAACAATTGCAAGTAATTATCAATAACGCCTCAATGCCATGAGCCGAGTGCTGCTAATCTGTCGCTATATTTTTGAGATTGTATCGGAAAAATATTATTTTGGGGAATATTTATCTGTGGTTAAAACCCTCTTCCAACCAATTTTCGGATAGGTTCTAAACATACCTGGTTAGGGTGCTAGCGGCACAAGCGCGAGGTGTCCGCTTTGTTGTTGGGTTCCAGCGGGGTTTTTATTCGAGGTGCGATCGCCTCACAGGCATGCACGCATCGAGATGCTGCTATAACTGTATGTTTGCTAGAAGCTAATTGCTAGAAGCTAACTGAAGGATTGCTATAAAACAAGCTATAGTGTACGCCGCCAAGTTCAATTTTGACGAGACTGACCCCTAGACTCCTCTCTCTCCCACTAAGCCCGTAGATATCCATTCTTTCAATAGCAGTTAGCTAGGATGCTTGTCATCCAACTTAAGAAATAAGTTGTGATGGGCACTACACATAAGTGTAAAGTTTCATGTAAGAATATCTTAATCGGAAAAATTCCCTGGAACGCGGCTCCAAGCTAAGTCCAGTTAGGTGTGAGGATAGAAAACAATGTCAAAACTCTTCTGGAACACTCTGAAAGTCGGTCCAACCGTTCTGTGGGCATCATTGATTGCTAGCACTACCCTTGCTGCGGAGATGGTTCCGGATCGGATGGCGGGTGCCACCACTGATAAATCCACTGGTTCCCTGCAACTAATTGACCAATCTACTCTTCCAGAAGGCAAAAGTGAAGAGAAACCGGAAACTAATTCTGCCTCTTCATCCTTGCCCAGCGCCTCCCCAGTTCTGGCAAACAACACTGTTGCTGAACAAAAGCTTATAGCCCAAGCAACACCAGATGCAGCGTCTGCCGCACCGACTTCTGACACCAGCGTGTTGGAACAAGTTCAACTCTACAATGACGGAACTACCTCCAACAACAACATTAATGTTGAAGACCCTATGGGTCAAATTACTAACGCTTCCCAGTTCCGGGACGTGCAACCTTCTGACTGGGCTTACGAAGCTCTCGACCGGGTTGTGCAGAAATATGGCTGTTTGGTAGGTTATCCGGATGGCACATATCGGGGCAACAGGGCACTATCGCGCTATGAATTTGCCGCTGGTTTGAACGCCTGCTTAAGGCAAATTGAAAGCTTGATTGCTGCTAACGGGGCAGATGTGGTTGCCCGAAGAGACTTCGAGGCACTGCAACGCTTAACTGAAGAATTCCGCACAGAACTAGCGACTTTAGGCACACGGGTGGATAACCTAGAAGGCCGTACCTCCTTTCTAGAAGCGCGTCAGTTTTCTACTACCACCAAGCTAGCTGGTGAAGTTATCTTTTCTGTGAGTGATGTCTTTGGGGGCACAATACCTGGTGCTTCTAATAATCGAGAGGGCGACGATGTTCCCACAATTTTCGGCGATCGCGTTCGTCTGAACTTTGATACCAGTTTTACTGGCAAAGACCGCTTGAGAACTCGTTTGCAAGCCCGAAACATTACTCCCTTTAATAACAACATTACGGGTACCAACATGACCCGCTTGGGGTATGACGGGGTATCTGCAATACCTGTAAATCCTGGAGGCAATGATGTTGAGATCCATCGCCTAGAATATCGCTTCCCCTTGACTTCTCAAGCAACTGTCTATCTAGCGACTACGGGGACTGAATACAATGACATTGTTTATACCTTCAACCCCTTATTCGAGAGTGCAGGCACCGGCTCTATTTCCCGCTTTGGGCGCTTCAATCCCATCTATCGGCAAAGTCGTGAAGGTGCAGGGGTAGCTGTTGACTATAAGTTAGGTGAAACTTTGGGCCTGTCTGTGGGCTATGCAGTGCCTAGAGATATCGCCAACGATCCTAATTTGGGTGGACTTTTCAATGGTTCCTACGCTGCCCTAGCTCAGCTAGCTTTCCGACCCAGTGAGGCCTTTAACTTAGGTCTAACCTACGTGCACTCCTACAATGAACCTGTAGCTGGAGCCAGTGCTACTAATGTCAGTATCGCATCGGGTACTGGCAGTACCTTTGCCGAGCGACCTTTTGGTAACGTAACAACTTCAGCCAATCACTATGGCCTAGAAGCAAGCTTCCGGTTTAGTCCTCGCATAGTCCTTTCTGGTTGGGCAGGCTTTACCGACGCTCAAGCCGAAAACGGTAGCGACGCAAACGCCGAGGTTTGGAACTACGCTGTGACCCTTGGTTTCCCAGACTTGGGCAAAAAAGGTAACCTACTCGGTTTTGTGTTTGGTATGCCGCCTAAAGTTACTGATAATGACATCAAAACCCGGGAAGATAACGATACCTCATACCATATAGAGGGCTTCTATCGCTACCGGATTGGCAGCAATATTGATGTCACTCCAGGTTTGTTTGTGATTCTCAATCCTGAACACAACGAAAACAACGACACACTAGTCGTGGGAACACTCCGCACCACCTTTAGGTTCTAAACACCCCTGTTGTTAACTAAAGCTCTTACAAGTCAGGGCTTTTATATTTTCCATAGCCGTCCCCATCGCCTAAACGAGCTTGTTCGCTTAGGCGTTGCCTCATAACCCCCCTTTTTGAACAACCCGCACAATGCTTTTTAGAGACGTTCCACCGGAACGTCTCTACTAGTAGAAATCAAAAAGGGTTTATACGAGCGAATTTTGTATCGCCATCACACTCACGGCTTAACTTTAGCATTACCAAACCTTTACCTTTGCCTAAACTTGCACAACTAAAATTGAGTTGGAAATTTTAGCGATCGCTCAGCATCAGCCTTTCTGTAGGCTCAAAAATTTAAATGACTGACTTGTTTTCTCTGAGGTTCTCAACACGGCAAGCTTTGTTTCTACCAATTGCTTGCCTTTTCCATGAATATCGCTTTCTAGAAGACGCATAAGTTGGCTTCTTTTAATGTAGCGCGTCTACTATGCCTTGACAGCTCTAGCTTCATCTACATCTGAGAATTTCAGAGGAGTTCAAAAATCGTATGTTTGCTCAACGTTGTTCAACTCGAAAAGTTTTCTTTCTGCCCTTAATTGCCCTTTCACTTTCATTGGCAAGCTGTGGGGGAGGAAACACACCTTCGACACCAATTTCTACAGGAACTAATGGTGCTACTTCCACTGGCGGAAGCTCCGGCGGTGGCAAAGTTTCCCTATCAGGTGCGGGTGCAAGCTTTCCGGCTCCTTTGTATCAGCGTTGGTTTTCTGAGTACAACAAGCAAAACCCTAATACCCAAGTCAGCTATCAATCAGTTGGCAGTGGCGCTGGGGTGGAACAATTTACACAGGGAACAGTAGACTTTGGCGCTAGCGACGTCGCGATGAAGGATGAGGAAATCGCCAAGGTCAAAAAGGGTGTGGTATTACTACCCATGACCGCAGGCAGTATCGTTCTGGCCTACAATCTGCCCAATGTTAAAGGTTTGAAACTACCGCGCCAAGTCTACACCGATATTTTCTTGGGCAAAATTAAGAAATGGAATGACCCGAAAATTGCTCAAGCCAATCCGGGGGTGCAGTTACCCGACAAGGATATTACTGTTGTGCATCGCTCCGATGGTAGTGGCACCACCGCCGTCTTTACCAAGCACCTAAGTGCCATCAGCCCAGAATGGAAAAGCGGTCCAGGGGACGGTAAAACTGTCAAATGGCCGGTGGGTCTAGGCGCTAAGGGCAACGAAGGTATTACCGCTCAGCTCCTACAAAGTGAAGGAAGCATTGGCTATGTAGAGTATGGCTACGCTAAGCAGCAAAATATAGCCACAGCAACCCTAGAAAATAAAGCTGGCAAGTATGTTGAGCCTACTCCTGAATCTGCTTCCAAGACGCTTGCAGCGGTGAAACTGCCTGAAAACTTGCGCGCCTTTATTACCGATCCAGAAGGGCCGGACTCTTATCCAATTGTTACCTACACCTGGATCATGGCTTACAAACAGTATGACAATGCTGATAAGGCAAAAGCTTTAAAGGATGTCCTCAAGTGGGGGTTAACAGACGGACAAAAATACAGCAATGAGGTGGGATACGTGCCTTTACCTCAGGAAGTAGTGACTAAAGTCCAAGCAGCTGTAGAAACAATTAAGCCGTGATGTAGTCCAGCGCTGACCTGAGTACAGGTACAGCGTGGGCTTTTTCATATCGCTCTCTTTTTTGAAGCTTGCCAAAATACGCTTCATTAAGTTAATGTAAAAAGCTGTGAGTTTTTTCAAACCCAATGAACGCTCAGGAAATTTTTCGATCGCTTGAGGCAGAACAACTAAAAACCGACCTGCCCATTATCCACCCAGGCGATACAGTCCGGGTGGCGGTGAGAATCATCGAAGGTGGTAAGGAACGGATACAACCCTATGAAGGCGTTGTTATTGCTAAAAGGCATGGAGGCATTAACGCAACGATCACGGTGCGTCGCGTCTTTCAGGGTGTGGGTGTAGAGCGGGTGTTTCTCGTCCACTCTCCCCGCATTGAAACCATAAAAGTCGTTCGTCGCGGTAAAGTGCGTCGGGCGAAGCTTTTTTACTTGCGAGCGCGCATTGGTAAGGCTACCCGCGTTAAACAACGGTTTGATCGTGGAATATAGTCTTCATCTAAACTGGGTAATCTTCCAGAAGACAACACAGTTGCGCTAAACTAATAGAGAAGTTCAGGTTGGAAATTTCATTTAACCTGTGCGCTCTTAGTTCAGTTGGTAGAACGCAGGTCTCCAAAACCTGATGTCGGGGGTTCAAGTCCTCCAGGGCGCGCTATTATTACCTAGCCAAAGTGGAAAGTCTCTTCGCTGGCACCTCTAGGGGATGAAAGCACTCTAGAAGCCCCTTTATTTATATAGGGGAGAAGTCCAACCAGCGTCGAGGCGCTTTCATGCAAGCGTTTATTCTGCCCGAAAGCATCTTTGCTGCTGGCTATTCAGCATCAAACAGGATAACTTTCGGGTAGAATTATTGTTGTGTAATTGGTTAAAAAATGTAGCACCTATAAATGCCTCATAGCTGCATTAACGGGGGAGATGAAAAATTGTGGCGAAGAAAAACGAAGCCGAGATTCAAGACAAAAGCTCTGGGTTTAACGCAGTTAATTTTTTTCAGGAATCTAAAGAAGAACTCGATAAAGTTGTTTGGCCCAGTCGGCAGCAATTAATTAGCGAATCAGTAGCTGTGATCTTGATGGTATCTCTGTCTGCAACAACAATTTATCTGGTTGATGAATTATTCAAGTTGCTAGCCGGGAAGGTGTTTCCATGACTTTTACACCCGACGAACTAGACGACGATTCCCCACAACAGGAAGAGACGTCCACAAATGCCCGTTGGTATGCGGTTCAGGTGGCGTCTGGCTGTGAAAAGCGGGTTAAAACCAACTTGGAGCAGCGCATTCAATCGTTCGATGTTACTGACCGAATTTTACAGGTGGAGATTCCTCAAACTCCAATGGTGAAAATCCGCAAGGATGGCAGTCGCCAGCACTCAGAAGAAAAAGTCTTCCCTGGGTATGTGCTAGTCAGGATGAGGATGGATGATGACGCTTGGCAGGTTGTCAAAAATACACCTAATGTGATTAATTTTGTAGGTTCAGAACAAAAACGCGGCTACGGTCGGGGACGCGGACACGTCAAACCACTACCCCTAAGCTTCGGTGAAGTCGAACGCATCTTTAAACAAACCAGAGAACAGGAACCAGTTGTTAAAACAGATCTGGGCGCAGGGGATAAAATTATGGTTCTGTCAGGCCCGTTTAAAGAGTTTGAAGGAGAGGTGATAGAAGTCAGCCCTGAAAGGAGCAAGTTGAAGGCGTTACTATCCATTTTTGGACGCACTACGCCTGTGGAATTAGAGTTTAATCAGGTTCAGAAACAAGGCTAAACAAGAGATGGCAAAGAAAGTTGTTGCAGTGATTAAATTGGCTCTCAATGCAGGGAAAGCCAACCCAGCCCCGCCAGTAGGTCCGGCACTGGGTCAGCATGGCGTCAACATTATGGCGTTCTGCAAAGAGTACAACGCCCGTACAGCTGACCAAGCGGGGATGGTGATTCCGGTAGAAATTTCTGTTTATGAAGACAGAAGTTTTACCTTTGCTCTCAAGACTCCGCCCGCTTCCGTGTTGATTCGCAAAGCCGCTGGGGTTGAGCGAGGTTCCAACGAACCCAACAAAAAGAAAGTTGGGTCGCTGACTCGGAATCAGCTTAGAGAAATTGCTCAAACAAAAATGCCCGATCTTAATGCCAACGATATTGAGGCGGCAATGAAGATTGTGGAAGGAACTGCCCGAAATATGGGTGTGACAATTGCTGATTAGGGTGAAGCCTAAAGCGATGTGAGATTGTAGATTAGGGCTGTAGGGCCAGAATCAAAGCTTGTTGAGCTAGGCAAAATCCAAAATCCAAAATCCAAAATCCAAAATCCAAAATTGATCGGGGAAGAGGCAAAGCTTCGCTAATAACCCCAGGAGTAAAAACATGACAAGAAAAGTATCACGGCGAGTCCAAGAACTACAAAAAAAAGTTGAAGACCGCCCTTATGAACCGCTAGAGGCTCTCAACCTTTTAAAAGAGACAGCCACAGCCAAATTTCCCGAATCGGCGGAAGCTCACATCCGCTTAGGAATTGACCCCAAGTATACTGACCAACAATTACGGACAACAGTCGTTCTGCCTAACGGTACTGGTCAAACGATACGGGTTGCCGTCATTGCTCGTGGGGAAAAAGTAACAGAAGCATCAAATTCAGGTGCGGATGTGGCAGGTTCAGAAGAGCTAATTGACGAAATCCAAAAAGGTCGAATGGACTTCGACCTACTGATTGCGACACCGGATATGATGCCCCAGGTAGCAAAACTGGGTCGTATGCTGGGACCGCGTGGTTTGATGCCGTCTCCCAAGGGTGGTACTGTAACTTTTGATTTGGGGCAGGCGATCGCAGAATTTAAAGGCGGTAAGCTAGAGTTTAGAGCCGACCGCACAGGCATTGTCCATGTTCTGTTTGGTAAGGCGGCTTTCCCCTCCGAAAATTTGCTGGTGAACCTGAAGGCATTGCAGGAAACAATCGACCGCAACCGCCCTTCTGGAGCCAAAGGACGCTACTGGCGCAGCGTGTACGTATCTGCGACAATGGGACCCTCGATTCAAGTCGAGGTTAACCTTCTGCGCGACCTGAAATTAGCCTAGAAAAGAGGGGATGCGCGATCGCTCCGTATCTTCAATATCCCAAATGAAAGCGGAGCGGCGATTTTATTTTCTCTCTATTTGTGATATAATCGATAGCGCTCTTGGGAACCCCTTTCTATCCAAGAGCGGCGATTGTGTCCATAAGGCTGCTTAAGTGTTGAGTGTGTGAGTTTTTGGAGTAATAACTAAAAACTAATAACTAACAACAAAATAGGCTTGCGCCAAAGACAGCAGGAGCTAATAGCTTAATTTCCTGCCGAGGTTGACGCCCCTAGCATTTTCCTTGCCCTCAACAACTGCATGAGTGGCTTGGTTATCAGAGTGCGAAGTGCAACCCCGGTATGAGATCCGGGGTTTTTGATTTGGTGCTTAGATTTTGCGCTCTACACCAAGGAGGTGAGACAAGATGGGTAGAACATTTGAAAATAAACAAGCGGTTGTCGCTGATCTCAAGCAAACCTTGAGCGAGTCCCAGCTGGCTGTTGTCATTGACTACCAAGGGCTGTCTGTTGCCGAAATTACAGACTTGCGTCGGCGTCTCTTAGCCAAGGGTGCCGTTTGCAAAGTGACGAAGAACACGCTAATGCGTATCGCGGTTGACGGTAATGAAAACTGGCAACCGATGACGGAATTTCTCAAAGGTTCTTCCGCCATTGTGCTCGTCAAAGACGACGTCAGCGGTGCCATTAAAGCGTATCAAGACTTTCAAAAAGCCGCCAAGAAAACCGAACTTCGCGGCGGCGTCATGGAAGGTCGGGCTTTAAATGAAGCCCAAGTCAAGGCGATTGGGGACTTGCCCTCGAAAGAACAGCTTATGGCTCAAATCGCTGGTGCTATCAATGGCCTAGCGACCAAGATTGCCGTAGGTATCAACGAGGTTCCGGCTTCCTTAGCACGCGGACTCCAAGCAATATCTGAAAAGGAACAAGGCAACGCCGAAGGCAATGCTGAAGGTAACGCCGAAGGCAACACCGAAAGCAATGGCGCTGCTTCGGAGTGATGAGTGATGAGTGTTGAGTTAGTAGTTCTTAATTAAACACTCAAAACTTTTATTGCTTTATTTAGCTGATTCCAACTGTTTGATGTAATTGATGTCAAAGGAGTTTATCCATGTCTACTACAACTGACGACATTCTCGAAAGACTTAAATCCCTGACGCTGCTAGAAGCATCTGAACTTGTTAAGCAAATTGAAGAAGCTTTCGGTGTGAGTGCTGCGGCTCCTGCCGGTGGCATGATGATGATGGCTCCTGGTGCTGGTGGTGCTGCTCCAGCTGAAGAAGTAGAAGAGCAAACCGAGTTTAGCGTTATTCTGGACGAAGTTCCCGCTGATAAGAAGATTGCTATTCTCAAGGTGGTGAGAACCCTGACTGGTTTAGGTCTCAAGGAAGCCAAGGATTTGGTGGAATCGACACCAAAGCCAGTTAAGGAAGCAGTTGCTAAGGATGCAGCTGAAGATGCTAAAAAGCAGCTAGAGGAAGCTGGCGCAAAGGTAAGCGTCAAGTAAAGGTTTTTAAAACCACCGCTTTTATTTGTAATGGGGGAGCCTTAAAAAGGCTCCTTTTTTTTGAGCGAGCCTATTTTATCTAATTAGTACGCAGTTCCTTTCATATATAGTAATCATTCAGACAGTGGAGACGCCCTGGTAGGGCATCTCTACATTAGGCATAGACTTGTCGATAATATGCTTGATACTCCTCGGATAAAAGTGGTTCCCACCAGTCTCGGTGGGTTAGATACCATTCAACGGTTAGCCGTAAGCCCTCTTCAATTGTTAATGAAGGAGTCCAAGCTAGCTCGGTTTTGATTTTCGTGGCATTAATTGCATAGCGGCGATCGTGTCCTGGTCGATCCTTTACAAAGCCGATTAATTTGTGGCAAGGATGCACTGGCAGTTGTGGTGCCAATTCATCCATTAGCTGGCAAAGGGTATAAACAAGGTCGATATTTTTAACTTCGTTGTTGCCACCAATGTTATAGGTTTCACCGGGTTTTCCGCGGTGAATTACGACATCCAAAGCGGCACAATGATCTCCTACATAAAGCCAATCGCGCACATTTTGTCCATCACCATAAACGGGTAGCGGTTTTCCCAGTAAGATGTTGATGGACATCAGGGGAATCAGCTTTTCGGGAAACTGGTAGGAACCATAGTTGTTAGAGCAATTGGTAATAATTGTGGGAACGCCATAGGTATGGTAATAAGATCGAACTAAGTGATCGCTGCCAGCTTTAGATGCAGAGTAGGGACTATTGGGAGCATAGGGCGTGGTTTCTGTAAAGGCTGGGGCGTCTGGAGTTAGGCTACCGTAGACTTCATCGGTGGAAATATGGAGAAAGCGATACGTTGCTTCGCAACACGTTTCGCGATCGCTCGTGGCGCGTCCTCTCTTTTCCCAGTGATACCGAAAAGCTTCTAGTAGGGTGAATGTACCCACAATATTCGTTTGAATGAACACCGCAGGTCCCAAAATAGACCGATCAACGTGGGATTCAGCGGCAAAGTGAACAATTGTGTCAATGTTTTCTTCTTGTAACAGATTGAAGACAAGGGCGCGATCGCAAATATCTCCTTGTACAAAGCGAAAGTTATTGCGATCGTCTAATGAACTGAGATTGCCCCGGTTTCCCGCATATGTGAGAGCATCAAGAACAACTACGCGATCATTGGGATAGCGATCGCACCAGTAATGGACAAAATTCGAGCCGATAAATCCCGCTCCACCAGTCACTAATAACCGACGATCTTCTTTTAAAGACATAATTACTTTTTGCTCAGTCTGATTAGACTTCTGGCAAGAATCATAATTTTTCTTTGAAACGCTGAGGACACAGAGGTTAACGCAGAGGTACGCAGAGGATAAATCAACTTTTGCTCATTGTTCTGAAGTCGTTGTCATCTTCTAGAGAGTCTCTTCTTCATCTAGCAACGCCTGTAAAGCCGCCTTCATCTCATCTGGCGTAGTCGTTGCCGTCCCAAACTGGCGCACCACAATACTCGCCGCCAAATTACCCAATACTGCTGCTTCCCAAAAAGAAGCACCTGCACACAAGCTCAACGTCAGCGCTGCCACGACCGTATCACCAGCACCAGTAACATCAAAGACATCTGTGCGATTGAATGCTGGTACGTGATGCTCGACGCCACCTCGGTCAAACAAGCTCATACCCTCATCACCACGAGTAATCAAGATTTGCTGTGCCTGAGTTAAGTCTAAAAGGTCAAGACCTGCTTTGGTGAGGGTTGATGGAGATGCGATCGCATACCCCACTGCTTGTTCTGCCTCCGGTAGATTTGGGGTAAACAGCGTTGCACCAGCATAACGCTTGAGATCCTGTTGAGCATCCACAATCATCCGTGAGTGGGGCAAACACGCCTCAATTACTGGCTGCGTCAGGGTTCCGTCACCATAATCCGAGCAGACAACAGCATCCACTGTCTCCAGCTGTTGTTGGATATACTTAGCCAGCTGCATTTGCAAATCCAGAACGGGTAAATTATCTGATTTTCGGTCTACCCGGACAATCTGCTGAGTCACAGACTGGCGAGCATGACCAGAAATTCGAGTTTTGGTAACTGTTGGTCGATCTGGGTCGAGTAACATTCCATTCGTATCTATCCCAGCCGCCTCAAATATGCCGCGTAGCGCTTCCCCTTGGAGATCCTTGCCCACCAGCCCCGCTACCTTCACTTTGGCTCCAAGTTTTGCCAAATTATAAACCGCATTAGCTCCACCACCAGGCGTCTGCCTCGTGGTTTCGTGGCGCAATATCAATACTGGTGCCTCTCTAGAAATCCGCTCAACTTGACCTGTGAGAAATTCATCCAGAGTCAAATCACCGACTACTAGCACCCGTACCTGGGTAAAGTTATCTATTAGCTCGAACAATCGCTCAGTTGAGGAAGCCAGCTGAACTGCAAAGGAAGCATCTAAATCCATAGAGAAGGGTAGTAAAACTCAGGCTTAATTATCCTTCACTTGGGCAACCGTATATTAAATTGAGTCCCAGGCGGACGGCTGCTAAGTGTTTACCCTGCACCGGAAGCTTGCGGAACAGTTAAACTAGGGCAAATTTTGCTGCTGTATTCATACTGGACATACACTAGGTAAGTTTTTGGCTGACCAGTGTTGTTAAATTTGACCAGTTTAACAACATCTTCCAGTGCCTTTTTATTAAAGATGGGATAACCGGAACTCTTGATCACCCTAGACTCGCTGACGTTGTTGTTGGCATCCACCGAAACCCCAATTACAGGAGTACCTTCAAGCTTTTGAATGCAGGCTTCTTGGGGATAGCTCCCACTAATGTTAATTTCTTCCGGTTTCTGCGTTATACCCTGTTTCACCGACAAATCCACGTAATTCTGTCGTGCATCCTCATCCTTGGTGCCAGTCTCATCACGAGTGAGATCCTGCTGCCGCTGCCTTATATCTGCCAAGAGTTGCTGCTGACGCTGCTGTTCCAGCGCCGCCTGTTGAGAACTACTACCCTGTGTCGGTTGCTGAGAATTGGTATTTTTAGATATTTGGGTCTGAGGAGCGATATTTCCAGCCGTTTGACGCTGGGCGTTAAGTTTTTCAGCTAACAAAATATCGGAATTGTTAGGTTTAACAACTGATTGAGTGCCAGATACCGTAGATGGTTGAGCGCGATTCTTATCTTGTTGGGGCTTTTGACTATTAGGCGTTTCAACTTTAGCAATAGAAAACTGCTTTCCCCGCAAAATAGGCTTGTCAAGCACTCGGTAATTCCGAGAAGCCTGCGTTTGGCTGCGCGACCTTGTTGTCTCAGGTACTCTTCTCAGAAAGGAGGTTTGGTTTAGGCGGGAAGTGCGCGGTGCTGACTGCGACCTGATTGCCGGAGGCAGGCGGATGATGGGGATGTTAGAGGACAAGTTAGCCGGGGGCAGCGGCAGCGATCCATACGGCAGGGGTGGCTCCGGTGGCAACGGCTGCGTCTGGTAGGCAAGGGGCGGCAGCGATGAAGGTTGTGGCAGGCGATTCTGCTGTGCTGGCGTTAACTCTACCACTTTGACAGTTCCTCGCATATTCTCCTCTTCTGGTGTCGAGGACGCAGATAAAGTGGGCAGGCTTACTGCTAGTAGCCCGTGGATGCCCAAGGAGGCTAGGGCGGCAATTACAGTCGGTTGACGCACAACGTCAGGCAAGATTTGAAAAAATGAGAGGAAGGGCATAGCAGGTACGATACACTTAACTGCTTTGTAGGAAGCTGGGAATCAGGTTAGATAATAAGATGTATCCCGCTCCCATATTAGTTTCACAATCTCTATCAGGACTTTGCAGGGAGAGTAAGGGGTGTGAAAAACCTACTCTTTACCCTTAGGGACGCGCTTGCCAATTACCATGGCTGTGTAAGTCCTATAAATATTAATGCCAGAATTTTAAATAACAGATTGTGTTACTTGCACAACTAATAGGGAAAAGTATGGCAATTTCAGACTAGGGCGATCGCTTAATCCAGCATAAATCACCTGTGTGGGTAGCGTCGCCCGTTCCACTACCCAACTGCGTTCTAGCAATTTCCGCTGTTGTAACACTGCCCAAACCTGCTCGTAAACTGAACTGACTTTAAGCAGCACCACCACATCTGCCCAATCTAGAACGGCTTCTAACTCCTTTACATTGTAGATAGCTGGTAAAACAACAAGGCGCTGCCCACGAATCGTCAACGGCAATCCCAGTGCTGCTGCTGCTGCCATTGGTGAACAAATGCCCGGTACTGCTTGCACTATTACCTCAGGATGCAGCTGTTGCAATGTCTGAGATAAATAAGTAAACGTGCTGTAAAAACTTATATCTCCTTCTGAGACAAAAGCCACATCTTGCCCTAACTTCAGATATTCCCAAACTTGTTCTGCTGCTAACTCCCACGCCTGAGTAAGAACAGTGTCATCCTGTACATAAGGAAAGGTTAAAGCTAATTGCTTCTGGCTAGTATTTAACCATTGAGCCACAATCTGCTGAGCTATTCCTAGCTTGCCCTGTATCCCAGCTGGAAAAGCTACCACTGGCACACCTTGGAGAATCCGCACTCCCTTAAGCGTAATCAACTCTGGGTCACCAGGACCAACGCCAATACCGTATAGCTTGCCTATTTGCACAATAAAATCTAAAATCCAAAATCCAAAATCTAAAATTCTTACATGGTGCTGCCGACTGTCATTTTGCCCGGATATCTGGAAGGCGCGATCGCCTACCGCCCACTGGAACAATCTTTACAACAGCTTGGTTTCCCTACTGTAACAGTGCCATTGCGACGCCGCGATTGGTTGCCCACTGTGGGAGGTCGGTCAATGGTGCCGATTTTGCGCCAACTTGACCGCACAGTTAAGCAAGCGCTACAGCAATATAACGTTTCTCAGATTAACCTAATTGGTCACTCCGCAGGCGGCTGGATTTCCCGGATTTATCTAGGAGAAAAATCTTACTCTATTCACGGGGATGTCACAGAAGATGCTGGCTTGTGGCACGCTCATCCTTATGTTGCCACGCTAGTTACTTTGGGGACTCCCCATATTAGCGGCGAACGTTGGACGCGAAAAAATCTAGATTTTGTCAAGCTTAACTATCCAGGTGCCTTTTACCCACAGGTGCGCTACGTTTGTGTGGCTGGTAAAGCTATCTACGGGGAACGACGCCGGGGTAGCTGGTTAGCTTACAGCAGTTATAAGTTAACCTGCGGAAACGGTAATACTTGGGGAGACGGCATCACCCCCATTGAAGCAGCTCATCTTCAGGGAGCAACCAATCTAGTCATTGAAGGCGTTAAGCATTCCCCTAGGTCTCCTGGGGTTTGGTACGGTTCCCCAGAACCTTTGCAAACTTGGGCATCTTATTTAGCATGATGCCGATAATACCCTTAACTCTGTCGAAATATATACGCTTTTAGGGCAGTTACTTCGGTTGTTTGCATGGCTAGCATATTAAGAAAGGTAAATTTTAGTTAAGAAAATTAAAGGCTAGCCATGAAAACTCAGCCGTATGCATTTATCCTCCGGCGTTTGGCGACGATTCTGTCCGTGGTGATTCTGACGTTGACCATAACAGCCGCCCTCACAGGCATTTTGCTGGCTTTCTACTACGAACCAGCTGCTGGTGGTGCCTATAATTCATTACAGGCTATTAATTCTCAAGTGCCTAATGGCTGGTTGATTCAAAGCTTGCATGATATTGCTGGCAATGGTGCGATCGCAGTTTCCCTAATCCAGATTGTAGTCATGTTTCTGGGTCGGCAATTTCAACAAAGTTGGCTGACAGCTTGGATTAGCGGGATTTTGTTTACTTTGAGTGCGATCGCACTCGGTTGGACAGCAATGATCCTCGACTGGAGCGAGCTGGGATACTGGCGTTTAAGTATCGAGTTGGGATCAATTGAAGCCATTCCTTTTATTGGACACCAGCTGAGAGATATCCTCACAGGTGGCGGACCGATCGCAACTGCAACTGTAGAACACCTGTACACAATACACAGCTACATTTTATCTATTGGCGCGATAGCTCTTGCCATCACCCATTTAGGTGGAGTACTCCTACAGGAGAGACGGCAGAAGCAAATACTGATCAAGGAACTGGAAGCGAAAGTATTAGCAGCTGAATCTCAACAATTTGAGGCAGAGTTGGAGCCAGAATCTTTCACCGTCACTAGCACATAAAAGTAAGAATAAAGCTATCCACCTACTTACTTTTGTTTCATTACCAGTAAAGTGATGTCATCAAAGACATTTTGTTCACCAATATGTTGCCGTAGATCGGAAATTAGAGCTTCCTTGATTTCGGTAACACCCAAATTTCGGTAGCGTCTCACTACCTCACAAAGCCGCTCTAGTCCATACTGCACTTTATTGATATTTTCAGCTTCTGTAATTCCATCTGTGTAAAGAACTGCTACATCACCTGAATTTAAATAAACCTTTTCTTGGGAGATGAACTTAGCAATTTCCTGATCTAGTCCAATTGGAAAACCTAGATCTATAGTATCAATATGCTCGATTTCGCCCCCAGAACGCACCACAATCATTTCTTCGTGTTGACCGCTCAAACTCAGCTGTCCACAGGAATAGTCTAGTAAAGCCAACGTCAAGTTTTTATCCGAGTTCAGGCGCTGGATATTGCCATAAATAGTTCTATTGAGAATATCTAAAAATTTTACGGGATCATTTACCTGACTTTCCTGTAGAGTTCTGACTGCTGTTTGCACCATCAGCATCAGCACCCCACTTTCTAAACCATGTCCTGTAACATCGCCGATGCTAATTTTTAAGCCCCGGTTGCCCTTCAGCACGTCGTAGTAGTCGCCCCCTACCTCATCTGCGGGTTCCATAAAAGCCGCTATTTCTAACCCGTCAATAGAGTTTAGTTCCGACTCTTTGGGTAAAACCATCTGTTGCAATTTCTGTGCGACCTCTAGTTCAGCCTTCATGCGGAGGTTTTCCGCTTTCAGGCGGCACAGGTTAATGTGAGTTCTCATGCGGGCAAAGAGTTCATCTTTACCAATTGGTTTGGTCAGATAATCATTAGCACCGACATTTAAACCAGTTACAATGTCTTGAACTTGGTTTTTAGCAGTTAACAAAATAATCGGCAATTCGGCGGCGCTGAAGCGATCGCGCAGTTTTTGAGTTACTTCATAACCCGTCATCTTGGGCATCATCACATCCAGTAAGATGATGTCAGGTTTTAAGCCTTGTTCCATCAACGCTAGGGCTTCTTCTCCGTTGTTGGCTTGGGCGATCGCATAATTTTGTAAAGACAGATAATTTGTCAGTACCTGAAGATTGATTGGTTCATCATCAACAATCAAGACTTTGATATCTTGTGGATTATCGATTGCCAGTCGTGTATTACTGGGGGTTAGTGATATTAACTTTGTTTCTAATGACGAAGAACGAAAGCTCTCTTTGAGGGCGTTTTTGGGTGGTGCCTTTTCAACCTTGCCTGGGGAGATAGCTAAGGTAAAGGCAAACTGTGAGCCAACGCCAACCTGAGAGTTCACGTTGATTTTGCCCCCATGTAACTCAACCAATTGCTTGGTCACAGCTAGCCCTAATCCTGTTCCACCATATTCTCTAGAAGTAGAACCTGCTGCTTGTTCAAATGATTTAAAAATGCGCTCAAGTTGATCTTCTGGAATACCAATTCCTGTATCAGAAACAGTGATTTCGATTTGGGGCTTTGCTTCCCCTCCTCGGCCGGAGAGGGGAGATGAGATTAATTGAGTATTCTCCTCAGCAAGCAGTGCAGCAGAGACTTTTACAGTACCAGAGGCGGTAAACTTTATCGCATTACCGATGAGGTTATACAGAATTTGTTGCAAGCGATTTTCATCGGCGTAAACTGGCGGTAGATGATCGGGAATGGCGTTAACAAGCTGTAACTCTTTGTTGCCGACTAGAGGTTGGCTCAGGGTAAGCACAACATCAGCGATCGCTCCCACATCCACTGGCTTGAGTTGCAGTTCTATATTTTTGTGTCTTAGTTGAGAAAAATCGAGAATATCATTGACCAAGTTAGAAAGACGGCGGCCGCTGGAAACAATCATCGCCAAATTGGAGCGAGTCGGTTGGGGTAAGTCTCCAGTTACCCCATCCATCAATGACTCAGCAATACCGATAATGCCATTCAGGGGGGTTCGCAGTTCGTGGGAAGTATTGGCGAGGAACTCATCCTTGAGTTTGTCCAAGTACTGCAATTCTTCGTTGGCTCGTTTTAACTCCTCCTCGCTATGGCGGAGTGCTGCTGTGGCTTGGTCTATTGCTTGCCGCAGCCGTGTGGGTGTGCTCACCAAAATGAACACCAAACCGCCAGCCAAAAAGGCTGTCACACCGCCCGCAATCCACAACCATTTTGAGATGGGTGGACTTGATAACCATCCGCCTGCGGGGATCGCTGCCAACTGCCACGAACCGTTGGGGAGAGTGACCTCCAACGTCATCGGATTTTGCTGAAAAATTGTGGTCTCCCCGAAAAAGACTTCGCCTTTAGCTCCTAATCCATCCTTCCCCCGGAGTGTGTATTGCAAGGGTGCGGACTTCTCAAGCAATCCTGCCTCTTTAAACAAGGTATCCCGGTCGAGGATGATGCCTGCCAGCCCCCAGTAGGAACCACTTTCAGGTCCTGTTCCAGAGGGGGTAAGAAATATAGGCGTGCGACCAATAAACGCCACCCCTCCTTCAACTAAATCAATTGGGCCTGCAACAATTGTTTTTTTATTCTCGATCGCCTGCTTAATCGCCTCCCGTTCTTTGAGAATTGACATGGGGCTAAACCCGATAACCGCTTCGTTTCCTTTCAGGGGATAGATATGGCTGCCGACTGTGTTTTTATAAAGTGCTACGCTGCGGATTCCCGGTTGCTGTGCCACAATGACTTTGGCAAGCTTTTCAAATGTTTCTTGGTCGAGATTGGGATTAATTGTCGAAACATAAGCCACCAGCCCTCGTGTGAGAAATAGTCGCTGATTTAACGCTTTTTCGAGGCGTGCTCTCACCGTACTTAGTTGAGTTAGCACATTGGCTCGATTTTGCTCCTGAAAGCGTTCTCGTTCTGAACGATCGAAGACCCAAACAACCGCCAAAACAACTACAACAGCTAATGAACCTGCAAGATAGGGTAACAGGCGAGTTTTACCGACAGCTGTTGGCGGGGGAACTTTTCCAGAATCTTGAACAGGCTTTTTATTCACAGTAACTAGGGCAGGTCGTGTTGATTCCCTGCTGGCAGCAACTTAGATATATTTGAGCTGCTTTATCTACTGGGGCTTGGCTCAAACAATATTGAAATAATTTTGCTGCTTCAGAAAAGTTCCCGATTTTATAAAGTAACAAGCCTTTTTCAAATTCTGTTGCAGTGGCTAATTTAGCCTGTTTGATTTCTGGAGCATCGGCATCAAAAATTTCATAAACTGTTACAACTTCTTTCTTCTCACTAATTTTAACTTGATCTATAAGCCGCGTTGCATATTTATTCGGATTCTCTAAAGAGAAAAAAGTATACTGAGAAATCAATAAAGGTGTCTGATAATATTTGTTTAGCTTTTGAATTTGAGCGGCTAAATTAATTGCATCACTAATAGCTGTTTTTTCAATTTGTTTATATCCACCCATAGCCTCTAGAATTATCGAACTTGTATTAATAGCAATATCGATTGAAAGAGGCAGACGCTCTGGTCTTTGCCGAGTTAGATTGTATTCTGCTATTTGGTGGAGAAGAGCGATCGCGGCCTTAACTGCATCGTCAGCACTAGTACTAAAGAGCGCCGTAATTGCATTACCAATGTAGCGGGCGAGCAATCCTTTGTTGTCAATTAAAGTAGGTTCTATGCGCTTGAAGAGGCCGTTAATAAACTTAAAGTTGTCTTTTGGTGTCATCGTTGAGGACAACTTGCTGAAGTCGCGGATATCGGCAAATAGCACCGACATATTTTTCTGAACTGTAGGCTCTGATTGAAGAGCGACAGTGCTTTCCCCCTGGAAAATTTGCAGCAATTGCTCTGGAACATCACGTTCGCAAGTTAGATTAGGTGTACCCAGGGGAAGTGAAGCCGCGCTACAGACGCGATCGCGGCCTTGCGTTTTTGCCAAATACAATGCTGCATCCGCCGCTTGCATAACTTCTGTTCCAGTTTTCCCGTGATCTGGAAAACAAGCAACTCCTAGCGAAATCGCGATTTGACCTAGAAACTGACCACCATAGTCAAGTTGCAATTGCTTTACCCCTTGCCGCAGTTGCTCAGCTCTAGCAGTAGTCACTTCTAAAGAAGCTTCTGGCATAATTAATGTTAACTCTTCACCGCCGTAGCGGCAGACAATATCTAAGCTGCGAATATTCTTTTGAATAAACTGGCTAATCTTTAACAGTACTAAATCTCCAGCTTCGTGCCCAAAATTGTCATTAAACTGCTTGAAATGGTCAATATCAAGCATAATAATTCCTAAGAATTGTTGATTATTATTAGCTCTTTTGATTTCCCTTGTTAAGGATTGCTCCAAGTAACGACGATTAAAAAGACCAGTTTGTTGATCGCGGATAGTTTCCGTATGTAGCAAAGCTTCTATGAAATCAGCATGTTCAACTGCTGTTTCTAATATTATCTCTAAATCGGTTTTTTCTTCTTTAATAATCTTTAGCAAAAGCTGAAGTTCAGCTTTACTTGCTTCTAGTGATGCTTGCGCCTGCTGGCGTTCAATAATCTCTAATTTTAAACGTTGGTTTAATTCATGTAACTCAGATTCAATAATATCGGCATGGGCAAGCGTTGTTTCTAACAAAACTTCCATATCAGCCTTTTCTGCCTTTAAATCTTCCACTTCTTGACGCAGTTGTTCTATTTCATTTAGCTGTTCAGTTGAAAGTGTTTCGGGAGGCATAATTATAAATTTATTGCATAAAATAAGCTGTTCTAACTTTACCTACTGCTTTTTATTTTTGTTTTTACAGTCGTTATGTAGCTTTCAGCGAGCGCTTGTAAGATTTAGTTATTGTTAACTTTTACTTGTCTCTCTTCTATATCCCTTATTCCCATTCCAGTATTAAAGAAGGCATGAGGCGCTGTAAGTTCTTCAATGACTTTTTCTGCCAAGGAATGTTATTAGATCCTTTTACTATCATATTAATAGTCTGCTTCTGACGTACTTGAATTACAAACTTTGAGATCAGGCTAATGCCTGAACTGTTGAGAAATTCCAGATCTGTCAGGTTGAGGGTAATGACAGGTGGCTCTTGTTCAGCAACATTGTTGAGCAACTCCACTATTGGCGCATACTCATTCATACCACTAAGTCGGAGTGAACCTTGACAATAAATTGTAGCAGTAGGTTGATCATAGCAAACTCTGTAATCATCCTTCTTTATTTCCATAGCTTAAAAAGCTCCTTATTAATTATTGAACAACGCTAGAGCATCAATTGCACCATCGTTGTAACAATGATGACTTCTGGTTCTGTTTGTACCGTCTCAAACTTCCAGCCTAATTTGGCCATATAATCGTTAAGCATAGTTACGTAACCTAAGCCAGAGTTTCCAATTGGTGTTTCAACTTCTGCTTGTTTTTCCAATTGTTGGATGTACATCTCACTTGGATCTGAGGCGCTCAACTCTTGAATGTATGCTTTAAAGTCAGCTACAACTTGCGATGAAATAGTGTTGGTAGTGAGAAATATGATTTTATCTGCCTGCAAGTCAAGTTGAATAGTAATCGGCTGCGGCATGTTTTCGTCGCTAAACTTCATCGCATTCTCTAATAACTCATTAGCAATGTAGCTAACCGCACTTTTTATTTCGTTTTGTCGCTCAAACGTACTAGGATCTTCTTCACTGCCTGGAAAGAAAGTCGTTAAATAGTCAGCCATAAAATCAGCCGATAAACCATTATTGCGCCAGCGCTGTTTAAGCGGAACAGAAGTTGGTGAAAATCTCAAAAGTAGATATTCCTCGCTAGAGGAAAAATTATCTATAAAGTCTCCAAAAATTTGCGTCATAGCAGTTAGGTTGTTATTTTCTATTCAAAAATGTAATCAGCGCTACAACATCTTTGCCGCAGTCGTGATTTTGTAAGGGGTAATTGAGCAAAGAGGCGATCGCCTGAATATTTCCCTGTTTGGCAAGTTCCGGAAGAACCGATTTTGTCATAACTGGTAGAAGTGAATAGCTGAGAATATAACTCCCTATTTCAAGCATTCCCCAATTTAGCTCGGCGATCCACATCTTCCTAATCTATAGGTAGATGCATTTAAGGGGCTTACAAGCAAGAGCTTTTGCTTCTCTGCCTTTAAGCTTATCTAACCTAAACTAGGCGGTTGCAACACTTTCGCGTTTTCTTCTAATTTCATTTCTCCCAAAAGGGTTTCCACAGCAGCAACAGGAATTGGGACTTCCTCGACTTCCGGCAACTTCTCTAGCGCCAAACGCGAAGACGGCGTAGCACCCGATAAACGCTTCAACAGTTTGGGTCTAGGATCGTGTAACAAGTAAATAATGCGATCGCCCACTTGCCAATCTTCTGATGCGGGTACAACCAAAAGACGCGCCTCCCGTTCCAGCAGTAATGGCACTAAGTCTCCAGAACCGATTAAAGCTTGCAAATGTAACTGTTGAAAACAAAACCCAGGCTCTTTAAGAACTGTTTCCCCTAACTTAACTTGCCCCTCGTCCAGGTACTGATTCCAGGTCTTGAGGGGAAAATGAGGAATGAAAGCCTGGTTCACCTTTGTATTATTGTTCTGGGAACCAGCTTCAGCGTCGCGAGGAAATACTGCTAAAACACGAGGGGGACGAAACTCTTCTGCTGCCCGTTGAGCTAGAACTACATTCACCTCACCATTACTCGTCATCGCCAGGAACGTTCCCATCGAGTCCAGCCCAGCTTCTTCGAGAACTTCGTGATCTAGAGCGCTGCTTAAGAATACCCGTAGATTTTCCTCTTCAGCTTTTTGGCAAGCTTCCGGATCTGTATCAATCAGCACCACCGCCTCTCCCTGTTCCTGAAACAAACGACCAATCAAACGGCCTAAGGAATTACAACCGACGATCAACGCCCCGGTTGCCTCCTGAGAGGTGATTTGCAGCCAGCTAGCCACCCAACGTGCCGTTAGTCCTTGCAAAAACACCGTCAGGAGAATTGTGAGAAAGACAAGCGCTTTGATAGAATCTCCGCCATTGATTCCTCGCTGAGTCAATAAAATGGCAAACAAGGAAGCAACAGAAGCAGAGACAATTCCTCTAGGAGCAATCCAGCACAAAAATAACTTTTGTCGCCAGTTGAGATCGCTATTCCAGGTACACAGCCCAATATTCAGCGGCCTTACCACAAACATGAGTGCTAAGACGGTAAACAGACTGCCCCATCCCAGTGCAAATACGCTAGCAATTGACAAGTCAGCTGAGAGGAGAATGAACAGCACCGAGACACCCAAGATGGTCAATTGCCCCTTAAATCGCCGCAACAAGCGCTCCTCTGGAAGTGAGGAAGAGCCTAGAACAATCCCTGCCATCACGGTTGCCATCAATCCCGACTCGCTACGGATCGTTTGCGCCAGACCAAACAATCCCCACAACCCAGCGAGAACAACTAGCGTTTTGAGATCTTCTGAAAGAAACTTAGCGCGTTTGAGAATCCAGCCCATTAACCAACCGCCAGCAACACCGATACCACTGCCGATTCCCAGGCGCAAGAGCAAGCCAATAAAAGCTTCGAGCGGATCGGTATCAGCATTCAAAATAGTGTCTAGTACTACGACGGCTAAAATTGCTCCAACTGGGTCAATTAAGACGCCTTCTCCCTCCAGCAAGGCTGCCACTTGCCTATCTACTTTCACCTGCTTGAGTAAGGGACTAATCACCGTTGGTCCGGTTACCACCACCAGGGAAGCGTAGAGAAAAGCAATAGGCCAAGGAAATTCACCCAGCCAGTGAGCCGCCAGGCCACCCCCAATTAGGGTGATCAGCGTGCCGAATGTTACCAAATTCCGCAGGCTACCAGAAACCTTGCCCAACTCTCGGAGTTCTAGGTTAAGTCCTCCCTCAAACAAAATTACGGCTACGGTAAGGGCAACAATGACTTCTAGACCAATGCCCAAATCGTGGGGGTGTAACAGCCGAATCCCATCGGGACCTAGCAGCATGCCCAGCAGCAGCAAGAAAACAATGCTAGGAACTTTGAGGAATTCAGCTAGTACTTGGGCACTGATGCCTGCAATGACGGCAATTACTATCTGTAGGGTAATTTCAAAGGATGCTTCCATAGGCGTGGTTATCGCAGGCTACAAGCTGGGTGAGAACATCTAATTTTCAGGACTGAATAGCGTTTGCACACCAGCTTAGTCATGGGTCGCCTTTTGGGGTGATATCGGTTCTCCCAACAATAAAGTACAGTAGCTTGGCGATGGGATACGGTATATCCAATATTTTCTAGAGTTTTAGCTTATAGAGGCACAGTCGCTATAAGCTAATCCTTATTAGGGATTTAAATAGGTAGATTAAAACTTTAGCATAGCGCTCAAACACAACTCATGGTTGGGCACGATCGCGTACAGCTAAAACATAGAAACTAGGTTCTTTAAGAAACCCGATTTCTGCATTCCGTCGTAGACTATTGCTAAATTCCGCTAATAACCAAGCACATATTTGCCCTTAATTCATCTACTTAGGCTCAATCCGCAAGAATAAGGAGCGATACGTGCCGTTAGGCGTATCGCTCCCATCAATTATTCTGTAGCCCGCGTGGGCGGCTCACTCTTTCAGTAAGAGGTAATACAGTTGCCCTGGTCCACCAGTTACCCCAGCGCGATCGCCAGCAACCTTACCGCTGCCCATGTAATAATCCACTCGTCCTGGCCCTTTAATAGCGCTGCCTGTATCTTGGTCTAATACATAGCGACTCACCAGACGCTGCTCGATTTTACCAGCGCTGTTGACGTAGGGAAGTCGCGTATGAACTAACGCTAAGGCACCCGGTGGCATCAGAGATTTATCCGTGGCAATCGAGCGGTCAGGTGTTACAGGTACATTAATTACACCCATAGCTGGACTACCGTAGGTTTCCTGGAAAAAGACAAACCGCTGATTGCGCGGGATATAGTTGCTCATTTCCAGAGGATTTTGTTGGAAATATTTGATTAGAACTGGTAGCGTCAAACCGTCCAGAGGCAATTTGCCATCTTTCGCCAGTTCTCGTCCCACACTTGTGTAGGGGTAATCGGTTCCGCCTGCATAGCCGACAGTCATCACCGTGCCATCCCTCATCTGGAGTTGAGCCGAACCTTGGATTTGAACCAAAAACGCTTCTAAGCGATCGCGCAGCCAGACTAATTCCTGTCCGTGGAGTGGGCTTTTTGCCCCCAATAAACCGTCCTTTCCTTCCAGTTGCTCTCGTTTGGGGTGGGGCTTAGGCCATGCGGCGAAGTTTGACGGCAGCTTGTAGAGGGGATAGCGATATTCTGCCGTCCGCGTGCGACTGGCCTGATAGATTGGTTCATAGTAGCCGGTGAACACGACGGTTCCCTTATTGTCATTGCCCACCGACTGATAAAAAACAAACTCGCCCCTGACAGCGTTTTGTAGTTCCTGTGCTGATTTAGAAGACACGACTAACTGGCGGAAGCGCACCAGCGATCGCACAACGCGATCGCGTGTAATTCCAGTATCTGGATACTTTTGGTAAGTTTCGGCAGCTTTAACAGTCTGTAGATAACGCAGGCTGTTATCAATAGACGCCAAAAGTGCCTGCCGATCTCCAGGATTACTTAAATTCCCCCACAGCTGCTCATCTAGTCCCAGTAAATCTTCCTGCCTCTGGGGGGGGGTGCCCTTGGTCTGATTAACCGCAGGAATCTCTGTACTAGCCAAAATGGGTGTACCGGGATTTCCCAGCGTTATTCCCAAACTTAAAGAAAACAAAGCAAGTGTCTTTTGCATACTCACCAATAAGAAAAACTGACGATTGCTAGCAGCCGGAATTAATATCAAATGTTCAGCAAGCGCCCAGCATTAATGCGGGCGGGGCATTCTAGATTGTCCCAATATGCTCTCTAGTTGGGCAAAACTTAATCGATGCTGTCACGATTTCAGCAGCAGATAATACAGTTTTCCAGGTCCACCAGTCACCCCAGCGCGATCGCCTACCTGTGTTCCCGTCCCCAGGTAATAATCCACTCGCCCTGGTCCTTTAATAGCACTTCCCGTATCTTGGTCTAGCACATAGCGACTCACCAGACGGTGCTCCATCTGACCCGTAGCGTTAGGGTAGGGAACGTGCGTATGAATCAGAGCTAATGCCCCTGGTGGCATCAGGGATTTATCTGTGGCTATCGAGCGCTCGGCTGTCACGGGTACGTTTATGCTACCCATAGCTGGGGCACCGTGGGTTTCCCGGAAAAAGACAAAGCCGCGATTGCGCGGCAGGTAATTACTCAATTCAGTAGGATTTTCGTTGAAATACTTGAGCATAACTGGTAGCGTCAGACCAGCCAAAGGCAATTTGCCATCTTTCGCTAGTTCTTTCCCGATACTCGTATACGCATAATCCGTCTTACCCGCATAGCCTACAGTCATCTCAGTGCCATCAGTTAGCTGTAGTCTAGCAGAGCCTTCGATTTGAACCAAAAAGGCTTCCAAGCGATCGCGCATCCAGACCAATTCCAGCCCCCGGAGCGGACTTTTTTCTCCTGGCAAGCCGTCATTTCCTTCTAGCTGGGCGCGTGTTGGTTGGGGTTTTTGCCATTTAGAGAAGTTTTTCGGCAATCGATAAAGGGGATAGCGATACTCTGCTGTCCGCGTGCGGCTGGCGCTATAGGTTGGTTCATAGTACGCCGTGAATACAACTGTTCCCTTATCGTCGTTGCCCACAGACTGGTAGAATGCAAACTCGCGCCTCACAGCGTCTTGCAGCTCTTCCGGGGAATTAGAGGATACAACTAGCTGGCGGAAGCGCACAAGAGAGCGAAGAACACGCGAATGTGTAATCCCAGGCACCGGATAATTCCGGTAAACTCTCGCTGACTGGGCAGTTTTTAGATAACGCAGGCTGTTATCTATGGACGTTAACAGTGCCTGCCTGTCACCAGCCTGATTTAAATTACCCCACAGCTGGTCATCTAGTCCCAGTAAATCTTCCTGGTTAGAAGGCGCGTTCACCTTCGCCTGATTGACCGATTGAAGCGGCATCCTGGCAAAACTTGGTCCGCTGGGAAATCCCAGCACTACACTTAAACTCAGGGAAAGCAAAACAAATGTCTTTCTCATACTCACAAAAAGAGAAACTGATAGTTAGTACATCGCAGCAAAAAGTTAACCCCAGGAGAGCCGGGCAAATATTTATAAACATACTTATCCCGTGCCTCTGTACTCTTGTACTCCTCTACGGTCTCAACATGCCTGTTACATATGTGACAGCTTATTTCTGGCTGATTGCACTAATAATCTCGTTCGACGCTAGAAGCGAAGACAGGTTCCACGCGGATGGCAAGAATGCTGGAGGGACGCACAACCATGTACTCGCCCTGAATGTTTTTAATTGGCACGCTGATGAAATCGGTGGCGTTGGCTTTTGGCACTAGCTCACCACTGTACCACTTCTGAAAATCTTGAATCGTGGCAAAACGCACCTCTTCCCGGTGACCACCTGCAATCATGATGAATACGGCATATTCAGAAGGAGTTCTGGGCATAGTCTGTAAATTATCCTCAACGCATCCCGATCGTTATCAAGTCAGAGAACTCTAAAATCACGCTATAGTCAACAAATTGCTTATATTAGACTTTTTGCGTCCAGTCTATAAACATCTTTCTCATTATCTGTGTTTATCTGTGTTCATCCGTGGTTAGAACTCAAAACATCCTATTTTTGCAATAAGCCTATTCTCAAATCAGGAAAATAGATTAAACCGTTGCAGTAGATTTTCCATCACCGACGGCAAGGTTTTACGCAATTCATCTGCTGTTGTGAACAATAGCTGTTGATGATTGGGCAAGTCAAAGGAAAACTGCCCCGGTAAGTCTTTTCGTTCCATTTGTACTAGCAAAATTTGTTCCGAGCGCTTGCTTTGCAGCGCGTAGCCTATTTCTACACATACATTGGGGCTAGGAATTAGTTGGGGCGTGTCCTCGCCACTCAGGCGAGCGATCACCGTAGCGTCGGCAACAAACAGCAAACTCTTGCGGATTTTACGTACCGAGGTGCTGTTGAGCCGCATGGGGGCATTAGCGGGGCGTTTAGATTCTTCTAATTTCAGAGGTAGGCGCGTTCGCTGATTGATAGTTTCCAATGCGTCAGTCAGAGCTTCGCGCAGCGCCGTACTTGAGGCGTCATAATCGTTTTGATAAGAGAGGAAGATCACTGGCTCTAATTGAGCCATCACCTCTTGCTTTGTAAAGTAAATCTCGTGACTTATTAAGTCAATGTTAGAAATCGTGTAGCCGCCACTGCCTTCGATGTAAAACTCTACTGTTTCCCCTTCCAGATATCGCTTAAACCAAGTGGAGCTTTTCACATCTTGGCTGTCTTCTAAGAAGTCTGCTCTCAGAGCTGACTTCAGCAAGCTATTTTTGCTGAGACGTATATCGTGGGGGCGTTTTTCTAGTTCTTGAATTGGTTCGTACTGCTCAAGATACCAGGCTTTCAGGGCAATTATTGCCATCAGATGTTCGCAAGGTGCAAGGATTCGCGACGCCTCCAATTAGACGTCAAACCTTAATTTTAGCAGTAAGCGGTAACATCTTCACCACATTTATCAGCTAGATAGCACAGCGCCCGGAAACGTAAACTAACCACTTGTTCGTAGAGGGGGTTCAGCTTACACATCGGGGGAATATGAAATAAGGTACGGCCAAATAGTTTAACATCGCGCTCGAAAGGGCATTGGGCAGGAATCAGTTTGCACAATCTATGAGCCAGTGCGCGATCGCTAACTTCTATTTGATCGAGCCATTGGCGTACAGGTTGGAGCGGAGCAAACGCTTTCTTGGTGGCAGCAGCTTCAGTCTCTTCTTTGTTAAGCCAAACCCAACCTGCCAGGGTAATATTTTGTGTGGTGTATTGAGATACGGTCATTTTCTTTCTCCTGTGTTCTCAAGTCTTTAACTGGATTGCTTACTGTGTATATACAACTGCTCAGCTACGGTTCCGGGAACGTTTTAGGTAATTAACGGAGTTGGCATTACACCTGTTAATAATCTTTAGGGGCTACTGTCTACTCTTATGCTGCCTAAGATGGCGATCGTTTTGCCTGAGCGATATCACCCAATATTTGTAAAGGCTTATTTACAGTCTCCGTAACTTCACCTAGGTTAGCTGTTAGCCAACGGTGGGTGGTTAGTAGCGGCAGGGCACACCGTGACCCTAGGAAGTAATCCCTGCATAGGTTTAAGTCAGGCTCACCTACTTAACTACTGAAGGGGCGCATTGTCCTGTGCCCCTTCAAACGGGCAGCGTTAATATTCCATTTTTCTTAGAAAGAAGGGGTTATCAAAAGCTGCCTAGTCTGGTCAGTAATCGCCTCTCTCCCACAAAAGGACTGAAATCGACACCAGTAATGTTCCTGATGTCAGAAGTTATACCTAATATCGATTCTCGAAAATGAGGCTACACCTAGAACCCCCCTGTAGTCCCCCCTTGGCAAGGGGGGGTGCAAGTGTAGTGGGCAAAAAGCGAATTGGTATAAAGTGCTTACGTAGCTGAACCCCGTCCAGGCAAGACTACAGATACAAAGTCCGGATGGTGCGCGACATAAAAAAATAGCCTGCTTACGCAGGCTTAATTAATGTAGCTCCAGGATGAGAGCCTATATAAGTGGTTAGTAGGAATTAGCGACTAACTGACTAAACTTTCATTTTTAGCAGTTGAACGTCGGCGTCGGCCTGCTGTCCTGGGGGGTGGTTCATTTGGAGTTTGCAGCAAGAATACCACCAGTGGGCGGCTCTGAAGTTCGCGCCGAACTAGCCGCTGGAGATCGCGCTCTATTTGCACCTGTAACCCAGCCCAGTCAACGTCCAGCTGTGAATCCTCAAAAGACTTAGCAAATTCTGTCCAGCGATCGCTTAATGTTGCTTCAATCGTCTTTTGGACTAATGCATATAGGAGCGATCGCTCCACCGAAGTCACGACACCTCGAAGATGCACTTCTGGCTTGACCATTAGCTTACCTTCCCAGTTAACTGCCGCCGCCACAGTTACCGCACCATCCTCAGCCAATTGCTGCCGTTCCTTCATCACGTTGTCATGAACGACACCAGCATTATCCACCAGTTGAATACCGGAAGGAACCTTACCGCTGACGCGAATTTGCTCCTCAGACAACTCCACAATATCCCCGTTATTGATAATCACCATATTTTCGGCGGGGATACCCATACTCTGCGCTGTCTGGGCGTGCTTGATCAGCATCCGATGCTCACCGTGAACTGGCAAGAAGAATTTTGGACGAGTTAAGGCAATCATCAACTTTTGGTCTTCCTGACAACCGTGACCAGAAACATGAATGCCTTTGTCACGACCATATATGACATTGGCTCCTTGCATCATCAGCTTATCAATCGTGTTCACAACCGCGATTGTATTGCCTGGAATCGGGTTGGCTGAGAATATAACCGTGTCGCCCTTACGGATTTTAATTTGCCGATGTTGGTCATTAGCAATGTGCGTCAGTGCCGCCATTGGCTCACCCTGAGAGCCTGTAGTCAGAATCAGTACCTTCTCGTTAGGTAGCTGGTGAATTGCGTGCAAAGGCTGGAATAGATTATCTGGACACTTGATATAACCCAGATTGCGGGCGTGAGCAATGACATTGAGCATCGACCTACCCACCACCGCCACAACTCGATTGTGCTTTTGTGCCAATTCCAGAACCATGTTCAGCCGATGGACTGAGGAAGCAAAAGTCGTTAGCAGGACGCGCCCTGGTGCCTGACTAATAATCCGGTCAAGATTGGGATATACGGAACGCTCAGGGGCCGTAAATCCTGGTACTTCTGAGTTGGTAGAGTCACTAATTAGGCAGAGAATACCTTTTTCACCATGCTCCGCTAGCCGATGCAAATCATAATACTCCCCATCCACAGGTGTGTGGTCGATCTTAAAGTCCCCTGTGTGGACGACAACACCTAGAGGAGTGTGGAGAGCCACGGTGAAGCTATCGGCAATCGAGTGAGTGTTGCGAATAAACTCAGCAAAAAAGGATTTGCCAATACGCACCATATCGCGGGGAAGCACTCGTTTTAGCTGCGTGCGGTTAGCGACACCGGCTTCTTCCAGTTTGCCTTCTAGTAAGGCCATCGCTAGCCGGGGGCCATAAATGACGGGAATATCAAACTGCTTGAGGTGGTAGGGAATGCCGCCAATATGATCTTCGTGACCGTGGGTAACGATCATGCCCTTGATCTTGTGGCTGTTTTCCCGCAGATACGTCATGTCCGGTAGAACGATGTTAATACCGTGCATCCCATCAGTAGGGAACGCCAAACCTGCGTCCAACAGCACGATTTCGTCGTTTATTTCAAAGACACACGTATTTTTACCAATTTCATGTAGCCCGCCGAGGGGAATAATTTTGAGGGCGGGGGCAGATTCGTTGTTAGTCATTTGCTTCTTGGGAAGGAGTGTTGGTGATTTAGACAAAATAGTTTTTAACAATTTGTAGGGGGTAGCACTGTTGCTTAGTGTTGAGTGAGCATCGGAAATCTGCGACAACCTGTTGGTCGTTTTTTATATCCCGGCGGTACGGACAAAGTCGCCAGGAAGAAGAAAGAATGGCGCTATATAAATTGCCCTTGTCGGCGTCAACCTGCTTGATACTTAGTAGGTGCTTAATGCTCAATGGTGATGCATAAATCTGTGCGTATTCAGTTTTCAAAAATTTGGGGCATCCTTGAGTTAACTCAAAGCAAGGAAAGTTCCCTCAGTACCGGTTCTAATGTTTGACTTAATTCAGCAGGCGGGTCGCCAAGTGGTAAACGAGTGGAACCAACCGCCCAGCCTTGCAATTTAAGAGCAACTTTGAGAGGAATCGGATTAGTAGTACAAAACAGAGCTTTAAATAGGGGGAATAGTTTTAGGTGAATCTGAGTTGCTACGTGCGTCTGACCCTTTTCAAAGGCTTGGATCATCTGTTGCAGCTGGGAACCTACTAAATGACTGGCAACGCTGACAACACCTATTCCGCCAACGGAGAGCAAAGGCAGGGTGAGGGAATCATCCCCAGAGTAGATGGCAAATTCTACTGGTGTAAGGCATCGAATTTGACTTACCTGATCTAGGCTACCGCTGGCCTCTTTTACAGCAACAATATTGGGAATTTCAGCCAAACGAGCAACTGTTTCTGGTTGCAAGTTTTGACCAGTACGACCCGGTATGTTGTAAAGCATTATCGGCAGGTCAGGACAGGATTGTGCGATCGCCTGAAAGTGGTGATACAGCCCCGCCTGCGGCGGCTTGTTGTAATAGGGAACGACTTGTAAAGAGCCATCTAAACCTAGTTTAGCAGCTTTTTCAGTCGCCGCGATCGCTTCGGAAGTGGAATTGGAACCTGTACCAGCTAGCACCTTAGCTTTGCCGCTTACAGCTTTTTGAACTACCTGAAATAGCTGATACTCTTCGTCCCAACTAAGGGTAGGAGATTCACCCGTCGTACCGCATACCACAATGCCATCTGTGCCGTTTTCAGCTAGATGAGCCGCCAGCCGCTCAGCCACCTCGTAATTTACGCTGCCATCTTCTTTAAATGGCGTCACCATTGCGGTGATAACGCGCCCAAAATTTACCACGCTCTTAAAAACTCCTCATTTCTAGCTGTCATTCATATTTTGGATGAAAGGATTATCCCCACTACAGCGGGAAGCTTGCAATACAGATATAGGCGCGAAGCTGCTTTCCGAATGTTACACAAATTAACCGAAATAATTCAAGGCTTAAATTTTTTCCGTTTGCTTCTACCAATTTCCTAAATGTTGGCGATAGATTAATCACCCCCTGTAGCCCCCAACACCCAGGGGGGCAAGCGTTGCTAAGGATAGTAACTGTTGCTTTATTTTGCTTGAAAATAGTATTATTCCTTTCTTACCCACATCCGGTAGAAGAAACGGGTGCAAACTTTTGGCTATTAAATTACTTCGTGTCAATCCCGTAATTTTAAACTTTCGGAATGCAATGTTTGGATATAATTAATCCCAAATTATTGCATTCCGAATGGGATATTTAGCGTTCAACTTGAGCTAAAATAGCTGATTCGCGAACAACTGATTGCTGATTTTTGCCAACCAACAACTCGGCAATCTGCACCGCATTCAAAGCTGCTCCCTTGCGGATTTGATCCCCGCTTAACCATAGTTCCAAACCACAAGGGTGAGAAATATCCTGACGTATCCGACCTACTAGGACTTCGTCACGACCAGTGGCATCAATGGGCATGGGGAAATAATTTGCTTGCCAGTCTTCCACCAGTTTAACCCCAGGGGCATCTGCCAAGATTTCCCGTGCCTTAGCCACAGGCATTGGTTCCGCAAATTCTATGTTAATCGCTTCTGAATGTGCCCTGAGTACAGGAACCCGTACACAGGTGGCTGTAACTCGTAAATCTGCTGCATTAAAGATTTTTCGCGTCTCCTTGACCATTTTCATCTCTTCCTCACAGTACCCCTGATCGTTTAATGGAGAGTTGTGCGGGAATAAATTAAAAGCTAAGGGGTAGGGAAAAACTTCTGCTACGGGTGTCTCACCCTGTAAAATAGCTTGCGTCTGAGTCTTTACTTCTTCCATCGCCCTGGCACCGGCACCGCTAGCTGATTGGTAGGTTGCCACAACTAAGCGTTGAATCGGCTGGAACTGGTGCAGAGGCCAAATAGCCACTGCCATCAAAATTGTTGTGCAGTTGGGGTTAGCAATAATGCCCTGATGAGTGGCTGCTGCCTCTGGGTTAACCTCTGGCACAACTAGGGGTACTTGGGGATCGAGGCGAAAGGCACTGGAGTTATCAATGACAACGGCACCAGCCTCTACAGCTTTAGGTGCCCAAACTTTGGAGATTGAACCTCCAGCTGAGGCCAAAACTATATCTACATTGTCAAAAGAGCGATCGCCCACCGCCTCTACCTGGAGATTTTCTCCTTTAAACGGCAGAAAACTACCAGCAGAACGGGGTGAAGCCAATAACTTCAACTCCGCAACCGGGAAATCTCGGTTCTCCAGTAGCTCTAGCAACTCTGTGCCCACAGCACCCGTTGCTCCTAATATTGCCACTCTATAGGAATTAGACAAATGCGTTTCCTCCACTTAAATATTGAGTAATTACAAACATCAGTTCAATATTTTTTTTTCTAAATTGCCTAGATGCTTTAGCCCCAGCGGTTTAGTTCTATCGAACTTAAATATCTTAATTAAGATGCACTACTAATTATTAAACACATTTTACACTAACATCCACATCCTAGTTCCAAATCAAGCAATACTACCTGATGGCTGTGCCAATTTTGTGCCTTAAGATGTAATATTGATAGCTCAGATACACATACCCAAGGGAACTAGCTAACACCGCCGTGCTGGTTGCAAAACTAGGATATAGCGGTGATGAGAACGTAATTTCAATTCACCATTATCCTACAGCAGCAACAGACAAGACGCTAGCAATAGCTCGTTTTTTGGTAATCGCCAAACAATCTTCTGGTTGTGCTAAAATACACCTTGCCGTTCATCCACCCGACCGTAGCGGACAGACAAGTTTCAGTAGCGGTAATACGCTGACCACAGAAAGTTCGGCAGTTCGGGGAAGGAACCGACCTTGCTGGTATGCGATGGCAGTAAATCCCAGGAAAGTTGTATGGTAAACAATTAAACTCCTTGGGGCGCAGGGAGCCTGCACCGGATAGTGCTGTGAAAGCAGTAAGGGCATCAGTGCCAGTAGCAATGCTGAGCAAAACCTCCGGATGCGGTGTAAGACCAATGTCTTGCTTGCAGGACTCCTGGCAACAGCGGATTCAACGGGAAACCCACGCTGTCTGCTTGCAGCGGCGCTGGGTACGTCACATAAGAGAAATTAGAGATATTTGCCTGATGAAAGTTACCCAGGAAAAGCTTCCCGCCAGTCGGATTAGCCTGGAAATTGAAATTCCAG
>JAESFH010000139.1_pt1 | contig 53794 bp, 38 predicted proteins | sample 9269381 | NCBI WGS metagenome assembly JAESFH01 (sample SAMN14504062, study PRJNA617094) | algae metagenome | isolation source: Aphanothece sp. CMT-3BRIN-NPC111 and co-occurring heterotrophs from well... | place: USA: Clark Mountains Wilderness, California | collected 2010-04-18
GCTAAAAGTGACCAAAGAGTAATAGAACAACCGTTTGCCCCCCTCGACCTCAACAGTAACACTTCATATATTTCTCTCGGGTTTCATCAGCCATTGAAGAGTACTCCCACAACCCAATTCACTCTGGGTTTGACTGCGGACTTCCGGCGCGCTCAAACGTTTTTGTTGGGGAATATTCCTTTCTCCTTCTCAGTTGGACCAGAGAATGGACTATCCAAAGTGACAGTACTGCGGTTTACCCAAAATTGGACACAGCGGAGTCCAAGTCGAGTGTTAGCTGCGCGATCGCAGTTTAGTTCAGGGTTGGATGCACTTGGAGCAACAGTCAATAATACAGGCACCGATGGGCGCTTTTTCAGCTGGTTGGGACAGTTCCAGTATGTTCAGTCTTTAGGCAATGATGTCATCGTTGCTCGCGTGGCTACTCAACTGACTGGTGACTCTCTCCTTCCCCTAGAGCAATTTAGTATTGGTGGGGTTGATACGGTGCGAGGCTATCGACAAAACCAAAGCGTGGGAGACAGTGGCGTTGTTGGTTCATTAGAAGTGCGATTTCCCGTCGTTCGTCAACCCAAGGGAATTGGAGAAATTCAGCTGGTTCCCTTTTTTGATATTGGTCGAGTCTGGAACAGTAACGGTGACATCACAAAACCCCGCACGCTTTTAAGTACAGGGTTAGGGTTGCGCTGGCAATTAAACGATAGTTTGAGCGCACGTTTTGATTATGGTGTTCCGCTCAACCGCATCAAGCGAGCGGAAAGCTCTCTTCAAGACCAAGGTATTTACTTTTCTTTATTTATGCAATCTTTTAGGTAATTGATCTGCCAATCTTCAATAATTTTTCTGGTGGGGTGTGATAATCCTACCAGGCATTGCATTGGTGTCAACTAACCCCAAGTGAAGCTGTCACTTGGGTTTCCATTCAACTAATTTCCCAGCGAGTGGGAGAGCAACCCAAAATTGTCACTTGAACCATATTTTATCCTAAGTTGAAGTATAAGCTGTCCAAAAAGCAACAATCACTTTATGGTTTGGTATGACTTAAGGGAAAACATTGCCGCAACAGCAAGCTTTTACTTCGGGAATTTTGGAATTTGCCGAAGCGGGGGCAAGAACAGCTTCTCATGATTCTCGGTTGGTGCAGGAGTTGAAGCAATACACGATTCAGCAGGGGATTAATCCGTTAGAGGTGGATTAGGTACGGCATAAAGAAGCCTGACAATTAAAGTTATGCTGAATGTACCAAGCAGTTTGAGAGGTGGGTATGTCTCATTTCACAACCATCAAAGTTCAAATTAAAAATGGTGAAACTCTGCGTCAGTGTTTGCAGGAGTTGGGCTATGTGGTGGAGTGTAATACGCAGGTACGAGGTTATCAGGGGAATAAAACCCAAGCCGAATATGTGATTCGGCAGGGGAATGGTTATGATTTGGGGTTTCGCCGCGATGGAGAAAATTATGAAGTGGTGGCGGATTTTTGGGGGGCAAAGATTAATCAACAGGAATTTATTAATTCGATTAGCCAAAGATATGCCCACAAAACCTTAATGGCATCGGTGCAGTCACAGGGGTTTAATGTTGAGGAGGAGGAAACCTTATCAGATGGTACGGTGAGGGTTGTGGTTGGGAAATGGGTTTAAGCGATGAGCATCATTAATCACCTCACACAAGAGTAAAAGAACTGTGAGGTGATTAACAGTTTAGGGGAGTGTGTTCACGTAGCGCAACGTAGTTGTATCGCCTTGGGGGATGAATTGTCAAAAAAAGTTAAACGGCTCAATTGAGACGGGACTTTCTCAACAACGTTGTTACTCTCTTATTCCCCAAATCTTGATGGTAGAATCTCCACTCCCACTGACAATATGTTGTCCATCAGGTGTTACCGTAACAGAAATTACCCACTTAGAATGACCTCTTAGAGTGTGAATAAGCGCTCCTGCCTGGAGATGCCAAACTTTGATAATTTTATCTCCACTCCCACTGACAATATGTTGTCCATCAGGTGTCACTGCAACAGAAATTACCCCCTTATAATGACCTTCTAGAGTGTGAATAAGCGCTCCTGTCTGGAGATGCCAAATTTTGATGGTAGAATCTCTACTCCCACTGACAATATGTTGTCCATCAGGTGTCACCGCAACAGAATTTACCCCTTTATAATGACCTCTTAGAGTGTGAATAAGCGCTCCTGTCTGGAGATGCCAAACCTTGATAGTTTCATCTTGACTCCCACTGACAATATGTTGTCCATCAGGTGTCACCGCAACAGAAATTACCCCTTTATAATGACCTTCTAGAGTGTGAATAAGCGCTCCTGTCTGGAGATGCCAAACCTTGATAGTTTCATCTTGACTCCCACTGACAATATGTTGTCCATCAGGTGTCACCGTAACAGAATTTACCTCTTTATAATGACCTTCTAGAGTGTGAATAAGCGCTCCTCTCTTGAGATGCCAAACCTTGATGGTAGAATCTCTACTCCCACTGACAATATGTTGTCCATCAGGTGTCACCGCAACAGAATTTACCCACTCAGAATGACCTCTTAGAGTATGAATCAGCGCTCCTCTCTTGAGATGCCAAATCTTGATGGTGTAATCCCAACTCCCACTGACAATATGTTGTCCATCAGGTGTCACCGCAACAGAACTTACATCCCTAGAATGACCTCTAAGGGTTTGAAGGCGCTCAAAAAACTGATAAGGAATATAGTTTTGTAAAACCTGTTTAACATAAACTTCTGTTATTTTATTCAGTAGGAGATAGGCTTTTTTCTGTACTAAGCCAGATTCGTTTTTTAAAGCCTCAATAACTATATCTAAACCTGCCTCGCCATAGTTAAGCGCATCGGACAGCGCCGCCGCTTTTTGTTCTCCATCTCCACTTGCTACACGTTGCTTAACCCCTGCAAGCCCACCTAAGACAACGCCGCTTGTTGGAAGTGGATTTTGACCCCCTAAAACTACATCGCCTTTCTGGGGTGAATTAGAAATATTGTCCATAATCAATGACCTCACACAATAGTAAATAGTTGATAGAACTCAGCGACCTAAACGACCTTAATCTTTATTTCAACTTGGCAATTTCCGCCCTTTCTACTAACACCTTCCCCGTCAACAAATCCTCCACTGTTGCTAATAAAACTCGCCTTTCATCCACCGCAAACTGTACAGAAATCCTATCTGTTCCCACCTTTCCAGGCAAATCTAAATGTGCTACACAAACTTGCTGATGGTTGCTATCCAAGGCGCGATATTCCTCCTGCACCTGCAAATGACCGCTACTCATGCGCCCAAGCGAGTCGTAAACCACCTCAGCTTGACCGATTTCTGCCACTTCCCCAATATCTAAGCGGATTTCTTGTTGTCCCTCTGTCGCCACTTGCAAGGTTAAGGCTTCCTCTCATTGGCAAGGATACTGCACCCCCTTATCAAACAGCGTAAAATAGGTATAGCTTCTCGTCAGGGGTTCCCACAGACGAATCGCGTAACGATGGCGTAAATAATCTTCCACCCTTCCCAACTGCGTCAACGCCAAGGCACCATGCGCCACCGCTTCAAAGGGTTTATCGCACCTCACCTTCCCCCGACCAAAATAAGACAGAATTAACTGCTGTACTGCCGGAATTAAACAACTTCCCCCCACCAACAACACCTGTTGAATCTCACCCTTGCTAATTCCCTTCCCTAACGCCACCGCCACCACTTCATCCAAGGCAGAGCGCAACTGTTCGAGAAACTGACGCTTCTCCAAAATCTCTTCTAACTGTTCTCGCGAAAGTTGCAAGTCATACGACATAAAGGTTTCTTCATCTAACCAACTCTCCTTGGCTGACTGTTGCCTAGAAAGGGTAACTTTCAGCTTTTCCGCAATTTCCAGCAAATTCTGCCAACCTATTTCTCCCACGCCTTGGCGCGATAATCCCTGGCGTTGCAGATAGTCCTCAACAATCCAAATATCAATATCTTCTCCACCCACATAAGCATCCGACTTCGCCAACACCTGCGCCTTTAACTCTGTTGCGCTATCATCCTGGGAATTCTCGCCAATGCGGACTAAACTTAGGTCTAAGGTTCCCCCACCAAAATCCACTACCAGCACCAAGGAACCGGGGTGTTTCACCGCATACCCCAAGGCGGCGGCGGTTGATTCATCGACTAACTATCTTCCTTGCGATCGCATCTTCAATACGCTTGTCGATTTCTTCAACCTTGCCAGCATCAAAACGTTGTTCTAGCGCTGCTAAACGTTGTTCTAGTTCTGTTAGAGAGGTAGAAGAGTCTGTATTACCTTCACTATATACAGAATCTTGGGCAGTAAAAAGAAATGACTCAATGGCATCTAGTAGTACCTGTGAACGATTAATACTACCGTCTCTATTTTTATGTTTATTTGCGGCTTTCGCGTTAATTCTCTCTAACCATTCGTTAGGGATGCGGATGGTTACAGGAGTCGTTTTATTGGTATTAATAGCCATTTGTAGCCACTGTGTACAGAGTCTCTTTTTTAAGTGTACACATTGATTACATATAATCAGCTAATTATCTTTATTCATCATACAGAGTATTTACATGAGAATTGCTTATACCGTCGTGTACACTATTTACAAATCTTGTATTTATAGAGTACAGTGTATACACAAGCAAAGAAACAGCCACCCGGACAAGTAGCGGGAAAGGACAAACCCTAATCCTGGGAGCCGTGAAGCCAAGAGCGTAGCGGTGAGAGAGAAAATTCTTTGCACTATCAAATAATTAAAGGCGATCGCTGCTCCGACCAAGAAACTGCGATCGCCTTATATACCCCAACAACTACGAAGGAGTTTCACAATGCTATCAATCTTCAACGACGAAATCACCACCCTTGAATCGCAACTGAATGCGCTCACACAACGAATCAATCATTTGCGCGAGGCTGAAGCCAAGGCTCAGACCGCAACAGCAACGCTGACAGACTTAATTAATACAGTTAGCCCACTGGGCAAACTCAACGACATCAAGCGCCTGGTATTGAACCTCTTCACCGACGACAATGGCGGCAAGGAACCCACACCATCACAACCAACTGATAATAGCGGGAGCGGGTTAAAGGAATTACTACCCGCTGAAACGCTTACCCCCAGCGTAGAGGGCGAATATGCGGAATTAGTCAAGGTTAATGACGCGGTGGGGTACTTCAAAAAGTACGATGGACAGATTTTAAGCACCTATGTGGGCGGCAACAATAAGGCACGGCTAAACTCATGGGGGCAGTTCCTAGCAATTCGTCACACCTTCGGATGTGGGTTTGAAGTACGGCTTGCCAAGCGATTGGCTTTCTTTGGGTGGAAACATGAATTGAAGCTGCACGGCACGAACATTGATGCTATCAACTGGATAGCCTCTCAAGACCTCAGCAAGTCTCCACCGTCCGATGGGATTGAAGAGTATCGTCGCCCTCTGCCACCAGCTTACACAAAGCCCACACACAGCTTCCGACTTAATGGCGAGGCTGTCTACCAAGGCACTGAGGAAGAATGCCGTCAACGGTATGAACACGCGATCGCGAATCAGGACACCCGCTTCGCCAAGCTGATAGACAACCGGGACTACAGCACAATACAGGAATTTGACCGAGACAAGCTGGAAACACCGCAGAAAGCCAAACTCTCTGTGTCCTTCCAAATAGGCGATCCGGTACTAATTACCACTGAATCCCGCTGCCCAGAATTTAATAACCTAACTGGCTTCGTCACTGCTGTCAGCACGATTGGCGCAACGGTGGAAGTCAATGGAAGTAAGAAATGGTTCCACGCGGATGAGTTGACATTAATATGTGACACCATCCAGCCGCCAGCAGAATCCCCCAAGTACAGCTTCATTGATGTAGGTAGCGACAACATTTACAGCGGGTATCAGGCCTACGAGGGTGATCGCTGTATCGGCAAAGTGGAGCAATTCGCACCCCATGCCGGATGGACATTTAAGGGTAGCAGCCAAGAATACCAGACCCGCGAAGCCGCAGCTGCTGCACTGGATGCCAAGCGTCAGGCAGACAAGGCAACCCATGAACGAATGAACGCCGGAATACTTCAACGCTTCCAAGAAGCCAGCTAGCACTTACTAGGGATTGGTCTTCAATGCCAATCCCTAGTCAACCGTCACATTACGCAAAAACTTAAATACATGGAAACCAGCAAACCCTATCAACTTGCTACAGTTCCCGCAGTAGATGCAGTTGCTGCTGCACTTGACCGATACGGAACGATGATTCGCTTCTATAAATCGGTGATGCAGGAAAAAGTAGACTACGGTGTTATACCAGGCACGCAGAAACCCACCTTACTCAAGCCTGGTGCTGAAAAACTGTGCAGCCTATTTCGACTGACTCAACGCCTGGTGCTGGTAAAGTCCGTAGAAGACTTCACTGGTGAGGCTCACAATAGTGAACCGTTCTTTTATTTCCATTACCGTTGCCAACTTTGGCACAGTGACGAATTGGTATCAGAGGGGGACGGCAGCTGCAACAGTTGGGAGAAAAAGTATAGATACCGGGAATCCAAGCGAGTCTGCCCACGTTGTCAGCAGCCTACTATCCGCAGTAGTGAAAGAGAGTTTTACTGTTGGACGAAACAGGGCGGATGCGGTGCGAAGTTTGCCCTCAACTTTGAGGCGATCGCATCTCAATCAACTGGCTTAGTCCCAAACCCCGAGATCTTTGACCAAATCAACACCATTCAGAAGATGGCACAGAAACGCGCATTTGTGGGTGCCGTGCTAATTGCCTGCAATGCTAGTGAGTTTTTCACGGCGGATTTGGAGGATATGGAAGCGATCGCATCCAGACCAGTCAACAGTGAAATCGTCTTCTAGTGGGGCAATGGCATTCACAACCCTAACCCGCTAGTTCTAGTCCTGTTTTGCCAAAAGTTTTCTTCTCCACCACGTTACAAAATTCTTTTCAGCAGAGCGGCAGAGGAGAAGAGGAAAACAAACTTACGGTTCTGAATGCAACTTGGGTATGACAGATCACTGGGAAGTTAACAAAATTGGTAAAGGGTGTGGAAAGTTTTCCACACCGTTTCCTTGGTGTCACCTGCTCTTAACCGCTTCTACACCCGATACTAAATTACGTCATTCAGTAATGACGTAATTTAGATTTATTAATACGGTATTATTAAATTGCGTCATTTTACCTTTGCGTCATGACGTATTTGCAAAATTTCTAATTTATGGTTTTATATATATCAACAAGGTTTTAGGCAATGAACGCAAGTGCTAACAATTACCTGTGCCTCACTTTCTGGGGGTCAAGTAAAAACGACCGTATCCTTACTCCTCGGTAAAATACTGGCTCGGCAGGGGTTCAATGTGTTGATGGTCGATGGCGACCCGCAAGCCAGCTTAACTTTCTACTTGGGGTATGAAGTGGGAACCCAAGAGCCAACACTGCTTGAAGTTTTGAACAAGCAAGTGAAAGTGGAAGATAGCATTTATGAGCTGGCGTCTGGGAAAAATATGTGGCTCATCCCTTCGGACGAAGGATTAGATAGCGTTCAAGATTACTTGTCATCTTCTGGCATGGGAGCTGTAGTTTTAAAGAAACGGCTTCAGGCAGTGCATGATCTGTTTGACTTTTGCATTATTGACTCCCCGCCTCAGCGATCGCAGGTTTGCCTGACTGCCGTTGGCGCGGCGGATGCAGTAATTATCCCAGCAGAAGCATCTTCTAAAGGTTTGAACTCCCTAATTCGTTTTTTGGATTTAGCCTCTTCACTTAGGGAGATGGATGCGTTTACCGGGGTGTTGTTGGGCGTTATCCCTTTCCGGCTCAGACGATTTGGTAATAATTTTGCAACTCAAAGCGCTAAAAGCCTTGAAGGAATGAAAGAAGTGGCGGAAGATCTGCTCATTTTTCCGCCAATTCCAGAATCGGAACAGTACAAAAAAGCCATAGATGCGGGAAAAACCCCTGCCGAGTTAGGACATCAAGACCTGGAATACTGCTTTGAAAAAATTATTGAGGTAATTCAAACGAAATGGCCCAGCCGGATGCTTTCAGCAGGTTAAAAAACCGCACTCGACCCATCGTACCTCCGAGGGACACCTCACTTGTCAAGAATGGCTCTACTACAGACACAGAAGCTAGTTCGCCACACGCGGTCATCAGCGATTCCTTTGTAGAGGGTAATGCTGAATTAATCAATAATGACGTAATTACGCCAGTTAGTCATTCTACAATAGCGCTCACATCTGAGTTGGGAGTAATGGCTCAAGTTGCGTCAGATGCGAATGACGCAATTACTCAAATGAGTCATTTAAATCTGGAAGGAATCCACAATTCTTTGGTGGAGAGCGAGGCGGACTCGAGCAACAATGACGTAATTACACAAATTAGTCATTCTCTAATAACGCCCACGTCGGATTTAGGAGTAATGACTCAAGTTGCGTTAGATCAGAATGACACAATTGCTCAAATGAGTCATTCTGATCCCACAGCAAATAGTCCTTCTGTGGAAACTAACGATCAGATCTCAAGCGTAAATGACGCCTTGACTGAAATTAGTCAAACAGACAGAGACAACGACCAGAATGCAACTGCACAAAGGGTGCCGCTTTTGAATGAGGCGGTGACTAAATTGAGTCATTCAGAACTGACGGCATCTGGCAGTAACTCGAAAGCTCCTGAAGAAGAACCTCTAGTAATACGTTCTACAATTCGGCTGGAAGCTGATATAGAAGAGAAGTTGAGGAGCTTTTGCCAGAGGCAGAAAATCACCAAGGATACGTTTTTAGAGGCGGCTTTCTTGGTGATATCCGAGCAACCAGAAGTTCAGTCGGCTGTGTTGCAGTTAGCCAAAGAGCGAGCTAAAGGGCGCAAGCAAGTAGGGGAGAAGCGAAAGCTGATGACCATGCTCAAAAAGTTGCAACCAGAGTAGAGTGTTACATAGGTCAGCAGCAATAAAGCAGCGCCACGTTAGGAAATGATCAAGTAACTTAACAATGCCAGCCAACTACACCGAGATTGAAAAGCGCCTTTGGGAAGCAGCAGATGAACTGAGGGCGAACTCGAAGCTTAAGCCCTCTGAATACTCGGTGCCTGTGTTGGGGTTAATTTTCCTTCTCTACGCCGATTATAAGTTTGCCCTAGTCGAGCAGGAGTTGGCAGGCAGGAGTAGCAGGCGGCGCACGGTGGGTAAGACGGATTACCAGGCAAAGGGGGCGTTGTTTCTGCCGGAAACTGCCCGTTTTCAGTATTTGCTCAATCTGCCGGAAGCTGAGGATATTGGCGGGGCGATTAATGCGGCTACGCGCGCGATCGCAGACGAGAATGAGGAGCTGGGCGGTGCTTTGCCCAGAGATTACAACCGCTTGGAAAAGCCGATTCTGCGGGAGTTGTTGAAAATCCTGAACCGCATTCCTAGAGAAAATATTACTGAGGATGCGTTTGGAGAGATTTATCAGTATTTCTTGGGAAACTTTGCTCAGAAAGAAGGGCAGAAAGGGGGGGAGTTTTTTACCCCAGTTTCCTTGGTAAAGCTAATTGTCGAGGTGATTGAGCCGGATTATGGCATGATTTTAGACCCTGCCTGTGGTGCTGGCGGGATGTTTGTGCAGAGTGCGGTGCGGATTCGTAATAAATTAAACAAAGACCCGAATAAGGTAATTAGTGTCTACGGGCAGGAGAAGGTAGACGGAACCGTGAAACTCTGTCAGATGAACTTGGCAGTTCACGGGATTTCTGGTTTACGCAACATTCGCGAGGGTAATACTTATTACCAAGACATTCACAACAGCGCTACTTATGACAAAGATGCTCAAGATAGCATCGGGGCGTTTGACTTTGTGATGGCGAATCCGCCGTTTAATGTAAATGGGGTGGATAGGGAGAAGACAAAGAGCGATCGCGCCCACTATCCCTTTGGTGTTCCTTCAACGGATAATGGCAATTACCTTTGGATTCAGCTATTCTACAGTGCCTTAAATCAGAACGGACGGGCGGGGTTTGTCATGGCAAACTCGGCATCGGATGCGCGGGGTTCTGAGTTGGAGATTCGCCGCCAGTTGATTGAAAAAGGGGCGGTGGATGTGATGATTGCGATCGGGTCTAATTTCTTCTACACCGTAACGCTGCCCTGTACGCTGTGGTTTTTGGACAGGGGGAAGGTAAAGACACCTCGCAAGCAGAAGGTGTTATTTATTGATGCGCGGCATATTTATCGTCAGGTTGACCGCGCCCATCGGGATTTTAGCTCTCAACAGGTTGAGTTTATCGCCAATATTGTGCAGATGTACCGAAGGGAAGCGGTAGAGATGACGGGCGTTGACTCTCAAATGCTGAGTGAGACGTTCCCAGAAGGGGCTTATCGGGATGTGGCGGGGTTGTGCAAGGTGGCGACGTTGGCTGAGATTGAGGCGCAGGGATGGAGTCTCAATCCTGGGCGTTATGTGGGGGTGGCGGAACGGAAAATTGAGGATTTTGTTTTTACGGAACGTTTGGAAGAGTTGAATGAAGAGTTGGAAATCCTTAATGTTGAGGCAAGAGAGTTGGAAGAACGAATTGCTGAAAACGTGATAGCTTTGTTAAATCACATTTGAAAATTTTGTATATATACAATTTGAGTTTTTATGGAACAAATATCTGTCATTACTGCTTTCTTAAATGCCATAGCTATACTATTAGTTTGGGCAACCAATACCTGGTGGTCTAAAAAGTTTGCTGATGCTAAAAATGCTGAAATTACTGCTTTAAAGTCAGCAATAGACTCTTTAAAAGCTGCTCAAACTGAAACTGTTAGAGCTAAAAATGCTGAAATTATTGCTATTAAACAGAATACTCCCGAAAAGATTAGAGATGCTTTTCAGGCAACAAATCAAATAATGGAAGATACATTTGGAAAACTTAGATCAACCCTCGAAGAAACAAATAATAAAGTAATTGATCTAGAAAAACTAAAAACAGAAAAACAATCAGAAATTGCTGATTTAGCCATCGCTAAACAACAATATGAATTAGAAATATTGAATTTAAAAAAAGAGATAATGAATTTAAATGAAGAGAAAGAAGAAATTTTAATAGAAAACGAATATTTAAGACCTTTAGCTGAAGAAACAGAAGCTCGGCAAGCTGCCTACGAAGATGCTCAATGGTCAATGGCTAAAGATGAGCGATATGAGTAATAGAGTTAGCACTTGGGTTACTTGTAAGTTAGGAGAGTGTGTCAAACTCTTATCCGGAGGCACGCCATCAAAAAGTAATCCCAACTACTGGGGAGGAAATATCCCTTGGGTTTCTTGCAAAGACATGAAAACAAGTTATTTGTACGATTCACAGGATTATCTTACTGAAGATGGAATAGCTAATGGTACGTGCTTAGTACCTCCAGAAACTATTTTAATTGTTGTACGCGGAATGATTTTAGCAAAGCATTTTCCTGTTGCAATTACTAAGCGCAGCATGGCATTCAACCAAGATTTAAAAGCTTTAGAATGCGCTCCTAATCTTGAGCCAAAGTTCCTGTTTTATTGGTTTCAAGGAAAATCTTATGAAATTCTTGGAATTGCTGATGAAGCAGCACACGGAACAAAAAGGTTACAAACGGATAGACTGCAAAATTTACCGCTTCATCTACCTCCTATACAAATCCAAAGAAGGATTATTGCTATTCTCTCAGCGTATGATGACCTAATCGAGAATAATAAAAGGCGAATTGAAATATTAGAAGAAATGGCGCGATCGCTCTACCGCGAGTGGTTCGTCAACTTCCGCTTCCCTGGACATGAACAGGTGAAGATGGTTGATTCAGAATTGGGGCTGATTCCTGAAGAGTGGGAGGTGGTTACTCTACAAGATATAACCAACTACATTAACCGAGGAATTTCGCCAAAATACGATGATAATTCGATAAGTATCGTTATCAACCAGAAATGTATTAGAGACAGTAGATTAAATCTAGAACTAGCACGTAAACATAGTAAAAATGTTCCACCTGATAAATTAGTGCGTTTTGGTGATGTGTTAGTTAATTCAACTGGAGTTGGAACATTAGGAAGAGTTGCTCAAGTTTACCATGATATACATAACTGCTCTATTGATTCTCACGTTTCAATAGTTCGTCCAAATAAAAAAGTTAATATTGATTACTTTGGATTTACGTTATTTAAGCTTGAACCTCATTTCTCTGATTTAGGGGTAGGAGCAACGGGGCAAACTGAACTTAGAAGACAATCACTATCTGAAACTGTTGTTCTTATACCCCCTGAACATTTTCAAAGGAAGTTTTCAGGGATTGTTGCTCCGATGCGCCAGCTTTGTTTAAAACTTTCTACAAAAAACGGCTTTTTACGCCAAACTCGCGACATACTTCTCCCCAAACTCATCTCAGGCGAAATCGATGTAGAAAATCTCGACATCACCTCCAGAGAAATTGCTGCCTAACCCCTATATAAAAACACTATGTCACATCAACTCACAATCAACTACCCAGATACCTTTCCCGATGCCCTGCAACAAACCAGAGAACAATTTGAACAAGAGGCAAAATGGGCAATGGCAGTCAAACTCTTTGAAATGAAACGTCTATCATCCGGCATGGCAGCCGCATTAATCGGCATAGATAGAGTTTCATTTCTCCTAAATTTACATCGTTATGGAGTAGCCATGATTGACCTAACCGAAGAAGAACTATTATCCGATTTAGAAAATGCCTGAAACCGAGAGGATTGTTATCAACACCGCACCCCTAATCGCCCTTGTCGCAGCTTTAGGGGATTTAACCGTGCTGCAATCTCTCTACACTCAGGTATTGGTTCCTTTTGAAGTCTGCCAAGAAATCCTCACAGGCGGTTCTAGCGGGTTTGCTGTGGCAGAATTTGAAGCCGCAACATGGCTGCAAAAACAACAAACGCCCTTGAATATTTCCCCATTACTCCTCAATTCCCTCGATAGAGGTGAAGCCGCAGTCATTCAGTTAGCCATGAATGAAAATATCCAAACCGTCTGTATTGATGAAGTAGCAGGTAGGCGAATTGCCAGATTAAGCGGACTTTCTCTTACAGGTTCCATTGGTATTTTGGTTCGTGCCAAGCGGGAAGGCTATCCCCTCTCAATGCAGCAAGCGATATCTCAAATGCTCAACCGAGGTATCCGATTAAGTCCAACTGTAATTAATTTTGCCCTAGAACAAGCTGGAGAAAATAAGCCATCTGAGAATTAATAATCCAAAATCTAAAATCTAAAATCTAAAATCCTAAATTTCCATGCCCCACCCTGACTCAGAAGAAGCCCTAGAACTCGAAACCATCGCCCTATTTAAACAACTCAAATACACCACCGCCAACTGCTACAACGAATGGATTAGCGGCACCAGCACATTAGGGCGAGAAACCAGAAGCGATGTAGTGCTAACTTCCAAACTGCGCCCAGCCTTAGAAAAACTCAACCCCCACCTCCCCAAACAAGCCATCAACCTCGCCATCGAGGAACTCACCCGCGACAGAAGCACCCTCGCCAGCGCCAACCGGGACATTTACGATTGCCTCAAAGATAGAGTTAAAGTCACCTACCGCAACGACGGCGGCGAAGACATTACCGAAAACGTCACCGTCATCGACTGGCAAACCCCCACCAACAACGACTTCTTCCTTGCCTCCCAATTCTGGATTACCGGGGAAATGTACACCCGCCGCACCGATTTAATTGGTTTTGTTAACGGCATTCCTCTCATCTTTATCGAACTCAAAGCCTCTAGCGAACGAGTCGAATTCGCCTACCAAAACAACTTCTGCGATTACCGCAAAGAAATCCCCCAACTGTTCTGGTACAACAGCCTCGTCATCCTCTCCAACGGTAGCATTAGCAAAATCGGTAGCCTCACCGCCACTTGGGAGTATTTCTCAGACTGGAAGAAAATCAACGATGAGGGCGAGGAAGGAATCATCTCCCTCGACACGATGATTCGCGGCACCTGCGACAAACCCAAACTCTTAGATATTGTTGAAAACTTCACCCTATTTAGCGAAGAACAAGGCGGCTTAATCAAACTCGTTGCTAAAAATCATCAGTATCTGGGGGTTAATAGTTGCCTAGAAGCCGTGAAAAACATCCGAGAAAATCAAGGCAAACTCGGCGTTTTCTGGCACACCCAAGGCAGCGGTAAAAGCTTCTCCATGCAGTTCTTTTCCCAGAAAGTACACCGCACAATTCAGGGAAACTGGACATTCGTAATTATCACCGATAGAGAAGATTTAGACGACCAAATCTACAAAAACTTTGCGAAAACGGGTGCCGTTACCGAATCCGAACAAAGCGTTAGGGCGAACAGTGGTGAACACCTGAAACAGCTATTGACAGCAGACCACCGCTATGTATTTACCCTAATTCAAAAATTCCGCACCAAAAAAGGCGAGACATACCCCAAACTCTCCGATAGAGATGATGTGATTGTCATTGCCGACGAAGCGCACCGTTCCCAATACGACAGCTTCGCAGCCAATATGCGAACCGCATTACCAAAAGCCGGGTTTATCGGCTTCACGGGTACACCCCTACTCGTGGGAGAAGAAGCCACGCGGCGCGAATTTGGCGATTACATCAGCATCTATAACTTCCGCCAATCCGTCGAAGACAACGCCACCGTTCCCCTGTTCTACGAAAACCGCATCCCTCAACTGGAACTAACCAACACCGAAATCAACGAAGAGATTGCCGATGCTATCGAATCGGCCGACTTAGATGAGGCACAAGAGAATAAACTGGAACGGGAATTTTCGCGGGAATTACACCTAATAACGCGAGAGGAACGATTAGACGAAATCGCCAAAGATATTGTCACTCACTTTTTAGGACGGGGATACCAGGGCAAAGCAATGGTTGTCTCCATCGATCGCTTCAGTGCTGTCAAAATGTACAACAAAGTCCAGCACTATTGGCAGCAGCAGTTAACCCAGTTACAGAACCAACTTACCACCGCCAGCGAGAGCGAACGCGAACAGCTAACCGCCAAGATTCAGTACATCCAAGAAACCGACATGGCGGTAGTCATTTCCTCTTCCCAGAATGAGGAAGAAGCCTTTAACAAAAAAGGCTTAACGATTAAACCCCACCGCCAGCGCCTCACCAAAGAAAAACCGGGACTGGATGTAAAATTCAAAGATGCTAGTAATCCCCTACGAATTGTCTTTGTCTGCGCCATGTGGATGACAGGGTTTGACGCCCCCAGTTGTTCTACCATCTACCTGGACAAACCGATGCGGAACCACACCCTGATGCAAACCATCGCCAGGGCAAATCGGGTATTTGGGGAAAAGGTAAACGGGCTGATAGTAGACTATATCGGCGTGTTCCGCGACTTGCAAAAAGCTTTAGCGATTTACGGTTCAGCATCCGGTGGCGGCGTGGAAGAAGGGGATACCCCGGTACAATCCAAGGAAGCCCTGGTGGAGGAATTGAGAAACGCGATCGCCCAAACTCTACAATTCTGTAGCGATCGCGGCATCAACTTTGACGAAATCCAAACCACCACCCAAGCCTTTGCCCGTACCAAGCTATGGAATGATGCCGTCGAAGCCATCCTGGTGAACGACGACTCCAAGCAGCGGTATCTGGCACTAACTCAGAACGTCACCAAACTCTATAAAGCGATTCTCCCAGACCCAGCAGCGGGTGAGTTCAATCCCACCTTATATACTTTGGGTGAAATCACCAAGCGAATCAGAAACCTGGCTTCCCCGGTGGACATTTCCGAAGTCAAAGCCGCCGTTGAGGAAATTCTGGATGAGTCCATCGGTACGTTGAAGTATGTCATCCCCGAATCCAACCAACTCATCGACCTTAGCCAGATTGACTTTGACGCCCTCAAAGCCCAGTTTGACAAGGGATACAAGCACACGGAAGCCGAGAAGCTAAAAGGGGCGATCGCCAGCCAGTTAACCCAGATGGTACGCCTCAACAAAAGCCGGATGAATTACCTGGACAAGTTCCAGCAGATGATTGATGAATATAATGCTGGTTCGCGCAACATCGAGACATTCTTTACCGAGTTGATGGAGTTTGCCCAGGAACTCAAGGTTGAGGATAAACGGGCAATATCCGAGAATCTGGAAGAAGAAGAACTGGCGATCGTTGACCTACTGACGAAACCCGATATTACCTTAACCCAGAAGGAGAAGCTGGATGTTAAGAAGGTAGCTCTTAAACTGTTAGAAACCCTCAAGCAGGAACAGCTGGTGCTGGATTGGCGTAGGCGGCAGCAATCGAAGGCAGCAGTTAAGGTGGCAATTGAAGAGATATTAGACCAACTGCCCGAAACTTATCCCATTGAGGTGTACCAGCGCAAGTGCGAAGAAGTCTATCAGCACATCTATGAGTCTTACTCAGGTGCCGGACGCAGCATTTACAAGCTCACTGCTTAATCGTCGGGCTAGGTCAAATGCTGGCACTGATTCCAGACGGATCGAGATCAGGGTCAACGTTGACTACGGCTTTATTCCTGGGACTGGAACGAGAGACCGCCGCGAGGTTTTCTTTTTTTTTGGCTTGCCAACTCTAGCGATCACTTGCCCTTACTGGTGCCTTGAGTGACTCGGCTCATAAAAAAAACCTCCATGCAGTTCGCAAACCCAGGCGATGAATCACTGCTTCTACTTGCTGCTAGCAATGGTCGCATACACCATTTACCAATTCTGATGAGGAAGTGAACAAAATTGGTAAACGGTGTGGAAAGTTTTCCACACCATTGCCAGCCAGAGTAAAGTGTTACCTCTACCCGGCAATATTGGTTTAAATTCACTCCAGTGGGCTACAAAATTCTGTCCAACTGGTTGCGATCGCTATAACTATTGCTCAATGGCTCTCAATCACATCTCTGTGTCGCCCTACATTGTCCCCTCTATTTTATCGGCTCTATCTCCACCCAGCAGCCTTTCTCGCCCTCTGGCTGATGCTCCACTACTAGACGAGACACACAGGAGAGGCGATCATCTTCGAGAACCCCAGCGCTAACCAAAGCATCAAGACAGCTGCCAGCTAAATTGTCCAAGTCCCCCCTGTGGCCTTTGCCTTGCAGGACAACCCGCACTGCCACAGGATTCGGCAAGGGCAATGAAACACCGTAAACTTGGCAAATAATTTCACCTTCAGCTCTGCACCGCCACTGCTGATATTTCTGTGGAAAATAGACTCCGTTAGCTGTCACGCGCGGTCTGGCTTTTGGTGTTACGGCACCTGGGAGCCAGATTTTGAGTTTTGTTAGATGTGTTGTAGGCATGTTTGTTATTCTTTCAGGTGATTGACACTACGCCAAATTACTCACCCAACTGCCTCCAGCCATTCCTGCTTAGCTTCGTAATTTCTTAACCAGGTCTTCATCGCTAACCTCAAGACAGATCACATAAACAGTCTGGTCTTCGTTGCACTTGATCGCTTTTTGCACCAGATCCTCAACTTGCTCACAATCGTGTACATCAGTCAGAATTGCTATTGACACTGTTAGCTAATTACCCAAGATCTGCTATAGTATTTACTTTGCTATCACCTACCTGATGTCAGAATGGGGGTTGCATAAATTTGAGAACAGTGTTTAGACCTCGGCTGTAGCCCAAGAAGAACGGCAAGGGAGCCAACTTAGGCTTTGGGCAAACCCTCTAAGGTATTAGCTACGTCACGTTGTGGGCATCATAAAACAAAGGTTCACTGCATCCTGCCCCAGAGGGTGAATTTTATCAATAGGCATTAACGTTGATATGACAAACAAACCACTGCAACAGCGAGACTATGATGCTGTTTTGGGCAACCAGAACGGTCCACATGGGGTTAAGGTGAGCGAACTCGACTTAATGGTAAGAGCACGTTATCCCCTCCTGTACATCGTGGCAGTGGAAGAAGAGCCAGTTGAGGAGGTCTTGCATCAGGTCGCGCTTTCATCTCAGCCAAAACGTCAATTGTTAATGTGGGATATTGTGCGGGGCTGGGATGATAATGGTGACGGTAAAGGTTCGGTAATGGCAGCCTTGAGCCGCATTGCTAAGGCACCTGATGGGATGCTGTTTGTGCTGCGAGATCTGCACCCCATCTTAAAAAATCCTCACACTAAAGAAAATGCGCCCGTAGTGAGGGAATTAAAAAACTTGGCGCGGGAACTCAAACGCTGCCGCAAGACGCTGATTCTCACAAGTCACACTTTAGAACTGCCCGCGGAACTGATGGAAGAAGTGACGGTGATTGACTTTCCGTTGCCGAATGTACCAGAAATTAACTATCTGATCGAGCAGTTAGTCGTGCCAGAGAAGCTCAAAGTTGTTGGATTAGCACGCGAGCAATTGGTAAAAGCCTGCCAGGGTTTGAGCCGAGCCAGAATTCAGCGGGTGTTAGCCTCTGCACTGGCGGCAAAACAACAGGTGGACGAGTCGGACATTGACAGGGTACTGGCTCAAAAGCAACAAGCGATTCGTCAAACGGGAATTTTGGAGTTCTTCACTACGCGGGAATCTCTCAAAAGCGTAGGAGGGCTAGAGAATCTCAAGCAGTGGGTACGGATGCGCTCAAATGCGTTTACAGAAGAAGCCAGAAGCTATGGCATTCCAAACCCCAAGGGAGTACTGCTGGTAGGCATTCAAGGTACAGGCAAATCTCTCTCAGCTAAGACAATTGCTTCGGAGTGGCGGCTGCCTCTGCTACGCCTGGATTCAGGACGCTTGTTTGGCGGTATCGTTGGAGAAAGCGAAAGCCGAGTGCGGCAGATGATTCAATTAGCTGAAGCCATCGCTCCCTGCGTGTTATGGATTGACGAGATTGATAAAGCATTTGGCAATATCTCTAGTGGGGTAGATGGGGATTCCGGAACTTCGCGGCGTGTCTTTGGCAGTTTGATTACCTGGATGCAGGAAAAAACCAGTCCGGTGTTTATTGTGGCAACGGCGAATAACGTACAGATATTGCCTGCTGAATTGTTACGCAAAGGGCGATTTGACGAAATATTCTTTTTGAACCTGCCTAATGAAAAGGAAAGGCAGGAAATATTTAAGGTTCATTTGCAGCGCTTACGCCCTAGCCGTCTCCGAGATTTCGATATAGCTTTGTTGGCGAAAGCTGCATTAGATTTTAGTGGAGCAGAAATCGAACAGGTGATAATAGATGCTATGCACCGAGCTTTTGGACAACAGCACGATGGGCAGCGGCGGGACTTTGTCACTGAGGATATTTTGCATTCAATTAAAGAGACAGTCCCACTGGCGGCGATCGCGCGTCACCAAATTGAAGATTTAAAGCGATGGGCAGCACAAGCGGGGGCGAGAACTGCTTCTATTGATACTCAGCTTGTTGAAGAGTTGAAGCAGTTCTCGATACAGCGGGGTCTAGGTCCACTGGAAGTTGATTAGAGAGGTTTTAATATGTCCCATTTTACGACTATCAAGGTGCAGATTAAAAATGGCGAAATTCTCCAACAAGTTTTGCAAGAGTTAGGGTATCAGGTAGAGCAGAACACGAACGTGCGGGGGTATCAAGGCAACAAAACTAATGCTGAATATGTGATCCGGCAGACTAACGGTTATGACTTAGGGTTTAGGCGCAATGGTGAAAATTACGAGCTAGTAGCTGACTTTTGGGGTGCCAAGATTAATCAACAGGATTTTGTCAACTCCATATCCCAAAAGTATGCTCACAAGACACTGATGACGACGGTACAGGAGCAAGGTTTTGATGTTGAGGAGGAAGAAGTTTTAGAAGATGGGAGTGTAAGAGTGCTTGTGGGCAGGTGGGTTTAGAATTATTTCCTTGTTACAAATATTGCCAATTATTTTAGTTTGGCGATCGCACCTTTCTCTACCAACACTCGCCCAGTCAGCAAATCTCGCACCGTCGCCAGTAACACCCGTTGTTGATTCACCTCAAACTGCGCGGAAATTCGGTCTACACCCAATTTTCCCGGCGGCTCTAAATGCGCTATGCAAACTGAATCGTGGTGACTTTCTAAAGAACGAAAATCAGTTTGCTTGTGGAGTTGAGTACTAGTCATCCTGCCATTAGCATCAAAAGTGACTTCTGCTTGCGATATAGCGGCAATTTCTCCAATATCCAGGCGAATTTCTCGCTGTCCATCTTTAGCGACTTGCAGCGTTAGCGGTTCGGAACGTTGACAGGGATATTTGCAACCTTGATCAAACAAGGAAAAATATGTATAGCGCTTTTCATAGGGTTCCCAGAGACGAATTGCATAGCCATGCCGCAGATAATCTTCTATCTGCACCAATAGGCTAGATGCTAAAGCCCCATGCGCTACGGCTTCAAATGGCTTATCTAACTTAACCCGCGATCGCCCAAAGTAAGAAATAATTAATTGTTGTACAGCAGGAATTAGGCAGCTACCTCCTACCAAGAGTACGTGTTGAATATCTGTCTTGTTGATTCCCTTGCCCAGAGCGATCGCCAGCACTTCATCTAAAGATTGCCTTACTTGCTCTAATAGTTGGCGCGATTCCAGAATTTCCGCGAACTCATCCCGATTTAACTTTAAATCGTGGGCAACAAAATTTTCATCATCAAACCAACTTTCAGTAGCTTCGGTTGCAGAAGATAGCTTAATTTTTAACAGTTCTGCTAACTCCAACAAATTCATCCAGCCTATCTCTTTTACGGCATCGCGTGAAGAATTAATTTGCCGCAGATAATCCTCGACAATCCAAGTATCTATATCTACGCCGCCAATATAAGCATCAGACTTGGCTAGCACTTCTGCCCGTAGTACTTTCTGCCCGCCACTAGCTGCTACGGTACGTACTAAGCTCAGATCTAAAGTACCACCGCCAAAATCAACTACCAAAATTAATGAGCCGGGTTGTCTTACCGCATAGCCAAGCGCGGCTGCTGTTGATTCATCAATTAACTGTACGTCGGGTACATTGAGACGTTCGGCAAAGTCACGGAACCAATCCAGGTATTGCTCAAACGCACCCACAGGCACTGTAAAGATCAATCGACTAGGTTTAACTCCCTGTTGTGCTAATTGCTGCCAAATCTGCTGGAGAAAAAGTTCTGAGACAACTTCGGCACTATAATTTTGACCTTCAATCTGACGAGATGGAGGCTGGATATCGGCTACTAAGTTGCGCTTAAAGGCTTGAAAGTATCGCTCTGGCTGGGCAAATCCCAATCGGCGCGATCGCACTTGTTCTCCAAATAACAAACGGTTCTTCCCTTGAACAAAAGCTAAAGTGGGCACTACACTTACTTGCGTGCCTTCAAACCGACGCGAGATGCCATCAAACTTTAAGGTGCGGGGAGTTTGTGTAACTGGATCTAAGCTACAGACAACTGTGTTACTGGTGCCGAAGTCAATAGCAACAGAGGTCAAGATGCACCTCCTGGTAGTGTACGGCTAACTTTAGCTGGAACGAGAATGCGCTCTCCTTGCCGATAGCCAACAAAGCGCACATAAATTAATTCACCTGGTTGAATATCAGAGTTATCCGGTTGATGGAGTTGGGGATTATACTCTACTTGTTCCCAAGCTTGACCAATTAATTCGTAACCCCAAGTTGAGAGTAAATTATCTAGTGGTGTTAATAACAAAATTATGTTTTTAGCAGGTAGTTCTGGTTTCACCTGCACCATCGGTCGTAAGCTGGGATAGTTGGTTAGCAGAGTTTGGATTTGTTTAAATGTTGACTCTTGAAATTCTGTTGTTAGTTCAACATTTTGCTGCTGTAATTGTTCGCGTAAGCGTAGGCATTCTTGACGCAGTTCTTCTATTTCTGGCAGGTTAGATGCGTTAGCATTTGTTAGAGGAATTACTGCTGGATCATCAGGTTGCTCGTTTGAAGAACGTATTCCTTCAATTCCAAAGTTTTGTAGTAGTTCTTCTAGATCCCAATTTAGAGCAGTAGCTAATTGATTTAATTGCAAGAGTTGGAGTTGCATCAGTTTCCCTGAGCGTACTTGCCGTAGGGTTGTACGACCTAAACCAGATTTTTCCTGCAATGCTTTCCAAGTGGGAATTCCTACTGAGTTCATGCGTAGTTGCAATAACTCGTCGTAGTTTAAATGCACGGTATCTGTCTCTTCTATATAAATTAGGATTAGGAAAATTGAGCTTAAACCTATCAGGCTAAAGACCCATAGCAGCCAGTGACTAAATGTATGGAACATTCACAATCTCTACCTTTGATTTAATGATTGGGTTTCGCTGGTTGTGAGATTTTCCGAATCTTCGTAATACTCTGGTAGCAATTCTTGAGACGATACTTCTCCCAAGGCTTTTTCAATTGTCTCGGTGGTTTGAGTACAATTTGAGCCAGTAGCATTGATGACTTTTTCCGTAATTTTGCCGTCTTTGCCAATGCGGTATTCAACTTTTTGATATTCAGCCATGTTTTTTCTCCTACATTTGTTGGAACTGCTGGCTTAAATGGGGTGAACTTGTAAGGTGATTATTAGAGTATGGTTACTACTTTATAGTCTGTTTCACTCAACCCAACTGATTAACTCTTAAAGCTCCTTTTATTTGACTCCCCACACCTTGATGGTTTTTTGACTACTGCCACTGATAACGGTCTGACCATCTGGAGTGATAGTTACAGAACTAACCGAGTCTGAATGCCCTTCCAGGGTACGCAGCAAGCGTCCCGTGTTGATATCCCACACCTTGATAGTGGAGTCACCACTGCTACTGATAACCGTCTGTCCATTAGAAGTGATGGCTACAGAATAAACCGAGCGTGAATGCCCTTTCAGGGTACGCAGCAAGTTTCCCGTGTTGATATCCCACACCTTGATGGTGGAGTCAAAACTGCCACTGATAACCGTCTGTCCATTAGAAGTGATGGCTACAGAATTAACCGAGCCTGAATGCCCTTCTAGGGTACGCAGCAAGCGTCCCGTGTTGATATCCCACACCTTGATGGTTTTGTCATCACTGCCACCGATAGCCATCTGTCCATTAGAAGTGATGGCTACAGAATTAACCCAGTCTGAATATGTTCCCAGGAAAAGCAGCTTGCTTCCTCTGTTGATATCCCACCCACTGACGAAGCATCTATAATTAAATCCCGGACCTGGCTTTCTGGGTACACAACTACAGATCCCGATATACCCATCTGCACTGATGGCTATAGATTCAAACTCATATTTAACCTTATAAAGCCCCCCTGAATCTGAATGCCCTTCTAGGGTATACAGCAAGGTTCCCGTGTTGATATCCCATACCTTAATGATTTTGTCATCACTGCCAGTGACAATAGCCTTTCCATTGGGACTGATGGCTACAGATTTAACCAACCCTGAATGCCCTTGCAAGGTACGTAGCAAGTTTCCCGTGCTGATATCCCATACCTTAATGGTTTTGTCATCACTGCCAGTGACAATAGTCTTTCCATTGGGAGTGATGGCTACAGAATTAACCAACTCTGAATGCCCTTGCAGGGTATGCAGCAAGTTTCCCGTATTGATATCCCACACCTTGATGGTTTTGTCATCACTGCCACCGATAGCCGTCTGACCATCCGCACTGATGGCTGCATGATAAACTAAATCCCCTTGCAGGGTACGCAGCAAGTTTCCCGTATTGATATCCCACACCTTGATGGTTTTGTCACCACTGCCACTGACAATAGTCTTTCCATCTGGACTGATGGCTACAGAATTAACCCGGTCTGAATGCCCCTCTAGGGTACGCAGCAAGTTTCCCGTATTGATATCCCACACGCTGATGGTTTTGTCATTACTGCCACTGATAACCGTTTGACCATCCGCACTGATGGCTACAGAATTAACCAACTTTGAATACCGTTTCAGGGTACGTAGCAAGTTTCCCGTGTTGATATCCCACACGCTGATGGTTTTGTCACCACTGCCACTGATAACCGTTTGACCATCGGCACTGATGGCTACAGATTTAACCACGCCTAAACCCCATTCCAGGGTATACAGCAAGGTTCCCGTCTTAATATCCCATACCTTGATGGTTTTGTCTTCACTGCCACTGATAACCGTCTGTCCATTGGGACTGATGGCTACAGAATTAACCAACTTTGAATGCCCGTCTAGGGTACGCAGCAAGGTTCCCGTGTTGATATCCCACACGTTGACGGTGCTGTGATCGGTGCCACTGACAATAGTCTGTCCATCGGGACTGATGGCTATAGACTGAATCGAGCTTGAAGGCTTTCCTAGTGACTGGAAGCACCTCAGAAGTTTCCAATGGTTAAACTGTTTTAACGTCTGTTGAATTTTCGGCTCTGTCTTTTCCCGCAGTAATAAATAGGCACAGCGTTGTACTTCTTCTGAAGAATCCTTCAAAGCCTGAATTACCAAATCTATACCTGTTTCCCCATAATTTAAGGCATCTTTGACAGCACTCACTCTTACGTCTACAGAGGCGCTTGCCAAGCGGTTTCTTACACCGTCGAGTCCACCAAGCACAACACCTGCTGACGGGGTGGCGGCACTACCACCAAGCACTGCATCGTATTCTCTAGGCTGCTGGGAATTTTCTGGCATAACATCTTTCCCTGTGTACTCTTAGGCATTATGGTAGCATCAGTGCAGAAACTAACGCCCTTGGCTAAAAATCAGTCACAGCGATAGTTCCAGGTAGGAAATTTTCTTTACATTTCCTGGTAAATCTTGTGTTCCAGCTAAGAGGGCTACATCACTGCGTCCTCAATGAGGTTTTGCCCGACGAATACAAAACAACTGCTAAAATAGTTGCCAACTATATTTATGGCAAAACAAATAAGCAAGTGCCTGAAGATGTGCAACAAGTCACAGCTTCATAAATTCCTAATTCTTGGGTAGAGTATTAAAATGATTGAATTATCCCAAAGCACAGCATTGCCCTCAACTAAAATGGGGCATCAACCTCGTGTCTTAGTTATTACGTCCTGCACGGGGCAAAAGCGTTTTAAACTTGAGAATCAGCTAACATTAGAAGACTTCAAAGACTCCTCAAAACTTGCTGAACGTGAAGCTTCTCTTTCCGAGTTCGCTTGCCGTGCTGGTCAAATGTACATAGGGCTACAGCACTTACGGACAATGGAGGGGGTAAATTTGCTACGCCAGTCTTTTGGGCGCGAAGTAGTAGACGTAAAGATCCTCTCGGCTGGGTATGGGCTAATCTCTGAAGACAAAAAAATCGTGCCTTATCAAGTTACCTTTAACACCATGAAGGGGTACGAATTTGATGAATGGGTTCAGTTTATGGAAGTTCATCAAGCTGTTGAAAAGGCTATTTTTGACTACGATCTGATATTTATACTTTTGGGTGATAAATATCTGCGCTCGCTTCGTCTGCCAATAAAAATCAAACCGAGCCAAACCCTCATTTTTCTAACCTCAAAAGCAAGTGCATCTTATATACCTAAGGGGGATGCAAAATTGTTTTCTATGCCGCTTTCCAATGCTGAAGCTTCACTTTTTAGGTGTGGGTTGGTAGGATTGAAAGGGCATCTTTTCAATTTATTTGCTAAAAGTGCAAATCTTGAACCAGAATTGCTACAAAAAGTTTACCAAGAGCCACACATATTCAAAGAAATTATAGCTTATCAACAGCCTGTTCAACTAGAATTACTATTAAATTTGCCTAATACAAAAATTAATCAAAAATTGTCCTTGCCAACACCAACTAATAAGCAGCTTTTGTCAGATTATTTTATTCATATACTTAACTTACCTCCAGCCAGCAATCAGCATTTAGGAATGCGCTATTTCATTCCTGAATGGAATGATCGAGTTGATCCTGGATATAGATTTGAAACCGACACATCTACACATAATCGAATTCCCTCTATTGATGATGTCTACGCTCACGATATATACGGCTACCCGAACTATGACGGAATTTTAGTATCCAAGGTAGTTGTAGATAAAAGTAAGAGAAAAAAGCAGGAGATAGAAAAAGCTGGTGGCATCCACGAGTTCATACGATTTTATGGAGAAATCATGGGTGACTGTGGAGCATTTGGCTATATTAAGCAAGACGAGCCTCCGTACCATACTGAAGAAATTTTGGAATATTACGAGCGGTTAGGCTTCAATTACGGAGTAAGTATTGATCATTTGATTGTTGGACAATTTGCCATTGAGGGTGTGAGAGAGAAACGCTACATATTGACTCTTAAAAATGCTGAGGATTTTATAGAGAAGCATAAGGCTGGAGGATATACATTTACTCCAATCGGTGTAGCTCAAGGATGGAGTCCAGATACTTATGCTAAGGCGGTTAAAGAACTTATTAATATGGGATATAATTATGTGGCATTAGGGGGGCTAGCTAGGGCCCCCACCAAAAGTATTTTAGAAATTCTTGTTACTGTTTATCCCCATTTAAAGCCTAATACAAACCTGCATCTATTGGGAGTAGGGCGGGTTGATTCTGTTCTTTACTTCCGCCATTTAGGAGTAACCAGTTTTGACTCATCAAGCCCATTGCGTAGCGCTTGGTTAGATTCAGCAGCGAATTACCATACTCCTATTGGAAAAAGTTATGCTGCTATTCGTATTCCTTCAGTAAATAAAGGTGGAAACCGAATAAAGCATTTACTGGAAACTGGTTTAACCCATGAAACTCTTTCAGCGCTTGAGGAAAACTCACTAATAGCACTACGAAAATTTGATGCAGACGAACTAAGTCTAGAAGAAACTCTCCATACACTGCTAGCTTACGACGAACTGTTAGAATTACCGCGTGACGGGAAGGTAGATCCCCAAAAGAAAGCAAAACGTCAGCAGCTACACGCTCAAATGTACAGGCAACTCCTCAATGATAAGCCTTGGAAACTCTGCGATTGTAAAGTTTGTCAAAGTATTGGAGTTGAAGTAGTAATTTTCCGAGGCAACGATCGCAACCGCAGACGTGGTTTTCATAACACCTATGTATTCTATAAAAGGTTCAAAGAAATATTGGCTAAAAAATGATGAGTTTTTAATAGAATTTTATGTTAAGAGAAATTCCAGATAAAAATAAATTTTTACCAGTTTTTTCTATGGACTGGTATGGTCTGCTAAAAAAATTGGAAAATGTAGAAGGAGAATACGGTATTTTAGCTCCTATCTCCTGCTATAACAAACTCCTGACAAGCATTCGCGAAACAGGTAAGCCCTTCTTTATCGACAGCGGGATTTTTAAAACTCAAGATTGTCCCTGGTATCATCAACTTTATTCTGAATTAAAAAATAGCCGTTGGGTGCGTGAGTTACGTTTAGCTGAGGAACAGGTGTTACAACAGAGAGTGAAGGCCTATCTAGATCGCTGTGACGACTATAGCCCTGATTACGTTTTCGCACCAGACATCTTTGGAGAACCACTCTTATCCCTGTATATAGCCCGACTTAGTTGGGAAGAGTATTGGCGTCGGCCTAGATCCTATGCCTTGATTGGGGTCGTTCAAGTCGGCTCTATACTCTACAACTGGCAAAAAAAGCCAGTTCCGCAGTCAAACTCTTTCCCGCCCCATTACGACTCACCCAAGAGCTTCCTGGCTCCCCTTATTAGTGCATACCGAAATATGGGTTATCAGTACATTGCTCTGGGAGGTCTGCTGAAAGCCGACAATACTATGCCAACGGGTTTGAAGTTTGGTCTGTCTACTGAGGAACTAGATGAACTCCTAGCCTGGAGCCGACCTGAATTTGTCTTGGGTGGACTTGCCTTAACCCGTCTGGAAGTCCTCAAGAAGCACGCACTCTGGGCTGATTCTACCAATTGGCTCTGGTGGGATGCTCGTTACGATAACCAAAGATTTGGGCAGCGGAATGCTTTCCAGGAAGTCTTGGGGTGAACTTTTACCTATCTATTTTCATACGACCGCTGATTTGAGCTGTAACAATAGTTTACAGATTAGGCATATGTAAAATTAAGTTATGCTGATAGGTTGATATGAACAACTAAACTATAACTGTGATCAAACTTGGTTCTCTGGTGAGATCGGACAATAACAGTCTAGGAATAGGAAAAGTTATTAGAATATCTAATTCTGATGCAACTGTTGAGTATTTTTGCTCAGTCGCGCAACATATTGAACAAGAAATTACTTTAAATGCATTAAGTCAGGTTAAGCTTCAATCTCAAACACGATGCTACATTAGGTTTGAGAATCAAGAAATATGCATGATTGGTAGGATTTTCAGATGGGACGATTACCAAGATAAATATCAAATTGACCTACCAGATAAGAAAACTATATTGGTAGCAGAGGAAGAAGTTTACGTTCGATGCGATCGCCCCATAGAAGATCCCATCGAAATTTTAGCGATGAAGGGACAAGAAACACCCTACTTCCACGATCGCAGATTAGCCTTTGTCCAGGGTTTAATAGAACAACGTGCCGTCAGTCGCGGCATGACAGGGCTAATTTCCGCTAATATTGAGCTTTTTCCTCACCAAGTTGAAGTTGTTCGCCGCGTACTGGAAGACCCCATTCAAAGGTATTTATTAGCTGATGAAGTTGGACTAGGAAAGACGATCGAAGCTGGTGCTATTATCCGTCAGTATCTTCTAGATGAATCGCAGGGACTTGTTGCAGTGGTAGTACCGCAATTCCTTGTAGAACAGTGGCGAAAAGAATTAGAAGAAAAGTTTTATATTCCCCAGTCTCTCAAGCGCGTACAGGTAATTGCTGTTGAAGATCTTCATCGCCTTAACCCTAAAGTTAAAGTAGGTTGCTTAATTTTAGATGAAGCTCACCACATAGCAGCAATGGCAGCATCTTCAGATGCAATGGTACAAAAGCAGTTTGAGACTTGTAAATATTTGGCGCATCAAAGCGATCGCCTACTATTATTATCGGCGACCCCAGTTCTGAACCACGAGCAGAATTTCTTAGCTATGCTGCATCTGCTCGATCCTATAACCTACAAGCTTAATGATTTAGATTGTTTTCGAGCAAGGGTACAAAACCGCCAGCAGATCGGTCGAATTTTGCTTTCGTTCAAAGAAAAAGCAAATCCCTTTGTGATCAAAACTAATCTCGCTCAACTGAGAAACCTTTTTCCTGAAGATAAATATCTACTGAACCTTGCAGACGAGTTACAAACTCTTTTGCAGGATAAAGAAACACCTCCCGCCCAGAAAGATCAAATTGTCCGAGCAATACGCACCTATATTAGTGACACCTATCGGCTGCACCGCCGGATGCTTCGCAACCGTCGTGATGCGGTTGAAAATGTAATTTTTGACCGTAATGTTACACCCAAATTAGAGTATGACTTAGATGAGCGCTCGCCTCGTATCCATGAACTAATTGATGAATGGCGGACTGTTGCTCCCGATTTGCCAGAATATAGACGAATATTTCTGCTACTATTCCGCGCTTCTGGTACTTGGCTGGGTGTATTAAAAGCATTAATTAAAACGCGATTAAGTGGTATAGCCGATATAGTAATCAGCAGAGAATTTGGTACTGAAAATATTCGCTTATTGATTGAAACGCCTGAATTTTCAGGCGAAGCAGAGATTTTGCAATCTTTATTGCAAATTATTGAAGAACCTTCCGAAGATGGCGATCGCATCGAATTATTAAAAATTCTCTTGCTATATCACCTTGCCGAACATTTTCAACTGCAATCTTTTCGCAGTAAACCCCAACAGTTATTAGAAAGAGTACAGCATCGGCTCAAAAGACCAATCTTAGGAGATTCTCTCCGAAAAATTGCTATTTTTACCAGTTTTACTCAATCCAGTACAGAAATTATTGACTGTTTATCCTCAGCTTTTGGTCAAAATAGCATCGCCAGCCATCAATCAAAAGAATCTCCCTCTCAAGTTGAAAAAAATTTAGAGCAGTTTAAAAATAATCCTAACTGTTTTATTCTTGTCTGCGATTCTTCTGGTGAAGAAGGTCGCAACTTTCAATTTGTTGACTGGGTAATTCATTTTGACATACCTTGGTCGCCAAATCGCTTAGAGCAAAGAATTGGTAGAATCGATCGCATCGGTCGCCCCCTCAAAGTTGAATTTACAGTTCTTGCAGGTGTAGATTTAGAAGATAGTCCTCACGATGCTTGGTATCAATTATTAAAAGACGGGTTTGGGATCTTTCGTCAATCAATTGCTAGTTTTCAGTTTTATGTTGATGATAAACTACCAGAGATAGAAGCCACTTTGTTTCGCTCCAGTGCTAGTGGACTTCTAGAAATGATCGCGCCTATCCAGCAGGAAATCAGGGACGAACAGATAAAAATTAGCGAACAAAATGCTTTAGACGAAATTGACGCTCAAGATGAAAGCGCGACTCAATATTTTCAACCACTAGATAATTATGACGCGGCTCATCAGCAAATAAGACGTTCAACGGAAGCTTGGATTTGTCAAGCATTAAATTTAAAGCGCATTGACGATGTAAATATATCAGACGTGCGGCGTTATCAACCAACTACTCGTACTCTAATTCCAGTTGACGAGTTAAAAACTTATTTTGCAGCTTATATACAGCAGTCAGGTACTTATAACCGGAGAGTAGCAAATCAGCATTCAGGTATTAAACTTTATCGCCTTGGAGAGGAATCTGTAGAAGCACTTGCATCTTACATTCTTTGGGATGACCGAGGGCAAGCTTTTGCTATGTGGCGACAAAATCAGGAGTGGGATGCTTCCGAGGGGATGGAATGGCTGGGTTTCCGCTTTAATTACGCAATTACCGCAGATTTAGAACTAGCAAAGCAAGTTTTAATTGCTCACAAAACGAAGAATTACAATTTCAAGGCATTGGAGAGAGGTGCAGATGCACTCTTCCCCCCGTTGATGGAAACTATTTTTCTGGATACTCAAATGTCTGTTGTTGAGGATGCCACTCTTCTGAATATCCTGCAACGTTCATATAAAGATAGCGGTTATGACCGTGACTATAATCTAGCAAAAGCTCGGTTGCCAATTCTTGATAACTTTGTTGATGCCCATCAGTGGTTGGATTTGTGTCGTCACGCCCGTACTGCATCAGAATCATTATTGCGCGATCGCTCTTCTTTTATCGAGTTGTGCCAGCGAAATACCAAAATTGCCGAACAAAAACTAGGCAAGCGAGTAGAACAACTACGACTACGCCTGAATCGAATTAGCAAAGAGCAAATTAAAGATTCAACGCTAAATCAGGAACTCAATATCGAAAGTGCTTTAGAAGCAGCATTATTACAAGGTATTCGGCATCCTCGTATTCGCCTTGATTCTGTGGGATTCATCATCGTTTCTGGACGTTCTCCAGTTCAATCTGAGGGAGATGGAGAATGACAGATTCGTTTCAGGAACTAAGAGAAATTTTCAAAACAGGCAAAATTCCTGCTGATACCAGTGATTTTAAAGATGCTTGTCAAAGACGCTTACTTGATGCAATGCTTGCTGTCGGAACTCCTTACGCCCCAGGAGTTGGAGATATTGCCAGTTTAGTGCGTCACGTCTTGCGACGAGAAGATGAACTACAGGGGGGAATGCCCCAAACCCTCAAAGTACCTCGGACTCGTATTTTCCCTAATCAAGAAATCTGGCAAAAAAGTGGTATTTATATTTTAGGTGAAGGTTCTGATTATTATCTAATTAGCGCCCAACCTTGGCAACCTGAATGGCTAGACCTTGCTGAAAGCTATCCTCCAGATCGACCTGTATTTAAGGAGGAAATTCGCCGGAATTACGAGTTAGTACCAGGAGATCCATTTCTGAAACTGGTTAATTTAAATAGTTATCGGAGTGTAGGACAACGCGAGGCAATTCGCGCCGTTTTGACTGCTCCTGAGAGTTCAACACTCGTTATTAACCTTCCGACTGGCTCTGGGAAAAGCCTCTGTGCTCAACTGCCTGCTTTGCTGCGATCACAAGTTGCTGGTGTCAGTATCGTTGTTGTGCCGACTACAGCCCTAGCTATTGACCAAGAACGAGCCTTAAAAGATTTTATTAGCCATCCAACTGCCTATTATGGCAATCAATCTCCAGAAGGTCAGGAAAAAAGACAAGAAATTCGCGATCGCATTCGCGCTGGCACACAGCGTATAATCTTTACCTCCCCTGAAAGTTTAATTGATAGTCTCGCACCATCTTTGTATAAGGCTGCCGATCTAGGAATGCTGCGGTATTTCGTCATTGATGAAGCGCATATCGTTGAACAGTGGGGAGATGAATTTCGCCCCGCCTTTCAAGAACTTCCTGGCTTGCGAAGAGATTTATTGCGACTGACTTCCTTTACAACTTTATTGTTAACTGCAACCTTAACCGAATCTTGTTTAGATACCTTAGAGACATTATTTGGAGATCCTAACCAATTTAAAGTAATATCTGCTGTCCAGTTGCGGCCTGAACCATCTTACTGGTTTGCTTGGTGTCAGAGCGAGGAAGTAAGAACGCAGCGATTAATTGAGGCAGTGTATCACCTTCCCCGCCCTTTGATTATTTATGGGACAAAACGCGAAGATGTAAAACATTGGAAAAGCGAGTTATCCCGTGCTAAATTTCAAAGATGTGCCATTATGACTGGAAAATCCAGTGCAGAAGAACGCTCTCAACTAATTCAAGATTGGCGCGATAGGCGAGTTGATATAGTTGTTGCTACCTCTGCTTTTGGATTGGGTGTTGATCAGTCGGATGTTCGGGCAGTAATTCATGTTTGCATCCCAGAAACCATTGATCGTTTTTATCAAGAAGTAGGTCGGGGAGGTCGAGACGGTAAAGCAGCCATCTCATTAACATTGCATACAACTGAAGACGCAGAAATTGCCAAGTCTCTGAATGACAATTCTGCAATTACTATTGAACGAGGTTTTCAACGGTGGAAAAGTATGTTTTCTAGCAAAGAAACCCTTCTTGATGGGCGATTTCGAGTTCCTGTCGATATCCCTCCTTCCTTGCAACAGGGAGACATTGACATGAATAGTCAAAAAAATCAAGCTTGGAATATCCGCACCCTAACACTAATGAGTCGAGCAGGTTTAATTGAAATAGATTCAAAACAGCCTCCTCAAAAAGCCGATTTTGAATCAGAAAAAATTTATGAAAAAGCTTTGTATACTCACCATAAATCTCGCTTTATTCACATTTGTAATGACTCGCATCTAGCACTATCAACTTGGGAATCTCAAATTGAGCCAATCCGCCAATTGCGTCAAAACTGGAGTCACCAGAATCTTAAATTAATGCGAGAAGCGTTACGAGCAAAACGTTGTATTTCCCAAATATTTGCTGAAGCTTACACGATTCCCGCCCGTGAGACACTAGAACCTAGAGGTACGGTCAGGGTTTCTCCTTCTTGTGGCGGATGTTGTGTTTGCCGAAAAAATCAAGTTATACCATTTTCTGGAGTTATGCCTTCGCCTATACCTGTATGGCAAGAGCCGAATTTTTTCATAGGGGAAGAACTGCAAAGATTATTAGCAGGAGATCACCTATTGCTCATATTTTATGAATCACTTGAAGAAAGAACTTGGAAAAGAAGAAGCCCTAAAGTTTGTAAATGGTTGATTGAGCAAGGAATTATCAATTTAGTTCTCCCACAAGGAATACATAACACATTGATTGAGGAAGGGAAATTAGTTTCCAATATTTTTATTTTTTTGTTTGAAAAATATCAACCTATTATAATGCCGCGTATCCCCACCCTAATTCTTCATCCTCAAGGAGTCTCATTGCCTCCTATATACCTATCCAATAAAACAACATCTAATGCCCCGCGTATTATTTTACTTCCAGTAGATACACCCGATCCAGGTAAAGAACACCGCAGGTTGATTGATGTTTTTTCAGGCAGATACTTTACGTTTGATCACTTTTGCACGGAGATTAGTATATGAGTGTACTCAAAGAACCTTTGGCAACACCAAGTCGGGTTAAAGGTATTTTTCGGTACTTACTGCAAACAAAAGGACAAAGGGAGAAAAGAGAGGTACTAGAACGAGTTCTTTCTCCTGATGAACTGGTTAAAAACGCACCTTCTGAGCGACCTATGTTGCGTAGAACAATCAATGAGGTTTGCAAAGCAGGTCTTTTACTAGAAGATGAAGGAAAAATTGCGATCAACGAAAATCTTGCCAAAGATGCTCGTAATCCTTTATTAGGAGATAGATTACTTCCTAATACTCTCGCTCAATTATTTTTTGCATCTGATAATCAAGATGAAGAAGATTTTGGTCTTGTTTGCGCTTGGTATTTGTCACAAGATGTTTATGATCCTCCTGGGACTTGGGAGGCAGTAGAACAACAGGTGAGTAAACAAGGGGTTGGCGAGTTATTGAAAATGTCAAATAACACTCTATACGGTCAAATGGATGACTGGATGTGTTATATGGGTTTAGCTTGGGGTCAAAATTTAGATGGAAAAAGATTAATTATTCCCGATCCGACTGTTTATCTTAAACGTAATATCAAGGAGTTGTTTAACGGTCAGGTTGAACTTAAACTTTCCCTCAGAGAATTTATCGGCAGACTAGCTAAAAAATGCCCTTTATTTGAAAGTGGAAAGTTTAGAGAAATAATTTATTCATATATTAATCCTACTCAAAGTAATTATTTATCAACTAGCACAGCGTTTGCTTTGTTTCGCCTTCAAGATGAGGGTTATATTCAGATGAAAAGAGAGTCTGACGCTGACTTGATTATTCTACCAAAGGCAGACAATCACGTTGATGATGAGGGGCGAGTTTCTCATATTATTTGGCAAGGAAAAACATTATGAATTTTCAAAATTTTGTTTGCTGGAATCTGGAGCGGGTTCGCCGTGTTATGGAGGTAGAAGCGACTCAACCCCCAAATCATCTGTTTCTGGCAACTCACCATCCGATTGCTATGTATCGTCAGGAACTTATTGAGGCATCATCGCGGATTGAATACGATGAAGATAAATTCCTTAAGGATTTTTTAGCGGAAAGGGATTTTGCTTTTGTGCCAGTTTTGGGCGGTTCTGGGACGGGTAAATCTCATTTAATTCGTTGGTTGGCAGCAAATATTAAATCAACGGATAAACGTAAGGTGCTGCTGATTCCTAAAATCGGCACAAACCTCAAAGATATTATCAGTTTAATACTAGAAGGGATTGAGGGAGAAAAGTTTGATGAATATCGCGATCGCCTGAATCGTTCAACTAGCACCTTAACAGAAACTCAAGCCCGCGTACAACTCCTTAGTCAATTAGCGGCGGCAGTTGGCGACGATGGAAAACGCGATCGTGCCCAACTTACTGATGAGCAGAATTATCTTGTTGATGAACTTGATTCTCTCTTATACGATCCCTTTTTTCGAGAACATTGGTTGAGAGATAGCGGAATTATTCACCGTTTAGTTATTCACGTTTTAGGACATCGAGATCAAGTAGAAATTGTTGATGAACGCCGACAGTTTTCCCTTGATGACTTACCCCTCAACGTTCTGGATTTACCAAAAGCTAGTAAAAAAGCTCAAGATTTTTACAGCTTTCTTATTGGTAATGATGATATACAAAAGGTGACAATAGAATGGCTAAACCGCCATCTCGATGAAGCTATTACCCAAGTATTGAATTTTGGGCGTGAAGACTTACAGAGATTGATGCGAGAAGTTCGCGAAACTTTGGCAGAAAAACACATCGAATTAGTTTTGCTAATCGAAGATTTCGCTAAGTTGCAAGGCATTGATCGAGAGGTGTTGGAGGCGGTTTTAGCACGACCTCAACAACCAGGAAGCAAACCTTTGTGTGCCATCCGTACTGCATTAGCTTGTACCACAGGTTATTTTCAAAGTTTAATCGACACAGTACAGCAACGCATTACGTTTAGTGTCAATCTTGATATTGGTACAGTCAGCAACCAATCTTTAGTTACTCAAGCTGATATTCAACAATTTGTAATTAGATACCTTAATGCAGTTCGCTTAGAAGATGAGTTAATTCTTGATTGGGCAAATTTTAGGGAACAAGAAGATTCTCCAAGAGAAACCCTTGCAAGCGCCTGTAGCGAGTGCGAATATCGAGAACCTTGTCACGCGGGATTTGGGGATATGAATGGTATGGGTTTATATCCATTCACTCCTAAAGCGTTAGAACAAATGTTGAGTCGAGTCAACCCAGGTAATTTTAACCCGCGTATTCTAATTAAAGATGTATTGAAGTGGACACTGGAAAATTCTATTGATGACATAAAAAAAGGACGCTTTCCTAGTGTTTCTCTGAGAGAACACTTTGGCAGGATGCGGCTTAGTGCAATGCTTCAGGCAGATATTAAAGCCAAAGACCCACAAAATTATGATCGCCGTGAAATCTTACTAGACTTATGGACTGATAGCAATGAACTTCGCGACTTACCTCCTGAAGTTCATACAGCTTTTAATTTACCTGCGATTGGAGCAAAAATTCAGGAAACAAAAGTTACTGCTGTAACATTACGTGCTAAAGACTTATCAACAGATTACAAAACCTCCTTTAAACCTTTAGCAGATATCCCAAAAGTTCCCGACAAGTTAGCGGAAAAACTCAAAATCCTTGATGATTGGAACAATCAACAGATTCTCCCTGATGCCATTGCTAAAGATATTCGTGAATTTATCTTTCCAGCTATTATCCAAAAAATTGAATGGGATACAGAAATGCTCCTCAAGAGTGCTTTTGTAGGAGGAAGTGGCAAGTTATTTTTGCAAAGAAATGTCATTTTCCACAATCCTAAAGTCAAGAGGGGAAGTTATGCGGGAGTTATATTATCTCTACCATTAAATCCTGATAATTCAGATGAATTTCGGGAAAGTGCGATCGCTTTCCAAGGAATCTTGCAATACAGCCATTACAAGCATTGGAAATTTCCCCATGGCGATCGCTACTTTCGCGCCTATGCCAAACAAATAGAAAGATGGAGCCAATATGTTCTAGAACAAATCCGCCTGTATCCTCGGGAATCTGGAGAAGCTTGGAATCCTGTACCAGCCGCAGTCGAGTTACTGGCGATCGCCGCAACAATGGCAGGATATTCTACTAAGTCTCTTGAAGATTTAATTAATTCTTTGTTTCTCAATTTAGAGGCGAAAGATTTAGAAAATCGTGCTTCTACTTGGCGAAAGCTATTCAGTACCTTTCAAAAAAACCGTGAGCCTTTATTAGAAATTGTTACCAGTCGAATAGCTTGCACAAAAGGCAGTTCTAAACAATTTCAGATTATTGATACCGTTCAAATTATCGAACCTTTGAAACAAGTTAGCAAATCTTGGCAGCCTCAATGTGAAATTCCAACTGATGTGGTTGAGAAATTTCCAGAAATTCAAAAAGTAAGACAACAGATAGATGAATTATTGAGTCAAGCAATTCAAGAAGAGAGCGAGCGCCAACTTTCTGTTTATCATTCTTTAGTAGCAGAGCTAGGAGAAGACATTAATAAAAAGGATATCATTGATAGTGTAAAACTGGCTATGGAACGAGCAAGATATGCGGCTGTATTTCGGGGGAGAAAGAATTTTGATAAATTAACAGAGGTAGTGGAGCAGTTCAAGCGCATCCGGCTTTCCAATTATATAGAAACAATGAAGCGCCTACAAACAGAAAAAGATAATCTAGACAGTAAAATAGGGAAAATGCTCCAGTATTTAAGCGAAAATAATCACAGAGCTATGACAGAATCAAGTGAGTTTATTAATAGCGTGAATAATTTCCTTGAGGATTCTATTGATGACGTAAATACCAGGATTAAGGAATTAGAAGAATCTGGCAGTGCAACAGTAGAATCTAGCCACAGTGCTATTAGAGACGGATTAGGAAAACTGCGTAGTTTGCTTACTGAGATAACAGGATAGAAAATATGCTGATAGAAAAATCAAAACAACTAATTAAGTTATCGCAAAAGAAAAGCGATATTCAAAAGTATGCAACTAATTTACAAGGCTTTCAAGCAAGGCAAACTCAGATCGAGCAAGCAATTGCATCAACCATACCGCTAGTTGAAATTTTAAGAGCTTTTCGCCAAAGAGAAATTTTAAATTTTGATTTGACGCAAAAAGCAAATATTCTATTAGCGTTTATTGCTGATGCTGAATTAAAATTTCGTGAAGAACCGGAATGGATTATAGATAACAAAAATTTTGGCAAGAATAGCTTTAATCTAAAGTTAGAGCAATTACAAAATGCACTAAGAGAACAACTCAGCCAAGCTTGGAGAACATACCGCAGCCAAAAGATGCCCAGTACTAACAATGAGATACTCAATTTGCTAGAACGAGTAACAGCGTTTAGACCCACGGTTCAACGAATTAAAAACCTGGATTTGCAAATTCAACAGGTTACTTTATTTCCCCAAAGTAGTGAAGAGTTTATAAGAATTGAGCAGCTAATTGAGCAATTGAAACAGTGCTGGGATAGCCTTAATGCAGATGAAGTTCCTGAAACAGTACTGCGTTTTCTCAGAGTTGCTGCTAATCAAGGAGCTTCTTTAAGCCTTTTAACTCCAGAAGTGAAAGATTGGCTTACTCAACATGGTCTTATTGATTCCTTACGAGTTCGCTTGACCTAATCATCTAAGCTAGGAAAAGCGAGATGGATAAAAAATTAGATAATTTAGTTCAAGAGTTTTTAAATGTTCTAGAGAGCCAGGAAGTCAAACTTTTAGCTTGGGGTGTAGTTGATGGAGGGTTTTCGGAAAATGAAATTGAAGAAATAGCTGAAGAATTTTTGAATAATCAAGAGGCTGATATAGATGTTGGGGATTTTCTAGATGAGTTAATTGAAGAAAGACGTGTACTGTTTGAATTTAATTTGAAAGGTCGCCGCCTATTTCGGACTAGAATGGCGGAATCGGTGAGATTATTTGCTCGTTTACGTCAGATTTTTCCTGATAATAAGTGGCAAACTGCCCCGACTCTGGTTGCTGATTATCGCTTTCAAATTCGTCCTAGAGTTTATCCCGATCGCCACATTTCGCCAGCAAAAGCGATCGCACAGCTTGAAGCTGGAAAACTGTTAACTCTCATCAAACACAAGGTTGTCGAAGCAATACTATGTTCGCCTAATCGGGGTGAACTCTATCTGGCGGATTTTCAGTTACGCGCTACGATGCGAATGCTCCGCGATTTAAACAGTACCAAAAGCCGAGGTATGATCGTCTGTGCAGGGACGGGAACTGGCAAGACGTTAGCATTTTACCTGCCAGCTTTAGCTCATATTGCAGGTTTAGTAAAAAACGACAAGTTTTGGACTAAAGGGCTGGCTATCTATCCACGTAATGAACTGTTAAAAGATCAGTTTTCAGAAACCTATATTGAAGCACGTCGTCTTGATGCTGTGCTTCAGACGGAAGGTAAGCGCAAAATCGCGATCGGAGCATTTTTTGGAATGACTCCCAGAAAAGCTTCTTTGGAAGATAAGCAATTAAATAAGTGGCAATCGGAGGGTGGAGGTTTCACTTGTCCTTATTTACGATGCCCTCAGTGCGATGGTACGCTTTCCTGGCGCAAGGCAGATGTAGAAGCAGGTAAAGAGCGGCTTTTCTGTACTAACAAGTCTTGCGGTACTGTAATTGAGTCAGATGAGGTAAGGTTGACGCGCGATCGCATGGCTCAATTTCCTCCCGATCTCGTTTTCACGACTACAGAAATGCTCAATCGCTCGATGGGGGACTCCTACCACAGTCATGTTTTTGGCATAGGAGTTGCCAAACCTCCCCAAATTGTACTCCTAGATGAGGTGCATACCTACACAGGAATTCACGGGGCGCAAGTTGCCTACTTGCTGAGACGCTGGCAGAAACTCATTGCCAAAAAAGTGCATCTTACCGGACTCTCAGCAACGCTAGAAAGCGCAGAGGAGTTTTTTAGCCAACTAACTAATTTATCTCCTGGTGCAGTGGAGGAAATTTCGCCTGGTAAAGATTTGATTGCTGAGGGGATGGAGTATCAATTAGTGCTTAGAGGTGATCCGGTATCGGGAACCAGTTTACTTTCTACGACTATCCAGACGGCCATGTTATTAAGGCGCATTCTCGATCCGGCAAAAGACCCTCCCAGTCAAGGTTTTTATGGTTCCCGTGTCTTTGCATTTACAGACGATCTAGATGTTACTAATCGGTTATTCCACAACCTTTTAGATGCAGAAGCTAGAGATAGTTGGGGTCGTCCCCTACGCAGGCGACAGCCATTAGCGGCTTTGAGAATACACGGTGCGGCAAATAGTGGCGATCGCTTAGTGGCAGGACAATCTTGGCATCTGTGCGAAGAAATCGGTCATACGCTACAAATTCCTCTCTTCATCGGACGTACCAGTTCTCAAGATACGGGAGTTGATCAAAACTCAGATGTCATAGTCGCTACTGCTTCGCTAGAAGTCGGATACAATGACGCAGAAGTTGGGGCGGTAATTCAACACAAAGCCCCGCGAGATATGGCATCGTTTCTGCAACGCAAGGGACGGGCAGGGCGGCGCAGAATTATGCGACCTTGGACTGTGGTAGTGCTTTCGGATTACGGACGCGATCGCATTGCCTATCAAGGTTACGATATGTTGTTTAATCCGGTATTGGAAAAGCGATCGCTGCCCATCGCCAATCGCTATGTGGTTCGCATCCAAGCAGTGTTCGCATTTATGGACTGGGTAGCACAGCAATTAGCAGCTAATGCGCCTAAAGGCAATGTCTGGAATGATTTTGCCAGTCCGCCCAATGGTTATCACAATATTGAACGGCGGCAGCGGCAAGAGATTACTTTAGTTGAAAATACTTTAGAAACAGAAGCGGGACAGCGCCAGCTAGAAGCATATTTGCAATCTGCACTTGGTATTAGTCAATCGGAAGTAGATGCAATTCTGTGGGAACCGCCGCGACCTTTAATGATGGCAGTTTTGCCAACTTTATTACGTCGCCTGAAATCGGGATGGAAGCGAGTACCAATTCGAGTGGGAGAATCAACGCAAGATTATCAAGTTCCTTTCTCACCCTTACCGGATTTTGTTCCTCAAAGTTTGTTTAGCGATTTGCTGTTACCAGAAGTAACGATTACCACGCCAGCGCAAACGCGCCATACTGAGGAAGATATCAATCAAATGCCGATTGTTCAAGCTTTAAAAACTTTTGCGCCAGGAAGGGCAACGCGCCGATTTGGGGTAAAGCATATTCATGCAACTCATTGGATTGCACTACCAAATTTAGAAGAAAAAGAACAATATTTAGCAGTTGAAAGTTACTGTGCAGAGTTTGAAGAACTGGGAAATTTTCAGCTTTGGGAAGAGGGGAAGGCAGTCGATATTCGCTGCATTCGTCCTTGGGAATTAAAACCAGTGCAAGTTCCCAAAAACGTGATGATTACTTCTAATGCTCAACTGGAATGGCGCAGCCAAATTTTTCCTGATGATAGAGGTACAAAGCTCGATTTACCTAAAGGTTCGCCCTGGTGTCAAATTATTGCAGAAGTTTGTTGCTTTACGCACACTCAACAATCGCCAGTAGAGGTGCGACGATTTGCGATCGCTTCTCATGCTAATTTACGCATTCAACAGAGCAAGCAGTACCGAGAATTAGATGCGACAATTCGCTTTACTCAGCTTGGAAATAATCTTCCTGCCAGCGTTGGGTTTGTACAATCGGTTGATGGTTTAGTATTTTGCTTCCGCATTCCTGACAGTTTAAAAATTGATTTTAGGGATGCGAATCAGCAAAAGATTAGGGCGTTGCGGACTGCTTATTTTCACGATCGCATATTAACAGATACCAGATTAGGGGGCATTGCTAATAGTTTTCAGCGAGATTGGCTGTATCAAATTTACCTGTCAATGCTGACGACCCGCGCATTAGCAGATAAAATTTCGCTAATTGCAGCTTTTGCAGATTTGAAAGATGCCAATCTTGGTGAAGAAATGGCAAAAGTTTTGGAAAACATCTTCCAAACTTTAAATGTAGAGGAAACGCTATCAGAAGCAGAAACAGATTCTGAATCAGACCAAGTGCAAGGACGGCAGAGGGTACATGACAGGTTGCTGAATCTTTGCAATAGCGAAGCAGTGCAAACCATCTTAAATGACCTGGCATCAGTGCTTTGGGAAGATCCTGATGAAGGATGGCATAATTGGGCAGTACAGCGTTTCAAAGCAACTTTAGGGGGTGCGTTACTAGATGCCTGCGGGCAGTTGTGTCCTGAGTTTGATGCGGTTGACTTGATTCTAGATGTTGATGCTGGCTTCCGTCCCAGTGATGCGCCTCCAATACCAGAGAAACTAGAGGAAATCTGGATTACTGAGTCTGCGGTTGGGGGAGGGGGTACGATTGAGGAAATTGTGCGGCGTTATGCTGCTGATCCTGCTAATTTCTTCCGTTTAGCGCGGAGTGCGCTTGATCCTTCCGATTTTGAGATTGTGGACTCGGAATTAACGCGCTTGCTGGAATTGACGGAAACGAGTGCGGAAGTGCCAGAAGCAATGGCAGGAGTACGCTCGGCTGAGGGATACAACGAACTGAAACAGGCAAGCGATCGCTTGCGGAAAGTTCTCTCATCCCTTGGGATACTGGCAACGCATCCGGTAATGACTGCGATTAATGCCAGGATTTTGCGTCCAGGGAGTAACCAAGCAACCGATAAACTGCTGCTAGATTTAATTCGTTCTTGGCATACAGAAGAAGAACGTTTAGGTATTGAAATTGATGCGCGGGTGTTTGCTTATACAGTCAGTGAGAGCGATCGCTTGGATCGGGCATTATTGCATTTAGGGTTGGTTCAGCCTAATCCTTACTGGCGGTTTCAAGTAATTTATGGGTTGTTGTGGTTGAGGGGGAATATATTGCGATCGCGTGCGTTATCTTCCTATAACCCGTTTGCTATCCTTCCTGATGCGGATAGAGAGCTTTTGCTTGATGTCTTACAAGCAGATGAACGCATGGTTTGGCTGCATGACCCAAATTGGCGTGAACAGGTCGAAGACGCTTTCAGACAGGGTATGTCAGTTTCGTTGATTGCTCAACTACATACCAGAGAGGCTTTGAAATTAGCAATGTTGGATTTGGTATCTGAGCCTATAAATATTGGATTTCTTCAGCTTTATCCGCAACTAGAAGGAATTCATAAACATTTTTTTAGTTTTATTGTACGGCTACATCTTAGAGAGAAAATACAGTAGTAAACTTAGATTAAATTCTATCACAATGTTTATTTTTAAGCTAATTTTTATGAAAATATTTGATATATCAATTCTCTAATTAATGGTTCAGCAAACTCTACTATGAACTCTTCATCTTCATTAAGCAAAACATACTCACCTATTCTATTATGAGCTATACAACTTCTTATCCTATAAATCCAATACGCCGCTACTTTATATACAATTTCATCATATTTTGCTTGCGTTATACCGTTAATTTTAGTAGGTTTTCCTTCTTTAGTATTCTGACGATCAAATCCTCCCTCTGCCATTAAATCTGGTAAAGGAGTCCACTTATCTTGGTAAGGGTTTCCTTCTTTATTATAATAAAAAAATATTTTTATACCCTTTTGTAAATAATCAGTATGTAGTTTTATTTTATTTAAGGATGCTGCAATTCTATCTATATTGATTTTTCCCTGTTGATATCGGGACTCAATTAAAGCATTAATTTTATTAAGTTCTTTGCTACTACTATAAAGACTGAGTAAACGTTCAATTCCTTGAAGATTTGTACTGATATCAAGAGCTTTGATTTGTTGAACTAGATCATAATCAAAACTTAGTTCTAGAAGATGATATAATTTCAAAAATCTTTCAAATGCGTATGGTTGTACTACAGAACGAATACAGCTTTCTTGGTGATAGCTTGTAGGAATATTGATATCAGGAAAAGCCACTATTTTGTTAGGTTTAAATTGATAAGCTTTGTATAAAGGATTATTTATAGTCTCATGAAAAAAACCTCCCCATAATGGAGCAGATTTCATATATTTATTCTTATAATCTTCATATCTGGACTTTTGTAAAACTAAATAATCTTTTCTAAATCTAAAAGGTATATTATTTTCAAAAGAAGTTTTATCTACTTCATTAATATAAGCTATATATTTTTGAGGGGAAATTTCTCTTATATTTACCTGCTCTCCTAGAAATTTACAAAAGCATAAAACACCTAAAAAATCATCGTTTTCATCATATATTTCAATGTCATCTTCTTGTTGATAAGATGAAGATATAGCATCTACTGGTAGTGGAATGATTTCACCTGGATAGTCAGGATCATCTAAGTTATTCAAAACACAAACATTATCCAATTCTGAAAATAGAGATATATCATAAATTAACCCATTCTCTATTTCTTGTAAATCCTGTAAATTCATAATTATTCTGATGCTATTCTCCAACAAGTTTGAAAATTAGTTTTTCCTTCATTATGAAAATATTCTTTAAATCCCTTCGTCAATAGCTTCCTAGTAGCAAATCCTATATTTACTTTTCGTGGATTGAATCCTTTTTGTATTTCTTGTAGTGTCTGAAGAGCAATGGGATCATCCCCTTCACAACTATTTCTTAGATTCCCAAGAAGGACATCTAATGCTTGATTAACGCGACTTACTAACTTTTTAGAGGATACGGCTGCAAAAAAAGAGTTCATAACATTCTCGCTTCCAAACCATTTTACGCCATTTGGTATTTCTTTACCATAATCAGTTCTATATATTCGGCATATTTCATCATCTAGGTCAGTATAAATATTTAAGTATCTTTCAAATTCATAAAATTGTTCGCTAAGTTCTTGAGCGGAAGAATTAATAAATTCTTCTTCAGCAATTTTTTGAGCAACGATATTTTGCTTCTCAACCTCTGAATCTTGTGTGATAAAGCTTTGATACGCGGTTGCAATTATGTCAAGTGCATATTCACGGGAGCGGGAACGCTGCCTTTTTTTCTTATTTCTATAAATAGTTAATCCCTTAATATCCTGCTCAAGAGTTTCTTCAAGGCTAATAAATAAAAGATCAATTTGGTGTCTCATTGACATGGGCTTTTGTCCAGCATTTAGGACAATAATTCTATAAATAAGATTACGAATTTCAGATTCAAGCCAAAATTCTACAAGAATTTTCTGACCTGGTGCAAAATTTGTTATCTCAGCTTCTATATCTTTAAGTATGTATGTTCTTTGTAGACCATCTAAAATATTTACTTGTCCTGGTTGACTCAAATAATTTTCGATTGATTTATAGTCAGGTTCTTTTTGACGTAAAAAAGATAAAATTTCTTTAACTTTCTGTGGCTTAACAGCCAAGGTTATAGCTGGAAGTAATGCTCCATCTATAATATCACGCTTCATTCGGTTATAGGCTTTATGCTTTTCCCTTCCCCTTTGTATTTCAAATTCATCAAACTCATTGCCAACTAACTCAAGGTAGTCTTTTATAGGCATTTGAGCATAAAGAACATTTGTATTAGTTCTTTGATCTTTTGCCTGTCCAATAATTGATATTTTCATATATTTACTTTGCTAACTCAACCAGTTTTGTCAGTGTCTCGTTATCTGGTAATTCCTTAATAGCAAATTCCTGTACCACAAACTAATTAATAGTACTAGCTCGCAGTTTCTTAGCAACTTTAATCTCTGCTAACCGTCTTTCATATTTTTGATCGATAGCTAAAGTTATATCTGCTAATTCCTTTGATTTTTGCTCAGTAATTTTAGCCAGTTCTAGCAGTTCTTTCATCTTGGCTAATTCCTTCTCATCCATAGATGGCTGTGTCATGGTTAGTTCTCCAAACGGGTTCTAAGTTGATTGGCATTCATTTTTACTTCTAATACCTTTCCTAAAATCAGTCCCAAATCTTCACCCGCATCCTGAATAATCTCAGTAGATACATAGTTAGGCGAGATTCTCTCGACAATACTCTGAATCCGACCTCTGTAAATTTCTGTAAAAAGGAGAATATTATTTAAAGCTCCAAAAAATTGCATCAGTATTTCATTATCTGGAAACAAGGACAACCTTTGCCTGAGTAGATTCAGTGCCGCTGTTGCATCTTGCTCAATCTCATTGAGTTCCTGGTTAAGGCGGTCAACAAGAGCTTGGATTTCTGACGGAATGGGCATCTACACTTAATTTTATAGGCAAAATAGCATTATGGCTCACAGCCTCATCAGCATATTACCAAGAATGCCCTCCCGATATATCTACTCTCGCCTTAGTTCCCGCCAAGTACCAGACTTGCTGCAAACTATCTTTGTAGCTGAACTAATCAACCCCAGTCAATGTCTGTGGCTGGTTTCTCCCTGGATATCCGATATCCCCATCATCGATAATACTGCCAATACCTTTTTATCTTTAGAACCTTCTTGGAGTCGTTCCCGCATTCGCCTGTCCCAAGTTCTCGCAACTTTAGCCGAACAGGGAACCACAATTCACATCGCTACCCGCCCCGACTCTCACAACCGCGCTTTTATCGACCAGCTTAAAACTAGAATCTCTAATATGGATGTGGCGGTACGATTTCACGTTCAGGAAGAACTGCACGCCAAGGGTATCTTAGCAGATGGCTATTATCTGGCTGGTTCGATGAATTTCACCCACAACGGTATTACGGTTAATGAAGAAGCTTTAAACTACGTTACAGATCCCCCAGTCATCGCCGAACAGCAGGTAATTTTCCAAAACCGTTGGGGAGGGGTGCAGCCATGAATGCTGCTACAAATGCCGATGTCCGCCACTTCCTAGAAAAGTTTTTCGGCACTGCTAATAAATTAGATTTGGGCAAAATAGAACGCGGTGAAGGCAACCATGCCAAAATTAGTCCTTGGGTGGAACGCCTAACGCAGAAAGAACCACTGCCAACAGTTCTACCATGCTGGCGCGATACGGGTAATGTTGATTGGTATGCGATCGCACTTTCCGAACGCCAATTACGCGCTATCAGCGAAGAATTAATGGCATTTGTTGGTCCAACATACTCCACATTTCGCGGGCAAAGGGCGCAGTTAAACCGACAAGACCCTGTAGAATCAGCAGTTTACGAATTTACCAATGATATCGCAATTAAATTCTGCGGTACAGATCCAGATGGTCGCGCTACTTCCATTTGGGATGCGTTAGAAAGAATGCGGCGGGTAAGTGATCGCCGTGTCAAGCGCATTGCCGAATTCCCCCGTCCTACTGGTCGCATACTGCGCGACTTCTACATGGCGCTGCAAGCAGGCGATCGCTACTCTGCGGAAAAAGAACTGCAATACCTGCTCGACCAACATCGCCTCGATGCCCTGAATCTCCTGTTTCTGCGGGTGCAACTGTTAGCTGAACTGGAGCAATGGAACGAATTGCTTGACCTCCCCGAATTGCCCAATCTGTTGCAAGTTCGCCGACCCTTTGCCGTTACCCAAGTCTTGCTCCAGGCAGTATACCGCACTCAACTTCAACAGTTTGAGCAGAATAACGCCCCCACCAGTGCCGTCGCCTACTTCCGAGAAGTCGTTTTCTCCCCCTACAGCAACCTCTTCGCCGTCCGTGCTGGCAGCAAACTCCCGGAAGTCCTGAAATTGTTCATGCTGCTCGCAGTAGGTGGAGAACCACCGCAGCCCGCTCTCCGCGACGAACTGCTAGCGACTCCCGGAATTCATGAGTCCCACCGCCGCTACTTGCAACGACTAGCTGCACTGCTCCCCGCTGCCACGCCACCCCGCCAAGGAGAACCCTTGCAACAAGCGGAACAGTTATCAAAAGACGGAGACTACGACCAAGCCTTTTTAGTACTAAACGATGCGCCGCCGTCCAAGGAAAAAGTTCGCCTGCTCCTTCAGTGCGCCTACGAGTTGCAAACATTGGCAGCTCAAAAAGCCGCGTTGCAAGCGTTCGACGAGCTGACCCCTAACGACCAAAACGCCTTGCAGAAGGTACGCTGGAACCAAAATTATCTTGCCCAACTGCGGGGGAGTCAGGACGCGGTAACTGAGGATACCCCCTCCGCGGAATCAGTCCCGACCAATTGGCTAGAGTGGCTGTCCCAGCTCGATAAAGACCCGAATTGGGAACGGGCGCTCTATGTTGCTCGCCAGGGGTCTACCGAGTGGGATGCGACCAGCTTACTCGCAGAACCAGGGGTAGTGAAAAAGTTCGCCGAATTGCTGGATAAAGTTGGCTCAAAAGCCGAGACTGTCCTCAACAATGCCCTTCCCTACCTACTGGCATTCTTCCAAAAAGACGAGCAATTTCCTCGCCGAGAGTTTCTCACCCTTTATAACTCGCTGCTGGAATTGCTAGTCCTCAGTACAGAGGGCGGAGATGCCGATTTAGTCTTGTTCAATGAATTAGCGATCGCTCTCTTAACTCTAGGCATAGATAGGGCAAAGTATATCGACATCATCAGTCACGCTCTCGACCTGTGGAATCAGTTTGCTGCGCCCAAAACGGTAGATTGGGTGCTAGATTTTATCGACGTGCTGGTAATGTATCCCTGTCCGGTAAAGGAGACGCGCTCTCAACTCCTCTTCACCACTGCTGAAACCCTACGTCAGTTTGCAGGACGCATCGATGAAGACCAATGGAGAGTCTTTCGCTCTCTCGTTAAAGACTTAAAGCTAGAAGAACCGCTCCCAGATTTGCTTGGCGAACAAGCAAGTTTGGGAGAGCAAAGCCTTGAGGGTGAGGCGAACATCTTCCAAAAACTCAAGGATAAATCTGTTCTTATCTACACTCTGACAGAATCGGCAGCATTAAGAGTAAAAAGCATTTTGGAAGGCGCTTGCCAAGGGGTTGAAGTCCACCTCAGCCATGACAAAGGAGGTAACGATCAGCTTCGTCAGTGGCTGAGAAATTCTGACCTTGTTGTCATGGTAACAGCGAGTGCCAAACACGCTGCAACAAGTTTTATTGAGGCGAATCGCCCCTCACATCTTTCCCCTATCCTCCTGGTTAATAGTAAAGGCAGTGCTAGTATGCTGCGTGAAATCCGACAGTATCTAGCTCAGTGAGGAAGAGGGGGGTATGACCGCGAGCGAAAAAGTGTGCAAAGTAATTAAGCTGTGGATGCAAGAACTTAACTAATTAACTAACAAGTTCTCTACCAAGATAAGATTTTTCATTGCGAGGGGTGGAAACTTCGCCCACTTTCACTCAAAGTCAAGTTCTTCGTCAAACAACACCACTCGCTGGTGCAATGCCGACAAACTCGCGCAGTACCTTATGGCAAGCATCCACTGTCGTCTTCGTATTTTGAACAATCGGCTCCCCCTGAGCGCCAACTTGCGTTACTCCTCGTTCGCGCCACAATTCGTTAGAGCGTTGCCAGTCTATCTCTCGCAGTCTACCAACCCATTTGACAAGCTCCTCAGAAGGAACGCTCTCTAGAAAAAGTTCGCGGGCCAGCATTCCCAAAGCCTGGAAGGCAACAGCGGTTACTGCAATTGACTTCTGTCTTTGTACAGAACGTTCCTCTTTACATCTGACTCTCCAGGGATCGTGAGGCAGAATGCTCGCCGTTGCTGCCCAAAACGTTGCTGCCCAATCAGTCAGTTGTTCTAAATCTTCCTTAGACTTCAGATTTGGGAACATGTGTTGGGTAGCCGTAACCAAGGTAGAAAGTGTCATTAACTTGGGATTGTGTTTGCCCAAGCTGTTCTCCACCATCTCTACATTGTTGCGGAAATAGGGGACTCGCTTGAGCAACTCTTTTGCAATTAAGACCGTAGGAGAACGGCGATCGAACGCATGGGAGAGCGATACACTCGGTCTTTGGACTAAAAGGTTTTGATCGCGGAAGGCTTGACGCTCTTCCTCCAATGACAGCCCAGCATATAACAGTACCCCAATTTCGAGTTGAGAAAGGATAGGCAGATACTCCGCTTGTTCAGCTTGGATGTCCTTTAGTGCCTGACGGATACCAAAACATCTATGCTGACCGTCTGTTAGGCGCAGGGTAACCGAATGGTAAGGAAGAAAGATACTGCCGTCTTTGTAAGTTGGCTGTGGCTGAACGTTGACACAAATCGGTGGGAAAAATGTAGTGCCTTCCTGGTAAGTCTCCAGAATGTAGCGAGCGATCGCTTTGACCCGTGTAGGGTTTATCTTGCGCTGAGCAAAGTCGGGCAACTCTGGATCGTTGGGGACATAAAGGTGGTCGTCACTTAGCAGTCGAGCTATATCCCCAAACAATAAACTAGCAACATAGCTTTGATGCTCGTCCTGCAATCCGCGACGGATAGGAACTGCTCGGAGTACGAGTTCCATTGTTGATTCCTCGTTCTGTAAAAACAAATGCTTTCAATATTGCATACATGTATACATGGTGGCAAGTATCTTGTCAAGGTTAATACAATTGCGGAAGTTCTTCATCAAAAAATCAATCCTTGCCTTCAACAGTCCGCATACCGGGTGAACTCTACGAGTCGCTACGTCAAATTAGGCTTTCACTCGAAAGCACATACCAGAGTGCTGCTCCTACCATGCAGGATATGGTTAACGTGGCTTTGAAAAAATTCATCAACGATTGGGAAAATCCCGACGAGCAGAGTCAGTTACTGAATAAATTGCTAGAGCATCGTCAAGTTGCCCGCTCAAAAATGGGTAATAGAAGAATTGATGGTAGCAGTTAGTGGCTCTTGTGACATCTGCGATTTGCGCTGGAATTGTCCTTTGTCCGACTGTTCATTCACCATATCCCATGCGCTATCCATCAAAAAACTTCTTTATATAGTTTATTAATTCGCCTACAAACTAACTTTTGGCAGATGTCTATTAATGAGCCATTCCCCTGACACTCTCAAACAGCTGGCTGATGAAGTTCTGACTTTCATTGAGCAACGCGAAGCCGAACAGGTTGCCTACGGTGTTTACGATGTGACGATGACTGGGGCTGAAGTAATCGAAAGCTTTCAGCCTTCAGAAGATATCCAGTTGGTGGCTGAACAGAAGACAGAAGCGCTCGGCGTTGCCCTACAACAACTCGGCAACGACTTGCAGATTATTCGCTTTAACCAAGCAGACTCACCCACTGAATGGGTTTTTCGCAGTCGAATTGCTGAGACAGTAAGATTGCTAACAAAGCTACGCCAACGGATTGTTCTCTATAACCCAGAAAAAGAAAAGCATCGCATCAGCAAAAGTAAGCGCTTAGTGGCTGATGTAAAATTCAGCGTCGCTTCCCGTCGAGTGCCTCGGCGAAATATAGAAGTCAAGACGTGCATGAAACCACTCCTCAATGGCAACCCCGAACAACAGCAGACGGCAAACCTTCTCCTAGAGGTAATCGAAAGGGTTCTGAGCAAGCTACAGAAAATGAGTGGCTTTCAACAACGAGCCTTACACAGGATTTTGGAAGCTGTCGAATTAGATGCACAAGAGGGCATTGAGAAGGGAGTTGTGGTGACAGCTAGCACAGGTGCTGGCAAAACCTATGCATTTTTTCTTCCCATACTCGCCAAAATGGTGCTGGAGCGTTGCTTTCGGGGACGGGAAGGAGTCAAAGCCATCTGTATTTACCCGCGAGTCGCCCTATCTGAAAATCAACTGACTGATTTTATTGAGGTGTTGTTCTACCTCAATCAATTGCTGGTACAACATAATCTTCCACAACTGACGATTGGGGTAGAGAGTGGGGCAGCAGTTTACGGACACCATGAATTCCGGAAGCATAAAAATTCTGAAACCCAAAAGGAGCGTCAACAGAGGCTATCTAATCTGCGTGGTTGGGTTTTTAAGGATGAGTATCAAGGCTACCTTTTACCTTTTGCGTATTGTGTTGGTACCAAGGGAGAGACTTGCAATACTGATAAACAACTCCTTCTTGTAGATCCTAACCAACAAAATAGGCTAATTTGCCCTGTTTGTAGTCAGGAGTACCCTTTTATCAAATTTAATAGGGAGGTGATGCAAGAGCATCCTCCAGATTTATTGATTGCAACAACAGAATCTTTGCACCAACGCTTGCTCTCCACAAAGTATCAGTACCTGTTTGGGACTGACACTTTCTGTGCGCCCTCAGTGGTGATGTTAGATGAGATTCACCTACAAACTTCCACGTCTGGGTCTCAGGTAGCACTCTTGTTGCGGCGGTTGATGGCTCGAATTCGGATGGGGCAGCGCGAACGCAACGAGCGAAACAACTTAGCATTTGTGGGGCTGAGTGCCACTATTGCAGAACCTGTCCAATTCCTCTCTGAATTATCGGGCATCCCTGTTACGCGGATTAAACAGGTAACTCCTGCTGATGGCGAGATGCAAACTATTGGTGCTGAGCGATATATATTTGTTCGGGCTGAGGAAAACGAAGACACTGCGATTATTTCCACCTTAATTCAGACGGCAATGTGCGTGTTACACACCATGCCACAACCGCCTCAAGGTCGCTATCGTACCTTTGGCTTTGTACAGTCTCTAGATATTGTTGGCCGCTGGCTTTATCAGATGGAAGATGCTGAAAAAGTGAAGCCAGAGCAAGTTAGGGGTAGAGAGAGAGAGAAAGCGAATAAAACTCCCATTTCCGATCGTCAGATTAAACTGCTTCCTTTATACGTTTATCGCTTTCCACCCTTCAATCGGCAACTCTTTCCTAACTTTTTGGGATCTAATTTTCCCTGTAATTGTAATTGTGAAAGTAGTGGTCAACCCGACCTGGATTGTCCGTTTTTCCAAGCGGGTGAATGCTGGTGGGTACTTAGTCAGCTAGGAAAAGCACGTCGAGAACCCTTGAATATTAAGCGGAAATCAGGAAGCGATCGCTCTATTGCCATTGAACCTGACGATGACTTAGTAATCACTACCAGCGCCCTAGAGGTTGGCTACGATGACGAAGACTTAATGTGCGTCCTTCAGTATACTGCCCCAGCTAACGTCGCCAGCTTCGTACAGCGCAAAGGCAGAGGTGGTCGCAAAGTTGGCACTCGACCCATTGTGGTGACGGTACTCAGTCCTTACAAACCAACGGACCTATTCCTATTTCGCAACGAGCACTTACTAACTGACCCAACTTTTCAAAAACTTCCACTCAATCCCCAGAATCGCTATCTCCAAAGAATTCATGGTTTTTATGCCTTGTTCGACTGGTTGGCATACCGAGCTGATCGCTTAGGGATTGAACTTGACCTTGATAGATTATACCGTCAAGGCTACGAGTACCTGATGGAGCAAACGGCAGATTATGGCGTGTTGCTGGAGTTCAAAGACTACCTCAAAAGAACCTTTGCCATTCCTGATGATGCAATAGTCAGAGTGCTTGGCTCTGACACAGAAGGTTTACTATGGAACATCTTTCATGCTGGATTAATGAAGGGAATATATTCTTTATTTGAACAAAAGAATGCACCTTATGTTGAAGCTCGCAAACTACTTTATAAACACCTGCCAGAAAACCTTTTCTCTGACATTAACTTGCCAGAGGTCAGAGTTGACTATCGTCCAGATAATCACAACCAAGATAACAAAGGAAAGCCCGAAAGCATCAGTCTGGCAATCAGCGAAACCATACCTGGAAATGTTACCTTTCGAGGCGGTGAGGGTTCAACTTGGATACCCCCAGAAGTTTCAGAAGGAGAGCCTACCCTAATTTCAATTAGCCAGTATTACAAATTCACTCGTATTGACAATCCACCCAATACTGTTAACTTACCCGTTCGGGCGCTTAAAAAAGTTGACATTACCCCGACGAGTACCTACTCTTTGGAGTTGTATCGTCCCCTGGAAATTAACCCGACTCAGTTCAGCAAAGACCACAACTCATCATATTGGCGGTGTAATCCAGAGACCGGGAATTTGATTGAGTGTCGTGACTCTAATGAGGCTCCGCAAGATACCCAGCAACTGGCACACTCCACCTCAGCTAATGCCATTAGTGCCGTAGCTATTAAAGCAGTACGGGATACCCCTACGCCAGCCTATACCTTTACTTCTAGCCACAATAGCCTGACTTGTGACCCGTTGAGTCAAGCACTGGTAGAACGAATTGTACTTTATAGTGATGAACCCGCAAATCTCAATTTACTGGATGTCCGGC
>JAESFH010000140.1_pt1 | contig 53716 bp, 50 predicted proteins | sample 9269381 | NCBI WGS metagenome assembly JAESFH01 (sample SAMN14504062, study PRJNA617094) | algae metagenome | isolation source: Aphanothece sp. CMT-3BRIN-NPC111 and co-occurring heterotrophs from well... | place: USA: Clark Mountains Wilderness, California | collected 2010-04-18
CCTTAAAGAATTTTCTTCAGAAACAATAGCATCCATAACTGGATGGGATTACATTTTATCAGCCCTACCTACTGTTGCATGATTTTTTAAAAATGGTATAACTTCGGGTGAGCGATCGCGCGACCATCTTCTCGAAAGATTAGGTTATATGCCCCCTTGATGTGGTCGTTGACTGTTCGTTGAAGCAACTCAGTCAGCAATACATCATGTCCAATGGTAGCGACGTGTCTTCCGTCTACATCCACAGGCGTTTCCGCCGACACCATCCAGCTTTTAGCAACTTTGTCGTAGTAAACACCTGTCCAAGCGGTTTCTCTGGCTGGATTATGCTTTTTATCAGCAACCCAGACATATTCTTCATTAGGCATATAGAGATCGGCAGCAGCATCCTGCGTCCAGGTAGGAACTTCAGGCCAATACATAACCATAATGTTCTCAGGAGTTGTAATGTAGGTGTCCTGAAAACGGTTATGCCATGCAGCTCCATAGGGTTTAACGAGATCGTAGAAAGCCAGTACGCGACGGCGAATATCGGCGTTTATTTTCAGTGACTTGTCAATATACACCCCTGGCTGTCGTTTACCGTCGAAGCTTTCGGGTCGATTACGGATGACTCCATCTTTAGATTTGACGAACAACTTGTCAAATTGAACTTTTGGGTCGCTATTGCTAGTTGTTTCCAGTCGCCGGACTAATTCCTGTTTGAGTAGGGCATGGTTGTCTTCTGCGAGGGTGAAGATAGTGTTTTCTCGCTGCCCCCGTTCAACCACATATTTTTCTAGTTGCTCCAAGGTCTGCGCTTTGAGCGTGTTCATCACCTGAAAATAACTAATCGCAGTAGAAGCAACAATCGCGGTTGCGACACCCGCTGTTATCTGAAGCAGCGTTTTCCGAGTCAGGGAGCCTGCCCGTGCTGGTGTCGTCACTAAATTGCTAGATTGAGAAAAATTGTCAGCAAAATTTTTGTTTGAAACCATGTATAACCTTGTTGTAAAAATTAATCAGACAGCGGAGGGTAAATTCATCTTCTCCAGGGCGCGAGTATCCGGTACAGGCACCCCCAGGCGGATACCAAGGATTGTCCCAGCCAAAGATAGGAAGACAGGTGATTGTTGAATGCGTGGTACGTGCAGTACTTAGCCGGATTATTAAACGCTACTAACTAAAATATATATTTCAAACTATTAGCTTTACTTCTATAAATATACGCAAAATTGTAATTATGTCAGCAGGCGCTGTGCCAAGAAATACGTGAAAACACGGATAAGGTTTATTTTTTGACCATCTCTAGGGACAATATTCTTGCCCAGAAATGTTGAATGATAGTAAGAAAGAATAAAAAATTACCTCCAATTTTATAAGCTGGAAGCAACAAAAGATTTAAAACTGTTATTTCGATGGTATCAAATTTCCCGCGTCTCATCAAAAAGTACTTAAGACACCTGTCGAAGGATGACAATCCAGCCCTAAATTCATTTTTATTTGTCTCAACCTGGCTGAGCTTTGCCCTGGATCAAAGCAAAATCAGTATGCGTTGCCTATTTAAACGACTCAATGTGCGAGGAATAGATGTAGATATCTCGACGTTCTCCAAGGCGAGTAAAGTTCGAGACCCAAAAGTCTTTTTTCAGCTCCTCACAAAATTAAGAGAAAAACTACATATTGAGCATAATCTGCAAGCTTTCATGTGTGAAAATATCAGTCATGTTCATTGGTTTAAAAAACTAGCTTTCTGTTGAAATAGTTGGTCTCTTATAGGAGTAGTGTATCTAGTTTTAGGAAGAGAGTCCCCTTACGTTCAACATTTCTGGATATAAAGTATCTGGAGAACCTGAAGTATATGGTTTTACCGCCTAAGCACAATTACGCTGGAGTGCCAACGAATTGTAAGTACGGTCATTATAAGAACCATAGTTCTCTACTGTTCTGCGTAAACTTGCACAACTTTTCTGCTTTTTATTGGCATCAATATCTCTCACATGGATGTGATATGTTGCTTGTGCAGATGGTCTAACAGAACGTAGGACGCCCGTTTTTCCATAAGCCATGAGTCCTAATGAAGAAATACTTTCATAGGATAGTATACTTGTGGGTTAGTCTGGGTTGGTAGCATTGCTCTGCTCTGGATAATATTTATTATCGTTAATGTACTTCTTCCAGATTTAGTTTATTCTTTCGCCCAGTTATCTTTAAATAGATTGAGAATATTTTCCCCTTGATTAAATTATCCTTAAAGCTGTTTCACTACCCGAATGGTAAGCAAGCTTTGGAAAAGCTGGGCTAACGCTTACGCGATCGCAAATTATTCTGAGTGGAGTCATGAGGGCGATCGCTTGATGGCGGGGTGAGTTTACCTATAAGATGAGACTAAATTTTTGGGGCACAGCCACACCAGCGCGGTGGATGTGACTCTTCTTGATATAGTCTTCAGGTATTGGGCACGTCTCCTCCCGTCTAGTTTCCATAAATTGTGAGGTATATATGCATCGGATAAAATATTGGGCGATCGCTCTAATTAGCGTTTTGACTATCTGTCCTACCCAGAATGAGCAAGCCATTGCCCAAGCTAGAGGAGGACGTGTTAACTTAACTGGGCGATGGCGCGTGACGAGTCCCGCCTTTCATTCAATTATTCCTAGGGAAACCGGATGCCATAGCGGTTCCCTCCCCGGTAGCCGTTTACCTGCAACTTCAACCGCTACACTAAACATAATTCAGAAGGGCAGTAGTGTCGCCATACCCCCTTTTCGTTCTTGGGTTAATGTACGACAAAAGCGGAGCGGGGTATTTGCTATAGCAAATTCTAAAGTATCAAATAATGTACTTACTTGGACAGAGAGAGGCGGTGGATTCACTAGCAGTTTTAAAGGCACTATTAGCAAAGACGGTAAAAAAGTAACTGGTCGCGTGTTTTGCCAACATACTTCCGGCAAAACTACAGCTCAGGGTCCTTTCTCACTCACACGTATAGTTTCAAAAACAGTACAGCCACCTATAAACGGGCGCGGTTAGTATAGCAATTAGCTTTTAGCAATTAGAGCAGTGGACACATCGCTGAGGACAAACGAACTTTGATCAAGACGTTCCATCGGAACGTCTCTACTAAATTTATATATGTCCTAACTGTCTTGGCGATTGCTATAGATGGGTAGAGCGCCAGCGTTACCCATCTAATCCTTTCTAGTGTTGGGTGCAAGTTACCTCAACCCATCCTACATGGGTATGAGAGTTTAATTAAGTTGACTTACTAACTACTAACTACTAACAATCCCAACATCCGCTCACATTAAATGCAGCGGGTCAACATCAATTGCCAAGCTAACTGAGGAGGGACATAAGGCACGCAAATCGCTCAAATCTGGCAACTCTACTGGTACATCAGGCGGGAATTTGAGCAAAATCTGCCACCGATAGCGATTGGCTACCCGCACGATACCAGCCGGAGCTGGCCCCAATATCTCATACCTGGACGTGGCAGCCTCCTCTGACTCAGGTGGACGCAACTGGGCTGCCAGCAGTTCGGCCGTTTCCTCTACTTCAGCTGCATTAGCGCTGCTGAGTCGAAACAAAATTAAACGCCCGTATGGGGGGTAGTCTAGGGCTGCCCGTTGTTGTAATTCTGCCTCAGTAAAAGGCTCATACTCGTGACGCCGCACTGCCTGAATCACTGCGTGTTCCGGGGTATAAGTTTGGATAATTACCTGACCAGGATCGTCCCCTCGACCAGATCTACCAGCAACTTGAGTCAGGGTTTGAAACGCCCTCTCTGAGGCCCGGTAGTCTGCTAGATGCAGTAACCCATCCGCTGCCACTACGCCTACAAGTGTTACCTGGGGTAAATCTAGCCCTTTAGTAAGCATTTGAGTACCTACTAATAAGTCAGCTTCCTGATTAGCAAAGCGCGTCAGCAGCGTCCGGTGCGAGCCTTTGGTGCGGGTGGTATCACTATCAAATCGGATGAAACGCAACTGAGGAAACTGCTGTGCCAATTCCTGTGCAACTCGCTGAGTGCCACTGCCGAAGAATTTTAAGTAAGGAGAACTACATTCGGGACAGTTTTGAGGATGCGATCGCACAAAGTTACAGTAATGGCACCGTAATAATTCAGGCGCTCCCTCTTGGGTGTGATGATACGCCAAAGAGACATCACAGTTAGGGCACTCAATAACATAACCACAACTGCGACAGGAAACAAAAGTACTGTGTCCCCGGCGGTGAATAAATAAAATCCCTTGTTGCCCCGCAGAGTGCATTTGTTGCAAAGCCTCTTGGAGCGAACGGCTGAAAATGGAACGATTCCCCTCCCGCAACTCCTGTCGCATATCCACAACTTCCACTGGCGGCAGAGGGCGAGATTGAATTCTTTCCGGCAGCGACAAGTAGTAATTCTCCCTCTGCTCCCCTGCTTCCCCTGCTCCTCTGCTCCCCTGCTGCCTGACACTAACCCAAGTATCTAGAGAAGGAGTCGCAGAACCTAAGACTATGGGACAATTTTCTAATTCTGCTCTCCACGTCGCTACAGTACGGGCGTGGTAGGTGGGAACTGGTTGGTCTTGCTTAAAGCTGGAGTCGTGTTCTTCATCTAAGATAATTAGACCTAGCTGAGGCAGAGGGGCAAACACCGCTGAACGGGTGCCAATTACTACCTGCGGCTCTCCAGCAAGCATTTGTCGCCAGGTGTCGTAACGTTCGCCATCAGAAAGAGCGCTGTGATAGACGCAAACTTTATTGCCAAAACGTGCCCGGAATCTATCTGTTAGCTGAGGCGTTAAGCCAATCTCTGGCACCAAGACTAAGGCAGACTGTCCCCGTTCTAAGATAGGTGCGATCGCCTGTAAGTACACCTCTGTCTTTCCAGAACCAGTTACCCCGTGCAACAGCACTTGAGAAAATTCAGACAACTGAGTAATAGTAGCTAATGCCTCAGACTGAGCAGCAGTTAAGGATTTAGGCTGATCCCCCGCCAGCGCTGGCCCTAACTCGGCTCGCAACATCTCCCGCTGCTGAATCACAATGCAGCCTTTTTGCTCAAGTGCCTTCAGCGTCGAGGAACTTGTGTTACAAATCTGCAACAACTCACTCACCCACAAATCACCCCCGCGTCGCCGCAGCACTTCCAACACTTCCCGTTGCCGAGCCGTCAAGTCCAAAGGAAAGATATCGGAAACCAGTGTTACCGCCTGCCTAAGCTTAGGTCGCTGAGTTCTTGGAGGTTCCAGGTAACTTTCCACCCAGCCGCATCGTAACAACTCCCTGAGCGCCCGATTAGCTCCTCTGACTTGGCGCTGGAGGTACTGCCAGCTGTAGTCCCCAGCTGCTTGAGCTTGAAGGATTGCCAGTATTTGACGGGCAGCAGGACTGAGGAAGGAGTCAGCACCTGATGAAATTTGAGATTTTTCTGCTCCACCTTTATTAAGGCGAATGCGACGCTGCGATCGCCCCAGCAATCCCGGCGGCAGTGCTACTCGAATCACCTGAATCAGTGGTGTGTAGTAGTATTCAGCTACCTTATTGAGTAATTCCCAATAGAACGGCGGGAAAAAGCCAGCACTGACGACATCCTCGACATCCCGGATTTGGTCGGGTGCTAAATTCGGTGGCAGTTGTGTCACCTGTCGAATTGCGATCGCACCTACCTGAATAGCTCCAAATGGGACACTTAAAATATCCCCTGGCTGCACTGGCAAAGAAAGCGGCAAGCGATAGGTATACAATCCCTGTGCCCCCGCACAATCCACCAGTACTTCTATTAACCGCTCAACGGTAGAACCCGCATCGTAAGACGCGCCAGGTTCAGCCACCACAGCATATAAACCAAAATTGGGATTCGACATACTTGTGAACCTATCCAAACCGCTTTCTTTGGGGAAACGCATCGACCAGATAATTGTAGCTGGCTGACCCAGATAAATCTGAGCAGCAAGCAGCTTTGTTAACCGCCATCAACCAATAGAAGTAAGTTGCGATCCCCTTGCCTCACAGCACCATTGCTACCGATACTACTGCGGAAGTTAGAGGATCTCTTTTCTCCCTATTGATAGATAAGAAAGCCTTTGAGTATATGAGATCCTATTGTGGTAGTAAAGGAAATTTAAAAAAGCTTAATGCCCACTTTGCTTATTAGCCAGCATCCATGAAAACCAACCTCAGGACATTTATTTTTTCAGACTTGTTTATCTGAAAAATATCTCCTGTGCAACACCCCTATCAAACGCCTGAATTATTCATTCGTGGGCTTTTTATAAAAAACAAAAGCTTCAAGAATGAGATTCACTGTTTCTGGTAATCTTTAGACCAAATTTTCCCAGCCCAAAAGTGGGGAAATTAAAAGGTAGTTATCCAGAATTTCATCCTGCTAGATGGTAATACTGGTCTGCTTTCTAGCATCAAGATCAGCAAATAAAACTGCCTAACAAGTTTAAGATACAGACTTTGATATCACCTTATTAGCACATCTACAGCCCTTTATGGATATGTAGAGACAGAGTAATTATTTTCGCACTCCTCACTTTATCTAGTCCCCAATTTAAGGCTGGTTATGAATATTGCTGAACTTAACCCAATCGAACCACGGGAATCTACAATCAATAACGATTTTTCCACTACGGTTGCTCCTGATTTGGATGTACCGGAATTGAATTATGTTGAAGTAGAATTTTCTGAGTCCACAGATGAATTTGCGGTAGGTCGTTCCTTAGGATACAGTAAAAGTGTATCCGATGACACAGTGGGTGCTTTCTTCAAAGAAATGGCACGCTATCCACTCCTGAAGCCAGAAGAAGAGATCGAGTTAGCCCATCACGTCCAATTCCTCGTTCAAACTGAGGAGCTTCGGGAACGCCTACAATCTGAACTAAATCGTAATCCTACCAAAGCAGAACTGGCTAAAGAAGCTGGGTTGACAGAGCGACAGCTAGAACATCGTCTTTATCAAGGTCGTGCGGCTAAACGCAAGATGATACGCTCAAACCTGCGCTTAGTCGTCTCTATTGCTAAACGTTATTTGAATCGGGGTGTGGCATTTCTAGATTTAATTCAAGAAGGCGCTATTGGCTTGAATCGCGCTGCGGAAAAGTTTGATGCAGACAAGGGTTACAAGTTTTCTACATACGCATATTGGTGGATTCGTCAGGCTATCACCCGCACCATCGCTAATGATGCGCGGACGATTCGCTTACCCATCCACATCGTCGAGAAGCTGAACAAACTCAAAAAAACCCAACGCAATCTCAAGCAAGAACTACAGCGCAATCCCACCGAAGAAGAACTGGCGGCATCTTTGGACATCTCGCCAGAAAATTTGCGCCAGCTGCTACAGTTACGGCGGCGATCGCTCTCTCTTAATCATCGAGTTGGTAAGGGAGAAGAGACGGAACTGGTGGATATGCTTGAAGATAGTGGTGAGCAATCTCCCGAAAGCCTAATGAGCGAATCTATGATGCGCCTGGATATTTGGGAGGTGTTGAACGAAGTTTTGACAGAGCGGGAGAAAGATGTGATATCTTTGCGCTACGGTCTCGCCAGCAGTGAACCCTACACTTTAGAACAAGTGGGTAGCCTGTTTCACTTGTCCCGCGAGCGAGTGCGTCAAATTCAAAGCAAAGCTATGCGGAAACTACGCCGTCCCCAAGTTGCCCGACGCTTAAAAGGCTGGTTAAGTTAAGAGGCAAAAAGCTTGATATCTTCTGAGTTGATTGTGCGTTCAGCTGAACCAGCAGATGTGGGAGTGCTGTTTAGCTTAATTCAAGCGTTAGCAGAGTACGAGAAACTCTCCCACGCCGTCACTGGCAATACTGAAGCTCTCAAAGACCACCTGTTTGGTAGTCGGCCTTACGCAGAGGCGATTTTGGCAGAATATGCGGGGCAAGCGGTTGGGTTTGCCCTATTTTTTTATAACTATTCCACGTTTCTAACCAAACCAGGAATTTATCTAGAAGATTTGTTTGTTTTGCCGGAATACCGACGTCAGGGCATTGGTAAGGCTTTGCTTACCTACTTAGCTCAACTGGCTCTTGAGCGTGGCTGTGGACGGCTAGAGTGGAGTGTTTTGGATTGGAATGAGAGTGCGATCGCTTTCTATGAACGTATGGGAGCCTCAATTTTGCCAGACTGGCGTATTTGCCGCCTCACGGGCAACTCACTCAGCCAAATGGCATCTGAGGCATCCACCACGCTCCGTGAAAATAAAATTTAGTGGCGGTTAATGTTGCAAATTCTAATAAATAATCAAGAAGTGTATTGATAAGATTGCAGAGGCGCTTCTTATTTTGTAGAAAATAAGTACATCTACTCACATCTTGCACCTACTGCGCCCGCAGCATAAATGCTGGAGCTACACGTACTAAGCCTGCCGAGGCCAGCTCTTAAACTCCTGATTTTTGCTAGTCCGCGCCGATGGACTTGGAATGCGCGAACCACAAGTTTTAACCTGAAGGCATTGGCCTGCAATATCTGAGTCTACTGACAGTGTAATTAACTTTATTTCAGATTGAGAGGAAATAGGTCATGATTATTTGGGTAAACGAACAGCTCGATCCGTCTGGTCTTCTTTATTCTTGTATTGCCTCTTGCAATGAGGATCTAGCTAAAGATTGCCACGAGTCTTTTAAGGAAAATTTGACAGAGGGACAAAAGAAATTGGGCTGGGAGGCTCGTTTGCGGACTGTCACTTCTTGGGATGATGTCCCAGTCAACGCCCTCAAGTTGGATTAAAGACTTTTATTATTGATGGCGGTGATTATGGATAAAGACAAGCAAATTATCTATAGCAATCAAAAATACAGTCTATTTCCTGCTGTTATGATTACGGAGCCAGCCCAGGTATTTTTATTACTAGCTATTATTACCTGGATTGCACATTTTTGGCACTCAAATACCTTGGGACTGTATGGGGATGACTATGTTTTAGTAGCTCCTCCAATGACCAAAAATGTATTTTATATTTTGCCTTTAATTATAAACAAATGGCGGACATTCTCGCAAGGACGTCCAATTTGCTTTAGCTTAATTGCTTTATTTTCGTTCTTAGGAGCCAAATTAGGAGGATTAGCTGCCGTTTATTGGTTTGCTTATATCATCCATACACTGAATTCCTTCCTCTTCTACACGTTGATGAAGCGTCTATTTAATAAACATTTATTTCCTATCATAGGAGCGTTAGCGTTTAGTCTGTTTCCCGCCGATACAACACACGCTTATCTGACTCATTTGGGAGTATATCCATCTTTGACGTTCCTTTTAGTTGCCTTTCACTACTATTTTTCACAAAGAAAGCAGTTATCTTACTTAGTTATTATTGGCTCTTTTCTTTCCTATGAAACGGTGTTTCCCATATTTCTAGCTGCGCCGCTTTTGAACAATAAATGGAATACAAGACTTTTACGAGAGTTGATTCAACATACTTTGATTTTAGGGGGAATGATTGTTTGTATCGTCATCATCCGAAAGGTGGTAGGTGATCATCGAATTACTGATCTCAATTTTATGTCAGCCCTTATTATGTCTATTACTCATATGTTTCAAGGTCCGATTACAAGCTTGAAAATGCTTTTATATCGTCCTATAGAAACTCTTCGTTCATTTAAAGGAGAGTTACTGGTTTTCGTGCCTTTATGTTTTATAGGGTTAACATCGATACTGTATTGGCTAAAGTTTAGCCTATCAGAAAATGCACTGCGTTTAACTACTTCGAGTGACAGTAGGAGCTTGCATCTAGAAATGTATGAGTTTTTTAAAAAGCTTGCCAAGCTGGGGTTGGTGGGATTAATAATGCTCGTATTAGCTTACCCTCTCACACTTACTGTCCCCGCCACTACAACTGAGGGAGGAGGAACCCGCGTTCATCTAGCTGCTGTTGTTGGGGCTTCCATTATATGCGCTTGCTTATGTTCAGCGATTTTATTTATTATGAATGTTTACAGGCAAAAGAATATAGCGATCGCAGGAATATCTGCTTTTTTCGCTTTGTTAGTTGGATTTGGGCTGGTTGTACAGCAGGATTATCGTTTAAGTTGGCAGTATCAACAAGCATTTTGGACAGATTTAATTCAGCTTTGTCCAGATATGACTACGGAAACTATAATTTTGGTTGACCCGACAGATATTAAACAAGCTAAACATATCTACACCCACCTTTGGTCTAACTCTTTTGTACTGCCACTAATTTATAATTTGTCTCCTGATAAAATTGAGCCTAGGATATTTAGACCTATTGTATTTTTATTAAGAAAAAGTTGGCAAGAAAAGATTGTATCAACTAACAATTTATTTCAACTAAATGAATTTACAGTAGAAAGCTTACCTTTCACTTATACTCAAATTAACAGTTCTAATGTAATCTTATTAAAATCAAAACATGGAAAATTAGTTCGCATAACACAACCTCTTATTATTAGTGATAAAATCTTTCAACTAAAACAAAAGTCAATTTCAGAAATTCCGTCATTCCCAAAAGGATATTTTTATGAGTATTTGATTAAACCTTCGGATGCTAACCTGAAAAAAATAGTTTATTAATTTATAGTTAAGCTTAGTTTTTTTTATTTGGCACATTCTAAATTTTTATTTCTATTTAAAATAATTTAAGTATGTTTGGGCGGTCGTGGTAATTGGGAGCGGATAGGTTCTAGGATGCGGTTAAGGTGGCGCAGTTGCTCAGCGGTGCCCATACAGATTAGCAAATCTCCGGGTAGTAATTGGGTTTCGCCTGTGGGTCCTCCGACCAGGCTACCATCAGGGCGACGAATAGCTAGAACTAAGGCACCAGATTGCGATCGCAACCGTGCTTCTCTCAGGGTTTGCCCCGCAACCGGACAAGTTTCTGGGTCGATTAAGAATTCTTCCATATAAAAAGCCCGGTCAGTCCCCGTGAGAATGCCATCTACAAAGTCCATCACTTGGGGTCTGAGGGCAGCAGCAGCCATGCGCCTACCGCCAGTAATATAGGGAGAGACAACCGCATCTGCACCCGCGCGTTGCAGCTTTTTTAAGGCTTCTTCTGTACTGGCACGGACGATCGCCCGAATTCCTGGATTGAGCGTTTTTGCAGAAAGCAGGGTGTAGAGATTTTCCGCATCTGAGGGTAGCGCCGCCACTAAACAAACTGCCCGCTCAATTCCTACCTTAAGTAGGGTGTCATCCAATGTGGCATCGCCTTGCACTGCAATATAACCCTGCTGCTGTGCCTCCTGTACCTGCTGAAGCTCAGAGTCTATGGTCACGAACTGAATACCTTCCGCCTCAAATTCCAAGGCGATCTGACGCCCCGTGCGTCCAAATCCACAGATGATGTAGTGACTAACTAAAGAGTCTACCAAGCGCCGCTGTTGTGCAAGTCGTCTTCCTTCTTGAAAATAGCCTTGAATTAAGGCTTCTGTAAATCGATTAACAATGTAGCCGATGCTCACCACTCCCATGATAATCAGAGAAATGGTAAACAGCCGCCCCCGATCTCCAAGAGGATGGATCTCTCCAAAACCCACGGTAGCCAGTGTACTCATTGTCATGTAAGCGGCATCTAGCCAGCGCCATCCTTCAACTAAGGCGTACCAAAGCGTGCCGATGAGAAAGACACAGCCAAGAGCGATCGCCCCAGCAATTAGCTCTTTTTGAAGGCGTTGATATTTCTGCTCAATCGCTGATTGAGTATTAATTAAACTGTTAATAGAATTGGGGACAACCATGTACGTGCTAATTGGTGGGGCTGGGTTAGTTGGTCTTAATTTGGCACAAAGGCTGGTAGATCTAGGACATACTGTGGCTATTGTGGATATCGATCCGATTGCCTGTCGCTATGCCCGCGAACAAGTGGGGGTAATGGCTTTTGAAGGAAGTGCCGTCAGTATAGAAGTATTGCTAGAAGCCGGAATTCGCAAAGCTGACTCGATAGCGGTTGTGCTGCGGAATGATGCCCTAAATCTGGCTATGGTGACTCTTGCCAAGCACTACGGTGTTTCTCATATTGTGGCTCGGATGCGCGATCGCGATTTTGAAGCACCATTCCGTCTTGCTGGGGCGCACCATATTATTAGTACCATCGATCTGGCAGTTTCCACGATGGTGAATGCGATCGAGTATCCGGAAGTGGAATCGATGATGCATTTTGAGCAGGGTCAAATTGAAGTTTTAAAGCTTGCTATTCCAGAAAAGTGCAACGTTGTTGGTCGTAGCGTTGCTGAAATCGCTCAAGATCCTCAATTTTCTACTGGTTCTCTAATTATTGGTTATCAACCCCATCCTCATATGGATTTAGAGATCCCCAATGGCAGCACTGTACTAGAGCCAGGTTCAACAGTGCTAATTGTTACAAAGCCAGGTTCGTTACATCAAATCATTGATTTCATTGAGGGCTGCACCTAATCATCCTCTAGTTTTAATAATTGCCGATCGATTGCCTGTATCCTTCCGCGCACAATTTCCTCGGAAAGGATTTGCTTTCGCATCGCCTCATTGAGCGCCCCTTTTTCTGCTAATAGTAAGCGCCGACGAATCGCATCAAATTTAAGGCGATCGCTACCAGTTGCTGTAAATTCATCCGGACGGCGGTTGTAAAGGTCTCGCAGGGCCTTTTCTGCCGCTGCTACTCTCACTTGATAAGATGCTCGCATTTCTTCATAAACAGACTTGGGTAAAACCCCTGTCTTTAATAAACTATCTAACTCATCTTGCGCTGCCTTACCAGTCATCAACTGCGCTTGCAATTCCTCGGTTTGCTGACGAAACTCGGAAAGCTGAGTTAGTTTCAATCCCCGTACTACCCAAGGCAAACTTAGCCCTTGCCCTACAAGAGATAACAGCACCGTACCAAACACTAAAGGGATCAACGCCTCTCGTCCCGGGATTGTGCTCGGTAAGCTGAAGGCAAGCGCCATTGAAAGAGAACCTTTGATATTCCCTAAAAACAAGACGTGCTGCCAACGGAACGGAATCGCCCGGTCAAACCAACGCACTCCCCATAATAGGGGATAAACTGACATAAATCGCCCGGATTGATAAGCCAAAATTGCTAGCACAACTGCTGGTAAAGTATGCCATAGCGTTATGAGATCGATTTCTAAACCAATCAGTAAAAAAATAAATGTATTGACCCCGAACCCGGCATATTCCCAAAAGCTTAGCAATGTGATGCGACTAGAAGCAGAAACACTGCCAGAAAGTCCGACGTTGCCGATAATTAATCCAGCCACTACTACCGCGACAACGCCGGATACACCGATAAAATGTCCAATCTGCAAAGCTCCTAATGACACGGCAACAGTCAGTAAGATACTACTGAGTGGATCGTCAGAGCGGACAAATAAACCTGTAGCTAAGTAACCCAAGGCTAGCCCGACAATGGTTCCGCCCACAATCACCACAAATAGTTCTTGAAGTCCCTCCAAGAAACTTAACGAGCCAGTTTCATGCACTTTTAAAACTAGGCTAAACAAAACCAAGGCTACGCCATCGTTGAATAAGCTTTCTCCCTCCACAATTGTGGAAAGCCGGGAAGGTACGGATACCCCCTTAAATACAGCAATGACGGAAACTGTATCAGTAATTGCCAAAATTACCCCGGTTAATAGTGCTGGTATCCAAGCCAACCCAAGCCCTAGTTTCAACAACACTGCGGTAACACCACAGCAGATCACAACCCCCGGCCCTGCTAGCAGAGCAATCGGTTTAATCGTGCTGCGTAAGCGGCTGATATCGGTATTGATAGCTGCTTCAAACAGCAGAATCGGCAGAAAGAGATTTATAATCAGGGACGGATCTAAGCCGATGCGACTAGGCAATAGTTCAGTAATCGCTAAGCCTGCGAGGACTAAACCCGTGACATAAGGGACACGAAACTGGCGGGATAGTAAAGCAACGCCAGTGGCAACGAGCAGCAGAATGATTAGGGCTGTGACTAACTCCGCAACGTTTCCGGAATGCGTTCCGTCTGTAGCCTGAATACTTGCTAGGACAAAATGTTGCGAAAAGCACCATAGGGTTAGTTTGCCTGAAGATACAATACCGTACATATGCTTGAGGTTACTGGTAGAAGCTGCTAGGACAGAGATAGCAGCTTCTCATAAATTTGCTCTAGAATTCAGTGCAACAGCTTTCACTATTAAGGATTGAGTCAGTGAGCATAGAAACTCTTGTCGAGAATCCTGCTATTCCAGCAGAGTCAACACCAGGAATGTCTAGTCCGTTTAGCCCGGAAGAATTTGACGACTGTGTGATGGCTACTTATGGGCGCTTTCCCTTAGCTTTGGAGCGGGGAGAAGGTTGCCTGGTTTGGGATACTCAAGGGCGAGAATATCTGGATTTTGTGGCTGGAATTGCCACTTGCACTCTAGGACACGCTCATCCTGCGCTAGTGGAAACGGTAACGCGCCAAATTCAGACGCTGCATCATGTTTCTAACCTGTATTACATTCCTGTGCAGGGAGAGTTGGCTAAATGGCTGATTGAGCATTCCTGTGCTGAGCGCGTGTTTTTCTGCAACTCCGGGGCGGAAGCGAATGAAGGGGCAATTAAATTGGCTCGGAAATATGCCCACACGGTCTTAGGAATTAAAGAACCAGTAATTTTGACTGCTCACGCCAGCTTCCACGGGCGGACGCTAGCGACGATTACAGCTACAGGTCAGCCGAAGTACCAGAAGAATTTTGACCCGTTGATGCCTGGGTTTGAGTATGTGCCTTACAACGATATTCAGGCGCTGGAAGATGCGATCGCACAACTAGACGCTGGTGAACGTCGGGTGGCGGCGATTCTTCTGGAACCATTGCAAGGAGAAGGGGGCGTTCTTCCAGGAGATGTGGAATACTTCCAGCAAATTCGGAAACTCTGCGATGAAAAAGGTATCCTGCTGATTTTAGATGAAGTGCAGGTGGGCATGGGCCGCACTGGCAAGTTCTGGGGATATGAGAATCTAGGTATTGAGCCAGATATCTTCACTTCTGCTAAGGGACTGGGCGGCGGCATCCCTATTGGCGCTACTATGTGCAAAAAGTTTTGTGATGTCTTCCAACCGGGAGATCATGCCAGCACCTTTGGGGGAAATCCTTTTGCCTGTGCAGCGGCGCTGTGTGTTTGTCAGACGTTGGAACAAGAGAACATTCTGGAAAATGTACAGCAACGGGGCGAACAGTTGCGGGAAGGGTTGAGAGCGATCGCCTCTTTGTACCCTGAACAAATTGCGGAAGTGCGAGGCTGGGGTTTAATTAACGGGATGGAGTTGAAAGCAGACACCCAGTTGACTTCAGCTGATATCGTCAAAGCCTCCATTGCTGAGGGCTTGCTGCTCGTTCCCGCGGGCCCAAAGGTGGTTCGCTTTGTCCCACCACTGATTGTCACATCTGAGGAAGTAGATAAGGCGTTGCAAGCAATTCAGAAAGCGATGCTAGCAGTGATGAAATAGGCGCTTGCCCTTACATCCACGCTTCCCAGCTACCTCTCGCTATACCTCTGTAAAGCTTTTAAGCTAATGCACTCCACAAAGCCCACCAGAGGTATAGGCGCAATTAATATAAGTTTGTACGATTTATCAAAAATTACGTATTTTCCCTACCTGCGTATCAATAAGCAGGTCAATAACTTCAGTATTTTTACTTATAAGATTGTGCCTTTTAACTGATTAAATTAGGTATGTATGATTTAGTTTATAGCTAGATCAGATTTTATGTTGCTCTAGATGAGCAAACAGAACTTTCTCCTCTGCTTGAACAGGAACGGTCGTATTTTAAATTTTACAATACGGAAAATATCATTTAGAGATATCGCTTAAAAAGCCTAGATTAAGTTTGTATATGTAAAGTTAGCATAGCTTTCTAACGTAACAATATTTTGTTCCAGTTTTTTTGCTAAAGGTAGCAATGCTCTTTAATTAATAGGCAAGATTGCTAAGGAGGCTTCAATTGGATAAAGTTATAAACTCGATAAAGAGGCTTTACTTTCGGATAGTAAAGTCACAACATGCTGGCAAATATGGTATTTTCCCCCACGCTTTGTTACCAACAGAAAGCGGCAGATCTCCCGACCTCGAAAAAGTAGAGCTACCTGTAGTCCAAGAGGAATTAATTGCTTTAAGAGCAGCCCCTACACAGGAAGATAAACAGTTACAGAAAGAGCTTGAATTGTCGCGTTCTCTGCTGCTTGGGGCGCTAGAAGTTACAACTGATGGCATTCTAGTCACTCAAAACGCTTCATACATAGCTACTTTTAATCCAAAATTTGTGGGAATGTGGGGTATTCCTCCTTCAATTATGGCTTCGCAAGATCTAAGGCTTGTGCTGCCAGCGATTTTAGAACAACTAAAAGACCCTTTAGCTTTTGAAAGACAAGATTTTAACTTTTTATCTCAATCAGCAACACAAAGTTACGGCATCTTTGAGCTAAAAGATGGTCGAATATTTGAGTGCTATTTCCAGACGCAACGACTAGGCGAAAACATTGTTGGCAGAGTCTATAGCTTTCGGGATATTACTCTGGCAAGGGCGCTGGGAGAAAGCGAGCAGCGCTATCGGGCGGTAGTTAAGCAAACATCAGAAGGAATTATATTATTTGATCTCATTTCACATCGCCTTCTGGAAGCTAATGCGGCGTGTTGTAATTTACTCGGATATACTAATACCGAAATTCTGAACCTAAGATTTGAAGATATCTTACTCAGTGACCATGAAATACTCGAGCGATTACAAGCGGATATAGAAACGGAAAAGCACTTAATTAAGGAATCTCGCCTACGTTGCCAAAATAATTCTGTCTTAGATGTTGAAGTTAGTCTTAGCCTTATCTCTTATGGTCCCAAAGAGATTGTTTGTGCTGTTATTCGCAACATTACAGAGCAGAAGCTTGTAGAGAAAGCTCTGATCCAAGCTAAAGCAGAGTTAGAAATCAAAGTGCAAGAACGCACTGCTAAGTTATTGAAGACCAACAAACAATTAATGAGCCAAATCCTTGAGCGTCAGCGGGCAGAAAAAGCCGCTCAGGAAAACGAGGCGAAATATCGCTCTGTTGTTGACAACGTTAAAGAAGTAATTTTTCAGACAAACTCATCTGGAATTTGGACGTTTCTTAATCCTGCTTGGACAGAAATTACTGGCTTTTCCCTAAATGAAAGCCTTGGCAAAAGTGTATCAGATTACGTTCATCCTGATGACCGCGAACGCTACTTACAACTGTTTCGGGAGCTGATTGAGGGTCAAGGAAAGTACTGCCAGGATGAAATTCGTTATTTGACAGCAGATGGTGGCTACCGTTGGATTGAAGTAAATGCCCGCCTGACTTTGGATGCCAATGGTTTTATAAATGGTACATCTGGAACTCTCAACGATATTACTTCTCGGAAGCAGGCGGAAATAGAAATTCGCAAAGCTATGGACAAAGAAAAAGAACTTGTAGAACTAAAATCTAAGTTTATTACAATGGTTTCTCACGATTTCCGTACTCCCCTAACGGTAATATATTCGTATTCTGATTTACTTAAAAAATATAGTTATAAATATACAGAGGAAAAAAAACAGCAACACCTGGATAAAATTAAAGAAACTGTTAAAAGTATGACTAAGTTATTGGATAATGTTCTACTAATTGGCAAGATAGGCTCAGAAAACATAGAATTTCTACCTGTGCCCCTAAACCTGGAAGAATTTTGCCGAGAATGCTTATCAGAGATTTCAGTAGCAGCTACACAAAAACACTTTTTTAATTTCAGCTGTTCTGGAGAGTGTTCTTTAGTTAATTGTGATAAAGATTTGCTGCGGCAAATTATCAATAATTTACTAGGGAATGCAGTTAAATATTCTCCTCAAGGAGGCACGGTTTATCTAAATATTGCTTGCAATCAGAGAGAGATTATTTTGCAGATTCAAGATTCTGGAATTGGCATCCCCGAATCCGATAAAAAACGTCTATTTGAGAAATTCTATCGAGCCAGTAACGTAGACAATATTTCTGGTACAGGATTGGGGATGGCGATTATCAAGCAAGCCGTAGACTTACACGGGGGAAGTATCAATTTTGAAAGTGAAGAGGGCGTGGGGACAACATTTACCGTTTGTCTCCCAAGTATTCAGCTAAAAGATGAATAAGGCTGGAAAAGTTTTAAGTTTTGAGCTAAAAATCCTCTGAGCGAGCTAAGTTTAGTTCTACTTGGTTTTTAAAATAGTTAAGTTTATTTTGCCTAACTGTTTAGCAGCTTTAGAACAACGCGATCGCGCCCTTCTTCTTTTGCCTGATAAAGCGCCTTGTCAGCTGCTGCAATCAACGTTGCTGCTGAAGTATTATGCTGAGGAACCATGCTGGCTACGCCTAAACTGAGCGTGACATACTGGCAAATCTGGGAACCTGCATGGGCAACCTCCAATTTTTTCACCGACTCTCTAATTTTCTCTGCCAGATAAAGAGCGCCGTTAGCCTGAGTGTTCGGTAAAATCACAGCAAATTCTTCGCCCCCGTAACGGGCGGCTAAGTCTCCTGGTCGTTTAGCGTTACTACTGATAGCATTGGCAACTTGTTGCAAACAGCCGTCTCCAGCTATATGACCGTATGTATCGTTATAAGCCTTGAAAAAGTCAATATCGCAGAGGATGAGAGACAATGGCAATGCTTCTCGTGCCATCCGTCGCCACTCTAAATCAAAATATTCGTCAAATCGGCGTCGGTTGGCAATCTTAGTTAAGCCATCAGACGACACAAGGCGCTGTAACTCTTGGTTGGCAGCCTCTAGTTGTTGATATAGCTGAGATTGTTCCAGCAGACGGCGCACGCGCTGGCGTAGCACAGGCCAATGAATTGGCTTGGTGATGTAATCGGTGGCCCCAACCTCAAAAGCTAGGTCAACTGACTCTTTGTCGTCCAGTGCCGTAATTATCAACACCGGAGTGCGATCGCCTCCTGGAAGCGTTTGTAGTTGTTTACAGCAGGTAAAGCCATCCATCACCGGCATCATCGCATCTAGCAAAACAATATGCGGCTTTTGACTTTGGTAGATTGCCAGACACTCCTCTCCATTACTGACCTCTAGAACCTTGTACCCTTCTTTTTCCATCGCCCGCCGCAGCAGCAGCCGCGTTATTTTGTCGTCGTCCACGATGAGGATGACTGGTGGCTCTTGAGTAGGCGAGAGTGTCTTCATGGTTCAATAAGAGATCGAAGCGCTGAGGCTTGAATTTTTTCATATCCTCCCACCCCTAACCGCAAGTGGTGTAGCAGGAGCTTTACAGCCGCAACTCTTCTCTCAAGGCTAGTGTTTTAGACTGCTTCCCCCTTAAGATAGATTTTAACCTTGATAGCCCAAGTTCAGTCATCAGGCGAGCCTGGGGATTGGGAATTGAGAATCCTTGTTTGATGCCTAATCCCCTATCGGGCAAGCTATGTTTAATTACACCTATCAACTGCTTAATTTTTAATTTTCCGGCTTCGGCTCAATCGTTAAGTTAGGAAGTCCTTCCAGTTTTTCAGTCGCAGGGAACTCGGCTTCTTCAATCTGCGGCACCAGCAGGGTTAATCCACCAGGCACGCACTCCACCTCAATAGGTGTCGTACCAATAGGTTCACCATCAAGAACTACTTTCTGAGGTGGATCGGTGGTAACTGTAAAGCTTCTAGCTCGGATATAGCCAATGTCATCCCGTTCAACAGCAGTGTTGTTCAAGGCGCTTTGGAGTAAGTGATAGGAAGCGGCGATCGCTCCTGCCATATTCGTCGGGGCCACTACGGTTAAATCTAACAGCCCATCATCAACAATAATACCTGCTGGCCCCTGGGCGAGTATCGAAGTTGGCGGTGCGGCATTGGCAATGGTTATAGCCGATGCCGTCAGGCTAATCGTTTTTTCCTCAGTTTCAATATTCACTTCAAACTTTTGCATTGCCCGCAGCTGTTGTAGCCCTGCCAAGACGTAAGCCACCATTCCGAAGCGGCTTTTTGCTTGCCTATCGGCTTTTTCTACCGCTTCCGCCTCGAACCCAATCCCCGCCAGTAATACCATCGGCTTTCCATTGCAATAAGCGGCGTCTACTACCCGCGTCACCCCCCCCAAGATCGTCTCGCAGGCTGCTTCAACCGTGTCTGGAAGCCCCATTGCTGAGGCAAAAGCATTAGCTGTTCCCCGCGAAATGATACCTAGGGGAATATTTGTTCCCACCAGCGCATTGGCCGTAGCTGAGAGGGTGCCGTCACCACCAGAGGCAATGATGATACTTGCACCCCGTTCTACTGCTTCCTGGGCTAGCTGGTCAGCGTCAACTTCTGGTGTCGTCAGCTGGATATCCAGGTCAATTTCCGGTTCTAAAAGCGCCCGGATTGTTTCCAAATCTTGCTCTGGATTGCTTTGACCGGCAACGGGATTAAAAATAAGGCAGGCAGAACGCTTCATAAGCTATTAGCTCTTAGTAAATTATAAATAGCGATTTTGCTGTAATTCGCTGAGGTAACGAATCCTGTATTTTCCCCCAAGCTTAACCCAAATTACAATAAATCAATTATTTATAATTTTTGTGTAACTGCCCTAGCTAAGAAGGTAACGGAGGGTTAGATAGGTAGGTTGGATGAGATTTTGCGGGAAGCTTAGGACAGTTGACGGGGATTAGGGCAGTGGTGGCGCGATGGGAAAGGTTTTACCTCAATCCGTTTCTGAGCGCGAACAAGTTGCAGGGGTTGGCGAAAATGCCTGCCCTAGTTACTTATTAAAGTAAGCTTTTTGACAAGAGCAGCAGTCTCTTCTGGTTTTCCAGAGGAGGGAAACACTAAAACACTCTTGATTTTGGGGTTATTAGCCAGTTCTTTTAAACGAGACAACTGCTGATCTGAAATGGCTACTCCTGCATAATTTTCGGCATAATCTAGCTCTTGGGTAAAATTAGCATCGTTATAAGTTTGAATGAAAACTCGATCTATATTCCAATTTTTCCAATCAGCAGCAAAATAACGTTTACCCCAATAAGGATTATGATGGCAAAGGTCGAAACTAACAGTAGGGTTAGCTTTCTTAATATCAGCTCTCATTTGTCGCACAAATTTAGTCAAATGGGCCGTGCGATCTACTTTGCCGGGTAATTCAGCATGATAGCCTAGGTAATCATCCCACTGAACTGCATCGATAGTTGGATACTTTTTGACGAACTCTGCTGAGATTTTTCTGAATAAATTAGCAACTTCTGGAATCTGTACATCCAGTACATAATGATCGATGCCAGCGTAGGTTTTATCGACCCCAGGCACAATCCATCGTTTAGAAATTGCCTCGTCAAAAATCGGGCTATTTTTATCAATTTTAATCCCCTTTTCAAAATAGGCGTGAACTTGCATTCCCTGCTTGTGCGCCTCATCAATCAACCAATCTAACCATTGCTCTTTAAATTGATTGGGACAGCTTTGGTATCCGAATGTTTGTTGCATAACATCGCTGTTATACATTGTGCAACCATTACCCCACACTCCATGAATAATTGTATTTATCCCTTGAGCGCGATAATAACGAACTCGTTCGCGAATCATTTGTTCGTTAGCATTATTGGTCGCTTGATACCGACTTAGATAAATTCCTCTTATTTCCTTTTTCTCCCAAGGAGTTCGAGGTGATGGTGATTTCTTGGGGGTTGCGGGTAATCGTGGAACTTGTGGCTTGGTTGTTGGTGCCCCAGTCTCAATAAATTTCTCTAGGAGAGAAGTGACAACAGGTATGCGCTGGCTAGGCACAGGACTCAAATTAGGAGCGGTTGGTTGTTGATTATTAGGTAAAAATTTACTGATATCTAGATTATTCGGCAGAAGATTGCTGATATTAAGATGCTTAAAGCCCCAATAACCCACACATAACAAAACTATGATTAATGAAAATGGAATACTGGCACATCCACTGTTTTCTCTTTTAGGCGGCATGACAACAAAACGCGATTGTTCAACGATGACAGCAACTTTCTTTAATCGATTAGGGCTTACCTGTAGTAGTCGATACTCTTGAAGTGCGGAAGAAATAATTTAGGGCTTAAGTGCTACATCAAGCTACTTCACTTTGCGATCGCTCAATTCCGCATAGCATTTGATACTTTTCAAATACTCTCTTAGCTCGGCTTTTATAGCTCAAGCTTCTACATATTCACAAAGAGTAGTTGGTTCGGGAATAGGTAAACCCTCCTCTCGCAAACCATCCAGATGAAAAGCGATCGCTTCTTTTATTTGCTGTTCCATCTCCTCAATCGTTGCACCAGTGGCTACGCATCCCGGCAAATCTGGAACATAAGCTGAATAGTTGCTCTCCAGCTTTTCAATCACAATCGCATAGCGCATTACTCTCCTTCTCCTGCGTCCTTCTGTTCCTTGAGTTGAGCTTGCGTCATTATGCTGTTATAACGTGCCAGGTGCTAAATCATCAGATGGTTTACTTGCAATTGTGACTAAACCGGACTTGGTTGGATGCTTAAACTGACGATGACTGCCCCTAGTTCTTGCCAGATACCAAGCATCCTCTTCTATTAGATTAATCACTTCCCTAACTTTCATGCTTACCCTCTACCCCTCAAAGCTTATGAGGTTCTCCCACAAGCGTTGATGAATGCGTTCACGAAGCGCATTCGCTCCAAAAGGGCACAACAGGCGATCCCCGGTCAATCGTTTCCGCCGACAAATTATTTGTCACTCTACAGGGAATATGATGGGTGACCAGGGATTCGAACCCTGAACCAATGGATTAAGAGTCCAGTGCTCTACCGTTGAGCTAGTCACCCGATGGAATAGTCATTATAGCATATTTTTATTGGCTTTGGAAGCGAGCCAATAAAGTTTCTCAAGTTAATGGGCTGACAGGCTCATTTGCTGAGATAAGACTGTCTTATCTCGATTCTCTAAGAAGTTCTGGGATTTCATGATTTCGTAGAGGTTAACGTCTTCTTCTAGTAGGCAGGCGTGACCGCAATGAGGCAGCACCACCATGCGCCCATTGGGTAGACAGCGGACTAAGCGTTGGGCTTCCTCTACAGAGGGCAAGAGATGGTCTGCACCACCAGCAATCACCAGCAGAGGTTGGGCGATCGCACCCAGCTGATTTTCGTCAACGTCAAAGTCTCTGACTAAAGACACTCGCCACAGGGCGGTTTTCTGAGGTACGGAGCGCACGGCATCCAGAAGGGCTTGGCGATCGCCCGCTGCTATCCGTCCCAATGAGGCTAAAAACGCCAATAGTCCTACTGAGCCAATTCGGTACAAGAATTCCGGCACCCAGTAAGTTAATTGCGATCCCCACCGCAGGCAAAGCTGGTGATTAAAGGAAGAAGCTGGGTTGACGAGAATTATGCGGTCAAACAGTTGCGGCGCTCGCAACGCCACCTTTATCGCCAAGCAGCCCCCAAATGACTCCCCACAGAGATAAACAGATCGGTGAGGTTGTTTTTCCACTTCCGCTTCGATCAACGCTACAACCTGATCTGTGAGGACATCCCAACAGGTCAAGTCATCGGGTGGGATTGCCAGACAGCGAACATCAAAACCTTTTTCTAACCCAGCGGTTTGCGCCCGCAGCAACTGACCAGTTCCATCTAGCCCTGGTAAGAACACAAACAACGGAGAGTCTGGATTAAGCTTGCTGGGCGTAAGGAAGCATGGATGACTCTTAATTTCTGGCATCGTTAAATTTGATTCAACTAATAACAACCGTGACGCAGTAAACTGGCAATTTCCTCATGACAGTAATGAGTGAGATCGGCTACAACGGTTTTTGCCTGCTTTCCTTGATATTGTTCCCGTTGCGATCGCGTAATCCACCAAGGACGTCCAATCAGGATGCTAGCACGGCGGTAAACTACCATCGGATGCCACCCCGGTTGGTCAAATAGCGGTTCTGACGGATCGAAAAAGCTCAAAACCCTGAGTGGCACAGCGGAGTTATTGGACTCTTCAATAGATGCGATCGCCACTGGTAATACTGCCAAATCCCGCACTGGGGCACGTATTGCCAGATGAGCAAATCCCCGCTGAAAATCTCCCATTGTGTTGGGCTGGGTAAAGCTTACCATTGGTGGCCCTCCCTCTGGAAATACCCCAACCACCTGCCGAGATTGCAAAAGTCCACTCGCCTGCTGAAAGAAACTTTGCTGTCGGCGTGTCGGTTCTTCCAAGGGGAAGGCACCCAAAGAGTTAACAATATCCCGCATCACCGGCACTTGCCCCATGTAGTGATGGCAGGCAAAGCGAATCGGACGCTCAACAGCGGTCATCAGCATTGGTGCATCCATGAAGCTACGATGATTGCTCACCAGCAGACACGCACCCTGAGCGGGAACGCGATCCTGGTATGAGACAAATATCCGCGTTCCCAACGCCGTGAGCAGCCAGCGAGAAAGGTGTAAAGGGCTATCAGAAGACATGAGTTGATGAATACCAGTCAAACGATTTTAGATTTTAGATTGGCCTCGCCCTGCTTAGGGGGACGAGGCTTGATCTAAGGTCAAGCGATTTGGGATTGGCTCCCAAATGGTCAGCCGGGGGCTGGCAATACTGAAAATGTTTTTTCTTCTCTACGACTGAAAGCCACCGGCTTGAGACCTTTTTGGTTTTCGGTCTGTAGAAGCAAATTATTTAAGCTTTCTTAATCAACTTAATTAACATTACTTTACTTTTTCTGACGCATCCCCTAAGATAGAGATTTAAGCTATAGATGAAAAAAATAAAATACTGGTATTACTGCTATTTATCTTTTTAACCCGCAGCAAAAATTTGAGAATGTAATATTTCGTTATATTAGATTTTTTTTATCTAATTTGGAGGTCAGCCTCGGTTATAGTAATAAATACTTACTGATTTGCTGTAAAGCAAGCGCTACGTAAAGCGAGCCCGACGAAAGTGCAACTAAAATACAAACTCGGTGCCCCGCATTAGCAATGGAAAGCAGTTTTAGGGGTAGTTTTTTAAAATTTTATGAATGATAGCGATACAAATAAAAACACATTTGCAGTTACGACACCTTTGTACTACGTAAACGATTTACCCCACATTGGTAGTGCTTATACCACGATGGTGGCAGATGTGGTGGCTAGGTTTGAGAGAATGCGTGGCAAATCCGTGTTGTTGATTACTGGCACTGATGAACACGGACAAAAAATTCAGCGCACGGCTGAAGCGGCAGGGCGATCGCCCCAAGAACACTGCGATCGCATTGCTGCTGGTTTCGAGGCGTTATGGCAAAAGCTCAATATCCAGTACGACCGCTTTAGTCGCACCACGTCTCCTCGCCACGAGGCTATAGTAAAACAGTTTTTCCAGAAAGTTTGGGACTCTGGCGACATCTATTTGGGACAACAAAAAGGCTGGTACTGCGTATCCTGTGAAGAATTCAAAGAAGAACGCGACCTACTGGAACAACATCGCTGTCCCCTGCACCCTAACCGGGAAGTAGAGTGGCGGGATGAACAAAACTATTTCTTCCGGCTATCGAAATATCAAAGCCAGCTAGAAACCCTCTATCAGAACCAACCAAATTTTATCCAGCCAGAAACTCGTCGTAATGAAGTATTGAATTTTGTAAGCCTTGGGCTTCAAGACTTCTCAATTTCGCGGGTGAATTTGGATTGGGGTTTTCCGATACCAGTCGATCCCAGTCATACCATATATGTCTGGTTTGACGCGCTGCTGGCCTATATTACAGCTTTGCTCGATCCGGATAGCGAACCCACCTTAGAAAATGCCTTATCCAAGTGGTGGCCTATTAATCTACACCTAATTGGCAAGGATATTTTGCGCTTCCATGCCGTCTACTGGCCTGCAATGTTGATGTCAGCAGGTCTACCCCTGCCAGGGGGGGTGTTTGGGCATGGTTTTTTAACAAAAAATGGGCAAAAGATGAGTAAGACTCTGGGCAATACCATCGATCCCATTGAGTTGAGCGATCGCTACGGTGCTGATGCGATCCGTTATTACTTTCTCAAGGAGATTGAATTTGGGCAAGATGGAGATTTCAATGAAACCCGGTTTGTCAATATCGTCAATGCGGACTTAGCAAATGACCTGGGGAACTTGCTCAACCGCACGTTAGGCATGGTGAAAAGATACTGTAAAGGTCACGTCCCCAATTGCTCAGCTGAAGACATCCCGACAGATCACCCGCTAAAAGCGATTGGTCTGACTTTGGGTTCGCGTGTTGCTCAAGCATACGAATCCCTAGCCTTCGGCGAAGCTGCGATCGCCATCTTCACTTTAATTCGAGCCAGTAACAAGTTGATAGATGAGCAGGCTCCCTGGGCATTATATAAACAGGGGCAACAGCAGGCTGTCGAACAAGTCTTGTACAGCGTTTTAGAATCAGTTAGACTGTCAGCTTACCTTTTATCACCGATTATTCCCAATATCAGCAGTGAAATATACCAACAACTGGGCTTTTCAACAAACTTTAATGACCAAACCCAGATTAATGATTCCGCGAGTTTTACTATGAATACAGCTTGGGGAGCACTTCCGGCTGATCAAACCTTAGGCGAACCTAAACCCGTTTTTGTGCGGCTGGAACTGTCCTAAGGCATTTTGTCGTCCTAATTATCAGAGGAATCAGCGCCTTACCCCAACGCTATTGATGGGGCAAAGGAGACATTAATCTCATTTTTCATAAAAACCGAGGCATAACAATCATGTTGAATAATCTGAATACTGATCCTGTATTTACACCAGAACAAGTTTTAGAAAATCGTGGTCGCGTAGCAATTTTTATTGATGGCTCAAATCTTTTTTATGCCGCTCTCCAATTGGGAATTGAAATTGACTACACTAAGCTGTTGTGTCGCCTAACAGCTGGCTCTCGACTGCTACGCTCCTTCTTCTACACCGGAGTAGACCGTACAAACGAAAAGCAACAAGGGTTCCTGTTGTGGATGCGTCGCAACGGCTACCGCGTGATTGCCAAAGACCTAGTTCAACTGCCAGATGGTTCCAAAAAAGCCAATTTGGATGTGGAAATTGCCGTAGATATGATGGCTCTCGTGGGTTCTTATGACACAGCGGTTCTGGTTAGCGGTGATGGTGATTTAGCCTACGCCGTAGATGCAGTTAGCTACCGGGGCGTTCGCGTAGAGGTGGTAAGTCTACGCTCAATGACCAGCGACAGTTTAATTAATGTTGCCGACAGGTATATCGATCTTGACAGTATCAAAGAAGATATCCAAAAGACACCCCGGCACAACTATACCTACCGTCCTTTAACTGGCTTCGGCCTCATGGATGAGCAGCAATAAGAATAGTTTTGAGTTATGAGTTATGAGTTTTGAATTAAATACATTTTTTTAACTCAAAACTATACATTCATAACTCAATAATTTCTTTTGACAAAGCTGTTAGCTATTAGCCCGCTTCCCAATTTTTCACTCTTTGACGGAACAATTAAAGCAAGGGTCGGTTAATACTCTGCTCTCATTGTGGGCGGCGATTAAGATCGAATGAGCGGAGTATCCTTAATCGCCAAGCGCTTTCACTAATGAATAAAGTCAAAAAACTACTTGCTTTTAGCTTTTGCCTTTTTAGTTTTGCCTTATTTAGCGCCTGCGGCAGCAAGAACCAAACAGAAAAAAAAGTTCAACAAGATTCTGCGCCGGCAAAGAAAATTGAGGCCAGTTTGGTTTTTAATAATCTGACATTGGAGCAAGCAGACGAGCAGGGGCGTCCTTTGTGGAAAGTGAACGCAAAGCGGGCGACATATAGCCAAGACAAGAAAAAAGCCACCATTGAGAATCCCACTGGCGATCTTTTCCAGGATGGAAAGTTAGTCTTGCGTGTTAGCGCTACTCAGGGGGAAGTGTATGAAGATAGTAAGAAAGTATTTCTCAAGGGGCAAGTAGTTGCCACCGAAACTCGCAATGGTTTGGTATTGCAAGGTGGAGAATTAGAGTGGCGTCCTAAAGAAGATCGTTTGATTGTCCGCAACAATATCACAGGAAGGCATCCCCAACTACAAGCGTCAGCAAAAGAAGGACAGTATGTCAGTCGTACGCAGCAAATGGAATTACTGGGTCAGATTGTAGCGACATCGAAAGACCCCGCTTTACGCATGAAAACAGAGCATCTATTTTGGAACATCCCCCAGCAGAAGGTGATTGGAGATAGACGCATGTATATTGATCGTTACCGAGGCAATACGGTAACAGACCAAGTCGTGGGGGAGCGCTCTGAGGTAAATCTGAAAACAAAGACAGCGACGCTAAAGCAGAATGTCCAATTAACGTCCATCACCCCCCCTATCCAGATAACTAGCAACTCTGTTAATTGGAACTTAAACACCCAAGTTGTGGTATCAGACCAGCCAGTAAGCATTTGGCACCGCCAAGAGCAGGTAATAGTGACTGCAAGCAAGGGGCAAGTTTATTTGCAGCAAAATGTGGCTCTTTTAACCGGCGGTGCCCAAGGTGCCGCCAGCCGAAATCAAGCTAAACTCAAAGCTAATCAGGTGAGATGGGATATTGCCAGTCAGCAACTTCAGGCGCAGGGCAATGTAATTTATCAACAGGTTAATCCGCCCTTAAGTTTGACCGGATCAAAAGGGCTTGGGAGACTGCAAGACCAAACGTTTGTTGTTACTGGTGGCAGTGACGGTGGCAGAGTAACTACTGAGTTTATCCCTTAGCATGGACATCCTCGCCGCCATAAACGGACGGCGATTTTAATCACCAAAACAGATTTAACTGTATGGTTGTGGGGAATGCCCACCCTACGTTTAATGGTGCCTATCTACTTAGCTTTCTTATATCATGTCCGGTTAATCAGTTATCTTATCCTTAACCCGAAACCTTGTAGAGACGCGCCATGGCGCGTCTCTACAAAATATTCCTTTAGGCTTAGTCTTGCACTAGACTTTTAATCCATGATTAGACTAAACTACGGTAATCCGCTCGGTATAGCGTATTAATCATGGAAAGCGCCAAAAAAGTTAGTGACAACTTAAACATAGCAGGACAAGTGACCCCTGAGCCGTTACCGCAGGTTACTCAAAAGGGCTTGCTTAAAGCGATGTTGAAAAAACTCAGAGGCGGATTCTTTGTGGTACTTGGATATCTGCTGTCACCACTATGTTGGTGGAACGACCTGTTTTTCAACCTGCCCATTGCTTATTTTTTTGGGTATGCCTGTAGCTTGCTTCACCCCAATTTACTCGTGCCTTGCTCAATCTTAGGGTACTGGCTCTCTAACATTGTTGGGATTCTCTTGATGCAAGTAGGAGCTATAGATGTTTTGAGTGGGCAACCCAAAGAGCGTAACTTTAAAAAAGAGTTATTGACGGGTCTAGCCTCCTCAACAGCCTACACCCTGGTCATTTTGGCATTGATACAGTTTAAGATTCTCGATACTCCTGTCTTATTCCCCGGTAGTTAATAGGGATTATTTGGCGGTAACCGAGCAGAGGGTGCTACTAGTGCCTACCTTGCTGTGTTTTAGCTACTAAAGCCAAAGCTTACTTAAAGTTTAGAGATTCAGCACTTTAACCCCCTGTGCCAGGACAGCAGTATGGACTATTTATTACTACCAATCCTCAGCTTTTTAGTGGGCATAATTGTTGGTTTAACGGGAATCGGTGGAGCCTCTCTGATTACTCCGATGTTGATTTTTGTGTTCCAAGTCCCCCCGGCGATCGCAGTTAGTTCTGATGTAGTGGCTGCCACATTGATGAAGGTGATCGGCGGTATCAAGCACTGGAAACAGCAAACGCTCGATCTGCAAGTTGTCAAATGGTTGGCTTGGGGAAGTGTCCCTGGTTCACTGATCGGGGTAGGGATTTTATACCTGATTAAGCGTACTGGAACTTTTAACCTGGATTACATCCTCCTCCGCGCGATCGGGCTAATGATACTACTTGTTGCCTTGTTGGGGCTTACACAATTGTTGCTGAAAATTTTTGCCCCAAAGTTAAATTTACCTGCGCCGCCAAAGTTTGACTTAAACACTAAGGTAGGTCGTATTTTAACCCTCAGCGTTGGGGCAGTTTTAGGCTGTTTAGTAGGACTAACGAGCGTATCCTCCGGTTCGATGTTTGCAATTGTGCTGATTACCTTTTTTCCCCTTGACTCTCAGAAGTTGGTGGGCACAGATATTTCACAGGCGGCAATTTTATTAATTTTTACTTCCCTGGGGCACCTTTGGCTGGGAACAGTCAACTGGAGTCTAGTCTTACCGATTTGGTTAGGCACGGTACCGGGGGTGTTACTGGGTGCTCAACTTTGCAAGCTTATTCCTCAACGCGCCCTCCGGTTTGCAATTTACCTAATCTTAGTGGGGGTGAGTTGGAAGCTAGTTTATCAAGCGTAAGTCGCGGGTAACCCACAGATCCTGCTCATTTTTGGCTTGAAAAGTCAATTCGGAAAGTAGTTTTAAAATATAGCAATTACTTGTGAATGTTTAGTTCTGATTTCTGGAAGCTATCCCCATCTTTCCTCAGTTTTCTCAAAAAGCTGCTGATTGCCCATTGGTGCTCTTTGCTGATGTTATTGGTAGGAGTTTGTTTACCTTTGTTTGTTTTTGAGGAGCTGGCAGTGGCGGTATTGCAGAATGAAGGTGGTTTTCCGTGGGATGAACCTCTATTGCTGGCAATTCACAGCAGCGCTAAGCCGCAACTAGACGCTTTTGCGATAACGCTAACCAAATTTGGGGTATTTTGGGGTGTATTTCCAGTTGCTACTTTAATATCGTTTGTGTTGCTGCGCCTTAAAAGGTGGCGATCGCTCGCTTATTTCCTCACCACTCTACTAGGAAGCCCTCTGATCAACCACACCGTAAAGGAGCTACTGCATCGAGTGCGCCCCAACCTATGGGAGTCAGTCTCTCCAGAGTTGAGTTACGCATTTCCCAGCGGTCATGCCATGTCCAGCATGACCTTTATAGCTGCTTTAGTGATTTTGACCTGGAGTAGTAACTGGCGCTGGTTGGTGCTAGTTTTAGGCAGCGTTTTTGTGTTATCGATCGGCTGGACGCGACTGTATCTAGGGGTACACTTTCCTAGCGACATTTTGGCAGGATGGATGGTTTCAATTGCCTGGTCAATTGGGGTTAGTCTGCTGATCAGGCCGCATTTAACTAAACCGAGTAATGTTAGTGAGGATGAGCTAACGGTGAATGAAGAGCAGTCAATTTTAGGCAACTAATGCCAGTTCTCCTCATCTCCTGCCGATCAACCACAATAGGCGTAGGGGCGGAGATGATATTAAATGTTACGTGGCAGTTTTTTCAACCACCCTATCCCGATGTTGCTTTTCTGTAGAACTGCGTTCCAGATAGTAGACAAAAGACACTAAAGCTGGAAGAGACAGATTAATTGCCATTAGTCGAACTAGGTGGCCTGCGGTTACAATCTCAACATTGTGATGTAAAGCTAGAGAAATAAATATCATTTCTGGAGATCCCCCTGGAGATGTCACCAGCAAACACGTTAGCCAGTCCCAAGGCGTGAGAAACATAGCAATTCCGGCTGAGACTAATCCTGCTACAAAAGTCATTGCTACAGGAACTAAAGTATAAGCTATGGTAAGCTTTCCCAGCTTTGGTTTCATTCCCCAATATTCACCAATTGTAATTCCCAGTAAAACTTGACCAATTAAATTAAATAAAGGTGGCAGATTAAAATCTATATGAGCTAAAAAAGGTAACGAATCTAGCGATGAATTAAAAATAGTACCAACTATTATTGAACAAAAGAAGCCAGCAACAGGAATTTTAAATTGGCTGCCTAATTTAACCGTTAATACAGTTATAAATAATAATAAAGATAGCAATGAGAAGTTAGTTAAGCCAAAACTAAATAAACTTGTAGTAACAGAATCGATGATCTTGCTAATGTCATGAGAGTTGGAAACGCTGGCAATTATAGGTATAACAATAATAATGCTAGTAAAACGTATTAACTGAACTATAGAAACTAGGGAAATATTTCTTCCATAGTCTGCTGCTATACTTGCCATAATTCCTATATTTCCGGGAACAGTAGCCAGCATACCTGTTAATAAATCTGTTTTTTCTAGGCGCGAGTATATATAACCAATTATTACACCACTGAAGAGTAAAAAAAAGGTTAGTAATAAAAAGATATGTAATTGAGAATAAAGAGCTAGAATGTCATTGTGTTTGATAGAAAATCCCACTGTTAGACCAACAATAATCTGTCCTACCTTTCTGGAATTACGGTTAGGCTCAGCCTGATTGTTATAGATAGAGCGGTAGAAATAAAATACCAGCGCCCCAGAGGCAATTCCTCCCAGTATCCAAGCACCTCCACCTGCCCCAATTGCAATAAAGATTAGCCCGCTTACTAAAGCAACAATTATTTCTATACCAATAAGAAAATAATGGGTATATTTAATACTCATTAAAAATTTTTGAAAATTTATTTTTATCACAAAAAAATCCTATTTTATACCAATTTACATGGATAGATAAGTAGCTCTTTCTAATTATTTGTAAGATGGGTAGAGCGTGAGCGTTACCCATCAAATCCTTTACCTGGTTGGGTTACTATGCAATCAGGCTGCGCCTACGTTACTGAAGACCAAGCCTACATGAGTTAAACAAGATGTCACTTATTCAACGATGACAGTACTTAATGATTCAATGGGAACTGTGAAAACATAGTAGATAACTCCTGCTCCCAATATCAGCACAGCAAGGCTAAACAAAATCACCCACCGATCCGCAGGTTCATAGGAATCCTCATCGATGTCGTAACGGACAGCGAAATAATGCTGGGTAGAGAGCAATACCGTTGCCAAACCAACCAACGAGAATAGTAGACCTAATTTCCAGCCACTACCAGGGGGTTGAGGGGCAAGGGGTGGACGGAGTACACGAAGGCGCACGATGAGAACGCCAAATCCCATAAGTGCGATCGCACTCCGCATCCATGCTAGGTAAGTACGCTCATTTGCCAAATGATCCCGCACTCGATCGGAACTTCTTCGTTTCGGCTTCTCTAGTTTCTCGGCATCCACATTCATAGGTTTGAACAATAGCTGCACCAATATAACCCTTAATTATTAGTTTAGATGTATAAACACAACGAGATTTATTACTCTAGAATTACTTTCTAGTCACAAGCTGCTTTTTTACAAAATTTTATGGTTATCAGCCAGAGTATGATAGCTATTCAGATATAACTTGTCATACCCTGGCCGTCATCTTGCAAGCCTTTAAATGCTAAACAGGAGCGCGAAGTTTAATCATCGATTGGGGCGTTGGGGGTTTGGGCTTCAATATCGGCTGGCGACAAGGCGGGAATAGACCAGTTAACCTCACCTGTTTTGAAAACTTTTGCAGGAGAAACATTGAATTCAACTGCACCAGTTTCTGGATTAGTCTTAGCAACTAATTGGGTTCCACTCACTATCTTGAGAGCTACAGCTTCCCCTAATTCTTGCCCTTGTGTGTCACCAGGAGTTAAACCAGCTACTTTAGCACCGCTGGGGAGGTAAACACCATCACAGTTCCAATCATCATCCGTGACTTTACCATCTCCCAGATAATAGAGAGTGCTATCTTGGGCAAAGCTGGATTTTTTGGGTTTATGAGCGTAGACAGCTAGAGTCTTCCCAGTTTCATTGCGGCACTGCCCCCAGTCTTCTGCTGTCTCTAAGATATATTTTTGAAGCTGCAACTGACCAATTTTCTGCTGAATTTCCTCTGCGGTATAACCCGATCCATCTGGTGCATCCTTTGCCTTCAAGAGGCTATCCAGCGATTGAGTCACTTCGGTATAATCAGGACTATTGGTAAGCGGCGGTCTGTCTGCCCACGAGGGTTGAGCAACCACCAAGTCAACCAGAAGTACCAAGGCTACCAGAACTATTTTGAACAGTTTCATGAACTTTCTCCTTTTGAGATTACGAGTTTTTCCAACCCGATATTTGATGCTTTAGTTGGAAACTTTTTTCGACTAGACCTTTTAGAAAAAGGGTTCTAGCTAGGCTACAGAGATTTACAAGGTGCCTACCAAGCTAGAGCGATAGGCAAGATTTTGTAAGTGCCACTCTCTATGAGAATGAAAATCCCTAAGCCAATCAACACAAATGGAACTATTTTCTTACCATAACGAGTCAAAACGTGAGCAACAACAGGATGACGCGTTAATTGGTAAGCGACATAGCACCAAACTCCGACGAACAGAAAGAAAACCCCTAAAATGACTCCCAGACTAGCCAGATTGCTACTCGCAAACAACGGCACATAGATCCCGATATTGTCACCACCATTGGCAAAGGTAACGGCTGCAACGTGATAAGTCTGGGGAGCGAGAACACTAGCGATAGTTGACACCGCCGCTGGGCTGGCTTTGGAGTGGTTCAATTCATCTGACACGGTTTGGACTTGGTTTTCATCCTCTTCCCCATTTACTAGCTGTTTAATCCCTATAACAATAGGAACTAGCCCCAGCAGTCCAATCCAAGCTTTTGGCAAAATTAAGCCGCCAAAGAAACCGGGAAGACTAGCAGCAATCAAGGCAATGAATCCCAGATATTGACCAGCAACTATATGCCGTGGACGAAATGTGGCATTCACCTGTGCGAAGAAGAGCATCAAGATCACAATGTCATCGATGTTGGTTGCCACAAAGGATGTGACCCCGGCAATCATTGCTTGTGCAAGCCAACTCATGACACTGCTATTGCAACCTCCTCAATTTTTCTCTACTTCAGACGTTGAGCAAATCTCTGCCACAGGTAATTGCCCATAATTCCTTGCTAGAGTCAGCAAATAGAGACAACTCATTACTAAAGTGAGTACCAGCAAGCCACGATTTTCTAGCGTGTGGCTGTCTACTAAAATTAAAACACCTAACCCAATCAAGACAAAGGGAACGAGTTGATTGCCGTAGCGAGTCAGCGTATCTGCGATCGCTCCCAGGCGGGTTAGTTGGTAGGCAGTGTAGCACCAAACTCCCACCAGCGAGAAGAATACACCCAGAATCGCCACCAGGCTTTCCCAGCTACTACTGGCAAACAACGGCACATAGATGCCGATATTATCACCACCATTAGCAAATGTAACAGCTGCCACGCTGTAGGTTTGGGGAGACAGAAAACTCGCGAACCAGGATTTCTCAGCCTGTAGAGCCTCTTTCTCGTCTTCCGACTCATCTGCTTCCTGATTTAGCAAGCGATTAATGCCAATTGCAATTGGGATAACGCCCAACAGTCCAATCCAGGGGCGCGGCAAGATCAGGCTACCAAAGAAACCGGGCAGGCTGGCGACAACCAAAGCCCCAAAACCGAGGTACTGACCAGCAACGATATGGTGACGCCGAAATACCGCATTCACTTGTGAGAAAAACAGCAGCAGAATCACAATGTCGTCTAGGTTCGTCGCCGTGAAAGCTGCTAGCCCTGTGGGAATCGCTGTTACTAATTCGCTCATTTCCGTAGCTCCTTTTTTCCAACTGATGTTATACGGGCTAGCATTACGGCTCGTCTTTGACTGATGAGGGAACCACCACCGAGCTAGGTTTCGTGAATTTGGCATGAATCTCTTCAATACCCCGCTCCATCGACCTGACAATTTCCGGAGAATGGGATCTTTGAATGACAAACCATCCGCAAGTCACGATCAGGTACATCAAGAACAGGTAAGGAAAAGCATCGTAAGGGGCTTCTGGAACTGGGAAAAGTTTACTACCGGGAATTCCCACACTTCCCAGAACGGGAATCATCATGAAGCCAACTGCCAATACTGAGAACAGTACATGGTGTAGACGCAGTTTTTTAATCCTGTACAGGTAAACAGGAGCAGCGATCGAAATCAGGATGTACACCGTTAAAAATCCGTAACTACAAATCGCCCCCAAGTAACCCATACTCTCGAACAGCTTCACATGAAACAGGGACATGGAAGCAGGCACTAGAAAGACAATCAGCGAACACATCGTCACGGCAATGTGCGGTGTCCGGTTAGATGAGTGAGATGTACCTAACGAAGAGGGGAATAAACCGTGACGAGCCATTGTAAAGAAAACTCTGGCGGCTGGATTGATGCTACCAAGGACACAGGCAAAGAAGCTAAACAAAGCACTGAAAGCAACCAATGTTCCTAAGAAACCTACTCCTGCTTGTTGGGATAGGAAACCCAGTGGCTCCTCTGTAGTAGTAATGGACACTCCAGTACCGCTAAAACCCAGCACCTCAATGTATGTCATCGAAATGAAGAATAGACCAGCCAAGGTAGTACTACCCAGGACAGCTCTGGGGATTGTTCTCAATGGGTTTTTCGCTTCATCACCTAGAGACGTAGCGCTTTCAAAGCCAGAGAAACCAAACATGACTAGCACTAGTCCCGTAGCCACACTGCCCGGAGTTACGCCTTGCAAGGTGAATTGGGACATATCCAGCGCAAAGCCCTTGTGCGCCCAGATAATTATTCCCAAGACGGCGATTAGAGCAAGGGAGGCTCCCTCCATCCATAACATCGCCATTGCTGAGAGCTGGATATCTCTATATGCTGCATACCAAGCAATCCCGGCACCGAGCGCTAGCAGCGTAATGGTCGAGGGATGAATACCCAAGTGACCGATCAGGTGACTGCTAAAGTTGGCAAAGCCACACAAAACTGACATTCCTGTAAACAAGTAAGCTAGCACCAAGCTCCAGCCACAAATTACACCCGCTGTCGGACCTAACCCTTTAACGATGTAGGAGTAGAGGGAACCTGGAGAAGCTGAGCGACTAGCAAATTGATTGATGTTGATACTAACAAGCACCAACCCCACCATGCCGATGAGAAAACTTAGCCAGGTGCCGTTTCCTGAAAGCGCAACAATCAATCCTATATTTGAGGCGGGCACTGTTGTGGGTGCAATGACCGCAAAGGATTGAGCTAGGACTTCTCCGAAAGGAAGACAGTTTGGCTTTAAGCCATGAGCACTCTGATTTAGTCGTATTTCACTCGTCATGTCGAAATTTCCCGCATACAGATTTGCCAATTCGGTGCGGCTAGCCGAATCAAACCGCTAGGCTTTGTTTCCGCAAGGCTCGATTGCAAAGAACCATGCTTTCAATCTACGCAGGCCAACTAATAAAAGCAAATACTTTTATTTTTTAAAACGATAAACTAAAGTGATTGAAAACTGGATGTTGAGGTCTAGAGATATTTAGGGAGTTTTAAAAAATACACATGACCAAAAACAAAAAGGGTCTCAAGCCCCCGACTTCGGTGTAGTAGAGACAATCCCAAATCGTATGACACTTGAACAGTTGCGAATTTTTCTAGCGGTGGCAGAACATCTGCACTTCACCCATGCAGCGGAAGCACTTTATATTACCCAACCTGCTGTCAGTGCGGCGATCCAAAGCCTAGAAAAGGAATACAGTGTGAAACTTTTTCACCGTATTGGTCGCCATATCGAGATCGCGGAGGCTGGAAAGTTGCTAGAGGTGGAAGCACGGAAGATTATCGATCAGGTTGCTTTGACTGAGCAAGGTTTGCGGGAATTAAACAATTTACAACGAGGTGAGTTGAAACTGGGGGCGAGTCTCACCATTGGCAACTACTGGCTACCCAGAAAAATTAGTCAATTTAAAACACAATATCCTGGAATCTTTGTAAACTGTACTCTGGGTAATGCAGAAGAAATTTGTGAAGGAACAGCAACGGGACTATTTGATTTAGGTTTAATCACAGGGGAAGTCAAAGCATCGCTACAGAGTTGTTTAGAGCAAGAAGTGGTGGGGAGCGATCGCTTACAAATTGTTGTTGGCAGCTCTCACCCTTGGTTTGGGCAAGCAGAGATTCTCTTAGAAGAACTTTCTACAACAAGTTGGGTAATGCGAGAGCAGGGTTCTGGAGCGCAGCAAATATTTGAGCAAGCCTTGCAAAATTGGGGAATCGATCCCGCAATACTAAATGTAATTTTAGTTTTGAACAGTAGCGAGATGGTAAAGGCGGTAGTTGAAAGTGGCGTGGGTGCCGCTGCTATTCCTGAATTGATGGTAGAAAAAGAACTACAGCTATCTACTCTGCATGCAGTTCAAGTTATAGATAGTGTGAAAGGAGATAATGTGCACCTTGAAATTGTCGAACCTGTCTGGAAGCTAAAGCATCGGCAACGTTTTCAGACTCAGATATCCAGGGCATTTGAAAATATTTTAATGCTGTAAAGCAAGATTTGTATTTTATTTCAATAGGCTTCTGGCAAAATTAAAAGTTTCTCCCTATCAGCTCCCATACCCAATCCTGGTTTTATATCTACTTTTTGAACAAACCGCGCAATTTTGTAGAGACGTTCAGCCGGAACGTCTCTACAACTAGAAATTAAAAGAGGGTTAGAGGAGGAGCAGATTTGGTAGTAGGTGTGTTAACCGCAGTAGAAGGCTGCTAGTTAGCCGATCACTTTTGATTAGCTTTCACTAAGTCATCCACATCTAGTTCTAATAGTTTTGCACTATCATCACTAATAATTAAAGGTAACTTACCATCCCATCTTTCTACTGCTTGCTTTTTTAAAATCTCAGTAGTTAAAGTCTCACGGATTAGTCTTTGTGCTTCAGCTTCTCCTTTTGCTAAATTAACTTTTGCTTCTGCCTGTTCTAATGTCTTCAGCGTTATAAAACTTGCTCGTTTTGCGTCCTGTTCCGCAACCTGTTTCGCCTCTACCGCATCGCTAAATCGTTCTGAGAAGTGGACATGCACTAAGGAGATATCATCAACCTCAATGTGATAGCTAGCCAGTCGTGTAGTTAATAAATTATCTACGCCAGCTTTTACTTCTCCTCGCTTGGTAATAATTTCTTCAGCGGTATACTTTGCTATTACTGCCTTGAGGACTTCTTCAACCGCTGGGTTAATAATTCTTTCAACAACCTGGTTCTCGTCACCAATTTGTTGAAAAATAGCATTTGCTTCCTCTGGAATAATATGCCAGTTAAGAGCTACATCGGTGAAAACATCCTGGAGATCCTTCGAGGAAGCCTCAGCGGAGATTTCCTGCTTTTGCACTCTAACACTTAAGTTTTGTACAGTATTTACTATAGGAATAATGAAATGAATTCCTTCTCCTAATACTTTTTCTTGCACTTTCCCAAACTGCATAATTACGCCCCGTTCGCCAGCATTTACAATCACAATAGGTGTGAAGAGAATAGTTAGCAGCAATAAAAAGAGAATTAGTTTACCACCACTGGGAAGAGCTTTAATTTTTTTCATGGCTATCTGGAAATGGTTAGTTTTACTAAATTATTAAATAGCTTTGGTAGATGTACCCAATCTCAAATAATCTCACATTGTACCGAGTTACTTCTTCTGATGTTTGAGCAAATCTGCCCAGAGAGCGATGTATGCTCTGGTGGCTCTGCCCTGTGAATGATTCGTCATTTGCTCCTTCCTCAATCCTTGAATTTTTCTAAATCAATTAAGCAGATAGTTAAAATACGGTATTATCATGGACAAACAGTAGTTTATATCTAAAGGTGCAATTGCAGTGACCATTATTGTAGAAAACGTATCCAAGCAGTTCGGTAGCTTCAAAGCGGTTGACGAAGTTAGCTTAGAAATTAAAACAGGCTCTCTAGTGGCACTACTTGGACCATCAGGGTCTGGAAAGTCTACTCTGCTGCGGTTGATTGCTGGTTTAGAAAATCCGGATAGAGGCAAAATTTGGATTGCTAACGAGGATGCCACCCGTAAAAGCGTCCAGCAGCGTGGTATCGGGTTTGTGTTTCAGCACTATGCCTTGTTCAAACACTTGACGGTGCGCCAGAATATCGCTTTTGGGTTACAGATTCGCAACGCGGCTAAGAATAGAACAAAAGCACGAGTGGAACAACTGCTGGAGTTGGTGCAATTACAAGGGCTGGGCGATCGCTATCCTTCCCAACTCTCTGGTGGTCAGCGGCAGAGGGTCGCACTGGCGCGGGCGTTGGCTGTTGAACCCAAAGTGCTGCTACTTGATGAACCCTTTGGGGCGCTGGATGCCAAAGTTCGCAAAGATTTGCGGGCTTGGTTACGTCGCCTTCACGATGAGGTTCATGTGACGACTGTTTTTGTCACCCACGACCAAGAAGAGGCGATGGAAGTCTCCGATGAACTTGTAGTGATGAACAAAGGCAGAGTGGAACAAATCGGCACACCCGCGCAGATTTATGATCATCCCGCTACGCCATTTGTAATGAGTTTCATTGGTCCGGTGAATGTTCTCCCCGGTTCCTCGCGGCTTTTCGCGGATGGAAGGTTCGATAGAATTACTCCACAAGTATTTGTTCGTCCGCACGATGTGCTGGTAACAACCCAACCAAATGGGGCTGGCGCTCCTGCAAGAGTTAGCCGCCTAATTCATCTAGGTTGGGAAGTTCAAGCGGAATTAACATTGGATGATGGCCCAGTTGTCAACGCTATCTTTGCGCGAGAACGTTTTGATGAGTTGAATCTAGAGCCGCAACAACAGGTTTACGTAAGGCCGAAGGATGCAAAAGCCTTTCCACTCCATAACTTGGTCTAATCATCCGAGGGTTGTCAGCCCCAATAGAAACAGGCTCTTGGTAGTGCCGTCAGGAAGGGACACGCCTTGTGGGTGTAGCGACTAATTTACTCCACCCAGATACATCTCTAGTCTTTGGCAGTTGGAGTTTGCAGCAATTTTTGGCCTTACGTTCAGCCTCCTGCTTAGAACCTATCTGCAAAATAAGTTGGAGTCTGCGCGATCGCGACTGGCACCCATTCAACCTCACCTGGGAAGACTATAGACAGGCAGCGCCTTCTTTTCAAAGTTGGGATAGCACTGTTTAACCCAATTTCAATTTTTATCCTCTTCAGGCGATCGCTGATCGTTTTTGACTATACCCATCAAACAAAGACAACTAGCAACTAAAGCTAGTGGAGTCAAAGCGCTACTTTCTAAGACAATAAAAATACCTAACCCAATCAAGACAAAAGGAACAAGAGTATTGCCGTAGCGAGTCAGGACATTTGCGATCGCAGGCTGCTGGGTTAATTTGTCGGCTGCATAGCACCAAACTGCTATCAACAGAAAGAATACAAATATAATTACCAGCAGACTCGGTAAGTCACTGCTGGCAAACAAGGGTACATAGATGCCAATATTATCACCACCATTGGCAACAGTGATGGCTGCCACGCTGTAAGCTTGGGGAGAAAGAAAACTGCCAATTGCCGAGTGCTCAGGCGGCGCTGTTTCTTCCCCGGCTTCCGAAGCATCCCCTTCCTCATTCAGCAAGCGACTGAGACCTATTGCTATTGGTATTAAGCCAAGTAGTCCAATCCAGCGTTGGGGCACGATTAAGCTACCAAAGAAACCGGAAAGGCTAGCGATGATTAGTGCGGTGAAGCCTAGATACTGACCAACCAAGATGTCTTGACGACGGAACCTAGCATTTATCTGTGCGAAAAACAGCATCAGGATAACAATATCGTCGATATTGGTTGCTGTGAAGGCGGTTACGCCTGTGGGAATTGCAGTTACTAAACTGCTCATTGTTTGCACTCCCAGAAAAATTAAAACAAGCATCCCTCAGCCCGCCAATGTCCTGATTGGAAACTTCCCCCAGCCTAATTTCTTGTAAGTAGCTAAGTGATAGTTTTACCTCTTTTCAAGATAACTACAGTAATTTGCTCGGTTTACGGGAGATTAAGATTAAGCTTAGATTAAGACTAAAGGAAATTCAAGTAAGCTATTCCACATTTAACTTACAATCTTTAATGTTATAAATCTATTACAAACGCCTCTGCCTGTCTCCCCTAATTGCTAAAAGCTAACTGCTAATTGCTAAATTGCGCCTGAATGCCAGTCATAATTTCATTGCGGCTGGGATCACCGAGGTGTCTGGAGGGGTCAGTAGTACCAGTACTGGGAGCGATCGCAATCGGTGGTGCTTTATGTACGCCCCAGCGCTGCAACAGACGTTGAAGTAGCTGGTCTTGCTGGGCACGCAAGCCTTCAATATCGGGACCCCGGTTGATGATAGTAAACCAAACCAAGCCGCGATCGCGCGTGGGCATGACACCAGCAAGGGCACTTACATCGTTGAGCGTGCCTGTTTTGATCACCGTAGCATTGGGAATCTGCCGTGTCTCCAGCGTACCCCGGCGATCGCGACCGGAAACAGGAAAGAGGTCCGCAATTGTCAGATTGTGTGGCTGCAAATAGCGTTGAATTGCAATCAGCATATTGCAGACTGCGTGGGGGGAGATCTGATTTCCCACCCCTAGCCCGGAACCATTCAGGAGTTGAATTTCTTGCGGGGAAAAACCGGCAGAATTAGCCGCCAGCTGAGATACTACTTGGGCACCTCCTAGTGATTTAGCCAGCATCTCCGCCATCTCATTGTTACTGTAGATATTCATCTCCTTCAAAATTTGCGTCAGTTGCATAGAGCGGTGACGCAGCAGCAAGATTTGTTTAGGCGCTGAAAAAGTAGCTATCTGGACGCCACCCGCGATCGCCACTTGCGGACGAGGTGTTCCTTGAGGCATTCTCAGGTACTGGGTGGCAGCAATTGGGGGCCAGGTGGCACTGTTTAATCCTTGCTTGAGCAACTGGCCAGCAACTTCAGGGTTGAACTGGTAATTCATGTAAAAATCACCCGCCATTACCAAATTCCCGGCGACACCACGAATACCCATTTGATTGAGGGCGTTTCCCAGAGCGATCGCTTCCTCCCAGACAAAGAAGGGGTCGCCGTTGCCAGTAATCACCAAATCTCCCTGCAACACCCCATTCTGCACCGGCCCCGTAGTGCTGATCAGCGTTTCAAATTGATGTGCTGGCCCCCATGTTTCCAATGCTGCCAACGTCGTGGCAACCTTCGTCAAAGACGCCGCTGGGCGGGGAACTGTACCCTGGCGCGCTGTCAGCAGTGCCGGTCCTGACTGCATCCAGACGCCTTGATTCGCCGTTTCCATTCCTCTAGCTGATAATTCCCTCAGGTATTGCTGCACCGTACTCTCAACAACTGGATCTGGGCCTGTGGGTAGGGAAAATAAAGGAATACCCTGCCATGCCAGCATTTCCGTAGCATTTACATTAGCTGGCTTCATCCCAGCCATATCCAGCCATAGAGCCATCAATCCAGAGCTAAAAAGTTGCAGCATCGCTTGCTTAGATATTTAGAACAAAACTTAACTTGCTCTCATAATTTCGCTAGTATGGAGCAGTTCCAATGTTATATATAAAGCCTTCTGGTAGAATTTTTAAGGTTTCTATCATTTTGATCAATGGGATCAACTCGCGCACGGATCGCAATTGACGCTATGGGGGGAGACCACGCCCCCGCCGAAATAGTTGCTGGGGCTATTAGAGCACATCAGGAACTAGACGTAGAGGTTTTGCTGGTAGGCGACCCAGAGCAGATTGAAGCCTCGCTCAAACAACATACCAGTTCTCATCTTCCTCTGGAAATCGTTCCCGCTGAGGGCACGATTGAAATGCACGAAGAGCCTCTGAGTGGTTTAAGACGCAAGCCCAAGGCTTCGATCAACGTAGCGATGCAGTTGGTCAAGAAAAAGCAGGCAGATGCGGTGGTTTCAGCAGGCCATTCTGGAGCCGCTATGGCAGCAGCCCTCCTGAGACTAGGGCGACTTCCAGGGATTGAGCGACCGGCAATTGGCGCGGTTTTTCCGACGCTAATAGCTGGAAAACCAGTGCTAGTCCTTGATGTCGGCGCAAATGTTGACTGTCGTCCCAAGTTTTTAGAGCAATTTGCCGTTATGGGGTCGATTTACAGCCAGTACGTGCTGGGTGTGGAAGACCCTAAAGTGGGACTGCTCAATATTGGCGAAGAAGCTAGTAAGGGTAACGATCTGGCAATTCGCACTCACGAGAAGTTGCAAGAAAATCAGCAAATTTCCTTCATTGGCAACGCCGAAGGTCGCGATGTGCTATCAGGCCGTTTTGACATCATCGTTTGCGATGGATTTGCAGGCAATGTCTTGTTGAAATTTGCAGAAGCCGTCGGGGAAATAGTGCTGCAAATCCTCAAAGAGGAGTTACCACAAGGACTGCACGGTATGATGGGCACAGCCCTCCTTAAACCGAACCTGAAGCGGATTAAGCAGCGGATCGACCACGCAGAACATGGGGGTGGTTTGCTCTTAGGAGTGGCAGGAGTTTGCATTATTAGTCATGGTAGCTCTCAAGCTCCCTCAATTTTTAATGCGATTCGCTTGGCAAAGGAAGCCATAGATAACAAGGTTCTAGAACGAATTGGCTCGCAGAACAAGACAACAGCTGGCCAAGCAACTGAGGTTGAGTAATGTTGAAACAATCAGGATTAGGCATTGCTATTACCGGCTCAGGCTCAGCAACACCGGCAGCTGTAGTAGATAACCACAGGCTGGCGACTTTGGTTGAAACTTCCGATGAGTGGATTACAACACGAACCGGAATTAAGTCACGGCGGCTGGCGACACCAGAGGAGTCATTGAGTGCGATCGCCACTTCTGCCGCTAAGAATGCGATCGCCATGGCTGGAATTACACCAGCTGACTTGGACTTGATTATTTTGGCTACCTCAACATCTGACGATTTGTTTGGCAGTGCCTGTAAAATTCAGGCAGAACTGGGAGCATCCAGAGCGGTAGCTTTTGATTTAACCGCGGCTTGCTCAGGGTTTGTCTTTGGTCTAGTTACCGCCGCTCAGTTTATCCGTACCGGGGTTTATCAAAACGTCCTTTTAATCGGTGCTGATATCCTCTCCCGCTGGGTGGATTGGTCAGATCGGCGCACCTGTGTTTTATTTGGCGATGGTGCTGGTGCTGTAGTCTTACAGGCCAATGAGAGCGATCGCCTTTTAGGATTTGAAATCCGCAGCGATGGCACCCAAAATAACTGCCTCAATCTCGCCTACCAGGGACAGTCCAAAGAATTAATCGATGGCGTATCTATCGCTCAGGGCACTTACCAGCCTATTACCATGAACGGCAAAGAAGTTTATCGCTTTGCTGTCCAAAAAGTCCCGGAAGTAATTGAAAAAGCTTTATTTCGCGCCAATCTCACCGTTGAGGAAGTGGACTGGTTACTGTTGCATCAAGCCAATCAGCGCATTCTCGATGCTGTGGCAAACCGTCTCAAAATTCCCACCCATAAGGTCATCAGTAATATGGCTCACTATGGCAATACCTCTGCTGCTTCCATCCCCATTGCCCTAGATGAAGCCGTGCGCCAGGGAAAAATTCAACCTGGAGACATCATTGCCACCTCCGGCTTTGGTGCCGGACTCACCTGGGGAGCAGCAATTTTTCAATGGGCCAGGTAAACAGTTTTGAATTTATTTGTCAATTTAACAAACTACTAACTGAGTAATGACCAAGACGGCATGGGTATTTCCGGGACAAGGTTCCCAAGCAGTTGGGATGGGAGTGGATTTATTAGATATCCCAACTGCTAAAGAAAAGTTCAAGCAAGCCGAGCAAATTTTAGGTTGGTCGGTTCCAGAAATCTGCCAAAGCCAGGAAGATAAGCTATCGTCTACCCTCTATACACAACCTAGTCTCTACGTTGTAGAAAGTATTCTGGTTGATGTCATGCGCGATCGCGGATACCAACCCGACCTGGTTGCTGGTCATAGCTTGGGAGAGTATGTAGCTCTCTATGCCGCTGGTGTCTTTGACTTTGAGGCGGGATTACGTCTCGTCAAGCGTCGCTCAGAATTAATGGATGCCGCCGCAGGTGGGATGATGGTTGCCTTAATTGGGTTTAACCGCGACCAGTTGGAAGACCAAATCCAACAGACGCGCGACGTTGTGTTAGCCAACGACAACAGTCCGGCTCAAGTAGTAATTTCTGGCACACCAGCAGCTGTTGAGGAGGTTTTAGGCAAGGTAAAGGCGAAACGCGCTGTCCCTTTGAACGTCTCCGGTGCCTTTCACTCCCCCTTTATGGCAACACCTGCCGCTGAGTTCCAGGATTTTCTGGAATCGTTGCCGTTTGCAGATGCTCAGGTGCCAGTACTATCTAATGTGGAACCTATACCCGCAGTAGATGGTGAGGTTTTGAAGGAGCGGCTTAAGCGTCAAATGACTGGCTCAGTCCGTTGGCGAGAAATCTCCATGCAATTGCCGCTAGAAGGAATTTCGCGGGTGGTGGAAATTGGGCCTGGTAAGGTGCTTACTGGTCTGATCAAACGGATGTGTTCTGAGTTAGTGTTAGAAAATGTTAGTAACATTGCAGAGCTGGAAGCTTTCCCCTAACAACTAATAACTATTTATCGAAAATTTTGGGTCTAAAACCCCGCCCTTGTAGGGCGGCTTTACTTTTACCTGATTTGAGTTTACCATAGTAAGTATAGATTGGTAAGCACAATGTTAAAAGCCTACAAATACAGAATCTATCCGACTAACGAGCAAGTAGTATTGCTTGCTAAGTCTATGGGGTGTGTACGTTGGTTTTACAACTTGGCGCTGAATTTAACTAGTGAAACCTACAAAGCAACTGGCAAGGGATTAAGTCGTAACGAAATCATAAATTTGTTGCCCTCATTAAAAAAGGAATATGGGTGGTTAACAGAACCCCCTTCTCAATGTTTGCAGCAGGTAGCCCTAGACTTGTCGAGTGCGTTTTTGAACTTTTTTGAGAAACGGGCTAAATACCCAAACTTCAAGAAAAAGGGGCAAAAGCAATCTATTCGCTTCCCTCAACAGGTAAAGCTAGATGGTGAGGATCTCACTTTACCCAAACTAGGTAAAGTTTATTGCAAGGTATCTCGGCTACCAGAAGGAAAGCTCAAATCTGTTACCTTGTCACTGACCCCATCAGGAGAATATTACGCTGCTTGCCTTTATGATGATGGAAAGGATAAACCTGTTTCATCCTCGCAAGGCAAATCTGTTGGTATAGATATGGGGATAAGCCATTATGTTATTACGTCCGATGGGACTAAGCATGGCAACCCCAAATATTACCGTAAATATGAAACCAAACTAACCAAGAAGCAAAAGCAACTTAGCCGCAAACAAAAAGGGTCTAACAACTGTAAGGGTGCGCGTATAAAGGTGGCTAGGGTTCACAACAAAATTACTAGATGCCGTGAGGATTTTCTACACAAGCTAAGTCGTAAATTAGTTGACGAAAACCAAGTCATAGTTGTAGAAAACCTAGCAGTTAAAAACATGGTGAGAAACTCAAAATTAGCTAAATCTATTAGCGATGCTGGCTGGGGACAGTTTTGTACCATGTTAAAGTACAAGTCAGAGTGGGAGGGAAAAATCTATATCGAAGTCGATAGGTTTTTCCCCAGTTCAAAAACTTGTAGTAACTGCTTACATCAAATAGATAATCTCACTTTAGATATTCGTAGCTGGCAGTGTCCCAAATGTCAAACGGTACATGACAGAGACATTAACGCCGCTATCAATATCAGAGATGAAGGTTTACGACTTTTGGCGGGAGGGCATCTCGCTACCGCTTCTGGACAACGTGTAAGACCATCTAAAGGCACTGCTTTTAGAGGCAATGTTGGATGAAGGAAGAATCTCCGCCGTTCTACGGCGGGGAGTTGTCAAGAGCTACTGCCTCAAGCCTGGATGTCAAAATCCCCAAACAGCAGACAGGTGGCAATTTTGCTTAAGTTGTGGCTCCAAGCTATTGCTCAAGGAACGGTATCGCCCGATTCAGCCGCTTGCTAGAGGTGGAAAAGCTTTTCCACCTAGCGATCTCTACAGTTTGGGTGTTACCTGCATTCGCCTGCTCACCAATGTTCCCCCCTTAAATATGTATGACATTGACGAGCATCAGTGGTGGTGGTGTCATCATCTGCCCAAGGGGAGGAGTGTGAGCGATCGCTTGGGTCAAATTTTGGATAAGTTACTGCAACATTCTATTACTCAGCGATATAGCTGTGCGGATGAAGTTTTGCCAGCGAACAACATTACGCCGTAAATCTGAAATTGCGTTGCTGATAGCTGATAGGCTAAGATTCAGCCTGATTTAACTCTAGGATCTTCTGTGGGTACAAACCGCGAACCTTTTGTCAGCCTGTTGCTCTACCACGCCTTTAAGTGGTCGGTTGTCAGCCCCACGCTGCACGTTTACTTTCGAGTGCGTATCTATGGGGCCGAACAGGTGCCACAGCAGGGGCCGCTTGTAGTAGCGAGTAATCATGCCAGTGATTTCGACCCGCCGATTTTATCCTCTTGTGTGGGGCGTCCAGTCGCCTATATGGCAAAGGAAGAACTGTTTCAAGTTCCAGTTTTAAAGCAAGCAATTCAGCTGTATGGTGCTTACCCTGTGAAGCGGGGTTCTGCCGACCGCAGTGCCATCCGTGCCGCCCTTGCTTCTCTGGAGGCTGGGTGGGCCGCAGGCGTGTTTTTGGAAGGAACTCGTACAATAGACGCCCGAATTACTGCCCCTAAGCTAGGTGCTGCCATGATTGCTGCCAAAGCGAAGGCACCGCTGCTGCCAGTCAGTTTATGGGGCACTGATAAAATTTTCAAGGAAGGCTCGGCGATACCGCAACGAGTACCAGTGACAGTGCGGATTGGTCAAGTGATTGATGCCCCCAAATCAACCAACCGGGAGGAATTGGAGGCAGTTACCCAGGAATGTGCAAAGCAGATTAATGCACTGCACGATTTAGGACGTTGAGCCGCATCAGGTTAGATAAAATATGAATGAACCACCAGCAAACAATATTTTGGAGCGATTAAACAACTCTACCCTAGTCAGATTTCTGCTATTGTTTGCCTCTGGCTGGGCAACGGTACTGATTTTAGATTATTTTAAAACGGTTATCGTCATCTTTACCTTCGCTGCAATTGTAGCTTTTTTACTCAGCTATCCGGTGCGATGGTTGCATCGTTATTTACCTCACGGTGTAGCAGTTACCTTAGTTTTTGTTTTAGGTATGGGGAGCTTGGCTGGGATCGCCCTCGCCGCCGGGATAACAATTGCATCACAAGGACAACAATTAATTGAAAGCTTAACCGCATTTGTAAATTCTCTAGGCCCTCTTGGAGAGCGATTAGAAAATTTTCTTCAAGCTCGTAATATTCAAGTCGATTTTAATGCCAGTCAAATACAATTGAGAGATCAAATTTTAGCAAGTCTTGGTGTAGGTCTTGGTTATAGCTTGGCAACTATACAAATATTTTTTGAGAATTTTCTCAACTTTATCTTGATTGCCGTTGTTGCTTTTTTTATGCTCCTAGATGGAGAGCGGCTTTGGAGCTTTATTCTTAAAATAATTCCCGAACGCCTACAAAAGCGGTTTACATATTTAATTAAAAAGAACTTTTTAGGATTTTTTAGAGGTCAGATAATTTTATGCTTATTTCTAACTACGTTTACGTTTATCATATTTTTAATTTTGCGCGTACCTTTTCCGTTACTGCTGGCAGTCATCGCTGGAGTTTTTGACCTAATTCCGGGAATTGGGGCGACATTAGGGGTGGGAATAATTTTTTTAATTGTATTATCTCAACAAGTTTGGCTCGCTATCCAAGTATTAATAGCTTGCATTATAGTTCAACAGATACAAGACAACTTTATTTCCCCTAGAATTATGCAAGATGCGCTTAATATTAATCCTGTTGTCGTCTTTTTAGCGTTACTAGTAGGCGCTAAAGTTGCCGGACTGCTAGGGATTTTTATTGCTATTCCTATTACTGGCGTAATCGTTAGTTTGTTTGAAATTGATGAAATGAAAGCAGAATCATAAAGTGTTTTGATGTAAAAATAATTTATGATATTCAATAAACAGTAATTTTCAAACAATGCAGGATGTAAGAGCTGAATTAGCGGAAGCCCTCGATGAAGCAGAGTGGGACTGGCTAATACCCCATGTTCAACGTGATGTTGTGATTGTAGTTGCCCAAATTATAGACTTGCTCGACGTTGGCGTAGCGATCGCCACTGATAATACCTCCTCTGTTCAACATTGGATTGGCGAACAACTAATTGCTAAACCCTCGCACGCCCAGATGCAAGTATGGAATGGCGATCGCACAAAAAAATTCAACGCCCTGATCGTGCCACCCTATATTTTGGTACAAGAAATTTAGTTAGTTGTCAAATTTTCCCAACACGCCACATCCTCAATGATTGACTTTGCCCCCTGGGATGCACTTCTACGCCAGTATGTTGATGAACAGGGCCGTATAGATTATCAAGCCTGGAAAAAAGAACAACCCCAAGCAATAGGTGAATGGTTGTCTTCCTTAGAGCAACTCAACCCTTTAGCTGATGCCACCTCAGAGGAGCAACTGGCATTGTGGATTAACCTCTACAATGCTTTCACAATTTCTACAATTCTAGAAAGATACCCGATCAACTCAATACGACCTCAGATTCTGGGTATCCCTAACTGGTTGGCCTTCCTTTGGTTCTTTATGCGCCCTGCCTATCAGTTTGGGGGTAGTCGCTACAGCCTAACTCAAATTGAGCACAATATCCTCCGAGACAAATTAAAAGAGCCACGAATTCATTTCGCTATTGTCTGTGCATCTATTGGATGCCCTTTGTTGCGGAATAATGCTTACGTTCCGGCGCTTGTACGCCATCAATTAGATGAGGATGCTCGCCGCTTTATTAATAATCCCGATAAAGTCCGTTACGATATCAACGGAACGCTGTATTGTAGCCAGATTTTTAAGTGGTACCGCAAGGATTTTCTTCAAGTTGCTCCTTCTATCCCTGAGTACATCCGCTCTTACCTAGAAACGGATCTGCCGCTAACATCAAAAACTGCGATCGCATACTTGCACTATGACTGGAGCCTTAATCAACGAATTTCCTCGTAGAACTGCTTTAGGTATGCTGCATCCACACCAAGCCCCCACAGAAAGCCAATATAAAGGTATATAGCTGTAGCTTTGAAAGATCCCCACTTGGCTACACGTCGATCCGAACTTTGGACAATGCGGTTTACCAGGCGAATTTGTCCCTTTTGCACCAGCTTGAGGCACAAATCTCCATCTTCCATAATCGGCAGAGCCTCGTCAAATCCTCCACACTCCCAAAAATCACTACGACGGCAGAACATTACTTGATCGCCAAATAGCAGGCGCAATCCCCTAAAAAATAGGTGAGGTTTAAACATCAGCGGAGCGTAGTAGGTTTTGAGGTAGTTATGCAGTGATACCCCCCAACGAGTTGTCATTGAACCCGCCATCAGGGAAATAAACCCTCCACAAACCACTTTTTTATCTGCTAACGTTTGCTCAATCACTGCTATCAAATCGTCCGGTACCCAAGTATCCGCGTGCAAGAAACAAAGGATATCTCCTGTCGCCGCCTTCGCTCCCTCATTCATCTGAATTGAGCGCCCCCGCTGCTCGCAAGAAAGGACACGCACCCCCGCGCTTGACGCCGCTACCGCCACAGTTTCATCTTCACTGCGCCCATCAATCACCAACACTTCCCTAGCTGGGGGGTCAAGCGCTTTCAGGCAACTAAGGGTACGTCCCAAGCTGGCTGCCTCGTTGAAAGTGGGAATGATAATGGAAACCTGCGACATTTATAGCAATTAGCAATTAGCTTTTAACAATCCTTCAGTTATAGCAGCCGATCTTGGCTTATGGGCAGGGCTACTTCATTATCTAGAAAGGAAAGTCAGCATCAAACCGATAACACCTTTCGGAGGGGGCTTGGGGGAAGCGACCGTCCCCCAACGGGGGGTTTGGGGGGAGACCCCCCAAGTCTGGTTTTCTCAACTAATAATTTTTTCTACCATGACAGTGAATCAGGCCTGCCCTTAAAAAGGGGAACACTCAAAGTCTCCCTTTTTAACTGTAATTTAGAAGGATCTCTGCGTAACTCCTGTAACTGAAACTTCGTGGGCGCGGTATCGAGACAACAGTAGTTTGCCCCAAATGCGATCGTAAGGATGTACAACTTGTGTCAAACAATCATCCTTGAAAATTGGTCGTTCTTCATTAGCCCATTGGAAGATACTACCTTCCAAATTGTAGACTTGGTTAAATCCTGCTTGTTGAAGCTGTTGGGCAATGTTGGCACTGCGATAACCAACTGAACAATACACAACTATGGGGGCATCAAAGGCAACCTCCCTAAATATTGCCAAGTTAGGAGTAATGGGATCGATGCGCTGCGCTTCTTGGAGATGGCTGAGTGCATACTCAATTTCACTGCGAGCGTCGAGGATAATAGGCTGTGGCATCAAGGGATCTTCAAGCCACTGTGCTAACTCTTTAGTAGTAACCCAGCGCACATGGGGGAATTTTATGGTAATGAGATGCTTGAGAAGTTTAAAAACTAGCGAGCGCCCTATTTCCAACACTCTACAATTTACAAATAATAGTTATCTACTCAATTTTATTTAATGGAAAATTTGGTGAATGGGGGGAATAAAACAACAAGTTTTACTTCACAAACCTTATCTAAAAATATGTAGCAAATGGACAAGTTGCTACATCAGGACTAAATGCTGAACGCCGTACCTGAATGCCTTCTGACTCCAGGACGGCTTTATATTCAGCTTCAATACAGCGAAGGACATCTATGATGTCAATACCAAAGGAGGGCCGCATTCCTCCTCCCCCAAACAAGTTTGGAAGGGTTGTTGATGAACTTTAGGCGCTACCCGTGAATGTAATTTCCGGAAATTTAGCCTGAGCTTCAGACATGGGACGGCGTCTGCCTTCCTCTTGCCAGTAGTTAATCACTTCCGTTGCTTTGTTAAGCAACGCAATCCGATCGCTATCAGCAATCCAGTGCTTGGCTTCCATCTCATTTTTTAGCTGTTCCCAGGCATCGTTCCGAGGCCAAAAAAAGTAAGATGTCAGAGGGCTGGTTCCTTTGCCCACTACTTGATCAACGGCCAATGCTACGTTCTCATCTAGCCAGAGAACCTTTAATATGAACTTCGACAATCACACCTCCAGGGAAGTCCCAGGATCTTTGGATAAATATACAAACAACCACTATACTGCAAGCCTGAGACAATAGGAAGCTGGAGAGAGCCTAGAGAAGGTTATCAAATGACGAATTACCGATGAGCAATCCTAAATTAACTGCTATTGTTGTTTTCGATATTGACGGTGTAGTGCGCGATGTCGCGGGGTCTTATCGTCGGGCGATCGCAGATACAGTCGAGCATTTTACGGGCGGCGTCTATCGACCTTCCTCAACAGATATAGATCGCCTCAAGTCGGAAGGAATTTGGAATAATGATTGGGAGGCATCCCAGGAGCTAGTGTATCGGTACTTAGAGGCTCAGGGGCAGGCGCGAAGGCTTGTTAACCTCAACTATGATACCCTCGTTGGCTTTTTCCAGTCCCGTTATCAAGGGCCAGATCCCCAAAATTGGACTGGGTATATCTGCGACGAACAATTACTGTTACAGCGCAGCTACTTAGAACAGCTAAATGCATCTGGGATTGCTTGGGGATTTTTTAGTGGTGCCCCACACGCCGAAGCTGCTTACGTTTTGGAGAAAAGATTAGGACTAAATTCTCCTGTGCTAATAGGAATGGAAGATGCGCCTGGTAAGCCCGATCCTACCGGGTTGCTGGCAGTGGTTGACCAGTTGGAGGATAAGTCTTTAATAGACGCCCCTACCCCGGTAATTTATGTTGGAGATACCGTAGCAGATCTTTACACTGTCAAACGAGCGCGATCGCAAGACCCCAACAGATATTGGATTGGTGTGGGCATTCTGCCGCCCCATGTTCAGGAAACCTCTGAACGCCGTAACGCCTATGCCGCCACGCTAAAGGCAGCTGGGGCAACTGTTATTTTCAGCAATGTTCAAGAGTTGACACCAGCGCAGATTCAGAAATTGCTGAAAATTAACATTATTTAGAACTTATATAGCAATTAGCAATTAGCTTTTAGCAATTAGCT
>JAESFH010000141.1_pt1 | contig 53686 bp, 47 predicted proteins | sample 9269381 | NCBI WGS metagenome assembly JAESFH01 (sample SAMN14504062, study PRJNA617094) | algae metagenome | isolation source: Aphanothece sp. CMT-3BRIN-NPC111 and co-occurring heterotrophs from well... | place: USA: Clark Mountains Wilderness, California | collected 2010-04-18
CAATTCATGAATTGCCTCTACAGGTTCAGGTTTACTCATAATGGTGTAATCCTCCTATGCAACCAATGTTCAGCCATCCACGCCGCCGTGCCATTAATCAGCAGTAGTGCTACCAGCAGCACTAAAGCCGAGGCGTAGGCATTACTATCTCCCCCAGATACATTCATGGAGAGGTCGAAAATGTGGATAGAGAGGGCGCGTCCAGAATCCAGCAAAGACTCTGGCATGCGATCCACGTAGCCGCTGGTAAAAATTAGCGCTGCTGTCTCCGCGATCGCTCTTCCCACCCCTAAAACCAGCCCCACCATTAGCCCCGGTGCCGCTGCTGGCAGTAATAATTGAAACAGCGTAGTAGTGCGTGAGAATCCCAGGGCAGCTGCTCCCAGGCGATAATGAGCCGGAACCGCCCGAAAACCCTCCTCTGTAGAACGAATTAAGATTGGCAATACCATACACGCCAGCGTCAAGCCGCCGGACAAGATAGAGAAGCCTAACCCTAGCGTCTTGCAGAAGAAAACATTGCCAAACAGTCCAAAGACAATTGATGGCACACCTGCTAGGACATCCAAACTGCGGCGCACTAAACGGCCAAAAATACTTTCATTTGCCGTAAATTCAGCCAGCATGACAGCAGTACCTATGCCGATGGGAATAGAGACTGCCATACATACCCCCAAAATCAGGGCAGTTGAAATAAGAATAGAGCTTATACCACCTGCGCGTCCTGCATTTCTCGGTTCAGTAGTAAGGAACTCCCAGGATAGTTGTCTTGCACCGTGCCAGATAATATCGCTCAAGATCCAGAAAAAGACGGCGGTTACTAAAAGAGCGATCGCCCAAACAACAACAGTAGGGATTAGGGATGGAAAAAAGTATTCCCCAGTGGTAGCCGCACAGTCCTTATTCTCCAGTCTCCTTTTAGAAGTTTCAGTCATAAATCCGCCCTTTGCTGATTACCTCTGCCGCAGCGACAAGCATCACGATGATCGCCATTAGTACCAAGCCGCTGACAAATAGGGCTGAACGATGATCTCCAGTTGCATAAGCCATTTCTAGAGCAATATTGGCAGTCAGCGTCCGCATCGGCTCAAATAGACTTTTAGGTGTCTGTACCACATTGCCGCAAACCATCAGGATGGCCATTGTTTCGCCAATCGCGCGTCCGGTTTCTAGAATTAAGCCAGTAAACAGCCCCGATTTAGCCGCCGGAAAGACAACGCCCCATACTGTCGCCCAACGCGAAAGTCCCAGCGCCGCCGCACCCCGCAGATAGTCTGAGGAAACCTTAGCAAGACTCGCATCTGCTGTAAGTGCGATCGTCGGCAGAATCATAATTGTGAGAATGGCAATCCCAGCAAGTAAACTCGTTCCCGGTGCCTGGATGCGTGTAATTAGTGGTACAAGCACAACTAAACCCCAGAAACCGTAAACGACTGATGGAATTCCCGCCAGCAACTCGATCAGCCGCCGATATAGTTGTGCCACTACTGGGGGTGCGTAGTAGTGGCAGAAGACAGCAGACATAATTCCCAATGGCGTTGCTATTAGCACCGAACCCGCCATCGCCAACAAAGTACCCCACAGCATGGGGGTGAGGTTGTATAAACCCTCAGTTGGATTCCAAGAAGAGTCCGTAAAGAAGCGGAATAATCCGATATGTTGCAGGGCTGGCAGTGCCTCCAGAATCAGAAACACCACAATCAAAAGTGCGATCGCCCCTGCCATAGCAGCGGCACCCCGCAGCAAAAAAATGAGGAGTCTGTCACTTAGAGAGGGGGACAAAGTTTTGCTCTTTAACAATATCTTGCACCTGTGGCGATCGCGCAAAATCTATAAATTGCTTTTCCAACCCTTTTGGCTGGGTTTTAGTAACTAAGTTCAGGGGACGGGAAAGCGGAAAAGTACTGTTTTGCACATTTTCCGTGTTGGCTGCCACCCCGGCAATTGGCAGTAGCTTAATCGGGACTTCCTGAGCAGCATTATGTTCTGCTGTGCCAATAGAAACATATCCGATAGCATTAGGATTACCTGCCACAGTTTTGATGCCCTGCTCATTGTCACCAATCACTACTTGAGCTTTAATATCAGAATTTTTGAGCTTGAAGTAGTTTGTGAACAGTTCCAGAGTAGAGCGCCCCTCCGCTTTGTTTACCACTGTAATTGGCAAATCTTTGCCCTTCACCTGCTTCCAGTTATTAATCTTCCCCGTGTAGATATCAACCACCTGTTTATCACTGAGTAACTGCACAGGATTGTCTTTGTGAACGATAATACCTACACCATCACGGGCAATCGAAAAAGCTTGGAGATCTTTTTCTTCATCCTTAAGGGCGCGAGAAACCATCCCAACGTTGGCAACTCCTTGGCGGGCATCAGTAATACCGCGCGAGGAGCCACCTGTTTGCACGTCCACCCGCACACCCGGATGCTCAGATTCAAAGCGCTTGCCAATTTCAGCCGCCAGTGGTGCAACCGTGCTGGAGCCTGTTAAAACTAACTTTCCCTGTGACTGCTCGCTTTGCGCTGCCGTTTGTGAAGGCTTTGTACAGGATTGTAGCCAAAGGCAAACAGCCAAAAAACTAATAGAAAGTGGCACCACCTTAGTCAATTTTTTCATCAGTTAGTAAATACACTCCAGTTAGCGCCTTCTACCTTTCCTTCTTCTTTGTGTCCTTTGCGTCTTTGTGGTTCAAACTAGCCTTAACTGCCTGCTCAAAAGAGAGCAAGCAACACCCAAGATCGATTGCCTTGCCAGCATTAATTTGCCCAACACCAGGACACAGACTATAAAGCACAGCCTTGCCGTCTCGTGTCGCTCTGACAAACCCCTCATCTCGCAGCACTTTTAGATGATGCGAGAGTAGACTTTGCTCTACTTGCAGAACCGCATTAAGTTCCCCAACATGCTTTGGCTCTTCCATCAGCAATTCCAAAACCGCTAGCCGCGTATTGTCTGCCAAGACTTTCAGCTTGCGGGCACAAAATGCTTGAGGAGACACACTTTTCATGTTCATAGCTCATTATGGATTGAACCACTATTGATATGAAATTTTTTTCATATTTCCCGCCAAAAAAAACGCCCTGATAGCCTCAAATCAAACTAAAGCTCCACCGCAGCTTGAACCACACCCAGATGTGCAACCGTAGCAATAGGGAGCAGTCTGGATTTCCTCAATCAGATCTAATGTTCCAGCTTCCAATATCTTGGCAACTGTCAGCGTTTCACCACTGCGGGTATTAGCCGGAATATTTTCCATTTGGTTAAAGTCGCAGTCATAGACATTACCCAGATAGTCAATTGAAAGTTCATCTCGACACATTAAATGTTCAACTGTACTGTGATTGAAGTTAGACTCTAAAAACTTCAGGTAAGGTGCGTACAGTTTCTGGCGCTGTAAATACAGCTTTGTTCGTCCAACTGGCAAATTAGTAATTGTGAACAGATTGTTGAACCTAATATCAAAATGTTCTTGCAAGAACATTTTATAATCTTGTTCCAACTTAGCCTGATCTGGGGCAAGGGAAAATTTTTCTGTTGTCGGAATTTGAGGATTATATACCAGATCTAGGATTAAATCTGGTTCTTTACCATAACCCAGTTGATTAAGCCGTTGTAGTGCCGAAATTGAAGAATTATATACCCCATTTCCGCGCATTTTGTCAACATTATCTTGCAAATAACAGGGCAAAGAAGCAACAATTCTCATTTGGTGCTGGGCACAGTATTCGGGAATATCTTCAAACCCCTTTTCAAAATAGATGGTGAGATTAGAGCGCACAATCACTTGTTTTCCGGCATCTCGTGCGGCTTCCACCAGGGCTTTGAAACCATAGTTCATTTCTGGGGCACCGCCGGTGAGATCCACAATCTTAATCTCTGGAAATTTATAGATTAGGTGAATTAGCTGGTCACAAATTTCTGGAGTTAACTCTTCAGTTCGCTTTGGTCCGGCTTCTACATGGCAGTGGGTACAGGCAAGGTTGCAGCGCTTACCCAGATTAATTTGTAAAACAGCAATTTGAGCTTTAGTTAATGGCGAAGCCAGTTTATTCCTAAAGGGCATCACAGATGAATTTGAAATACCATTAATTACACTTGTTCTAGACATTTTCTTCCTTTGCTAGTAAAGTTCAATTTCACTTCCACCTCTACACAGGAACACTCTCAATCAGGTTAAGTATTGATTGTATTGGTACAATTTTGCGTAGCTGAAAACCGGCTGTCTCAAGTAACACCCTCCTACGCTGAATCGAAGATTACAGTGTGGGATACGACGAGTGCAAATCACAAAATCAATGCTATTTGTAATCGTCACCCCACCCCAGAGCAATCCCGCCACCGATTCCGAGTACCAAATTCAGTGGGGGACGAGGGCGCGAAACAGTTAACAACAACCACCACCGCTATAGTGCCAAGTTGAATCGGTGATTAACACCTCTGTGGGAATAATTCCCCCTAGCTTGGCAGCAGTCTTATCACATACAGCTGCTGGTACGCCCCGCTGGAGAATATGCCCTGCTGAGTCATCAAAGATATCTTGTGAGCCGCTATAAATAGCAGCTTTGCCAGTAAAAATGCAAGCACCATCTTCTGGAATAGGCACTTTAAAGGAAACAGAATCAAGGCTTTCTAATAGCAAAGGTGACTCTAAACCGTAGCTTTGGCTGTCTAAAAGCCGATAAGGACGTCGCGCCCGAATTTCCACCTGACCAAAACCAGCATCAACAAGGTGTTGGACATACTCTTCATAAGTAAGAGCGCCGGACAAACACATCGCTCGCAAGCGTTCATCTTGCCGCAAGTGCAATGGGATAGGACGGGTAGCGATTGGATCGCTCATCAGCAACCGTCCCCCTGGTTTTAACACTCGAAAGGCTTCTTTAAGAGCCTTAGTCAGGTCATTTGGTTCAAAGATATTAAACAGACAATTCTGAGCAACTACATCTACAGAAGCATCTGGCATCGGCAGGGCAAAGGCATCGCCTTCTTGAATGTCCACAAAACTGGGGTCAAACCAAGAATTTTCTTGGGCAGCAGTAGCTAAGTTACGTGCAGCGGCTTCACGCATCGACGCAACTGGATCGACGGCAATTACACCACCAGGCCGACGGGAAAAATAAGCAAATTGCAGAGCTTCTAAGCCACCGCCGACACCAACATAGAGTACCGTTGGCTCATTAACCAGTTCAGCGGCGTGGACAGTAGTGCCGCAGCCATAGTTCATCTCCTGCATCTGAGATGAAATTTTCAGTCCTGGTAGTTGCAGGGGACTGCTTTGAACGCAGCACAGACCGACTTGCGGTGTTTCTGCGACTTCACTGTAAAATTCGGCTGCTGTTTGCAGATAGCTCACTGGAATCTTTCCTTTGTTGGTTTCTAGTACAACATGGGTGGGAAATCTACCAACATTTCCCTATTTTGGCGCTAGGATTCTCCTTTCCCAGTTTAGTGTTCTAAAACAAAAGGTATCAGCTACTGGTAAGTTCTCACACCACTAAGCCCGCCCATGTATTTATGGACAGGCTTAGTGGGGGTTTATGTTCAAAACTAGCCTCTGTAGAGACGTTAGATGTCTGACTAGATATCTTGCTCGCTCAAATCGCGGGTCATGTGGTCAAATGGCTGATCCACAAACGCTGCATTGTCAACGCCAGCTGCTGCGACCTGTTCTTTGACAATATCCTTCATAATTTGGATGCCTCTAACTGTTGGCCCAATCGGCACGCCCAAAGAATTGTAGGTTTCCCGCAGACCTTGCAGCACCCGCTCATCCAGCACATTCGTATCACCCGCAACCAGTGCATAGCTGGCATAGCGTAGGTAATAGTCCATATCCCGGAGACAGGCAGCATAGCGGCGAGTCGTGTAGGCGTTTCCACCCGCACGAATTAGTTCCGGCACTTCTTCAAATAGTTGTGCGCCTGCCTGCTTGACAATTGACGCCGCATTAGCATTAATTACGGCAGCTGCCGTGACCCGTGCCGTGCCCGTCTCAAAGTAAGATTTCAGCGTATCAATGGCATTGAGGTCTAAATAACGACCCGTTACGTCGTAGTTCTTAATCAGGTTTGTGACTGCGTCCCGCATGAAAGCGCTCTCCCAATAACATTCTTTATCGATTTACAACAAGCTGTATATGTCGGGTAGACCGGGGTATTACTATCCCTTCCCCCCCTTAAAAACCGAACTTATGAGTTTCCTCTTCATCCGGCTCAAGTAAATCACTAGGCATCTGTCAAGGTGTACCGTTTTCGATGGAATTGCACCTTCTACTTCCGTCTATTATTTCAAACACTATGAGTTTGAGCATGACAGTAGTAGTGTAGGAGTTATCGATGTTGGTCTTATCGCCGTTACCCTAGCCGTAGACTTTTTTTGGCTAACAGGTTTTCCCACAGTTAACCCTCTAGCTATGAAACACCCCGATTACTCTGGATGCTCCTTCGGGCGGGTACAGGCTTAGACACTAGCCTGGAGTCCTTGTTAGGGAACTCACTCTTTTGTACGACATCGAATCGCACGTCTATCCTATCTATTAATAATCCCACAGCGAGGCTCGTGGGAGTGTCATTTGATGCAATGATTTTAGATTGTCCCTATGGCACCGAAATCGGGGGCTGGCAATAGTGAATTTATTCTTATTCTGTTCTCCCGCTTTCAGTCAGGGACTTAAGACATATGCGTGTTTTTGGTCAATGGGGAGACATAAAACTTAATAAATAATTAACCCGAAAAATCTTCACATAGCGCATATTTAACGCCGTGAAATGTGGTTCAAGCCTCGTTTCCTTAGTAGGCGAGATCAATCTAAAATCTAAATCGTTTAACTGCCGTTAACACCGCAGGGGGCGTTTCATCCCTCCTCTAAACAGAGAGGGCTTTTACGCTCCCACTATTTTTCGGTAAAGGAGTTAGGGGGAATATTAATTTTAACTTTATCTATCTAAAAGCTATGAAGATGCTGGGTTCTGCCTAATTTTTCTGGATTTTAGGTGCGATCGCTAAACCTCTATTGCCTTACCTGGCGAGTACGCAACTAGGAGCTGAAAACCGAACTTTCCGACGCGCTGCTGGTCTCAACCACTCTACGCCCATCATCGGCTTGACAAGCAATGTCAACTCTTCTGGATATCTCGGCTTGGGATCGTTGACCAACCAGATAGGCGGTACCATCATGGGGTCATATTCAGCAATAATGTCCACAACACCAGGACGAGCATTTAGTTCCACCCGCTGTCCAGGTCGATATTTTAGTGCTTCTTGCTGTTCAAAATCAGTTGCACTGACCTTAAAAACCATACTTCCCCCAACCCCAGAAAAATGTAGCTTATTATACGATTCTATAAACTAATGACTTAAATTAGCAAAAGTTATGTTAATTTTGCTACAAAATTTAACTTTTTTCTTGTGGACGCCAAATCTGCACCCCAATATTCTGTAACATCGTATACAAAACCTTGCTAAATGTATCCTTAGCATGATCCAGTACAGTAAGGTTTTCGGTATTGAAGCAGCTTCTCTCGACCTAGGTTAGTTTTTCCCCTTGACCTGGTTATTCACCACCCCTGATGATCGTTAAGATTGTTCCCCGGCTATCTTGATTTGAGATCGCGTAGACACCAAGGAGTCATCCATCCATGTTCCAGACCCCGCAAGAATTTCTGAATTACGTTCAAGAAAACAACATCCAGATCATTGACCTCAAGTTCATCGATATGCCAGGGATCTGGCAACATTTGTCGCTGTACCACGACCAAATTGACGAGAGTTCTTTTACAGAAGGCGTGGCTTTCGATGGCTCCAGTATTCGGGGTTGGAAAGCCATTAACGAATCAGACATGGCAATGGTACTCGATCCGACAACAGCTTGGATTGACCCCTTCATGGCAGAACCGACTCTCAGCGTCATCTGTAGCATTATAGAACCCCGTACTGGACAGCCTTATAGCCGTGACCCCCGCACAATTGCTCAGAAGGCGGTAGACTATTTAATTTCTACTGGCATTGGTGATACAGCTTTCTTGGGTCCAGAAGCAGAGTTCTTTATCTTTGATGATGTCCGCTTTGACCAAACGCAGAATACAGGCTTTTACTACGTAGACTCCGTAGAAGGTCGTTGGAATTCTGGCAAAGAGGAAAAAGGCGGCAACCTGGGTTACAAACCTCGCTACAAAGAAGGTTACTTCCCAGTCTCGCCGACGGATACCTCGCAAGATATGCGTACTGAAATGCTGCTGACGATGGCGAAGTGCGGGGTGCCAATTGAAAAGCATCACCATGAGGTGGCTACAGGCGGTCAGTGCGAACTCGGTTTCCGCTTTGCAACTTTGGTGCAGGCAGCCGACTATTTGATGACTTATAAGTATGTCATCAAGAACGTTGCTAAGAAATATGGTAAAACAGTCACCTTCATGCCGAAACCGCTGTTTAACGACAATGGTTCTGGGATGCACACTCACCAGTCGATTTGGAAGGATGGACAGCCATTATTTGCAGGCGACAAATACGCAGGTCTGAGTCAAATGGCGTTGCATTACATCGGCGGTCTGTTAAAGCACGCTCCAGCACTTTTGGCTTTGACCAACCCCACCACTAATTCTTACAAACGTTTGGTGCCTGGTTTTGAAGCACCCGTGAACTTAGCTTACTCGCAAGGCAACCGTTCGGCGTCGATTCGGATTCCTCTTTCTGGCAGTAATCCCAAGGCGAAGCGGTTAGAGTTCCGGTGTCCGGATGCTACTAGCAATCCTTACTTGGCTTTTGCGGCTATGCTTTGTGCTGGGATTGATGGAATTAAGAACCAAATTGACCCTGGTGACTCTCTAGATAAGGATATCTACGACCTCAGCCCAGAGGAATTAGCTAAAGTTCCTTCTACCCCAGCTTCTCTAGAAGGTGCGCTGGAAGCGCTGGAGCATGACCACGCTTTCTTGACGGAAACAGGGGTGTTTACAGAAGACTTCATTAATACCTGGATTGAGTACAAACTTGACAATGAAGTCAACCCGATGCGCCTGCGTCCCCACCCTTACGAGTTTTCCCTTTACTATGATTGCTAGTATCTGGAGCCGGAAATCAGCAGTCAGAATTTAGGCTTTTTCCTAGTGATTAATACTTATGCCGCTACCTATGAGGGTGGCGCTTTTTTTTGGCAGCCCAACCATCGACAGATGGCTACTTTGAACGCTGAGTTAGGATCAAGAAAGAGCCATTTACAAAACGACATAAAAACAATGACCGTTGCTTATCCCCGTAAACTACACAAATCGCTGGGTGCGCGTCAGATTCTCAGCCAGGTAGTGCGCGATCGCGAAATACATTTAATCACCCTTAACCGCTACCGCTACAACGAACAACGCAGCTGTAAAGACCTCACAGATCTGATTGAAAAGCTCAATGGACAGCCGCGAGAACTGGTGCGGGATCTATCCCATCACGTTTCTGACGAAGCGCGTCATGCTATGTGGCTAACAGACCTGCTGGTGGATTTGGGAACCGATATTGGCACGCCGCCTGGAACTTCATATATCGATGAATTTGAGCGTCTCATAGACTGGGACTCTTATGACGCGCAGCGGAACCCTGAAGATGGCCTAATTGCCTCCTTAGCAGCAATTAACGTTACAGAGAAACGGGGCTGTGAGTATTTCTCTGCCCACATTCACGCGCTAAAAGCAGCCCCACAGACGGAAGAAAACATCAAAATCCGCGAGACGATTGAACGCATTTTCCCAGAGGAAGCAGGTCATGTGCGCTGGGGTAATAGGCAGCTGGCTTTAATGGCAGACAAAAGTCCAGAACATCGGCAGAAGGTTGAGCAAGCCAAACGGAAATACGTTGCTATTGAACAAGCAGCCTATGAATCTGGGATGGATATCATGATGGGCGCGGAACTGCGGCGTCTCAGCAATCTCTTGGAGGTGGCTAATACAATGCCAGTTTGGCAACGTCCCCAGTATCTGATGGAGCGCCTACCAGAGACTTTGCTGGCACCTGACTTGCAGATGACGCGGATTGATGTGGCTAAACGAGCCTGGGATCGCGATCCACAGGCATTTATGCAGAAGTTTGTGCCGATGTTTTTGAATGGCTTGAATGGTATTCAGAACAACCAGAAGAAGACTACGGCTTAGTCTCTAGTCGAATAACAGGTTGTTTAAGGGGCGATCGCTTAATTGAAACTTTTGTAACTTCTCCTTTAATTGGCTAATTGCCTAGTTCTATAAGTTTCTCAAAGAGTTGGGCGATCGCACTCCAGCCGTAGTTGTAGCACAATCCCAAAATAATCAGCTCAGGCATAGAGACGAGCAACGCGAGTGCCGATAAAGTAGCGCCATCTGGGCGATCGCTCGTCTCTAATAAGTTCTAGCGGCTCATATGGCGAGCTGCCATGTGCATGGCGTCAGCGATATCAACATCGCCATCTCCATCAGTATCCAGAAAGGCGTTGAGTACAGGATTTCCTCCTTGGGGATTCTGAGCGCGAGTGCCAGTTTGCAGCAGATTTAGCACCAGAGGAACTAGGATCGGCAGCATCTGTTGAACCATACCTGCATTCATGCCTGTCTTTTGAGCAACTGCCTGCACAACCCCATCCATCTGGTTAGGAGAAAAGAGTGAATGAACAGCTTGGGGATTAGGGTAAGTGCCGCTATATTGATTGACAAGAGCTTGGGCTTGCTCAGAGCCATTTGTGTCTCGCTTCTGCTGTAAAGCGGAGCGCACATGGTTTCCTACAATTGATAAGGCAGATTGAACTGTTGAGGGATCAGTACCATAGCTATCACTCATCTGATCCACGGTGCTGAGCATACTGGCAACCTGACCAGAACTAGCTTCCTGCTCAGAATTGCCGAGCGCATTCACAATTTGATTTAAAAAGCTCATAATTCTTCTGTTTCGGTTTTAACTCAACCAAATGTCTCACACCCTAACAGGTGTTTTCCTCTAGCTAATAGCAGAAATTAACACTCCCATGGCTAAAAGCGTATAGGTTTTACGGCGAGTCTATAAAAGCCAGATTAGAATTAAAGCCATCTGCCAGTTGAGTGGAGAACACGCTGCTGGGGGCTGCGATCAAACTATATCTAAATTTCCTAAATGCCACTGTCGCGCCTATTGACGCTAATTGTCGGTATCACCTTAATCCTAGGGCTGATGCTGTGGCTGATTAATTCTCTGTATAGACTTTACTGGCAAATTTCCTTTACCTCGCCTCTGCTGGCTTCTCTGCTGCTGTTGTTGCTGATTGCCTTACTGGGGATTTTAATTGGCGCATTTGTCTATTACTTAGGACTGTTCGGGCGATCGCGCAAGTCCTCACGCCGTCGCTTAACACCGAAAGTCCCAGTGGTTAAGACAGAGGCGGCGTCACATACGCTGCAAGCAGTGCGGAAACAGGTAACGCAGATTCAGGATGAAGTGTCGCGGCAAGCTTTACTTGAGCGATCGCGTGAAATTGAAGCTAACCTCGCTCGTGGAGAATTGCTGGTTGTCGTCTTTGGCACTGGTTCAGCTGGCAAGACATCTTTAGTAAATGCGCTGATTGGGCGAATGGTTGGTCGGGTAGACGCGCCTATGGGAACAACAGAGGTAGGCGAAACTTATACTCTTAAATTGAAAGGATTAAATCGACAAATTTTAATTACAGATACGCCAGGAATTTTAGAAGCTGGGGTGGCGGGAACAGAGCGAGAACAGCTAGCGCGGCAGCTGGCTACAGAAGCAGATTTGCTGTTATTTGTTGTAGATAATGACTTGCGTTCCTCGGAATATAACCCGCTGCGGACTTTGGCGGAGATTGGCAAGCGATCGCTCCTCATCCTCAACAAAACCGACTTATATACAGAAGAAGATCAAGAAGTAATTTTAGCCCGTCTCCGGGAGCGCGTGCGAGGTTTTATTGCTACCTCAGATATTGTTGCGATCGCGGCTAATCCCCAATCGGTAGTGCTAGAATCCGGCGAAAACTTCCAACCCGATCCAGACGTCATGCCCTTAATTCGGCGCATGGCAGCAGTTTTACGGGCGGAAGGAGAAGACTTAGTAGCCGACAACATCTTACTGCAATCTCAGCGACTTGGAGACGAAGCTCGAGGCTTACTGGATGCCCAACGGCGTCGTCAGGCAGAGAAAGTAGTAGAGCGGTTTCAGTGGATTAGTGCTGGTGTAATTGCAGTTACGCCCTTGCCGCTGATGGATTTGTTAGCAACAGCGGCTGTAAATGCCCAAATGGTAGTAGAAATTGGCAGAATTTACGGCTGCGAACTGAATATGGATCGCGGCAAGGAACTAGCGCTTTCTCTAGGAAAAACTCTGGCAAGTTTGGGGATTGTTAAGGGCGCAATTGAATTACTCTCCACCGCTCTCCGACTGAATGTTGCCACCTATCTGATTGGCAAGGCAATTCAGGGAGTTACTGCCGCTTATCTGACTCGAATTGCTGGTAAGAGTTTTATTGAATATTTCCGCCAGGATCAAGATTGGGGCGATGGAGGCATTACCGAAGTAGTGCAGCGACAGTTCCAGCTAAATCGAAAGGAAGAGTTTGTTAAGGCTTTTGTACAAGAAGCGATCGCGCGGGTTGTTAAACCCCTGACAGATAACTCGTCAGTCGAATCAGCAGATGAAGATGCTCCTGATAATCCACAGCGAGACGAATGGCATTAATAAAGAGAAAATAAATAATTTATTTTGCTTTTGCCTTTTTATTTATGAAAGGCGATAATACTGCTTGACAATTAGTAATAAACTCCCTCGTTTACCCTAATCAGTGACAGGGAAAAAATAGGATACATCACTTGGCGATGCTCACATTCTAGGCTGTGCAATAGGGATAAGGTTGGCACGGGTAAATACAGAGCGATCGCGCCAAGCAAAACAAGGAGAGCATCCTTAGTTATATTCCCTTAAAACAGCTGTGCTACCTGCACTGATGGTTGCAGTAGCTGGCTTTGTGGTGCTGGTAGCATCTCGCCTCGGAAGTCCAACAGCAGGACAAGGACAAGGTAAGCGATCGCCAGAAGCACGGAAATTGCCCCAGTAACAATAGCAATAATCTTTGAGCGCTCCATAAGTTTCCTTTTAAGTATTCTGTCAACTGCGATCTTACCCGTCTTTTTTTGAGGCTGGTGAATTATGTTCGTCTATCTAAACAGTCTGAAGTGATACAAAACCGGCGAAAATGGGGAATTATTAGACTGTACGAACCTTAATTGCGTGTGCAAGAGCAGTTGTTGTGTAGGGTTAAATCCAGATGAATACTCTTGCCGATCAACCAGGCCAACTTGCTACCGACGAGCGCCTACCAGTGGTGGAAACCTTGGAACTGAAAAAGGTCTACCGTACTGGCTTTTGGATGAATCAAAAAATCGAATCCCTGAAAAGCTGCTCGCTCAGCGTCTATCAGGGAGAAACTTTTGGTCTGCTGGGACCGAATGGAGCCGGGAAAACCACCCTTTTAAAAACACTCTTGGGGATTGTGCGTCCCACGTCTGGGCGTGGGTTGCTCCTGGGGTGTCCTTTGGGCGATCTTGCTGTCAAACAACGCATCGGTTACCTGCCAGAAAACGCCTATTTCTATGACTTTTTAACGGGCTGGGAATTTTTGCAATTTGCCGCTGGATTATTTAAAATCCCAGCATCCGTACAACGCCAGCGTATTCCTCAACTGCTGGAATTAGTCGGTTTGGCTCAGTCAGCAGCACGGAAAAAGCAGATGCGCCAGTATTCCAAAGGGATGCTACAACGCATTGGTATGGCTCAAGCACTGATTAACGATCCAGATGTGGTGTTTCTGGATGAGCCAATGTCTGGTCTTGACCCCATGGGACGTCGCCAGATGCGAGAGATTATTTTATCTCTGAGAAATGCTGGCAAAACCGTTTTCTTCAATAGCCATGTGCTGGCAGAAGTGGAACAGATTTGCGATCGCGTTGCTATTCTTGCCCAAGGAGAGCTAATTTGTATAGGCTCTATTGATGAACTGCTCCAATCATCTGAGGACGCTTACCAGGTTAAAGGCATCGGCGGCAACATGGATGTCCTCAAACGCTGGGTACCGAATCTCACATTGGAAAATGACGGTTGGCACGGTCAATTACAAGGCGAACCCCAAGAGTTCTTAGCAACCCTGCGCCTCATGGGTGCCCAGTTGATTACCATGCAGCTAGCCCGTCCCTCTTTGGAAGAATTTTTTATGCACCAACTCCAGCAGCGGGGAATTACTTCCAGCAGTTAATGCAGTAGCTCAAAGCTATTCAAACCTTTGAAAGATGCCCTTGGAGCCTTCCACCTTGTATTGATTAACAGGACACCCTTAAAAAATCAGTAAAAAATATGCCTGATCTTGTTGAGACTGCTGCCAACGCCGGATCTTTCAAGACATTGGTTACTGTTGTTGAGGCGGCTGGTCTGTTAGACATTCTTAAGAGTCCTGGCCCCTACACTGTCTTGGCACCGACAGACGAAGCATTTGCCAAGATTCCATCTGACACTATAGCTTCCTGGCTTCAAGATATTCCCAAGCTCAAGAAGATTCTCACCTATCATGTCCTCTTTGGTGATGTCAGGACTGATAACCTGGTTGAGCTAGATTCCGTTGAGACTGTTGAGGGTGGTATTGTCGGGGTCGAGCATAGCGCTGATGGCTTTAAAGTGAATGACGCTAAAGTTTTGCAGACAGATATACTCGCAGACAACGGTGTCATCCACATTATTGATGCTGTGCTGATGCCCGCATTGGTATCAGCGTAGGCACGCACTTAACCTAGATTCTATTTGGGTTCCGGGGGCGATCGCACTCTAATCGGGGTATCGGGAGAATAAAGCTTAACCAGCCTTCCGGTGCCGTTCAACCAGAGATAAGTCGCTCTAAAGTAGGAGTAACTCTCCCGCCTAAAGAAAGACGCTAGCTTTAATGGCTTTTTACTAACATTCATGGGGTCACTAATAAAATTAAGAAGCAATTAGCCCATGTTTGAAATCAAAAGAGCTTTTAAGCTACTACGCCGGACACTTTTGCCGGTAGTGCTGGCGGGTTTAGTATGGTTGAGCGGCTTGCCCGCAGCTACATCGGCTCAGGCTGCACCTTCCAACTTTGGTGGTCAAGGACAAGACCTCTCTAAAGCAGGCTACCGTCCCTACGATGAAGGGGGAACAGCAACTATAAAGCAGGCGAACAAAGGCGATAACAGCGTCGCTGAAAGCGCAACTGAGAGAGTTAAGGAATTGGTAAATCAGAACGATTCCAACAGACCGAAAACAGTAGGGCAATGGTATGATGACGCCCACAAAACAAACGATGCTCCTGGCGAACGACTTCAAAAGATTGGTGAACAATCAAAAGAAGCATTGAAAGATTTTGGGTCCCTGTACCCAGATACAGCTAAAAGAAGTGCTGATAGCGTCGATGAAAATACGCAACGGTAGGGGAAGATCCCTATAACCGGGTTAAACGCTAAGTGCCTTCTGATACTGCATGGGAAAAAGGCAAAAGTAAAAATAAATTCCTTGACTTTTGGGTTGATTAAATCTACCGAGAATACTCCGTCTACTTGTCGGTGCGGTGTTTACTCCCCTATTTCCTGTGTTGCAAAGGGTACTAAAATTTAATTCAACGTGGTATAATCCCGTCTCCTCTTGGCGCGTTAGTCGATAGCCAGCATAGCGAGGCGGGTTTTCGCAGCGATTTGTGCGATCGCTTTCATAAAATAACCTAACAGTTACAAAGATTTGATGGGTAATGCTTGCGCTCTACCCATCCAACAAATAATTAAGTGGCTATACTTAGAATTTATTTAAGCTGGCGTAGGGTGACGATTTACAGCTTTCAGCGGTTGCGACTACTAAAGAAAATCGCCGCGAGGACAATCAACCCTAAGAGCGCTAGAGGAACCCAGAGATCTATCAGCTCTGACATATTAGTTCTTTGTGAACTATAAACATTAACAATTTTTATTTTAATTAATTAAAATGTAAAGGATATTTTATCGGAGAGCCAAACATGACATCTCCAGACGCAGTTATATGGTTACAGGAACGAACGGCATTAGGTGTTCTTCCTATAACAGTATTAGAGGCGATCGCCCAAGTCCTGGAAAAACGAGTTGTGCCAGCAAAAGAACGGCTGGTTGTAGAGGATACTCCACCGGAAGGACTCTATATACTCATACAAGGACGGTTAGAAGGCGATCGCACCAGCCAAACCGGCCCGGTAAGTTTACTCCCCGGAGCCACCATTCACTTACAAGAGCTACTTTTAGGACAACAGGCTCAGAGAACCATCGTCACGCTCACCGAGTCTCACCTGTGGTTTATTCCTCCCGAACAATTTCGAGAACTGGTAGCTCACTACCCAGAAATTACCCAAGCATTTTCCCAGCAGTTAGCACAAGAACTAGCTCAACTATCTTCTCAACTCAACTATCAGCAAGAACGTCAAGCTGCCCTACGCCCGTTTCTCGTAACCAAGGCTAAACGAGGGGTTTTGGGCAAAAGCCGCTATGCTGTGAGGCTGCGCCAGCAAATCAGAGACGCAGCTGAAGATCGGCGACCCGTTTTCATTTTCGGAGAACCAGGGTTAGAAAAAGATAACACAGCAGCTCTGATTCACTTTAGTTCCTCATATCGACGAGAACCGATTATTAAGGTAGATTGCAGTACCTTACAGACAAGCGGTGCAGACTTATTCGGTCGCGCCAGCGGTAAACCAGGGCTGCTGGAATGGCTAGGGGAAGGAACTTTACTGCTCAACAACATAGAGAAACTCCCCCCAGAATTAACACCCAAACTAGCTCAATTGCTAGAAACCAACAGCTACACTCCCGTCAACCGTCCAGAAGAGCCGCTAGCGACACCCCGCACTTGTAAGGCACGCACAATCGTGATTGGGGAAAAACATATCCCCACGATTGAGCGTCAGATAAGCCATTTAATAAAAGTGCCCCCGCTACGGGTGCGTAAAGCGGATATTAGCGCCCAGGTGGAATACTACATTAGTCTGTTCTGTCGAGCCAAAGGCGTTGCCAAACCCAAAGTCACTCTAGAAGCTTTGCGTAGGTTACAGGCATATGATTTCCCCGGCAACTTGAGGGAATTGGAAAGCTTGGTAGAGCGAGCGCTTGTGCAGTCTGCTGGTGCCCCGGAGTTAACAGAAGAAATTTTCTGGTCTACACAGACTAAGAAAAAGCTATTTCGTGTCAATCTATTGAATGCCTATCCCCGCCTGCGCCGATTTCTGCGTAGTCCCTGGTGGCCGGACAAAATCAACTATGGCTTTACCTTAACTGCCTTTGCTATTCTTGTAGCCATTTTATTTGTTGGCCCCCAGAATCGCGCCGAAAATATGGCCTTAAATCTATTCTGGGCTTGGTGGTGGCCTTTGGTGTTACTGGGGTTTCCCTTTGTGGGGCGTCTGTGGTGTGCTGTCTGTCCGTTCATGATTTATGGGGAACTTACTCAGAAGCTTTCCCTGTGGCTGTTTCCCCGGACACTGAAGCATTGGCCGCGAGAGTCTGCGGAGAAGTGGGGAGGGTGGTTTTTGTTTGGGTTATTTGCCCTGATTTTTCTGTGGGAAGAACTCTGGAACTTAGAAAATACAGCTTACCTATCTTCTTGTTTGCTGTTATTAATTACCGCCGGGGCGATGATATTCTCCGCTATTTTTGAGCGGCGGTTTTGGTGCCGATATCTATGCCCAATTGGGGGAATGAATGGCCTGTTTGCAAAGCTGTCGATGACTGAGCTAAGGGCACAGCAGGGTACTTGTTCAGCTGAATGCACAACCTATCAGTGTTATAAAGGCGGTCCCCAAAAAGGGGAAGGCTTAGAGACTGATGGCTGTCCTTTGTATTCTCACCCCGCTCAACTGGAAGATAACCGAGATTGTGTGCTGTGTATGACTTGTCTCAAAGCTTGTCCGCACCGCTCAGTAGAGCTAAATTTACGTCCTCCAGGAATTGAGTTATGGACAACTCATATACCCCACACCTATGAAGTGGCTTTGTTGCTATTGCTATTGGGTGGAGTGTTTCTGCACCGTTTACCAGAGTTACAGTCTGAGTTAGGGTTGAACGTAGATTTGACTCAATTTTGGCCTCACTTGGGGTTATCTCTGGCAGCTTTAATTATCCCAGCTGCTGTACCATTGTTGGCTTATGGATTAATGCAGATGTTTAGCCAATTGAGTTATTTCCTAGAAACAAAAACTCAAGAGGCAACCGACAAGCTTCTTCAATTCAAAACTCAAAACTTAAAACTCAAAACTTTTCCTAAACCCCGACGGTTTATAGAGTTAGCTTATGGGTATTTGCCACTGGTGCTGGGGGCAAACGTAGCTCACTATTTGAATTTAGGATTGGGAGAGGCAGGGCGGATTCTGCCCGTAACTATGGCAACGTTCGGTCTTAGTGGTCAAGGGTTGCCGGTGTTGGTGGCTCACCCAGCGGTGATTGAATTTTTGCAGGGAACAACGCTTATTGTTTCAGTGCTGTTAACAATAGTGTTAACCCAAAAGATTGCTCGTCAACCGCTGCGATCGCTCTTACCGCAACATCTGGCAGCAGTGCTTCTGGCAGCTAGTCTTTGGGTAATTATAGTTAACTAGTAAGTAGGGGGCTGTAAATAAACATAAAGGTGGGTGCGGTTAGTGGTTAGTGGCATAAACCCTACTAACAACTAATAATCCCAAGATACGTTTAATTACACCCACCTAGCACTGTTGCTGTATGTATAGCAGTTGCCATAAAGGCTCTTCTCAATTGTCAAGAGCCTTTATGCGCCCTCCAGATGCTGCTTTAATTGCTAAAAGCTAACTGCTAATTGCTGTAACACAGTTTTTCCACCCGATTCAAGCAATCCGGATTATGTTAAGCAAGCCGAAGAGTCGAAAAGTTGCCACCCTGCTGGCGTTTTCTGGAATATTAATCCCAATTTCGGGACTACACAAGTTTTATCTGGGACAGCCGATATGGGGCTTGCTGTACGTGTTGCTCTCTTGGACGCCTATTCCCCATATTGCCAGCGCCATTGAAGCGGTGTGGTATTTAGCACAAGACAGGGATGATTTTGACAATAATTTTAATGTGGGTGTGGTGCCCGTAGCCTCGTCAGTTGCCAATAAACCAACAGGGGTTGATCCTACTCAAGTAACTGCGATCGCAGATGCTCTGCGCCAACTGGATCAACTTCGCCAAGATGGGCTGATTTCAGAGTATGAATTTGAGCAAAAGCGCCGCCAGTGGCTCGACCGTATGGCTTGATATAGCTTTTAGCAATTAGCTTTTAGCAAACTCGCAAGCTTGGCAGTTATAGCGACTCGTAGCGTGCATAGGGGTTCGTGTAGATTGTCAAGAGCTATTATAGGCAACTGCTATATCTATGACACAATTCAACTGGCTACCACCGGCTAATCGACGGCTTGACCAAAATTTACAGTCCCTCAGGGCGCGGCTAATCGGCGATCCTTACTATCGGCTGCAATCAGCACAAGAGATTGCAGTGGCAGCAGAACTGGGCATTAAGATTGATGTCAATCAAGCGAGTGTGGATGATTGGCTGAGACTGCCTGGAATTTCTATCCACCAAGCGCGATCGCTTGTTGAACTCACCAGTGCTGGTGTCCCATTTTACTGCGTAGAAGACATTGCCGCAGCGCTGGGAATGCCTGTACAACGCCTCAAACCTTTAGAACCTGTACTAAGGTTTTGTTACTACGACGAAGATTACACCATCAGGCGGATTAACCCCAACACGGCCTCTGTAGAGCAACTAAGTCAAATACCGGCAGTTGATGCCTCTCTTGCCACAGCAGTGGTACAAAATCGTTTCATTGCTGGTCCCTATCGCAACCTAGTTGATTTCCAGCAACGTCTATCGCTACCTGGGCAACTGACGGCTCAGCTGATGCATTATCTGCGGTTCTGAATACTATAAAGATATCTCTAAAAATTTATAAGCCGATAATGTAGAGACGCGCCATGACAAGGTTTCGGGTTAAGGATAAGATAACTGATTAACCGGACATGATATAACTTGCCGCTCCAGCAGTTTACCTGTGAAGCGATCGTCCGTAATACGGAAAACCGAATTTTACGGGTTTCTGCGGCTGGATTAGAATGTGACTAGATGCGGCAGTAAAGAGCCAACGCTTAAACAAATTAATAGAAGATTATGGGATTCTTTGATTCTGATATTGTCCAGCAAGAAGCCAAGCAGCTGTTTGAAGATTATCAATCCCTGATCCAAGTGGGAAGCAGCTACGGCAAATTTGACCGGGAAGGGAAAAAGCTTTTCATTGAGCAAATGGAAGCCATGATGGACCGCTACCGCATCTTTATGAAGCGCTTCGAGCTGTCGGATGACTTCATGGCTCAGATGACAGTACAGCAGCTGAATACTCAACTAGGTCAATTTGGCATCACTCCCCAGCAAATGTTTGACCAGATGCACCTAACTCTAGAACGTATGAAGTCAGAACTAGAAAAGCAACCATGACAATTTTAGATTTGGGATTTTAGATTCAATCCCAAATCCCAAATTATCCTCAGGGACGCCGAAATCGATTAGCCGATGGGAAGTACTCCACAGGGGTATTGTCCAGCGCTTGACTCATAAAGTTACGCCATATAGGTGCTGCATGTACGCCACCAGTTACCCCATAACCTAAAGGCCTATAGTTATCTTTGCCAATCCAAACCGCAGTTGCCAGCTGCGGGACATAGCCCACAAACCAAACATCGCGCTCCGATGATGTCGTACCAGTCTTGCCAGCTGCCGGGCGTCCTATCTGTGCGCTCTTTCCAGTTCCGTTATTAACCACTGCTTGCAGCGTACTCGTCAGCGAAGCGGCAGCCCACTGATTGAGAACTAGCTTCCGCTTAGGCGTGTTGTCGAGTAACACATTGCCACTACTATCAGTAACTCGGACAATGGTTGTTGTCGGAGAAGACCAGCCATTACTGGCAAAAGTAGCAAAAGCACCCGCCATTTCTAATGGCGTCACACCAATTGCCCCTAATGGTAAGGAAACTACTGGTTCAATCGGGCTTTTAATACCTAGAATTCTACAGGTTTGAATCACCTTATCCAGGCCCACAGCTCGCCCTATCTTTACGGCGGGAACATTTCGCGATTGTGCCATCGCTGTGCGAATAGACATCGCCCCAGCGTATCCACCACCATAGTTTTGGGGAGAGTAATAGCCGCTAGCGTCTCTATAGCTTACGGGAGTATCGTATACCATCGAGTCTGGCGTAAATTTCCCGCTGGCAAAAGCCGTATAGTAGACAAATGGCTTAAAGGAAGATCCAGGCTGACGCCGGGATTGGGTTGCCCGGTTAAACTTACTTGTCTTGAAATCCACCCCCCCCACCAAAGCTTTGACAAAATGCGTCCGAGGATCGACCGCTACCATCGCGATTTGGGGCTTATAAAGCCCCTCAGCTCGTAGCCTTCTACTGGCGTTCCTCACGGTTTTTTCTGCCATTTGTTGGACCTTGGAGTCAATTGTAGTCTGAACTCGCATTCCCCCTTTTAGCACGGCATCCCGACCAAAGCGCTCAATCAGCTCTGGGACAACAGCTTCTGTGACGTAAGGCAGCTGACTAGCCTGCCACGAAGTTAACTTGCCTAGTTTAAGCGGTTGCTTGAAAGCTGCTGCTTCCTCTTCCGGCGTGATCCATCCTAACTCTCGCATCCGAGTTAGAACCTGTCCCTGTCGAGTTTTAGCCTGCTGGTAGTGAATGAAGGGACTGTAGTATTCCGGAGCTGGAATTAGACCCGCCAGCATCGCAGACTCTGCCAGGTTTAATTTAGCCGCTGACTTGCCAAAGTAGCTTTCGGCTGCGGTTTGGATGCCATAATTGTTGTGACCCCAATACACCTGATTGAGGTACATTTCCAAAATTTGGTCTTTTTTGAAGATTTGTTCTAAACGAATCGCCAGCACTCCCTCTGCAACTTTGCGGCTAACTGTGCGCTCGCGAGAAAGAAATAGATTCTTCACTAGCTGCATCGTGAGCGTCGAACCACCTTCTACGACATTTCCCTTAGTAAAGTTGGCTTTTAAAGCACGACCAATGCTGTTGAAGTTAATACCTTGGTGGGAATAGAAATGGCTATCTTCAATCGCCATAACTGCCCGCTTCAAGTTAGGAGAGACTTTATTCAGGGGTACAACTTCACGATTAGCTTCACCGTGGATACTGGAGAGGTGCTTGCCTTTAACGTCGTAGATGTAAGTAGTTTCTGTAGGAGCGTAAGTACGCAGAACGCGCACATCCGGCAGGTTACGGAAGCTAATTGCTAAACCAACGAGTCCCCCAGCGATCGCGGCACTGGTCAGCATGGTGATGCCCAGGATGGTTCCACCAGTTACCTTACCGACGTCCTGTACAAAATCAGAAGTCGTTGCTGAGCCTCTTGGTTGTTTGTCTTGATAAGTGGTAGACGACACGGCGATTTCACTTCCTCACTAAAAAAAGCTGATCGGAGATTAGGTGCGACGGGTCAAGACTCTTTCTTAGGATTACAGATATTGACATGGAAAGGCCTCGATGATGGATAATCTTGATTTCTGGATAAACTGCGGCAGCCTGCGTTAGATACTTTACCTGCGTCCAGTGCCATATATTGCACCGAGTCACAGGGTTTTGCTTCGAGTGCCCATATTTACTTTGGGCGATCGCTTAGGGACGATAAATGCACACCGAAGCTCATGGTTCGTAAATCTGGGAATATTGGGGCATTTTTTTGCCAACCAAATATATTAGTCTGTATCCCTTTAATTTGCATAACTTCAAAGCTTTAGTGAGTATAACCAACTTGATTGAATCTTTACTATGACCGCTAGTCAATCTTCAAAACCTACCCAAGAAACACTACACTACCTCGCTTGGCTTTACCGGGGTATCAGTGAAATTTTTCCCGATCGACCTGACTCTGTTGATGCCACTGAGAATTTGGCTCGAAGGTTAGCACAAACTGACCGCCCAATGCGTGTCAAGTTAGGCATCGATCCCACGGGCGCTGATATCCATCTTGGTCATAGTATTCCAGTCCGCAAGTTGCGAGCATTTCAGGATGCTGGTCATACAGCTATTTTAATCATTGGAGATTTTACTGCACGCATTGGTGATCCCACTGGTAAATCTGAGGTACGCCGCCAGTTAACAACAGAGGAAGTGGCTCAGAATGCTCAAACCTATTTAGATCAGGTGCGTCCAATTTTAGATTTTGAGACACCGGGACGCCTGGAAATTCGCTACAACTCTGAGTGGCTATCATTGCTAAGTCTAGAAAAGATTCTGGAATTGTTGTCCACTATGACGGTAGGGCAGATGCTGGCGAAAGAGGGGTTTGCCCTACGCTACGAGGCGGAGAACCCGATTTATCTGCATGAGTTCCTCTACCCACTGATGCAAGGATATGATTCCGTGGCAGTGGCAGCTGATGTTGAATTAGGGGGTACAGACCAAAAATTTAATTTAGCTGTGGGTAGAGATTTGCAACGACATTTCGGGCAGACACCACAGTTTGGGATCTTAACGCCGATTTTGATAGGAACAGATGGTGTTCAAAAAATGTCCAAGTCTCTAAACAATTATGTGGGGTTATCGGAAGATCCACTGACGATGTACTCGAAGTTGGAGAAGACCCCAGATAGTCTATTGGAACAGTATTTTGAACTACTGACAGATTTGCCTTTAGAGACTCTGCCAGAAAATCCGCGCGATCGCCAAAAACTTCTTGCTAAAGAAATCGTTACTCAGTATCGCGGTAAGGAAGCGGCCGAACAAGCTCAACAGGCGGCTATTACCTTAGTACAGGGAGATACCAAACAAACAGGTGCTGCTGTACCAGAATTTTCTCTAGCAGCAGTACAATTTCCGGCAAAGTTGTTTTATATTCTCAGCACTAGTGGCTTGTGCCAAAGTGGTGGGGAAGGACGGCGGCAGATTCAAGGGGGGGCGGTGCGACTGGATGGCGATCGCATTTCTGACGCTAACTTGAGCTTTGATTCCCCAGACGCCCTTTACGGACGGGTGTTGCAGGTTGGGAAGAATAAATTTGTCCGGCTGGTGGCGTAATATGTCAGTCACAGAACGCATTATTGTCCCCTTAGATGTACCAAATGCCGCAGATGCGATCGCTTTGATCGACAAGCTGCCCCAGGTAACTTTCTGGAAAGTCGGCTTAGAGCTATTTGTTAGCAGTGGTTCAGATATTCTTATCGCCCTAAAAGACCGACAAAAGCGCATTTTCCTCGATTTGAAGTTTCATGACATCCCCAACACTGTTGCGGGTGCTTGTCGGTCTGCGGGCGCTTACGGTGTGGATTTATTAACTGTCCATGCTACGGCTGGTCGCAGCGCCCTGAAAGCGGCAGCGGCGGCTGTACAAGAAGGAGCATCGGAAGCGGGTGTTTTACCCCCCAAAGTGATTGCGATTACACTGCTGACGAGCCTGACATCGCGGGATTTAGCTTTTGACTTAAAAATTCCTTTGGAATTGCCTGAGTATGCTTTACACATGGCGCTGTTAGCCAAGGATGCGGGTTTAGATGGGGCGGTTTGTTCGCCGCAGGAAGTGGCACAACTGCGGGAAGCTGGCGGTGAAGACTTTCTCTTAGTATGTCCGGGCGTGCGACCGAGTTGGGCAGAGGCAGCAGACCAGAAGCGATCGCTTACTCCGGCGGCGGCAATGAAAGCTGGTGCCGATTACTTAGTTATCGGGCGTCCCATTACCGCCGCCTCTGACCCAGCATCTGCCTGGAGGCGGATTTGTGAGGAGCTAGCAGAAGTCAACAGTTAAAATCCCTCTCAGCGTCCAAATTTATGCCCGTACCCAAGCACAAGAACAGCGAAAGGGCTTTCCGCGTCCTCTTCAATTCCGGGTGGAAGCTAGGATTGATCACAGCTAGCTTACTAGGATTGCAGGTGGTTATTGTTCAAGAGTCATCTGCAAGCAGCTCAAAACCTAACACTTTGGAAGTTTGCCCAGCTGATGTGGAAACCTTAACAGCACTAATGCTTCGGGATTTACCCAGCTATGCCAATCGTGTCAGCCAGCGTTCTCGGCGCGTAGGCATAACCACATACAACACCCCCGTTTATGTCATCGTCGCAGGACGCCCAGAGTTCGCCCCCCTGAGCCTTGGTCCTGGTCAATATAGCCCAACTGACCCAGCAGCTGTCCCAGAAGCGCCTAACCAGGTATTCTTTACCACCCTAGAGCGGCAGTATAGCTCTGGTAAGGCTTTTGAATTACAGCAATTCCACTGGCTGTTCCTGACTTATACCCAGTTTGGCTGGCAGGTGGCAATGATGTATTCTCAAATCGGTTCCTACCCAGATGGCAGCCCTCCCACACCGCCACGAGAGAGCAGTAACGGTATTATTGGTCAAGGTGTTCGCACCTGGTTAAGAGATTGTCGGGCTGGTGCTTTGCGATCGCGGCCAAATAAGTTATGAGTTATGAGTTTTGAGTTTTGAGTTATGAGTTTTGAGTTTTGAATTAAAGAAATAGTTCTTCATTCAACACTGATGCCAAGTTGCATTCAGAAGTGTAAATTGGTTTTCTTGTGCGCTTCTGCTGAAAATTACGGTTTCGGCTACAACTAGGAATTTATAGAATTACGCTGTGCAAGGCTTTTTGAACTTAAATAAACCAGCTGGGTTAACTTCTCACGACTGTGTAGCTAGAGTGCGACGTATAATTCGCCTCAAGCGTGTGGGGCATGGGGGAACCTTAGACCCTGCGGCTACAGGAGTTTTACCTATTGCCCTGGGAAAGGCAACTAGGTTGTTACAGTTTCTACGGCAAGATAAAGCTTACCGGGCAACAATTCGGCTGGGGCTGAGGACAACGACGGATGATTTGGAAGGAGAAATCATTGCCGCACAGCCAGTAGGTGAGTTGAGTATAGAGGTTGTGAAGGCAGCACTCGAACAGTTTCAGGGAACAATTCAGCAGGTGCCGCCGAGTTACAGCGCAATTCAGGTACAGGGTAAACGCTTGTACGATCTAGCGCGGGCTGGAAAAACAGTTGATGTTCCAGCAAGGCTAGTAGAGGTATATAAGATAGAAATACTGGATTGGCGTTCTGGGGAGTTTCCTGAATTGGATGTGGCGATCGCCTGTGGTCCTGGTACATATATAAGAGCGATCGCTCGCGATCTAGGTGCAGCCCTCAACATTGGTGGCACTCTTGCTTCCCTAATACGCACCCAGAGTTGTGGCTTGCATTTAGGAAATAGCCTCACCCTTGAGCAATTAGAACAAAACCTACAGCAAGGAACCTTTCACCCTATTCCACCAGATGCTGCTTTGTCCGATTTAGCAGCAATTACCTTAGTTGCCGCAGACGCTAAACGCTGGTGTCAGGGGCAAAAAATTTTAGCTTTGGCAGGAACAGAACACAGTCCAGCGTCAGACAGTGCCGAGTCTCACAAGCAAGTTCCAAATCTCAACCCGCCTGATGAAAGCAGGGAATCCAAAATCGTATTGCGGGTTTATGAGGAAAGCGATCGCTTTTTGGGCATTGGTTGTCTGGTAAACTCAGCGGATGGGCAGCTGCTGATTCCGCAGATGGTTTTTGAGCCTCTCTAGTAACGAAAATATCAGAGTTTTGAGTTTTGAGTTTTGAGTTTTGAGTTTTGAGTTAAAGGCCTAACTTCAGCTGTGTGTATAAGTAGAGGCACTTAATTATTTGTAGGATGGGTAGGAAGCGAGCATTTCCCATCAAATTGTTGGCTTGATGTTGAGTTCCCCTACCGCAAGGCTTATAGCAGTTAGCGATCGCGTGTAGTACACCTATGGTAGGGACGGGTTTGGGAAATAATTTATTCGTTTAGAACTATAAATAATTAGCTAAACCCGCCCCTACAACTTAATCCAAAATCTCAAATCTAAAATCGCATGGCCCAACCGCAAGTAGCACCGTATGGATCTTGGAAATCGCCCATTACCTCGGATCTGATTGTCTCGGAAACAATTGGAGTAGGGCCAGTTGTCCTCGATGGCGAGGATGTCTACTGGATTGAGACGCGACCTCAAGAAGGCGGACGCAGCGTGCTTGTGCGACGTACTCCAAATGGGCAAACAGTGGATGTTACGCCATCTCCCTTTAACGTTCGTACCCGCGTACATGAATACGGCGGCGGTTCTTTTGTTGTCACTAATGGCACGGTTTACTTTTCTAACTTTGCGGATCAACGCCTTTACCGTCGAACCTTAGACTCTGAACCACAACCCCTAACACCAGTAGGTGACTTTTGTTATGCGGATGGTGTAATTGACCAGCAGCATCATCGGCTATATGTTGTGCAAGAAGATCGCACTGGGGACACTCAGGAACCAGCTAACGTATTGGTCAGTATTAATTTAGAGGACGGTGAAGACGTTCAGGTTTTAGTTTCTGGTGCTGACTTTTACTCGTCACCACGCCTGAGTCCCGATGGTACTCGCCTAGCATGGCTTAGCTGGAATCATCCCAATATGCCTTGGGATGGAACGGAACTTTGGGTAGCCCAGTTACAGGCAGATGGATCTTTGGCTGAACCTCAGCGCGTTGCTGGCGGGGGTGATGAATCTATTTTTCAGCCAGAGTGGTCGCCAGATGGCGTTTTGTACTTTGTCTCTGATCGAAGTGGATGGTGGAACTTCTACCGATGGCAACCCTCAGTTACAGGGGATATTGAACCTCTGTGCGAGATGCAGGCTGAGTTTGGACTTCCGCAATGGGTTTTTGGGATGTCTACCTATGGCTTTGTGTCTGCTGAACGCATTATCTGCACCTATACCCAGCATGGTATTTGGCATCTGGCAAGTTTAGATACGACAACTAAGCAGCTACAGCCAATAGAGACTGCCTACACTGAGATTTCTTCTCTCAAGGCTACTACGGGTCGTGCTGTGTTCAGCGCTGCCTCACCGACAGAATCAACTTCTATCGTCCAGTTAAATTTATCTACTGGTCAGATGCAAGTATTGCGGCGGTCGAGTGAGATGAATATTGACCCTGGATATATTTCTATTCCACAAGCTATTGAGTTTCCTACTGAGAAAGGGTTAACGGCACACGCTTTCTTTTATCCTCCACAAAATCAAGACTATACTGCGCCAGAGGGTGAGAAACCGCCACTTGTGGTTAAAAGTCATGGTGGCCCGACAGCAGCTACTTCTAGTCAGCTAAACTTGCGGATTCAATACTGGACGAGTCGCGGGTTTGCTTTCCTGGATGTTAATTATGGGGGTAGCACAGGTTATGGGCGAGAGTACCATCAGCGCTTAGATGGTCAGTGGGGTATTGTTGATGTTGATGACTGTGTAAATGGTGCGCGTTATCTTGCAGAACGTGGCTTGGTGGATGGCAACCGCATGGCGATCGCCGGTGGCAGTGCAGGTGGCTACACTACTCTGTGTGCCCTCACTTTCCGGGATGTATTTAAGGCTGGTGCTAGCTACTATGGGGTGAGCGATTTAGAAGCATTGGCAAAAGATACCCACAAGTTTGAGGCACGCTATTTAGATCGGTTGATTGGGCCTTATCCAGAGCGGCAAGATATTTATAAAGAGCGATCGCCTATTCACTTCACAGATAAATTATCTTGTCCTGTTATATTCTTCCAAGGACTAGAAGATCGGGTTGTACCGCCCAACCAAGCAGAGATGATGGTGGAGGCGCTGAAGGCGAAAGGATTGCCAGTCGCTTATGTCCCCTTTGAGGGAGAACAGCATGGTTTCCGTCGCGCTGAGAATATAAAACGCGCACTCGATGGTGAGTTTTATTTTTACTCGCGGGTGTTTGGATTTGAGTTAGCGGAACCTGTGGAACCTGTGGCAATCGATAATCTTTAGAACTTGTGCAGGCACTCTGGGAACCTATCGGAAAAGTGGTTTTAACATATTTTTAACCACAGATAAACACAGATGAACACAGATATTAGTAGGTATTGGGCTACTGAAACTGATGCAAGAAAGATAGGTTCTTGTGCTGGCTACATTCTAGGACAAGCAACCCGCAATCATGCCAGCTAGTAAAACAAAGCCAACCCAGACGTTTTCGCGGAAAATATTACCGTAAGTAGGATCAGGGATATCTTTTTGGCGAAGTCGAGTGTATTGCCATGCCCAAATCAAAGTTGCGATCGCAACTGCTAACCAAAAGCCTAGATGTAATTGCATGACAACGCCCAGTCTACCTAGCAAAACCGCAGTTCCAACGAAGAAAATACCTACTGCCTCAGCAGCATAAGCACCAAAGAAGAGGGCACTAGAGTTAATGCCAATACGCCGATCGTCTTCGCGATCGGACATGGCGTAAACAGTGTCGAAACCTAGCGTCCAAAGCACCGTTGCCCCCCATAACAGCCAAGTAGAAAATTCTATGTCAGCAGTTACGGCACTCCAGCTAATCAGTACCCCAAAGCCCCAGGCTATGGAGAGTACCAGCTGAGGCACCGGGAAAACACGCTTTGCTAAGGGGTAGAGGACAATAACGGGAACTGCTGCTACACACAGCCAGAAGGTGAGAGGGTTAAGATAAAGGGCTAAAACACCAGCACAGATCATCGCTACAAAGGCGACAGCTATGCCAGTTCTAACTGACAAAGCACGGGAAGCAAGGGGGCGATCGCTCGTCCTTTGCACTTGAGGGTCAATATCTCGATCCCACAAATCGTTGACAACGCAACCAGCAGCACTGGTTGCCAAAGTTCCAAGTACAATCACGCCTACCAGTGGCATCGGCGGTGTACCTCCTGATGCCAAAAATACTGCCCAAAGAGCCGGAATCATCAATATGAGGCGTCCTGCGGGCTTGTCCCACCGCAGCAGCCGTATTAGGGTGAACCAAGTGGCTTCAGGTTTGTGTTCTTGCTGAGTCAGCATAGCCTCGTTAACTGTAACTTGCGTGATTCTAATCCCCTTTAAGGATATCTTTAACCATAGGCACTGGGATGGGTCTGCAACCGGAGGATATTTCATGGTTAATTTAGTCGCGCAAGCCAAAGAAACTTTTGAGAATGTTCCCAATCCTGCTGTGGAGCAAGAACGTATTATTGCAGCTATTGATATTGGTACGAACTCAATTCATATGGTTGTGGTGCGGATTCAACCGGAATTGCCAGCTTTTACAATTATTGACCGAGAAAAAGACACGGTGAGACTGGGCGATCGCTGTAAGGAAAGTGGACGCCTGAAACCGGAAGCAATGGAACGCGCGATCGCAGCTTTGCGACGCTGTCAAGAAGTTGCTACATGCCTAAATGCGGAACAGATTATTGCCGTGGCAACTAGCGCGGTGCGAGAAGCACCGAATGGGCGAGAATTTTTAAAGCAAATAGAATCAGATTTAGGCTTATTTGTCAACCTTATATCTGGTCAAGAGGAAGCACGACGGATTTATCTAGGCGTGTTATCGGGGATGGAATTTAACAACCAACCCCATATCATTATTGACATTGGGGGCGGCTCTACTGAATTAATCTTAGGAGATAGTAACGAGCCTCGTACCCTTAGCAGTACCAAAGTTGGTGCTGTGCGCCTCAGTGCTGAATTTGTCACCACCGACCCGATCAGCAACGCCGAATTTACTTTTTTGCAGGCATATGTGCGGGGGCAAATAGAGCGATCTGTGGAGGAATTACAAGCTCATTTGCAGCCGGAAGAAAGTCCTCGTTTAGTCGGCACCTCTGGGACTATTGAAACTCTAGCAACGATTCACGCACGAGAAAAACTCGGCGTTGTCCCCTCACCACTTACGGGCTACCAAATAAGTTTAAAAGACCTGAAAGAGTTGGTCAATCGCTTACGGAAGCTTTCTTACTCAGAACGCGCGGTCATCCCCGGTATGTCAGATCGACGTTCAGAAATTATTGTAGCTGGTGCGGTAATTTTACAGGAAGTGATGACGCTGCTGGGTATGGAGTCGGTGACGATGTGCGAGCGAAGTCTCCGGGAAGGAGTCATTGTTGACTGGATGTTAACACACGGTTTAATTGAAGATCGGCTACAGTACCAAAGTGCAGTGCGGGAGCGCAGTGCAATCAAAATTGCCCAGAAATACGGTGTCAATCTAGAATACTCTCAAAGAGTGGCAGAATTTGCCCTGAGTTTATTTGACCAAACCCAAGGTTTGCTTCACAACTGGGGTGCAGAAGAACGGGAACTACTCTCCGCTGCCGCTATTTTGCACAATTGTGGTCACTATATAAGTCATTCTTCTCACCACAAGCACTCTTATTACTTAATCCGCAACGGTGAATTATTAGGTTACACAGAAACCGAGATTGAAATCATAGCCAATATAGCCCGCTACCACCGCAAGAATACCCCTAAGAAAAAGCACGAGAACTATCAAAATCTACCCAGTAAAAAACATCGGCAGATGGTATCTCAATTGAGCGCTTTACTGCGACTAGCCGTTGCCCTTGACAGGCGGCAGATTGGTGCAATTCAGCAGGTGCGATGCGAATACCGCCCAGAGGTCAAAGAACTCTACTTGCGACTACAGCCATCTCAGCCAAATGATGATTGCACCTTGGAACTTTGGAGTTTGGATTATAAGAAAGGAGTGTTTGAAGCAGAATATGGGGTCAAGCTGATTGTGAAGCTAGAGCCATCTGCCCTTGTTGTTAATTAGTAAGCATCTCAGTTTAATTAAAATAAACTATAAAAACTTTGGTTCTATCCTAGTAGGGGGCGCAGCAAGATATCATTTAACAACTCAATGGTGTTGCCGAATTGGGATCTTAATCACAAATTCGGCTCCCTGCCCTGGCGCTGAAAGACACTGTAGTTCACCCTTGTGTTGTTCAACGACAATTTTATAGCTAATTGATAATCCCAGCCCAGTTCCTTTACCTACAGGCTTGGTTGTAAAGAATGGATCAAATAGTCGTTCACGTATTTCCTCTGTCATACCAGGGCCGTTGTCAGCAATGCGGATTTGCACCCAATCAGAATTTATAACTTCAGTACAAATGTTAATAATGCTGGGGTTTTGTTTAATTTCCTCGCTTTGGCGTTGATGATTGTAATCTTCTAGAGCATCTATCCCATTAGTGAGGATATTCATAAACACTTGATTAAGTTGTCCTGCATAACACTCCACTAGTGGTAAATTGCCGTACTCTTTAATAATTTTAATACTGCCATGCCCTACTTTCTCCTTTAAGCGATATTGTAAAATCAGTAGTGTGTTATTAATCCCTTCATGGATATCAACTAGCTTATGCTCTGCTTCATCCAAACGGGAAAAATTTCGTAGCGATAAGACAATCTGGCAGATGCGTTCAGCCCCCACTTTCATGGAAGTTAACAGCTTAGGAATATCTTCAATTAAAAAATCCAGATCGATAGCCTCTATCTCGCCTTGAATTTCAGGGATTGGCTGGGGATAGTGCTGCTGATAGAGCTGCATCAGGCTCAGTAAGTCTCCCATGTATTGATGGGCATAAGTGATATTACCGTGGATAAAATTAATGGGATTATTAATTTCGTGAGCCACCCCAGCAACCAGTTGCCCTAAACTGGACATTTTTTCACTCTGAACGAGTTGAGCTTGAGTCTGTTGGATTTCTTTGAGGGCAAGTTCTAATTGCTGAGTTTTTTTGCTTAATTCCTCCTCTGCAATTTTGCGATCAGTAATGTCCGTGAGCAATCCATCCCAGAGAATACTTCCATCTGCCTGCTTTTCCGGTCGAGAAGCGCCTTGAATCCACTTTTTTTTGCCTGATATAGTGATGACCCGCCCTTCCCATTTCCACGGTTGCAAGGTTTGGGCTGAAACGGCAACCGAGTCCTCGAAAATCTGACGATCTTCAGGATGAATTAGATCGATGATTGTAGTACCATCCTCCTGAATCTCTTCTGGCTCTAATTCATAGATATCGCGACAACCAGAACTAACAAAAGGGAAAGACATTGAGCCATCAGGTTCTAGAAGAAATTGATAAATCATTCCCGGAACATTAGCTGTCATCTTTTGAAACTTAGCTTCGCTCTTCCGAAGCGCTTTTTCTGCCTGGTGACGCTCAGTGATGTCACGGTTAAAAGCCAGCACAGCAAAAATATTACCTTCAACATCGCGCAAGGGCAGTTTTTGTGTATCAAAGATGTGTAGATTGCCATCAACCGAAGTGGCTGGCTCAAAATGGTTATAAATTGGCTCACCACCTTCAAGCACTAGCTGCTCGTCGGTGCGGAAGCCGCAGATATTTTTATTTGGGTTACCAAATATTTGTTCTAGCGGAAACCCCAGTTCCAAATCATCTTTACCGAGCATTTTTTCTGGTGTTGTGCCAATAGCATCGGCAAAGCTCTTATTAGCCAAAATCAAGCGGAAATTGCGGTCTTTGGCAAAAATCCAATCAGGGGTAGCATCAATTACTGTACGCAGCAAACTTTCTGAACGTTGAGTATGCTGAAAGAGTTCTTCTGCCTCCTGTAGTGCTTTCTGTAATGCCGCCTCAGCCTGCTTGCGCTCTGTGATATCGTGCGTAATTTTGGAGAAGCCTTTTAGCTCTCCGCTTTTGTCTGATAATGCTGTAGTGACGACATTTGCCCAAAAGCGCGAACCGTCTTTACGCACCCGCCAACCCTCGGTTTCAAAGCAACCTAACTCAGCAGCCTTGATCAGTGTTTGCTCAGGCTTGCCACTAGAAATGTCTTCAATAGGATAAAAGCAGGAGAAATTTTTACCAATTATCTCTTCTGGCTTATATCCCTTAAGGCTTTCTGCTCCTGGATTCCAAGTGAGAACGTATCCATTAGGGTCTAACAGAATAATCTCATAGTCCTTCACACTCTCTATCAGCCAACGGAAGCGTGCTTGCTCAGATTCAGCCGCCTGCTGCTCTAGTTCGACAACGCGCCGACGCAGCGCTTGTAATTCTTCAGTCACCGCCTCGTAGGTGTCAGCATCTAAAACCACATGACTGTTAGACATACTGAAAGCCCTTCTGCATCTGTAAGCAGTTGGTTATCGTGTCTATAATGCTAATGTATTCGCCACTATAAAATCGAGGCTTCAGCTTTTTTCTGTGTCCCGCTCCGGCACCTTTCCATTAATTCACCTTAAGCCGGAAAAACGCTAGCTATAGCAGCTGCGATCATGGCTCTTAACAATCAACTTCACCCCCATGCACCCAGAACTGCTGCTATAACTGTATGTTTGCTAAAAGCTAACTGCTAATTGGTATATAACCGCATGGAGTTTAAATAAACAATTAAGGGCGCACTGTGTGCGCCCTTAATAAATTAACTCAATTGTTAGGCAAACTGCCTCAGGAAAACTTAATTAGCCCAGGTTAACCTTAACTACTTTGTTCTTCTCGTCTTCAGCTTTGGGCAAAGTCAGGTTCAGGACGCCGTTCTTATATTCAGCTTCTACTTTATCGTTTTGAATCCGTGTCGGCAACGGAATCACCCGTTGAAAACGTCCGTAGCGGAATTCAGAACGAGTTAATCCTTTTTCTTCCGTTTTACTTTCAGATTTACGCTCGCCCGTGATGGCAACAGCTTGTGCAGTAACTTGCACGTCGATATCTTTGGCTTCCATACCCGGAGCTTCGAGTCTCAGATAAACAGCGTCCGGAGTTTCATGCATTTCTGCCGCAGGCATAAATGCGGTGCCACTGGAGCCACCATTTTCTGCTGTCATCAGATTATCAAACAGTTGATTCATCTGCCGTTGTAAACTTTCAACTTCTCGAGAAGGTTCCCAACGAATGAGTGCCATAGTCATTAACCTCCGATAGCTAGATTCTCAGCTTTTAGATGCATCTTCCACCCAGGTTCAAATGTCTCTTTTAACAAGCCAGGTGGGGCATCGATTGCTTGGATGATTTGTTTCAACCTGATATCAAGCTATCAAAAGCCAAACTGTTTGGCAGTTCGGTTTTTTGCTAAAATGCGGTTCCTCTTCCCGTACTAAGTAGAAAGAGTGTATGCAAGGTCTTAATTGCCACTTAAACTTTGATAGCGATAGAAGGCGTAGGTATCAAATAAGCCTCCTACAAAGCTACAAGTCCAGCCAATGACTAATATGCCTTGAAGTGGGCAACCAGTACCGAAAGTGGCGAGAAACTGTAATATTTGGGCTACTCCGGCTTGGCCCATCGCTGCTAGTCCGGGAATGTAACCCACCAGGGATACAACGGCTAAGCCTCCCCCTACCAATAAAATGGGAGCGGCAAAGCTGAGAATTGTTGTTAAGAATAGGGAACGGAGGAAGCTGGGAAAAATACTCATGACATAGATGGCTACTGCGAAGGGACTCAGTAAGGGTGCCAAAACGACACTTGTCACTCTCTACATTAGGTGCGATCGCCCCTATTGAACCCAGATGTCAGAAATCTTAAAATATCCTTAAGAATCTTGGTTAAAGTCCATAAATATATTCTCAGAATCGTGTCCTGCAAGCAAGGAAGGATATTATAAGGGTTACAAAGCGCGGCCTACATCCCACCCTCTTCTAGGGTACGGGATGTAGGCGGAACGCCACGGTAGTAGGGTTTTAGTAGTTAGTAGAGGTCGGTGATTGGTCACTGAATCTGCGTAACTTTAGTGCGCGGAGTGGCTCAACTATCGCTGATCACATTTATTTTCAACCCATGTGCTTAAAAGTATTGACAAAGGGCACTACGTGGTGTTCTTGATGGAACTGAGTGAGGAAAAGAAAGCGATCGCACCCCTGAGGCGGTTTATGAGAAGGGCTGGGCAAAAATACGCCGCCCTACATATAAGTACATATAGGATGTAACAGTAAACTTTCGCCCATAGAGAACTAATATGAAACGTCGTTCACTTTTAACTTGGTTAGGTCTAGGCTGGATATCCAGTTTAATACCTGTAGCGATCGCTGCCTGTTCCCCAGATAAATCAAAGACAACATCAGTTCAGGGTAGCCCAACCACCTCGGCTAATTCTCCCAATGCTGAGGGATTCTACACCATCGGTACGGTAGCTCAGTTAGATAATTTGGGGCAAATTCAGACAACAGTTGCTACAGATAAGGTAGTAGTTATTCGTGACCCAGCTAATCCTAACGCTCTATTTGCTGTCAATCCCAGTTGCACTCACAGAGGTTGTACAGTGGCATGGAGCAAAGCAGAAAAGCAGTTTGCCTGTCCATGTCATGGTTCTGATTTTGCTCCAGATGGCAAGGTACTTTCAAAGCCAGCTAATAAGTCTCTGAAAACTTATCAAGTAAAAATTGCAGGGGATATGGTATTAGTGAAGGCTACCTGACCAAATAATTCGTAATTCGTAATTCGTAATTAAAGAGGGTACATGCCCCTACTAAATCTTCGATTTAGTAGTCTTCAATTAGTAGTAGGTACAAGCCCCCACTGATTGTAATTACTAATTACTAATTATCAATTACGAATTACTTTGACCCTTTCGCCAATAGATTTTACCAAGCCAACGACAACCAGATAGAGCGTAAAAATGAACATTGCAATCATTGGCTGTGGCTACGTAGGAACTGCTTTAGCCCGCCATTGGCATCAAAATAATAGTCACATAATTACGGCAACAACCACAACCAAAGAGCGGGTAGCGCAGCTAGAGCGAGTAGCTCACCGGGTAGTAGTGATGAAAGGTGATGACTTTTCGGCTCTGCGCTCTGTGGTACAAAACCAGGATGCCGTTATTCTAAGTGTTGCACCGACAAGCGATCGCCAAATAGCTGCTAACCTCTACGAGGAGACCTACCTTCGTACTGCCCGAAATCTTGTTGCAGCTTTGCAGCAGGCTCCAAGCGTTAAACAACTCATTTACACAGGCAGCTATTCCGTCTACGGAGACAGGAATGGGGCGTGGGTGGATGAAGAATCTCCCGTTGCTCCAGCCAATAGCAATGGTCGGGTTTTGTGTGACACCGAGCAAGTTTTGTTAGAGGCCGGCAGTCAAAACCTTAGAGTCTGTATTCTGCGTTTGGGAGGCATATACGGACCAGGTCGTGAGTTGGTCAATATCTTCAGCCGTTTTTTCGGCACCACCCGTTCTGGCAACGGTGAAAACTTTACAAATTGGATTCACCTAGATGACATCGTATCAGCTGTGACTTTTGCCCTCTTGAACCACTGGCAAGGGATTTACAATTTGGTTAACGATGTTCCTCTGATTACCCGTGAGCTACTTGAGCGTTTAAGTGAACGGCACCACCTTCCTCCAGTTTTGTGGGAGCCTTCAGACCATGAAGTAAAACCTTATAACGCCATCGTATCCAATCATAAAATTAAAGCCGCAGGTTACAGCTTGATCCATCCTAAGATTATCCTTTGAGAAGATTCTTTTTGTTACCAGTAGGCGATATGTAAAGGCTATCCTAAAAATAATTTTGGAAAACAAATTATCTGCCTTTATCTGCTTGCTGAAAGCGGTTTAAAACCTTTCCCAGAAACTTTTCCTATCTGCTCTTAATACAATTTTTTCAGAGCAGTTTCTAGGTCAGATGTCAGCCGTTGCGCGCTTTTTTTTACTGAGGTGGTGCAATAATCAGCCACTTGTAATGGGGAACCGATACGAATTTGGACATCGCAGCCCCATTGCGGTAGAGGTTGACTGTATTTAATAGTAATCGGCACAATTTTGACGCCAAGTTTTGTAGAGGGGGTTTTAGCTGAGATATCAGTGTGATTATGGGAACTATCTACAGAACCTGCCCCTGCTTCTGCTTGCAGGGCCATGCGAGCCAGACCGGGCTTGAGCGGCTGAATGCCACTATCCCGATAGATATTGCCTTCTGGAAAGATGACGAGTACCTCACCACTGCGGAGTAGTTCGACGCCGTGACGGAGACTGCTAATCGCCGGATGCTCTGTATCGACGGGGAACCCTCCAAAGCGACGGATAAAGAAGCCTTGCAGCCCTGCTACTTCATTTGCCGACACCATAAATCGCAAGTGCCGCCCCGTAATATCGTGACCCGCTGCATAGGGCACCATAAAAGCGTCCCAGCGAGAGCGATGGGTGGGAGCCAGGATAAGAGGCCCCTCGGTAGGTAAATGCTCCCGCCCAGTTACTTCAATATGACCAAAGTAAAAGGGCAAAACAAGATAACGTCCCAATGGATAGGCTACGCCGCTTAACCAGGGTGAAATACGGGAAGTAACGGGAACAATCTTGGCTGCTGTTGGCGTGTGGCTTTTGTGTTCAGAGGAGTCAAGCTGAATCATCGGAACTTAAAATGTTTTACTGCATCCATCATTACACCTTAAGTTTTCTGGTTCTAGCTGTCTTCTACTAGAGGGACACTTATGCTGGTGTCATTCGATTTTGGATGAGAGGATTTTGGATTTTGGATTGGCACTCGCGTATTAATTCAGGGGCTTGAATCCGGTTATTTTTGGTCATGAGTTCAATTGTGCCTAGCTGGGCTGCTAAAAAACATTGCTGATGGGGAAAAATGTCTCTTTTTTAATGACGCCGCCGCTGGCTAAACCAGGATTGCAATTGTTGGCGGCACGCCGATTCTAAAATTCCACCAAGTACGGATAGGCGGTGATTAGAGCAACTGCTATCAGGAATATTGGCAACTGTCCGAATCGCACCAGTCTTGGGGTCATCTGCCCCGTAAACAAGAAGCCCCAGGCGTGCTAGCACGATCGCACCGGCGCACATGGGGCAAGGCTCTAGGGTGACGTAGAGGGTACATTGGTTGAGGTGCCAGCTTTGCAATAATTTACCCGCTGCCCTGAGGGCAAGGATTTCAGCATGGGCTGTGGGGTCATGATCGCGCTCTTTGCGGTTAGACGCTTCCGCAATCAAGTTGCCATTAGCATCAACAACAACGGCCCCCACAGGCACTTCACCAGCATTCCCGGCAGCTTCGGCAAGTGCGATCGCGCGTTTCATCCATTGCCGATGAATTAAATAAGCTGGGTCATCAATTGCGGGCTGCGAAACTTCACCCATCCATTTCTACGCCCTCACGATGCAGCTGGCTGCGCTAAAAGGGTGTCTAGCTGACTTTGTTTATCTAACCCATAGAGGTCATCACATCCACCAATGTGCTGCTCATTAACAAAAATCTGGGGTACTGTTCGGCGTCCATTCGCACGTTGAGCCATGCGGTTTCTGGCTTCTTCATCGCCGTCAATTTTATATTCCGTATAGTTAACACCTTTCCACCAGAGCAACATCTTTGCCCGGATGCAAAAAGGACAGCTTTGCCAGGTATAGATTTCAACGTTGGCTTTAATACGTTCTGGATGGCGACCTAGAAGGGGATTGAGAAAGTCCAGCATTTTTCTAACTTGTGGATTCTTTGTAGAGACGCTTTCATCGCGTTCATACATCTAGCCTAGACGATCGTTGCTATAGCATTCTCAGAAAGTGAAATTAGGAAAGTGCGATCGCTCAACTAATCTATTGCCGATGAACCCGATTAGCTGGGTCATCAGTTGTCAGTTGCAAATTAAACATCAGAACTTGATTGTTACAGATATAGCAGTAGCCATAAGGGTTCTTGACATTTACCTTACAGCCATGCACGCATCGGGATGCTGTTATAACTGTATGTTTGCTAGAAGCTAATTGCTAAAAGCTAACTGCTAATTGCTATATTATTACTTCAGATAGATGTGCTTTCTAATCCAAAGCCATATTCTCGTTCCAAGAATATTTTTCCCTGTATTATTACAGTGCCTCAGCATAAGGAGAAGTGCAATGCCAAGGCTGAAAGGCAAACAATCTAATAATGGTTTAGCCGCTACTTTGCTGCTAGCGATAATTGTCATCGGTATAGCAGTACCTATTGGATATTCCAATGTTATCAACTTAACAGATATTGGCAAAAAGCAAGAATTAGAAGAGTCTGCAAGTAGCGACAACAAAAAGCAGCCAGCACTCGCGAACGATACTATTGATAAAGTTGAAAAAATTGATAAATAGGGGGGATGGCGTGCTTAAGGGAAATGACATTATTGGTATGCCAATTGTCGCTCACGACACTGGCGAAGAAATTAAAAAAGTTAAGGATTTAATTTTTGACCACAACAGCAAGTTCTTGGGATTTGTGGTAGATGAAAACATCTGGTTGAGAAATACAGAGGTTTTACCTATACATAGCGTTAAAGTCATTGGCCCAGATGCGATCGTTGCCTCGTCGGAAACAGCGATCGCCTCAGCATCTCGTTTGCCGGAAATAAAACCGGCTTTAGAGCGCAATATCGTCATGGTAGGTACAAAAATTGTAACTGAAGAAGGATACGATCTAGGTACTATCATCGACCTCTACTTTGACAAGCAAACGGGAGCGATTGAAGGCTACGAGGTATTCGGAGGACTATTTGCAGATCCCTATTGCGGACTTTCATTTGTTCCAGCACCTCAAAATTTAAAAATTGGTGAGGACGTGGCGTTTGTGCCGCGTGAAATTGCGGAAATGATGGAAGAGCGGATTAATGGAATTAACAGTACGCTACAGGCAGCTGCCGAAAACTTCCCATCCACCCAGCATAGCGGCGCAACTTTATTAAATTATGCTCCTGAATTATCTGAAAAACAAGCAACAGTTAGTAACACAGTCAATGGGCAAGCGATAACTACAAAGGGAACATTTTTAGTTGCCCCAGGTCAGCAAGTAACACCCCAGAGGCTGGATGAAGTTTATCAAACTGCTGGAAGTTCAGAGCCAGAAGTTCCCCAAGCGCTTCCTTTAACCTCACAGACACATAGCGAACAAAGGCAAGAAACGCCAGAGGCTACCCGTGAAAAACTACACAGTGCCCTTAGCGTTTACACAGTAGAACAAACTTTGGGCTTGCGCGTGCGGCGCTCTATAAAGACCCAGGAAGGTGTCTATGTGGCAGCTTTGGGACAAATTATTACAGAAAAGTTAATTGCACGGGCAAAGATGTATCGGCAAGAGCGAGAACTAATTGCTGCTGTTTGTCTAACTCGCCCTAACACGAGCGAACAGTTGTATAAACGTGCCCTATCTCCTAAAAAAAATGTAGGCAGCGTAGGGAAGCGAATCAAAGAAATCCAAGAGCGCAGTGCCCAAGCAATAGAAAAATGGCGCATCAAAAGAGCGGTCGGATTTCCAGTCAACCGCGTCATTCTTGATAAATACGACAACGTCATCCTTGATGCTGGTGAACTAATTACTTATAAAGCCATTGAGCAGGCTCGACAGGCTAGTGTGCTCAGTATTTTACTTAGCTCAGTACACAGCAAGAATTTGCGGCTATCAGAGGGGCACCGCAAAATAGAAAAATAAAGTTTTCTAGCTCTGGAACCACCTGAAGCAGTAAAAGCTCTCTATCGTGACAAACAACACTATTTCACTAAACAACCTGTGTCTCAATCACAATCACAGCCCAGTGAGCAAGAAGTTTATTTGCTCGGCGTGTATCAAATGCTAGGAAAGACGCTGGGTGGACGCTACAAAATTATCAGTCATTTAGGAGGCGGGGGATACGGCCAAACTTATCTTGCTGAAGATATACATCTACCCAACCACCCTCGCTGCGTTGTCAAGCAACTGAAACCCCAGACTAAAGATTCATGGAATTTGGAGATAGCGAGCCGTTTATTTAATACAGAAGCGGAAGTTCTCTATAAGTTAGGCAGCCACAGCCAAATACCTCGGCTTTTTGCTCACTTTGAGGAAAATCAAGAATTTTATTTAGTTCAAGAGTTTATCGAAGGAATTGACTTAAGCCAAGAACTAGCTACCCAGCAGCAGATGCGGGAATCTCAGGTGATTTTACTGCTGCAAGAAATATTAGAAGTTTTAGAGTTTGTTCATCAGCAACTTGTCATTCACCGCGATATTAATCCTAGAAATATAATTAGGCGCAAGCACGATAATAAGCTAGTTTTGATTGATTTTGGAGCAGTTAAACAAATTAGCACGCGGGTGTTTAATGGACAAACCCAGGGCGGAAAGACGGTTGCTATCGGTACACCGGGGTATATGCCCATAGAACAAGTGAATGGCAACCCACGATTTGGTAGTGATATATATGCCGTGGGAATAATTGCTGTTCAAGCCCTTACGGGTTTAGATCCCAGTCGCCACCAATTACCAAAAGATCCTAAAACGGGTGAAATTTACTGGCGCAACCGAGCAATGGTTAGCCCAGAAATAGCAAATATTATAGACCAAATGATTATATCCAACTTTCAAAATCGCTATCAGGCGGCAAGCGAGGTTCTTAAGGATATAAAGAGTGTACAAATTTCTCAGATACAGCCTCAAGTTATTATTAAGAATATTGGATTACAAGATCCAGAAAAAATATCAAATAATTCTTCTGATTCTCCAGGAATTAGCCCCCTGCCTAGCTCAAACCGTAATAAATCTGTAAAATCTTTACGAATATGGCTAGGCTTGGTGACAATTGGTGCAATATTGCTGCTATTTAAGGTATTAGCATCGAATCAATCTAAGCTTTTTGAATTTTCTGAAAAATCAAATAAACCCATTGCTAATTCATCACCAGCAACTGATAGTAAACAAGCTTTAATTCCGCCCCTAGCTAGTCCCATTCCTGAATATAAACTATCTCCAAGTAGAGCTAATAGGGTTGCTAGATATATAAAACAAGGCGATCGCCTGATTGAGTCGGGGGAATATGAAAGGGCGGTGACTACTTATAATAACGCTCTGGCAATCAAACCTGCTTACGAAGAAGCTTATTGGGGTCAGTGCTATTCATTCGATAACTTGCAGCGATATGCAGAAGCGATCGCCACCTGTGACAAAGCGCTGCAACTCAACCCTGACTACTACAAAGCTTGGTGGAGCAAAGGTTATGCCTTAGATGCCTTAAAGCGTTACGATGAGGCACTAGCTCACTACGATCGGGCACTGAAAATCAAGCCAGATTTTGCAGAGGCTTGGATTAATAAAGGCGCTACCCTCACTTCTTTACAGCGTTACGAAGAAGCACTTGCCGCTTATGCTCAAGCACTGAAAATTAAGCCAGATTTGCCTGAGGCATTGAATAATCAGGGCGCAACACTCAATCGCTTGCAGCGATATCAAGAAGCATTGGCTTCTTATGACAAGGCGCTGAAACTTAAGCCCGACTATGTACAAGCTTGGAATAACCGGGGGATCGTGTTAATGAATTTGAAACAGTATCAAGAAGCGATCGCCTCTTATGACAAAGCTATTAGGCTTAAGCCAGACTACCAGCCCGCTATCGAGAACCGCAAGCAAGCACAGCAACTATTAGGGCAGTAAAAGCATGGGTTTGAGATAGGCAGCGGTTTAGGCAGCAGAGATCGCTTCTGTCGTCTCATCCAACATTTCTGTGGGCGCACCATCTTGGACAAGAGTTGGCTGCTTGCCGCTTTTGTTGATGAAATTACCCACCATTGCCAACAAAGCATTTACTTTGCGCGATCGCCACTCATCCACCACCTTTTCCACATCAGCGGCAGACAAACGACGCTTCAGTGCTTCCAAGAGGTAAGCTGCATGACCAGTTTCATCCTGGGCAATACTCAGCATTCCCTTCTTCAGGTTACGACTCGCTGGATCTTCATCTGGCAACACCTTCGCCATCCGAGCAAAATCTTTGCTCGCATCCAGTTCCAAAATATAAGTGCTGCCGAAAAACACTATCCAGTCAACTTGCTCCGGCTTCAAGCTTTCCTGCGAGTAGCCATCGAAGTAGGCAGCAAAAAAGGGGCTGCCCCGGCGCTCCTTCTTATTACTATCTTCAGGAGTTTTAGGCAAGCTTTTAAAGTCAATCACTTGCTTGTTGATTTGTTTCAGGGCGTGGGCAAAAATCTGACCATGACGCTCTTCATCCGCCGCATGACGGGCGAGTTTTTCTGCCAGCCACAAATCGCCTTCTGACGCCGCGCGTTCTTGGAGCGCTTTTAAGAAAGGAACTGAGCCAGATTCTGCCAATTGGAAACCAGCTAGGGTGTTGGGGCGTGTTTGGGAGTCGCGCAGATTGCGAGCGGAGATATAAGCAACTGCACTGGCACCCAGTAGGTGCTGGACGTAAGTGAAGAAGTTCATAATAGTTTACGTGCAGGAAGCTAACTAGATGCCATGCTAACGCAGTTTTTTTTATGTGAACGGCCTGAGGCGCGATCGCTAACCGACAAAAATGCTATCCGTATGCAGATACCAAATAAGTAAGCATCCCTACTCAAAAATTTGGTATAATAAAATTCTGAAATTAGGGCGGCATAGCCAAGTGGTAAGGCAAGGGTCTGCAAAACCTTCACCCCCAGTTCAAATCTGGGTGCCGCCTTCTAATCAAAATCTATCAATATTAGCTCTGAAAAGCTCTCTAGCAGATGAGTACAGGCAAAAGTATCTGTACCCCTCTATTTGAGTTTGGCGTAGTTGATAGCAATTTCTGGGGCTAAAACTTATTCCGGAACCCCTACTAGATTACCTGTGCCAGCGATCGCTTCACCAATGGCATAGGCAGCAATGTCTTGTGATTCAAACCAGGCGATCGTTTTATCTGCCTGCTCCGGGGGCACCAGCAGCACAAAACCAATGCCCATATTGAAAGTATTAAACATAGCAGCGGGACTCACCTGACCAGCATCAGCTAGCCATTGAAAAATAGGTGGAATTACCCAACTGCTAGGGTGAAGCTGGATAGATTGACCAGCACCCAGACCGCGAGGCAGGTTTTCTGGTAAACCGCCGCCGGTGATGTGAGCCATGCCATGAATATCCAAACCAGCGCTGCGGGCTTCGAGGACAGGTTTTACGTATATCCGCGTTGGTGTCAACAATACTTCCCCTAAGCTCTTACCGCCTAAAAGTTCTGGGCGCGTGTCCCAATTAAAGTCGCCATTGCTGACAATCTTCCGCACCAGACTAAAGCCATTGCTGTGGACACCTTGGCTTGCCAAACCAATCGCCACGTCTCCCACTTGAACCTGAGAGCCATCTATGATTTGGCTTTTTTCCACAATGCCGACGCAGAAACCAGCTAGATCATACTCTCCCTTCTGATAAAAACCCGGCATTTCCGCCGTTTCTCCACCCAAGAGGGCACACCCACCTTGACGGCAACCTTCGGCAATACCCGCAACTACTTGTGCCAGCTGTTCTGAATTCAGCTTTCCGGTAGCTAAATAATCCAAGAAAAATAGCGGTTCTGCCCCAGATGTTAAAACATCGTTAACGCACATAGCTACCAAGTCAATCCCAACTGTGTGGTGACAGTTGAGGTCTTGAGCCAGTTTTAGCTTTGTGCCAACGCCATCCGTACCAGAAACCAAAACTGGTTCCTTAAAACCTGTAGGCAGCTGAAACCAACCACTAAAGCCGCCCAATCCACCCAGCACCCCAGGGCGGTGCGTACTTTGCACCAAACTGCCAATTTTATCTACAAAGGCGCGAGCCTCCTGGACGTCTACACCTGCTTCTCGATAATCCATGAATCAAAGCACCTTGAAACCACCAGTCGCAGACGTATTTTACTAGACTGATGAGCAAAAATGCCTGTATTTCCTCTCCCCAACCCTGTTCTTAATAAGGCGAGGGAGGTCTGATTTATGTTTCCCTCCTTATCAAAAAGCAGGGTTACTTCATTGTCTAGAAAGAAAAATAAGCATCAAACTGATCGAACCTTTCAGACTCGGCTTGGGGGACGCGGCTGTCCCCCAAGCCTGGTTTCCTCAACTAATAATTTTTTTTACCACCGGAGTGAATCAGCGGCAGATGTAACACCCGACCAAAATTCGAGCAGTAGCCAGGGGTAATAGTTGCTCAAGGGAGACTAGGTACAAAAGCTCATGCACCAACCTTTTGAGAGCAAGCCGTATATTATGCATAAACTAGGCTATGGCTTTGTAAAGTTAGCAAAACTTTACGAAACCATGTTCCTAATGACCAAAAAGTTTCAAAGCTAAATCTTAGCTGCATTTTTGAGAAAATTAAAATTTTAATTTTTCATAAATTAGCCTTAGCCTGCGGATATTACTGATCGCCAATCTAACAACTTCGTGGTAGTCTGTTTGGGTTCCTCACACAAGCGTGAATACGGAAAGTAGTACGAGTTAGAAAGTGAATTTTGGCGCGTTTATAATGCCATCTGCAAAATTCAACCTCTACCTACAAGTACATTTCACAATGAATGTATGAATCAAATATTTTGGAGTGGCTTAATTACTGGCCTAGTAACAACAATTCTGGGTACTACCTCATCTACTAATGCCCAACAAACACAAGCAGTTACCCAAGGTGGTGAACTTAAACTTGTAGCGACGCAGATGCTGCGCCAACCGATCAGGAGTCTGCCAGTTGCTCCCCGTGAGCGTGTTGCTCAAGCAAAGATCGCCTCTACTCCTGCCTTAACACTTTCATCAGTTCAGCCGTCTGAGGGGGTCATTGCTAAGATCCTTCCCCATGAATTAGCGGGGCGTAAAGCGGTAACTCTATATGTCCGCAGCATTCCTATTCTTACCTTTCTTGGTTCCGATCCGTTAGCAGCCAAGAATTCTCAGCTTCTTGAAGCTGGGGGTAGCATTCCTCCTTGGCATAAGCAGAGCGAACCTGATGCGCCCCAGGATTACAGTGCGGCTTCGGCTGTTAATAATTTTCAGGACGATCCAGTTTTGCGAGCCACAGCAGTTGCAGCTAAGCTCAATAAGCTGAACGGAGATAAGTTAGATGCTAAGGCGATCGCTGTTACCTGGAATACCGCAAGCAACAGCGCCACCATTAAAGTAAATGGGGAGGCCCTGGTAGATATAGACGCCAATACCCGATTGCCAGACACAACTAAAAACATTGCCGAAGATGCTTTACAAGCGACTAATCGACTCCGGCGCTTGATGGGCAACGCTCCACCCCTGAGAGAAATTGCCGGTAGGCCCCAACGTCAGCCGCCCAAAATTTCCAAAATTCCCCTCAAACCACTAGTTCGTTCCCAGAGTAGTGGCATTGCCTCCTGGTATGGTTCTGGCTTCAACGGCAATCGGAGTGCTAGCGGTGAAATCTTTAACCAAAATGCCATGACAGCTGCCCATCGCAGCTTACCTTTCGGAACACGAGTGCGAGTGACCAATTTGAACAACAATCGTTCTGTGGTGGTGCGAATCAATGACCGTGGTCCTTTTATACGAGGTCGGGTGATTGACCTTTCAGCAGCTGCCGCCAGAGTGTTGGGAATGACCAATACTGGAGTGGCACCAGTACGCTTAGAGGTTCTAGGTTCCCGGCAGACGGCATCAGCTTCACAATAGTAAAGTTTTGGTTTTGAATTGAAGAATTATGAGCTTTTGATGGGCAAGCTTGGAAGTGAAGAAGTTTGTTATAGCTTACAACTCTCTTCTAACTCAAAACTCAATATTCATAACTCAAAACTATTAAGGGGGTTTTGGTGCGCCTGTTTACGACAACAGCTGGATTACGCTGCTACTTAGAACGCCACCGACTGGGCAAGAAAGTTGGCTTTGTCCCCACGATGGGCGCTCTGCACGCTGGTCATTTAAGCTTGCTCCAGCGGGCTAGAGGCGAGAACGATATCGTCATTGTGAGTATCTTTGTCAATCCGTTACAGTTTGGCCCAACAGAAGATTTCCAGCAGTACCCTCGTTACTTGGCTCAAGACCAGCAACTGTGCGAACAGGCAGGGGTAGATGCGATTTTTGCTCCCACAGCTGAAGAAATGTTTCCCGGTCAGCCGCTATTGGCAAGAGAAACAACTGGCTACACTCAGGTTGTCCCACCAGCGTCGATGACATCTATTTTATGTGGTCGCTCCCGCACGGGTCATTTTCAGGGCGTAGCTACGGTGGTAACGAAGCTATTGAACTTGGTACAGCCTGAGCGAGCATACTTTGGTCAGAAGGATGCCCAGCAACTGGCAATTATCCAGCGTCTAGTGGCGGATCTGAACATTCCTGTGGAGATTGTGGCCTGTCCGATTGTCAGAGAGGCATCGGGATTGGCATATAGTTCCCGGAATCAGTATCTGACATCAGAGCAAAAAGAGCAGGCGCAGGTGTTGTATAGAAGCTTACAGCAAGCTCAGAAGGTCTTTAATTTGGGCAATCGCGATCGCGCCGGTCTTGTTGAGGCAGTTAAAACCCAATTAGCAACAGTTTCCGATATCGAGGTCGAGTACGTTGAACTAATTCACCCAACCACCCTAGAGCTTTTAGACAAAGTTGATGAGGCGGGACTAATCGCGATCGCTTGCCGTGTGGGTTCGACTCGCTTGATTGACAACTTGCTACTCCGGAACCGCCAGCCGATTGTGGCAATTGATGGTCCTGCGGGTGCTGGAAAATCTACAATTGCCCGTCTGGTAGCCCAAGAGTTAGGACTAATTTATCTAGATAGCGGCGCAATGTACCGGGCTGTAACTTGGCTGGTGTTGCAATCGGGAATTCCAGTTGAAGATGAAGTGGCGATCGCGGAATTAGTCAGTCAGTGCCAAATTCAGTTTGCAGAAGATCAACCTCAGGCGTTAAGGGATAGGCAAGAAAGCTCCAAGCCCCAAATTTCGATTAACGGTCATGATGTCACGCAAGCGATTCGTAGTCTTGAGGTTACTGCTCAGGTATCCGCGATCGCAGCCCAGCTATCTGTCCGCAGAGAACTCCTCACACAACAGCAGCATCTGGGTAAGAAAGGAGGCGTAGTTGCTGAAGGCCGCGATATCGGTACTCACGTTTTTCCCGATGCCGAACTCAAAATCTTCTTAACCGCCTCTGTTCAGGAAAGGGCGCGTAGGCGTCAGCAAGACTTTAAAAATCAGCAGCACGAAGATGTTTCTTTACAGCAGCTAGAACAGGCCATTGCTGAGCGCGACGCAAAAGACAGCACCCGTGCCTTTGCTCCCCTGAGAAAGGCAGATGATGCTATTAGTATCCAAACAGATGGTGTTACTATTGCCGAAGTCACCAACCAAATTGTCACCCTGTACAATCAAAAGCTTTCTAGGTCTGTTTAGCCAATATGCACTCTGATGGCTATAAATAGAAAAAATTTCTTTCAGATCCCGAACCACCGAGGAATCCTCCTTGATGCGAGTGTAGTGGTTAGTTGTTACTTTTATTTTCGACATCCCATGTAGAGACGTTCCGGCGGAACGTCTCTACTACTAACGGGCGGCGAAGAATCCCCATCCTGTTCGTGGGATGGCCGGCAATTAGCCGCCCCCTTCGGTAAGATTATGCATTTTTTACTTTTCTATTTATCATGGTGTGCAGTGAAGGAGACCTGAGGTGGGAAAGCGTTACCTGTTTGTGAGGCGGCGAAGGGCACGGAACGTTTTGGCCACGGTTCTGGCTGCCGCGGCTAGTGGTTTGGTTCTCGGTATGCTCCTGCGTTGGAAGCAACCTGCTGCTGAGGTGGTTCCTCTGGCTACAAGCCAACAGAGGCAACCTAAAAGTGTAGATTCGGATAGTGGTGAGGATAAGACCGCACTCGTACCGCTAAATGAAGGGTTAACTCAGGTAATTTCGCAATTAAAGCAAGAAGTCAAAGCGGAACTTACTGGTTTCTTACCGCCGAAGTTTCAGGGAGTAACCCTTAAGGAGGTAAAACTTCCAAGCAAGGAGAAAGTTATCGCTCTAACTTTTGATGATGGTCCCTGGCCCGGCAGCACCGAAAAAATACTGAAAATCCTCAAGAAAAACAACATCAAAGCCACATTCTTCATGGTGGGAGAACCCCTGAAAGAATATCCCCAGATTGCCCAGCTTGTGGCAGCAGATGGTCACGCGATTGGGAATCACACCTGGCACCACTGGTATCACCGGATGAGCGAGGCCACGGCTGCCCGTGAAATTAATGACACGGAAGCACTGATATATAAAATTACGGGAGTAAAATCTTCTATATTTCGTCCTCCTGGCGGCATGTTGAACAACGGATTAGTCGCTTACGCCAAAAAGCAGAAATATTTCGTCGCTATGTGGTCCGCTGACTCTATAGACTATCGGCGTCCTTCTGTACCCACACTGGTTAATAAGGTTCTAAAGGAGTCGCAACCGGGCGGTATGGTGTTGCTGCACGATGGCGGTGGCGATCGCTCCAATACAGTGCAGGCTTTACCGCAAATCATCGATAAACTGCAAAATCGCGGTTACAAATTTGTCACTATACCAGAACTATTAGAAATGCAAAATAAAGAACTTCAGTTGGCGGCGGCTAAATCTGCTGGCTCAAATAATTCTGCTGGTAAAATTTCCCCCTGAGCGTGAAAATGTACTATGCATTATGCTCTTGTGGGCTGACTTACGGGGTAAAGCATTATGCAGACGGCGATTAAATTGGAAAGCTACCACTGCGCCGTATCTGAAAAACCTGTGCTGGGGTCGTTTTTTGAATCCCCCTGATAACGCCTTGATCGTTTAGTAGGAGTGAAGGAGATTTAACTTGGAAAAGCATAACCCGTTTGTTTGGCAGCAAAGGAAATTCCTTGCTCTGAGTATAGCTGCTGGTAGTTTTGCTGTTGGTCTGATTTTGTTCCTCAACCGAACCGCTATTCAAGAGATATTTCAGCCTGCAAGCCAACAGACGCAACAGAAGGAAAGCTCAGAAGCTAGCTCGGAAAAAGCTGGGATGGTGCTGTCAAATGGGGGGTTCGGCAAAACAATCGCCCCATTAGAGCAAGAAGCCAAAGCACAACTTTTTAACTTTCCCATACCGACACGGTTTGAGGGAAAAGTCCTTGAGGAAGTAAAACTCAGTGGTAAAGAAAAAGCGATCGCGCTGACATTTGATGATGGCCCTGAACCCCCATACACGCAGCAAGTACTGGAAATTCTCAAAAAAAATAATATCAAAGCTACATTTTTCGTGATCGGGCAGAACCTGAAAGCTTATCCACAGCTAGGGCAAAAAATAGTAGCAGATGGTCATGCACTTGCCAACCATACCTGGAGTCATACTTATCGTCACTTCAGCCCATCCGGTGCAGCCAATGAAATTGAAAAGACAACAGCACTAATATATAAAACAACTGGAGTAAAAACCTCTATATTCAGGCCTCCGGGTGGATACCTGAATAATGGACCCGCTGGTTACGCTAAACAGCATAAGTATTTTATTGCCATGTGGTCAGCGGACTCTAGTGACTGGAAGCGCCCCTCTGTAGCAACGCTGGTCAATAATGTGGTCAGGCAGGCGCAGCCTGGGGGAATGGCACTAATGCACGACGGTGGCGGCTACCGCTCGCATACAGTGCAGGCTTTACCCAAAATCATCGCTCAACTGAAAAAGCGTGGCTACAAATTTGTGACCGTCCCAGAACTGCTGGAGATGGCAGATAAAGAACTTAAATTGAAAGAGGCAGCAAAATCAAGCTCCAGCGCTGGTGTTAATCACCAAACACCCAGCAAGCCGCCCAAGAAAAAGTAATTATCAGTTAGGGAGAAAGAGTCATCTGAGACAAATTGGTAGGAGACACGTAGCCAAACTTAGGGTTTGCGATCGCGTTTTTATAGCCGGCTGATTTCACCGAGCTATTGTAAAATGCCCAATCGCATTCCTTATTTAGGTTGAAGTATATAATGCCCCGCACGCCTGGAGCACTAGCGAGGTAATTATAGGAGTCACGGAACCATTGGTCTTTTGCTGTTTGCTGTGAACCACTGGCTGTATAGCTAGTTGTCCCTGTTTGAGCAATAAAAATTGGCTTAGTCGAAGCCATTGTCCGCATCCGCTGGATGTATGGCCCGAATACCACTTGGGGACTGTCCCAGTGTTTCCATTGACCAGCAGCGCTACAGTATCCCCAATTATAGGAACTGAAAGCGATCGCATCGACTTTTGTATTGCCGGGATAATAATTTTCAAAGTTATGTGTGCTTGTAGCACTCCAGCCATTCGGGGCAAATACCCACCGCACGGCACTTCGAGGTACACCTGCCTGCGTAAATATAGTCTGGATACGCTGGTATGCCAACTTAAAGTTTGCTGGGTCTTCTTTGTAAGTCTCCCAAGAGCCGTTCATTTCTGGTAGTGGTGCTATAAAAGCCATGCGTCCTCCCCCTTTAGAGACCCAGGAAGCATACGCAGTAGCCATTCTTTTAATAGCCGGGTCTATATCTCCCCTAGCTATTTGAGCTGCAGTGCGAGTAGAAGCAAAATTGATAAAAGCCGTGTATCCATTCTGCCTTAGCAAATCTAGGGGAACGGGGATGTTGTACGCAGGATTACTATCTTCGAGATCTATAAACGTACCTGCTATAGAAAGGCGTTTGCCAGACCAAGTATCCAGCTGTCGCAGTTGGGTATCAATTGCACTTTGAGTTCCCAAGTAATTTGGCGAGTAGACACCTAGTAGGACGGGAGCCGTGCCAGCCTCAGCAGGCGCACTCTGCTGCTTCCCCTGGAAGAGTCCCCCTAGTAAAATCAGCATCAACAGCGGCAGCCAGGCTTTGCTTAATTTAAATGTGGCTATGTCAAATGTTTTAATTTTCATTTTTCCTTTTTAATCAATAATGTAATGATCCTATCTACAGGTGCGGGGTTTCAACAGTAAAAATACTGTTTCAATTTTTAATAAAGATTGGTAGGGTTGGCATTTTCTGTAAAAATACCTAAATTTACCGGAAATTCATGGTCTAAAGCCTGCCCTTCTAGGACGGCTTTTGTCTATTAATTTCTGGCTTTAAAAACACAATTACTGTTTTTAAGCTAGAAAATGGATATGCTAAATCTGACTTATACCTATCAACTGAAACTGACTCAACAGCAAAACCAAACCGGCGAGGCATGGCTCTTAACTTCGCGTAGGGTTTGGAATTATGCGTTGGCAGAGCGGAAAGATTGGTATCAGTCGAGATCATGCAGAATAGACGCTTGCAGTCTCAGAAGTGAATACGTCATCCCAACTGATGCACCACGTCCAATATTTGCATCTCAGTGTAAATCTTTAACTCAAGCCAGAAAAAATAATCCTGATCTTAATGCAGCACACTCACAGATGCTGCAACAGGTATTGAGAAGGTTAGAGAAAGCTTTTATTGGGATGTGGGAATCAGGGCGAGGCTTTCCCAGGTTTAAGAAACAGGGAAAGATGCGCTCGCTATTATTTCCTCAGCTAGGCGTTAACCCGATCCAAGGTGATAGGGTTAAGCTACCTGGTATTGGTTGGGCTAAGATGCGCTTATCTCGCCCTATCCCTGAAGGTTTTATAGCCAAGCAAGCTCAACTGGTGAAACGTGCATCTGGTTGGTACGTAATGCTGACACTGCAAGCAGACGTTGACGTACCTGACGTGATGCCTCATGGTCAAGCCCTTGGCATTGATCTAGGACTGAAAAGTTTCTTAGCTACCTCAGCTGGAGAAGAAGTCGCTAGACCTAAGTTTTTTGCAGATCTCCAATGCCAGCTGCGATTGCTGCAACAAAGAGTTAGCCGCAAAAAATTAGGGTCAAATAATTGGCGCAAAGCTCAAGCCAAAGTAGCTAGATTGCATGAGTATATTCACGACACTCGCAAAGATTTTCACTTAAAGTTAGCCCATCGTTTGTGTGACCAAGTTGGGATGATATTTGCAGATGTGTAGGCCATCAAAAGTGAATGGTATTATTCTCTTATCACTATAAGATTAGACCTCTTGCAAAAGCCAAAAAATTACCCCCCTCAGTCCCCCCTTGGCAAGCAGGGCTAATTCATTGTAAGAGGAGAAAAATCTGCTCAAGGTTATGAGCAATCATCCGAACCGCCTGGGTGATGGAGGAATAACCCTTGTGGCGCAATAGAGCGATCACTAA
>JAESFH010000142.1_pt1 | contig 53112 bp, 43 predicted proteins | sample 9269381 | NCBI WGS metagenome assembly JAESFH01 (sample SAMN14504062, study PRJNA617094) | algae metagenome | isolation source: Aphanothece sp. CMT-3BRIN-NPC111 and co-occurring heterotrophs from well... | place: USA: Clark Mountains Wilderness, California | collected 2010-04-18
CTTGCATCACCTTTTGCCGGAAGTCATCACTGTAGGGTTTAGCCATCGTGCGGGGAGCGGAAACGTTAACGTTAAGGATACTTATAGTCTATGTCCTAACTAAACTGGCTACAGCTATAAATATCGCGAAGTCCATCAAGCCTAAGGTTAAGTTGAACAAAGGGGAAAGAGCTAGGGTCAAGTTACCCCGCTGTTTTCACCGTCAAAACTTGTGGCGGCGTAGAATCTGGTGGATAAATAAAGTCTACCTGTACCCGACGTCGCTCAGATGGGGACATCTTCAGCGTCACTAACGCCTCTCCCCGCTGTCCGCGCCGCTGTACCAAATGCACGTAGCGCGTTTGAGGAGTTCCCCCATCATCGGTGTAACGCACCCGTACCGTGCCACGAAAGAACACCTGATCTACCTGTGGTTTCAAGAACAGCAGTCGATTATTTCCTCCCTCATCCTTCAGTGGCGTTTGCAATGATATTGTCACCGTCTGCATGCGATCGCTAGGGTTATGCAAGGGCAACGTCAAATTGTATTCCACTCCATAGTTACTGTGGGCAAAGTACGCCGTATCTGGATAACGAACCAGCATTTCCGCACTTTGAATTTGACCCGTAGTCAGGGTAATGAGATGAAGAGTTCCCAACGCATAAGAAAATGCTTGCCCAGGTTTGGGAACGGTCAAAACCTCTGCACTCGCACGATCCGTCAGCTGTGCTTGCCATTGCGCCCCCTGGGAAACACCCGCCACCCGGCTAAAAACTGTTGGTTCTGTTAGTGGATCGAGGGGAGTGGGAACCGGATCGCGCTTTTGCGCTAAGCCAGCGGTGTTTAACAGCTGTTCCCATTCTGCTAAAGTGGGTGCCCGGTAAGCTCCATTGCCATTGGGACGGGCATTCATTGCTAAGTTAGCCACATAAACTTTGCCATCACTCGACAACCGTATCAGGGTCGAGCGACCATTCGAGGAAGGTGCTATCACAGGAATGGGTAAATTCTCTAACAGCTGAGTTTCCCCAGGTTGAATAACCAGCTGTTCTGGAAATTGGTTCTGCCGAATACCTCGCAGCACATCACTCATAGTACGGCTGCCGGGACCCGAATAAACCCTACCATCACCATTATCTTGCATATCCGGCAAGGGAATAAATGGTGCCTCTGGGTTGGAAAGGTAACTCGCTGCCTGCAAAACCTTGATGGTGACGGGTTTATCGGTGGGGTTGTGGATAATAATACCCTGATAAAGGGTGCGAGACTGGGCTGGCGTTTCCGCTCTAGCGATGTGGTGAGTAAAGATATTGAAACGCCCCTCAAAAGCAAAATTTAAATGCGCTTGCGGTACCTGTTTCTCAGTTGGGGGAAACGTGGAAAGCAAGATGCCTTCCGTTGTCACTAGTTCCGGACTATTACTGTTAAAGGTGGGCACTTCATCCAACTGTCCTGGTAAAGGTCGCATTTCCATAGGCTGCACTTCTACCCCAGCAATATATTCAGGCGCAATGGCATAGATATTTAACGCCCGACACATCAAGGCTGCCATGTCTCCACGAGTCGTACTTTGATTGGGTTGGAGTTGTTTAATATTGGGATAATTAACAACGAGACTGTTAATAGCAGCTGAGGCGATCGCATTCTTGGCATAATTGGGAACCTGCGCCGCATCGCTAAAATACACTCTCAACGTCTCCGCTGGGCTGGAGGCAGTACTCAAATTCTTAGCCCCTGCCAAGACGCCGATCGTCTGCACTCGTGGGATTAGTTGATTCGGTTGAAAAAAACCGCCCGGATACCCGGAAAAAAAGCCTTTTTGATAAGCCAGAGAAATGGCTCTATACGCCCAGTGGTTTGAAGGCACATCTTTAAAAAACGTCTGCTGACGCTTGATCGGGGCATCCGGGAAGGCGTTGAGCATTAACACAGCTGCTTCTGCCCGCGTCACTGTCGCTTGGGGACGAAAACTTCCATCTGGGTAACCTGTGACTAACTTTCGTTCACTCAGCTGTTTAATACACTCCTGCGCCCAATGGTTTTGAATATCCGAAAAAGCAAAAGCGTTCGGTACTAACAGACTCCACAGGAAAACCCCCAGGACTGAAGTATTCCGCCACAATTTAAAAGCAGTCACGCATAGGCTCCAACACACAATCGAGATATTTGAAGTAATTTACCTGGATTTTGTTTCTCACGTTTCGCACGTTAGTCAGCAAAGGCAATAATATTTTTGATCAGCCGCACCTAAGAAGCACAAAATCCAATTGTCTCATGGATTAAAGAGAGGAAGGGGTTACCTCGGCTTACAGTTTGACCCTCTTGGACAACATTTGTTGTGCCGTTTTTGCCTACCCTGCTCAAGTTAAAACCACCCATGGCTCTGAAAAAAGTTCAAGATGGTAGAGAGGCAAAACATTCAAAAACCATACAAATCATGCATCGATTATGGTTGCAGACAATCCTAGCACTCACCCTGATCTTCATACCAAGAGCCAGTGCTGTTAAGGTTACTGATGACATCAACACAGATGTGCAAACCTTGACAACCTTTGGTCCTCGTGTGGCAGGAACACCAGCAGCATCCCAAGCTAGTAACTACCTGCTGCAAGCGTACCGGAAAGCTGGCTATATTGCCGAAGCGCAAACCTTTACCTATAGTAAGTTTGAAGATCTTGGTTCCAGCTTGAACATCCAGGGTAGGCAGGTTAAAGGTCAGGCACTTAAGGGTTCGATTCCTGGGCGATTGACTGCACCTTTGGTGCTCGTGCCTAATGTGGGGCGAGTTAAGGATTTTGATACAACAAATGTTAAAGGTGCGATCGCTCTTGTACGGCGTGGTGAGATTTCCTTTGTAGAAAAAGCTCGCAATGCTGCCGAAGCGGGAGCCGTAGGGCTTGTAATTATTAACTCTGGACCTCAGGAGTTAAGGGGAACACTGGGGGGCAATGTGAATATTCCCGTCTTGGGTTTATCAGGCAATCTGGGGAATTCAGTCTTGCAACAGGTTGAGCCAGAGCCACTGCTAGCCACTATGGAAGTTGCTGTGCGTCAGCGCTTAGTCACCGGTCGAAATGTTATTGCTCACCTGCCAGGGGTGAGCCAACCTAGCTTACTCATTGGTGGACACTATGACTCCGTTGCTGGTTCTCCTGGAGCTAATGATAATGCCTCGGGAACGGCAGTCGTTCTAGCCTTAGCTCGCCATTCTGTCTCCTTGCCTTGGACTCGCCATGCCTACTTTGTTGCTTTTGATGGTGAGGAAGATGGGTTGCATGGGTCAAGAGCCTTTGTCCGTGAAGCTAAGCCCCAGTTAATTCAAGGTCTCAAGGCGATGTTAAACTTTGATATGGTTGGGGTGAATTCCCAGCTTCTGGTTGCAGGAACACCTTCTCTAAGAGCCTTGGTCAAAGAAGCGGTTCCTGATATCTCTACCTTTAACAGCCAGGATGATAGCGACCACGCCTCTTTTGCGGCAGCCAATGTCCCAGTACTGTTTTTCACCCGAGGGCCAGAGCCGAACTATCACACTCCCCAAGATGATACTGTCAACGTGTCCCTGCTGAAGACAACCGTTGAGGTGGCACTGGAAGTGGTCAACCGTCTCGTCATCGTTGAACCTAGCTTAGAGATGAGGATTGAGCAGCATTAGTGGCTCAAAATGGAATTGACTCTCAAATCAACCAGTAATATTTCTTGAACCCGCTAAAACATCTACTTTCTCAAAACCAGAGGGGATGGGGGCAAAGATTGAATTAATAAAGTGAATATGCGATCGCATTATTTTTAAGCGTTGCTCTTTATCTGAGAGCAATCTCCCTTACTCTGACCTGAATCATTACATAAAATGAACGGGGTAAATAATGGTACAAACAATTCAAGCTAAAGATATAAATTTGCGCTATCTAATTCATAAATTTGGTCTCCAGCTAATTGAAGACGACCAATTTTTCCGCGAGTGGCAAGAAAATTTACCAGAAATTTCTGATTTAGACAAACAACTTTTAGACAAAGTAAAAGCGGGTTATATTAACCTACTCAATTATCCGCTGCTGCTAGAAGATGTCGTTAGAATGGCAGTGCTATACCCAATTTTATTTATCGGCGACTTTTATTTATATCCCTTTTACGTTAAATCGGAAGAATCTATCGATATTGCTTTAGAAGATGACGGCGTAATTATCAAAGGCAAGATTGACACCTTAATCTTAAAAGACCAACTTTGGGTCATGGTGATAGAGTCCAAAAAAGCATCTTTCTCTATTGAAGAAGGACTAGCACAAATCCTTACTTATATGCTAAGTAATCCCCATCCAGAAAAACCTAGCTACGGGATGATTGCTACTGGAGGCAGTTTTATTTTTATCAAATTAATCAACCGAGAAACACCTCAGTACGCCACATCTAATATATTTGAGCTTCGCAATCGTGGCAACGAATTATATAGCGTTCTCAGTATTTTCAAACGCCTCTGCCAATTAGTAATTAATAGTTAACAGTTTATTCTTAATTCTCCTCAAAACTCAAAACTCAAAACTATTTAATGCATCGAGCGCTGATATTGTTCTAGTAGTTGAGGAATGTGGTCATATCCATCCACACCAATAACAGCAATAATTTGAGGGCGGTACTGCTTTAATAAGGTCTGGAAAGCTTCAACTCCCATTTGACCTTGCAAAATTGTCAGTAACCCTGCTGGCTGACGCCACTCCTTGGCAGCAATCTGCTCTAAAAGATACATACCCAGACAGCCAGTAGAGACAGCTTGACCTGGGTTGTTCAGCTTGTAGTAAGCTTCAGCTAGATAAGCCAAGTTAAGACCTTGCAGATATAAATCCCCGGAAAATTGGGCGGCTTTTAGGCTTTCTTCTAAATATGCGATCGCACTTTGTGGTTCTTCTAAAACTACTTTAGCAATGCCTAAGCTGCTGAGACACAAAGCCTGACTTTGTGTATCTCCTAATCTCTCCGACAACTTTAGACCTTGTTCTAGGTAGTTGATAGCAGTTTCATAAACCTCTGGTTCCATTTGTTCAAGCTCTTGGGCTTGAAATACCTCGCTATAGCCTAAATTTGCCAGCGCATTTGCTTCTCCTAATCGGTCACCAGTTTGGCGAGCTAGAATTAATGCTCGTTGGCTGTAGTTAATCGCCTCGGTATATTTTTTTTGAGCAACACAGGTGCGGCTGAGGTGATTAAAATTAGCAATCTCACAAATGCGATCGCCTGCTTCACGGGCAATCTCTAAAGCTTGCTGATGAAAAGAAGTTGCCTGCTCATATCCACCTTGGGCGCGTAGGGAAGAACCCACTAAAGTGAGAATGCGAGCTTTTTCCTGAGTACCTTCAACCCGGCGCAGTGGTTCATCTAAATAATTAAGGGCATCCCGCAGATAGTCCCCGGCGAAAGAGGCAAAAATACCCCCGTAGAGGGGAAAGTATTCCCGCTGGGCAAAGGTTCGCAGAATTTGCAGCGTCACCTGAAAACAGCAGTCGGCGTAGGCACGACCCCGAAGAGACTGGTTAAAGCCATTTGCTAATTGCGACCAAATTGCTGCAAATGTTAAAAAGGTGGAAATGGACAGCTTCGCCCCCATTTTGGAGTCATAAACCCGTTGGTCAAACCATGCTACCAGTCCCCGTTGTAAGCACTGCAAAATAACTGCTAGCTCAACCCAGGCACTTAATTCCATACCAGCTTGGTTGGCGGCCAGTTCTACTACTGATTGACTCAAAGCCAATGTGTGGAACAAAGTTTGCGGCAAGGGACTATTCACCTGTTTAGCCCATATAGCCCAAGGGCCATGTTGTCCGGGCACGCCCTCAAATCCTAATGGCCCTTGATTTTGTTCATATACCCAACTCATCAAGTTACCTTCCAGCCGCCGCCAGGATTCTACGCCACGAGTAAGACCCGTAGCCAGCTGCTGCAATTCTTGGCGTAGGTCAATATCTGCATTTTGCTCAACTTGTTGCTTGAGGGCTTTCGCCAATTGCTGTAGCTGATCTAAGGTCAGGACTTGCGTCTGGTTGGGATCTATTACCCGCAATAAGGCGGAGAGGCGGCTAGCGGGTTCAGCTGTAACGATTTGTTGCACAGCTTGGGCGATCGCGCCGGAAACTTTGTTTTCTTGTTGCGATCGCTCCCATTCTCCCTGGATGGTCTTAATTGCTCTAAGGCGTCTGGTTGCTGTTGCTGGCTGTAACTGGTTATCCACCTCATATTGGGTAGCACTGAAACGCTCATCCAGACAGCGTTCAAACATTTCGCCAGTACCAGGACTCACCTGTTTAAGCAGCATTTGATAGACTTGCTCTTTAGAGCGAATCTCCCCTTTGAGGGTGGTTTGCACAATTTGGTCGATTAATTCCAGGTAGCGATCGCGTAATGATACAGGTTCCGACATATGTTCTAAAATCAATTTATCAAATTAATTTATCTTATTGAGCCTTCAGACCAACGGTAATAGAATCTCCAATGAGCCTGCCGATAAGACCAAGCCTCCTCCCAAGAGTGGGCAAAGTCAATTCTTTAATCTAAAATCGTTTTACCTAGATTCTTGCTCAGTTGCTTCGTCAATTTCCCCATCAATTGTATTCCTACATGAATTTTCGTCAACAGTAAAATCGACTAGAACCAATATCTTAATTATAATAAAGGTCAATTAATTATAAGCTAAATCTACTGTACGCGGGCATGATTTTTTTTGGCTGGAACGTAATTAGTAGGAAGATTGTCTACTAACTACTAACAATCCCAAGGATAAACCTAACTTGGTTACCGCGCAAAGTAGATCATCTATAATTAGCGAAAATTTAACAAATGGAAAGGCGGTAGATAAAGTTACGTTGATTAGTGCCCAAAACGGCTATTTTTCCAAAGGTAAGGGATGAAATTAACGCTCAGCAACCAATTGAACAATGCTTTTACCATCTTCCTCAGTTTGTTAGTAGAGGCGATGCCTTTCTTGCTGCTGGGAGTTTTGCTATCTGGTTTGCTGCTGTTATTTATTGATGAGCGCAAACTGATTGCCGCCATGCCCCGCAACCCAATATTGGGAGCTTTTGTGGGCAGTTGCGTGGGCTTCTTGTTCCCCGTGTGTGAGTGCGGTAACGTGCCTGTGGCGAGGCGTATACTGATGCAGGGGGCACCATTACCAGTGGCGGTGAGCTTTTTACTCGCCGCGCCAACTATTAATCCGATTGTGATTTGGTCAACCTGGGTAGCCTTTCGCGATCAGCCGGAAATTGTGGTGTTGCGGGTAGTGTTTTCCTTAGCAATTGCTACCATCATTGGTTGTGTTTTCAGCGTACAGAAGGACTTGCGACCCATACTGCAAACGGCGGTGGCTCGCTCTGTGCCCCAACCTGTAGCAGTTGATAAAGCTCCTATCAAAGACCAGACGTTGGCGCTGTTGGAATCAGGCAGTTTTTTATTGGGTGGAACTGGTAAGCCTATACGGATGGATAACACTGTCCTCCAGGCATCCCTAGCGGCTTCTACAGCCAAAAAGCCCCTGTCCTACAGGCTCAGCCTCTTACTAGAGAATACAGTGCAGGAGTTGCGAGAGTTAGGCGGCGTGCTGATATTGGGAAGTGCGATCGCAGCTACTGTTCAGGTAATAGTTCCCCGCGAAGCTATCCTCAGCCTGGGCATGAGTCCCGTCACCTCAATTCTTGCCATGATGCTGTTGGCGGGGTTAGTATCCATCTGTTCAACAGTGGATTCATTTTTTGCCCTCTCCTTTGCCTCAACCTTTACTTCCGGTTCCTTGCTGGCGTTTTTAGTATTTGGCCCTATGATTGACCTCAAAGGTATCGGGTTAATGTTATCGATTTTTCGACCAAGGGCAGTGATTTTCCTATTTGCCCTAGCAGCACAATTGACGTTTTTGTTGACGCTTTTTATAAACTTGTATGTCAGCTAAATCCTCTGGTATTAATTTTAAAGATAGGCGCAATCGCCAGGTTCCTCCCGACTGGGCGTTACCTTTATTAGACGTGGTGGCGATTACCGCTTGGGGCGTATTGCTCCTGAAATATTGGTTGGCTGGCTCTCTTAACCTGCTGATTCACCCGAATTACTTTTGGCTGGTCGTCGTCACCGCTGTCCTGCTGGTAATTGTTGGTGTCCTCAAGGGAATGCAGCTATTTTGGACAATTCGCCAACGGTCGTTTGTCAGTGGGCGTAGCCGTAGAGTAAACCAACCTGTATCCCCGGTTCAGCACATCACCTTGTTTCCCCCCGGTTGGAGCGGTACTTTGCTATTGGCAACAGCAATTCTGGGGTTACTAATTACCCCGAAAGTGTTTAACAGCCAAACAGCGCTTCAGCGAGGTGTGAGTGAGTCTGTGAGCATAACTCGGTCTCAACCCCAGGCATTTCGTAGTTCTAAGAAGCCGGAAGAGCGATCGCTCATTGATTGGGTACGGATACTCAATGTTTATCCCGAACCCGATACTTACACAGGTCAAAAAGTGAAAGTGCAAGGATTTGTTGTCCATCCACCAGAAATGTCAGCGCAATATCTGCTACTATCGCGATTTGTAATTACCTGCTGTGCTGCCGATGTTTATCCAGTGGGACTGCCAGTTAAATTAACTCAAGACAGCAAAGCTTATCCCCCCGATACCTGGTTAGAAGTAGAAGGTAAAATGATTACCGAAACGGTACAGAGCAAACGCCAACTAACGATCGACGCCACTTCCCTCAAGAAAATTCCAGAACCGAAAAATCCCTATAATTATTAGCTTTGAGCGCACCCCCACCCTTTCTATACTTATGGGTGGGGATGTTTTCATTATCCATGCTATTTCATTCTAGGAACCTATCCGAATAAGTGGTTTTAAGATATTTTTAACCACAGATAAACACAGATGAACACAGATACCAGTACGTATTGGACTACTGAAACATATTTTTCGGATAGGCTCTAGGTACATGGGGGTAATTAAACGTATCTTGGGTTTGGTTACGATCTACAGCAAAAAGCTTTTGCATAGTATTTTACTAAATACTTTTTTATGATATAATGGGTTTCTAATTTCTTTGGTATTAAATAAATAAACAATAAAAAGAGGAAAAATGCTTGTATCCGAAAGCTTTATAATCAACAGTCCTAAAGTGGTTCATGAGACTATTGATGGGGAAGTAGTTATTATTAATTTAGAAGAAGGAACTTACTATAGTTTAGTAAAAGTAGGAGCAGATATCTGGAACGCTGTGGAAAGAAGAATTAGCTTTGGAGACTTAATTGAAGAAATCCAGATGCGCTATAGCGGCGACAAAGAAGAAATTGAAGAGTCAGTAAAAGCTTTGATTAAAGAATTACAGCAAGAGGAACTAATTATATCTAATGACGTAAGTTCCACTCAAGAAAATAGCTTTTCGGTAGAAATAAAAACAAGTGATAATTTAGAAAAAATTAAATTTGAGATACCAAAACTAGAAAAATATACCGATATGCAAGATTTGCTGTTATTAGATCCCATTCATGAAGTTGAGGAAACAGGTTGGCCGAAGGCAAAAGTAGAAGTGGCTGAGTAATAGGGAATGAAGCTGAATCAAACTGAGAGCAACTACAGTGCTGACGAGGCAGATCGGTTGGCTTACTTCCAAACTGTTTTTGCAGGCTTTCAAAGAGCCAAGCAAAACGGGGACTTAATTAACCGCTTTTATAATATCGGTAGCTACACCATATGCCTAAGTTTTGCAGGTACAGGGTTAGTCTCTCAGCTGACACCAGCGTTTGCTCACCTGGAAACAATGCCCACGGAAACTCCTGCCCTGACTGTTTGTTTGTGGGATAGTGCTTCTACAGGAATAAAACTGCCTCTGTTGGTATCCAGTTTAATTTCTTTAGTGCGTTCCAGGTGGCAGGAGCATTTGGACATTCGGGGAGAAATCAAAGGTTACAATAGCGATCGCTTTCGGACTGTATTTCAGTGGCCGGCTACACTCAGTGTTTTGGATCTTCAGCAAAACCTGGCTATTTACTGGGTGGATGCTGCTGCTGAACTTCCTTACTTTGAACGGGGTTCACCCCTACGAACAATTTTAAACTGGTGGCTGGAAAATCGCGATCGCCAGTGCGTTCATGCTGGTGCTGTCGGTACGCCAACTGGGGGGGTATTGCTAGCAGGGAAAGGCGGTTCGGGTAAGTCTACCAGTGCCTTAGCTTGTCTAAAGTCGGAATTACTTTACGCCAGTGATGATTATTGTTTAGTCGCCAGTGACCCTATCCCCTACGTTTACAGTCTCTACAATACAGCTAAATTAAAGGGAGCAACAGATCTAGAACGATTTCCCCTTCTGGCAAACAAGTTTAATAATCTTGACCGTCTTGAGGAAGAAAAAGCGATGATTTTCCTGGCGGAACATTTTCCAGAAAAAGTTGTTGCTGGGTTTCCCATTAAAGCTGTGCTAGTGCCAAGAGTTACAGGAAAGAAAGATACGATATTGCAGAGAGCAAGCGCAGGGGCTGCTTTGGCAGCTTTAGCTCCTTCAACTATTTTCCAACTACCGAGTGCTGGCAAGCAAACATTTCAAATGCTAGCGAAACTCGTTAAAGCGGTAGATTGTTACTATCTTAATCTTGGCACCGATATAGGGCAAATTCCTCAAATCATTTCCCAGCTATTGACGCAAATATGAAAGTATTAGAAATTTCTCAATCTAACTTGGCGAGTGAACAACGAAGCAGCAGTGGCGCAGAAATTGACCTCATCCTCAACTGTTGCCGTCCCGATATTGATAGTGGTACAGCCAAGCAAATTAAAAACCTCGTCCATGAAATTAACTGGGAAAATCTCATCCAGATAGCTTCTCAACACTTAGTCACTTCTCTAGTTTATTCCAGGTTGAAAAATATCTGTCCAGAAGCCATTCCCAGAGAAGTTCTGCAAAAGCTACAATTTGAATTCCGACAACTCGCTTTAAAAAACCTGGAAATCACCCAAGAATTAGTCACTATTCTCGATTTATTTGCCATACACAATATTCCGGCTATTTCATTTAAAGGTCCTGCTCTTGCTGCTTTAGCCTACGGCACAACTACGATGCGGCAGTTTTATGATTTAGATATTTTGATACGTCAAAGTGACTTGGTATTAGTCAAAAACTTATTAATTGAGCGGGGGTATAAGTCTCTATGGCAATTCACGCCGGAACAGGAAGCTGCTTTTATTAAAACTTGGTTAGCCTATAATTTGGAACGTGAAGACGGAATTTGTGTAGATCTTCACTGGCACTTGATGCCAGATTGGCTCTCCTATAGGCTAGATACTGAGGAGATTTGGGAAAACTTAGAATTAGTCAGTCTTGCTGGTAGGGAGGTGCTTACCCTTTCAGCAGAAGAAATGCTGCTCTACCTTTGCGCTCATGGAAATAAACATGGTTGGGAAAGTTTAAAGTGGGTTTGCGACATTCCTGCACTCATTAATACTCATCCAGAAATAAAATGGGAATCGGTAATGGAACGAGCTAGGGAATTAGGTAGCGAGCGCAGTCTTTTGCTTGGTTTGCTTCTTTCTAAGCATCTTTTGGGAACCACCCTGCCAATGGCAATGGAATTAAAAATAAAAACGGATGGGCTTGTGCAATCTTTGGCTGAAGAAGCGCGTCACAAATTGTTGTCTGGCGACAAAATGAATAAATTTGAGCGTTTTTGGTTTTATACTCGAGTGATGGAACATAAACAACAGCGCCTTGTTTATACTTGGTACTTTTTACAGAGAGCGATCGCCCCTAGTCCCACCGATCGCAGCTGGTTATCTTTGCCACCATATCTATCTTTATTATATTACTTAGTTCGTCCCCTGAGATTAGTTATACAAGCTTTATCAAATTCTAAAAGCAAATAAATAAAAATGGCTTTTATTTCATTTTTATATTAATTGATAAACTTCACTTTTCTTAAAACTTTGGAGAAAATATTCAGCAGAAAGCTTTTGTCTTACTTCCCAATTTTTCAGATAATTATGAGTGTCCCAAATTAACGAAGTATCCAAAGCTTTAGCTGCTGCTTCCGATAAGTTACTGTAATAAAAAGGATAATCTTCCCCTAAGTACTCAACCACTGCTGGCAAAGGATTGATTAATAAGGGTGTTGCCCTAGCAATACATTCAACAACGGCATTATTAGCGCTAGCATCGTATAAATTTAGAAAAACTATGTTTTGGGAAAGAAACTGGTCATATTCATTATTAGGAAGATATTTTTTTTCAATCGTATTTTCATAAAAAGGCGCACTAGTGATTAAATCATCAAGCTCTCTTTCTCGCTCAATTAATTGATTAAAATGTTCAGATGCTTTAGTAAAAATTTGAGTGACTAAGCGAACTTTTTCATAATTTAAGTAATTGCTTTTTTCAATGGGTAACTGATAAATTGCATTTATCCTCCGCAACCACCAACCAACTTGAACAATCTTTTTGTGGGGATTATCCAAAAATTTTTTAAAATCAAACTGTATTTCTGGAATTTCGGTGGGATGAATAAGAGTAGAAACTAATTTTCCAGTTTGTTCTCTCAGCCATTTAGCATGGTATTCCGATAAAGTAAATAATCCTAGGCAATTTTCTAGACTTTGTTTCCATATGTCTTTTGCCAATATAGTTTGAGGTGATTGTTCATAATGAAACCATTTTGGCATATTAGGAGGATTGTGAAAAATACCAATCCAAGGTTGACTATAAGGGGTAATGCCTTGTTCTTCAGAATTGGCGAATTGCTCAAACCTTCCGGAACGTTTCATCATTTCTAAAATGTGAGATTCTCTTTTTCCGGAAAAGCTATGTCTCCAAGCAAAATTATTTTCAAGAAAACCATCAAATAAAATTCCTTTGCTATTATGTAAAGGTTTCAAGGCATTGAGCGCAAATTGCCAACCACTACGATGAAAGTTAAACGTTTTTTGATTGTATAAATTAATTTTCTCTTCCGGGTTATCTTTAAGTAAGACAGGTTGAGGCTTTGACTCCTGGTTTTGCGGCGCTTTTTGAGCCGCTGCTGTTTCTAAAAAATTTTTAATTTGTTGATAGCGGGAGGAAACTTCTAAATCTTCAGGGTTGAGCGCTAGTGCTTGCTCGTAATAGTGGAGCGCCTCTTCAAGTCGTCCTTGTTGGAGCATTAGATCTCCAAACTTAACCCAAGCTGGAAAGTAATTTTGTTGCAGATGTAATGCTTGTTGACAAGCGGCGATCGCTCTTTCAAATTTTCCTTTTAGCTGCCACGCTGTTGCTAGCTTTACTTTAATTGCTGCTGCTTCGGTATTGTCTTGGGAGGATTCGTTAAGTTTCATGAATAATTTTGCTGTGCTGGAGTGCGTTCTCATAAAATACCATTGATTCTCAACTATAAAAGAAATCTCACAATGGAGCGATCGCTAGTCAGCGTTATTGTCGCTGTTAAAAATGGTGAGCGTTATTTAGCCAGTGCCTTAGAAAGTATTTTTGCTCAAGATTATCATCCTTTTGAGGTAATAGTTGTTGATGGAGGATCGGTCGATGGCACGCAGGCGATCGCTAAATCTTTTCTAGACGTACGCTTGATTGATCAAACAGGTCAAGGTTTAGCAGATGCTTGGAACACAGGAATTGATGCAGCTAAGGGAGAATTTATTGCCTTTCTCTCCTCCGATGACTTATGGACATCAAATAAATTAAGTACCCAGGTAAATTTTCTCCTGCGGCATCCAGAAATTGAATATACAGTTGCTAGAGTTAAGTTTTTTTTAGAGCCAGGTCATTTACTACCACGAGGATTTAGGCCTGAATTATTATCAGGAGACAGAGTGGGTAAAATTATGGAAACATTGGTAGTAAGAAAAAGCTTATTTAAAAGCATAGGTAATTTCGATCCTTTATTATTCGTTGCTGAAGATGTCGATTGGTTTTCCAAAGCTAACGATCGTCAAATTCCTATGGCAATCCTTCCTAATGTTTTACTCTACAAACGTATTCATGACAGAAATATTTCCTTGAATTCAAAAATAAATAACCACAATCTGCTGAAGATAATGAGAAAATCTATTCACCGTAAACGTAATTAAATAGGAAAATCAAAAATCACTATGAAAATTCCAATCACGTCGATCCTCAAGATCCTTTTTAAAAGCAATACATCTGAGGGTAGGTATTCGCCCTGCTGCCAAACCAAGCTTAACGAACTTCGGCATAGAACGCTGAAACTCTTTTTGAGTTGTTAAGCACTTAAATACGCTATAAGAACGATTCAATGCTACAAATCTACAAACTTTCTTAAGGCTAGGAATATGAGTATCATCAAAAACTATCACACCACCAACACGCAACAGCTTATCAATACAGAAGAAATCCACTAGGACATGATCGAAAGTGTGCATACCATCAATAAAAGCGAAATCAATTTTTATCCCCCGATCTTCTAGGTTGGGGATAATAATATGAGATGGCTTGTTATAAAAATCAATTATTTTTTGATAACCCGCTTTTTTGAGATTATGAAGACCAATATCTTTCCAGGCGCTCGTTTGATAAGGATCGATGATAATATGACGACTACCAGGAGTTTTTATGAGTTCTTCACAAATGAATAGCGCACTAATTCCGTAAGCAAGACCAACTTCAAGAGTTACTTTTGGCTTTAACTCAGCGAGGATATCCTGTAATAACTCTCCAGCTTCGCGAGGAATATGCGAATGTACTTGGAGCAACTCTCCCTGAGCAGATTGTACCTGACCAGTTATAAAAATTTCTTCTAAAATTGAATTCATTTAATTACCTATTTGGTTTTACTATTGAGATTAATAGAAACTTTGCCGAAAAATATTGCTATTAACTTCCTAATTTGGTAATTATAAGTGTTTATAAATAGTGCTGTATTGCCACAGCGATTAAAAGTACTAGCGAGGGTAACTAACTTACTCCGCTTAATCAGCTTACCATTTCTGTCATCATCAAAAATGAAAATAATTTTGATTACTGGTGCAGCAGGTTCAATCGGTAATTCATTACGCCAGCATCTCGGTCAGCACTACCATTTTCGCTGTCTCGATATTAAGCCAATAACTGATGCCGATGATGCGGTAGTTGCAGATATCACCAACTTCGAGGCTGTCTTAGAGGCGATGCAGGAAGTTGATGCCGTCATTCATCTAGCTGCTAATCCCAGCGTTAACCAAGCGTGGCATGATGTTTACACTAGCGGTATTGCTGGGGCTTACAATGTTTTTGAAGCTGCACGGCAAGCAGGAGTGAGTAAAATCATTTACGCCAGTAGCACCCATGTGTCAATTTGGCCGGATATAAAACAAGAAGTGGTGAGTACACCAGAAATGACCGTGCATCCCGATTCACTGTATGGAGTGGGTAAAGCTTGCGGTGAAATACTCGGACGTTTCTATACAGAAAAGTATAATTTATCTGTCATTTGCTTACGCATTGGTTCGTTTCAGCTTAACCCACAGCCAAACAGTGCAGATGCCCCCATTCTCCGTACCTGGTGCAGTCCCCGCGACTTGGCGCAGCTGGTGAGGCGATCGCTCGACACTAACAACCTGGGCTTTCAAATTTTTTATGCTGTTTCAGGCAACCGCCGCAGCTTTTGGGATATTAGCAATGCCCAAAAACTGGTGGGATACCAACCAGAGGACGATGCCGAACAATTATTGCCCAAAAGTTAGTATATAAAGTCATGGAAAATCACCCCCTAGTTAGCGTCATCATTCCAGTGTATAACGGCGATCGCTACCTCGCTGAAGCAATAGAAACCGTCCTAACCCAAACTTATCAACTTATTGAAATTATTGTTGTAGATGATGGTTCTATAGACAACAGTGCTGAAATTGCTAAAGGTTATAAAGAAGTTAAATATTTTTATCAACCAAATCAAGGGGTTTCTGTCGCGCGCAATGTTGGCATTGCTGCTGCTCAAGGAGAATTTCTCGCTTTTCTAGATGCGGACGATATTTGGACTAACGATAAGATTAGCAAACAAGTTAATTATTTGTGTCAGCATCCCCAGATTGGATATGTTGTCTGCCATAGTTGTTTATTTTTAGAGCCAACAAGCAATATACCCCCTGGATTGAACCTAGACAAACTTTTCAAAGTTGCTCCGGTTTATATTCCTAGCGCTTTAGTTATCCGCAAATCGGCGCTCGAAAAAATTGGTGTCTTTGCTCATCAATACAGGCTTGGTGAAGGTATGGATTGGTTTTTCCGTGCCAATGAGGCTGATATTTGCAAGGCGATCGTTCCAGAAGTGCTTCTGCATAAGCGGATTCACGATAGAAATTTATCCTATGAACTGCGACATAAACACCGTTTGCAGTTAGTTAAATCATATATAGAGCGTCAACATGATAGATAATAGTGTATTGAAAAATAAAAAAATATATAAACACATCGAATATCTCTTTAAAAAAACTGAATTGATCAGCAAAAAATTTGTAATTATAACCCAAGGGAGAACTGGTAGCACTTTATTATGCGACCTCATCAATTCGCATCCAGATATCCATTGTGACGGAGAGATATTTCAAGTTTTTGCCAGCGAAATACTTGATGTTAAACTGTATGCCAAAGTTATTTATATTATTAATAATAATCATCGGGCATATGGCTTTAAAGTTTTGCCATATCAACTGATTCAAGAAGGGATAAATCCCAGATTATTTTTGTGTTATATACATAAAAATAATTGGAATATTATTTACTTAAAGCGGCATAATCTTTTTAGACATACAGTTTCTCTTATGATTGCTCAGAAGAGAAATACATGGCAGGATACATCAAATAATCCTCTAAACAATTATCGTTATTACTTAGATACTAGTCAAATTATTGCTCTTATGAAAGATAAAGAAATAAAGTTAGAGGAGGAAAAAAAATATTTAAACGAGCTTCCTTACTTATCACTGACTTACGAAGACGATCTTTTAAAAGCTGAACAACACCAAAATACTGCTAATAAAGTATTTAACTATCTAGAGTTCTCATCTGTTCCAGTCAAAACTGAGTTTTGCAGAACAACTTCTGACCGACTTTCAGACTTCATTGAAAACTATGAAGAAGTTGTTAAAGCGGTGAGTCAAACCAAGTATGCCCATTTCTTGGAAACCTAGTAATGGAGCTAAAATTCATGTTTAGGGAAATGCTGGGATAATTCTTTCAGTAAACAGTGCGCTTCCTGATGCTCTGGAAGGAGAAATAGCAAGTGCTTTAGTGTGGCAATCGCTTTTTGTCTCTGATTGAGTTGCGCTAAAGCTACAGCTTGATAATAATTTAATTCGGGGCGATCGCAGTTAGCGGCGATCGCTTGTTGTAAAACCATCAAGGCATAGATATTACGATTAGCTTTTATGAGTCTCAATGCCAGGGATATTAGCGAGTCCAGATCTGGTTTGCCAATACTCCATAAAAAATGTTGGCGATCGTACTCTCGATCCACAGCTATGATACTAGGTTCTTGTAGAGGAAAATTAATTGCATGTAAGTTCAGACTCGCCTGAACAATTGAAAAGGCAGTGGTGTGAGTTGCGTCTTTGCCAAAACCAATATTCTTCACCAGATTGACAGCGGGAACGATAGAAAATCCTCCTTTAGCTAACTGAGCAAACGACCACTGATAATCCCATATATCTTTTCTATTTAATGTTTTTTCCCAATTTTTTTCCAAGTATGCAAACTCTTCAGCATCCCCTATTAATTGAAATATTTTTTGTTTAACTTCAGGTTGATGCCATAGTTTCATTTCATAATCGTAGTATTGCCAAGCTCTTCGCCAAGAAGCCCATCCCCAGCCACTTCCATAGTAAGAAAAATGATAACTCTGGTACTTCTCCTTCCACTGATTTAAACTATTTGTTCCGCAAATTTGCATAATTCTTTCATCATTTCTATATTTTTCTAACAGTTCACTACCAAAGCGGAAAAAAGTTGGATGTGGCCAACAATCATCTTCTAGAAAAATAGCTTCATTAACCTGCTCAAATACCCAGCTAATTCCGCTTGCCACTCGCTGACCACAACCCATATTTGTCTCGGAATAATTTTTTACAACTTCACATTGCCAATCAACATTCTCGAGCACAGCTCGTGCGGCAGCACACTTTTGCTCTTCTTCAGATCGGTTGGAACGAGCGCCATCAGCAATGACAAATAAGGTAGGCGGTTGAGCACAACGGATAGCTTCAAAAACTTTGGCCGTTGTCTCAGGCCGATTAAAAATAAATAATACTACAGGAGTATTTAATTTCCAGAAACTCATAAATTTAACTTTTGCTAGCTTTAATTTTATTGTAAAATAAAATGTTTGTTTATAATCAAACAGCTATAAAATGGCATCTCCCTTAGTTAGCACCATTATCGTTGTTAAAAATGGCGAACCTTACCTAACAGAAGCCATTGACAGCGTTATTAGTCAGACTTACAAACGATATGAAGTTATTGTTGTTGACGGTCAATCAACTGACAAAACTGAAAAAATTGTTAAAAAATATCCGCAATTACGCTACATCTTGCAAACTGGTGATGGTCTAGCGGATGCGCGGAATACTGGTATTGAGGCAGCACGAGGAGAATTAATTGCTTTTTTGGACTGCGACGATTTATGGGCAGCTAATAAGTTACAAGCCCAGGTCGATTGTCTGGTTAGCTATCCCAATATCCAGTACGCGATCGCTCGGTTAAAGTTATTTCTAGAACCAGGCTGTTCTCTACGACCTGGGTTTAACAAAGAATCATTTGGTCAACCTCAGCTTGGATACACCCCCGGCACCTTAATAGCTCGTAAATCTCTGTTTGCTCAAGTTGGTTTGTTCAACCCTAAGTTTAAAATTGGCTGTGATGTAGACTGGTTTGCTAGAGTTAAAGATCGTCATATCCCAATGGCTGTTATCTCTGAAGTTTTGCTGTATAAACGCATCCATAGTACAAATCTTTCTGGCAATATTAAAGTCAACAAGCAGGAGTTACTAAGCGTTGTTAAACAATCTGTAATCCGCCAAAGACATAAAAATTTAAAATAAATTAACTCAGCTAATGCTCAAGATTCTCCATATTATTGAAAAATTTTCTGGTGATGGACCAACTCGTTCGCTGCTAGCAGCAGCCAAGTACTCAGTTAGACTGGGTTTGCTTCAACAACATCGGGCGATCGCCTTGCAAGCTAAAGCTTATCCAATTGCTTTACTACTGGCTAAGCAAGCTGGAGTGACCGTGCTAAGCCAGCCCGGTTTAAGTACTATTAGGCATGAAATTGTCAATGCTGATCTTGTTCAGGTTCATTTTTGGAATAATCCTATCATTTATGAACTGCTGCGATTACAGCTTCCAGCAATGCGCCTGCTCCTCTGGCTTCACATACTTGGCAATAAACCACCACAAATCATAACCAAAAAGTTAATAAATTATTCAGATTTTGTCCTTGTAACCAATCCTTACTCGCTCAAGCTTCCTGTCTTTCAAAATCTCGCAGATGAAGTGAAAGAAAAAAAGACTGATTTCGTCTACGCTCTAGCAGACTTTGATAGGCTTTCTAATTTACAACCTCGCCCTCATAATACCTTCAACGTGGGGTATATCGGTACGGTTAACTTTTCCAAAATGCACCCCAGGTATATCTCAATGAGTGCCCAGATTGATATTCCTAACCTACAGTTTATTATTTGCGGTGGTGGGAGAGAAAAGCAGCTACAGCAGCAAGCCGAGCAACTGGGAATAGTGGATAAATTTAGCTTTCAAGGCTATGTGGAAAACATCAAGCCAGTGCTAGAGGTGCTAGATGTTTTTGGCTATCCTTTGTGTGAGGATACTTTTGCCACCAGCGAGAAGAGTTTACAAGAAGCAATGTACGCTGGAGTTCCACCAGTTGTTCTTCCTTATGGGGGCGTAAAAGACTTAGTAAAAGACAACGAAACTGGCTTAGTCGTAGATAACGAATTAGAGTACAAGCAGGCAATTGAATACCTATATCACCATCCTGAAGAACGAGCCAGGTTAGGACGTAATGCCAGAGAATATGCTCGGCAGGCTTTTGACGGCGAACAGGCAGTTCAGCAGCTTGATGCTGTTTATCAACAACTGATGCAGATGCCCAAGCGTCAGCGAGAATGGAGTAGTTCAAAAGAGCCTGCAACCGTTTATCCTGCGGAATGGTTTATTCAATCCTTAGAAGATACAGCCCCACAATTTCATACCAGCATGACCTCACAAAACCTCCAGGAAGTGCTGGAGGCAGATCGAGAAATTGCCGCATCCTCAATCTTGCTGTCTGGGGGTGAGGGAGGCATCATTCAATACCGAAATTATTATCCCCATGATGGTTATTTGAGGTTGTGGTCGGGGTTAGTCCTTCAACAACAAGGAAAGAATGCGGAAGCAGTTTCTGAATTTACCGCCGCCATTGAACTAGGTGGCGATCGCTGCCGGATAAATTGGTACTTGGCACAGGTAGCAGAAAAAGTTAATAATCTTCCTTTAGCAGCAAAAGCGCTTCGTGAGGTTGTGCAGGCAGCACCAGATTTTACTGAAGCAAGGCAGATGCTGAAATCCTTGGAGAACAAGAAATGAAATCTGACCAATACTTTGTCAGTGTCATTATCCCTGTTTATAACGGCGAAAAATTCCTTGCGGATGCGATCGCCAGTATCCTTAAGCAAAATTACTATTCCTTAGAAATCATCATTGTTGATGATGGCTCAACCGATGGAACAGCAGCAGTTGCGGCTCAGTTTCAGAAGTATATCCGCTATAATTATCAATCCAATCAAGGTCCGGCTGCGGCGCGTAACCAAGGTATCAAGCTGGCAAGGGGAAACGTTATTGCTTTTTTAGATGCTGATGATTTTTGGGCTGATAATTCTCTCGAACTTCAAATCAATTGTCTGCTTGCCAACCCTTCAGTAGAAATAGTTCAGGGGTTAATTCAAAAGATACAGCTTTCATCATCAGCAACAGAAAAACACTTAACCTATAGGGAAATTGATAGCCCCTACGCAAACGTAAATTTAGGAAGTGCAGTTTTTCGCAAATCATTATTTAATAAAGTTGGTTTATTTAACGAATCGTTAAACTTTAGTGAGGATGCTGATTGGTTTATCCGAGCTTGGGAGCAAGAAATTGTTAAGGTAAATTTAAAGCAGGTGACTATGTTTTATCGCATTCATAAAGATAGCCTGACAAAAACCAAAGCACCAATTCATCAGGGTTTGCCAAAGTTATATAAAACCTATCTGGATCGACGCCAGCGTCAAGATAGTTGGCCAGCCACTTCAGTTACTCGTCCAACTCGGTTTACTGAATACATGGAGATGGTGCCAACCTTTCCGACAAACTAAGTCTTTTCAGAAAATGCTCTCATGTAAAAAATACTGCTCCCAAGGTTTATCTTTATTAAAAGGATTGCGTACAGATATATATCCATAGGGTAAAAGCAATTTTCTAATTTCTAAGCTGATTGAGCGATCGCATTCCAGGCTAAGTGCTAGAAATTGGTATTCATTAAAAGGAAATTTCTCTAAAACCTTGAGTTCACTTCCTTCTATATCAAAAGCACCATAGTCAATAACTGGTGGTGCATTATGTTTTTTTAATAGAGACTCAATCGTTATAGCATCTTTCTCTACTTCTTTCCCTTTTTGAATTACCTCTGTACCTTTGTATTTAAATTTTTCTAAGTTTTCTTTAATTCCACCCAAATAAGGACTTACTGTATGCTCATCTCCCTCAATATAAACAACTTTACCAGAATGTTCTGACAAGCAAAGTTTTTCACAAATACTATTAGGTCGATTTTGCACAAGTTTTTCAAAGAACATATCATTTGGTTCAACACAAATCCCAGTCCATCCAAATTCTTTCTCTAAAACGTAACAACTACTAGCTTCTCTACCATTAGCCGCCCCTGCTTCTACAAAGTAACCACCTCTTTTACCAGGAAAAACATATTCAGCAATCCATTTATCATTTTGTGTTTCATTGTAATAAGTTGTGTAACTAAAAGAATCATGTACATTTAGAAATGCCATAGCTTTTACTACCTGCCGATAAAACTTTCTTGTTTTCTCTGCTTGACCAAGCTCGTACAAGAGATTGGTAAATCGCTGCTTCATAATTAGCACTTTTCCAGAAAATAAAAATCTATACTGTACCAGTATATTTTATAATTAAAAGCTTAGGTATATTGACTATTAAAATTTTTGTGTAAAGAAAAATATGAGTCTGAGCATCTAAGCTTTAAGCAAATAATTATCTTGAATGCATAAAATTGCATTAAATCAATCTAAAAATGTAAACTTTCATTAAAACTATCCACTCGTGGGGTTTAGCTTTCCACTCAAACTAACTGTTTATTTGTTACTACAAAGTTTTATATGAATATTGCTGCTTGGCGTTACTACCTCCGTCTTTATCAGGGCTTCCATAAATTATTGAGTTTAAGCATAATATTAGCCATTACACAGTCGATTTTACTTTTTGCCAGTGCTTTGTTAGTTGGTTATGTCATTGATAAAGTACTGCCAACTCGAAATTTATCTCTTCTCGTTCAGGTTGCTATTGCTATTTTTTTTATACGTTCCCTAGAACAAATAGCTGTACTTTACAAACAAAATGTTGACATCAACATTACCAAATGGGTTATTGAAAAAATTCGTAACGATCTCTCTAAAAAAATTTACACTTTCTCCCGTTCCTATTATAGTGAAGCGGATATGGGCAAGTTACACGGTTATCTCATTCAAGATACCGATCGTGTTGATACTTTGGGGGGTGCATTAATTAGTAATTTACTTCCAGCATTTCTGGTAAGTTTAGTTCTTAGTAGTGCCCTCATATATTTAAATGTTTTCTTATTTATTTTTTCTCTTGGTCTGGCTCCACTTTTCTTTTTAATTAGTAAAATAATGGGGGAAAAAGTCCAAAGGCGAACTCAACAATTTTATGATGCCTTTCTTCAATTTAATAAGGAAATTTGGCAAGCACTACACCAGATGGATTTAACCCGAATTCAAACCGCCGAGAACTTTGAACTAGAAAGACAGAAACGATATTTTGAGAATCTACGGGTAAAAAGCATAGCAATGTTATTGACCAACGGAACTTATAATATTGCTCAACAACTGTTAGTAACAACAGCAGGCATTATCATTCTACTTATTGGTGGTTACGCTGTTGCTAGAAATACAATGACCTTGGGCAACCTAATCGCTTTTTATTTTATCCTTAATTTACTCAGAAATAATTTAACTAAAGTATTAAATTCTGTACCGCAAATAATTGCTGGCAACGAATCGCTAATTAACTTATTTAATATTTTAGAAATAGAATCATGTCGCCCCTATCAGGGAGTTATTAAACTAGATTTTTCGGGAAAAATTAGTTTAAAATCAATAGATTTTCAATATAACAATACATGGGTATTACAAAATTTTAATTTGACCATACCTCCTCATAAAGCTGTTGCCATTGTTGGCCCCAACGGCTCAGGAAAAAGCACTACTACATATCTGATATTGGGTTTCTATCGTCCTCAAAAAGGACGGTTGTATGCCGACGATCGCCCTTTCGATATTTTGGATATTGCCCATTTGCGCCAGCAGATCGGAGTAGTAATGCAAGATGTTACAATTTTTTCAGGAACAATATGGGAAAATATTACCTATGGTCTACCTAACGCAACTCAAGCAGAGGTGGTAGAAGCTGCAACTACCGCTACGGCTCAGGAATTTATTATAGGGTTTTCCAAAGGTTACAACACCTTAGTTGGTTATGGGGGAATGTTGTTATCGGGTGGGCAACGCCAGCGGATCGCGATCGCGCGTGCTTTACTCCGTAAACCCAAACTCCTAATTCTTGATGAACCTACCAATCATCTAGATGAAGCTTCAGTTATCGCTTTGATGAAAAATATTAAACAACTTCAGCCGGCACCAACAATACTAATTATCAGCCACAATCTTGATATTGTCCAGGAAGCAGATGTAATTTATGCTTTAGAGAATGGTTCTTTGGTGGCAAAGAAGATATGAATCAAGAAAATATTCTTAGTGCCGAACAAAAACTGCTCCTGCAAGCAGCAATGCAACAGGGCGAAGCGGCCATAGCCTCCTGGCAAGCTTGGAAAACAGTTGTTAATTTAGACGATATTGACTCAGCCTCCTATCAATTATTACCTCTTGTTTATCGAAATTTAGCTGGTTTGTATTTTCAAGATAACTTGATGCCAAAACTAAAGGGAATTTATCGACTCCGGTGGTGTAAAAACCAACTAATATTTCAGTCTCTGATCGAACTTTTGCCTGTTTTGCAAAAAGCTGGCATTGAATTTATCTTACTTAAAGATACCGCCTTACTATTTCAAGCTTATCAAGATTTAGGTAAACGAACAATTAATACTTTAGCAATTTTGGTCCGTCCAGAAACAGTGCCGGAAACGAGCAATATTTTACTCCAGTTGGGGTGGAATGCAACAGAAATTATTTTCCCCAAAAATTTACACTGCCGGACATTAAGTCAATTTAATAAAAAATCTAGTATCCCGCTAGAGCTACATTGGTACTTAACAGGAACTAAGGTTGACGAAATATTTATAAATACAACATCTATTTTTTTGCAAGATATATCAGCGCCAGTATTAACTGCTAACGAGCAGTTAACCCAACTTTGCTTACAGGAAACTCCCTTGGATATAGTTTCGTCTATAATTTGGTTGGCTGATATATTGATGCTGCTTAATTTATGTCCGGAATTTGATTGGCGAGAAATCATTGTCAAAGCTCAAAAAAGCGGTTTAGTTACACAATTAAAAGAAAAGCAGCCGCTTTTATCGGAAATACTCGATTTAAAAGTATCGATTTTGACAGAGATCCAGTCGCTGCAACTTTCCCAATTGGAACTGCTTGAATGTCAGATCCAAAGCTTTAAACGCGAAGCAGCTTGGGAAATATTTATTACTCGCTACGCACAATATCTCAGGCTTGCATACAATAAAGGAGAGAACTTTAGTTTAGTTGGCTTTGTTAAGCATTTACAATTGCTTTGGGAATTAGAACATTTATGGCAAGTTCCTGTGAAAGCCGTATCCTGGATTACGAAAAAATTGTTTTTCACCTAATTAAAAAGTTTTGAGTTTTAAGTTATGAGTTATGAGTTATGAATTAATAACTCATAACTCTGCGAAGCGGTGCAGAGCTTTCCCATCTAGCTGCCCTCGCTGCGCCATTGTCTTTATGATGGGTAATGACTGCACTCAACTCTCTGGTTCAACTTCTAGCCCCTAGCTCCATCAAACCGTGACTTTTAAGAAATTTCTTCAACCGCTCGACCGTGCTGCCTTAGTACTGATGCTGGTGCTGAGTATCCTGATAGGACTATTGGTGTTGAGCGGCGATCGCACGGCACCACGAGTACGGGATTTTAGTTGGCAGAATAAACAAGTGGGGGCAGAAGATACCTCCTTTACCCTTACCTTTAGCCGTCCGATGGATCACCCCAGTGTAGAAGCTGCTTTGCAAATAGAGCCGCTGCTACCGGGCAAAGTTAGCTGGGCAGGACGACGAATGGTTTATACCCTATTGTCACCCGCCGCCTATGGCACTAAATATAAAATGCAGCTGGAGAATGCCCTAGGCCGCTTTACAAGCATTGGGGGAAAGGAGAAAGGAAAAGTAATTCAGCCGTTTGCCTCTGAATTTAGCACCCGCGATCGCGCCTTAGTCTACCTCGGTGTTGAGGGAGAAGAAAAGGGACGTTTAATTTTGTATAACTTCACCCAGCAGCAAAAAAGCGTTCTCACGCCTTCTGATATGGTAGTCACGGACTTTAAACCTTATCCACAAGGCGACCGGATTTTGTTTTCTGCCTCTGACTGGAAAAGTCAAAAACCAGGCGCATCGAACCAACAGCTGTACACAGTGACGACAGGCACAAATCCTCAGTCTCCAGGCAGTCAAGACGCTGACTTACAGCCAAAAGGCAAAATAGACCAGGTTTTAGACAGTAAAGACTACCAAAACATGAAATTTGACTTGTCTGCTGATGGGCAGACAATTGTTGTACAGCGAGCCAAGCAGGGAAATCCAGGCGAGTTTGGCTTATGGGTAGTGCAGTCTAAAGCTGCCCCTAAACCGCTGGAAAACGAGCCGGGAGGGGACTTTACGATCACACCAGATAGTACAGCTGTAGCCATGGCTCAAGGGCAAGGTGTCGCCATTCTGCCACTAATACCTAAAGCAAAGCCCTTGGATTTTCTGCCCCAATTTGGCAAAGCTCTGAGTTTTTCCAGAGATGGCACAGCAGGAGTGATGCTTAAATTTAATACCAATAATACGGAATCCCTGTTTCTCGTAACAAACTCTGGCATCCAGAAAGAACTACTGCGAACACAAGGTTCAATTATGGACGCCTTGTTCGATCCACTCTCAACAACCATCTATTGTCTGCTGACCGAGCTGCTACAGGAAGGGAAAGAATACCGAGAACAGCCCTACATCTACGCAATTGACCTCAAGACAAATAAAGTAACACCCTTATTGGCCTTGCCGGAGCAACGAGACATTCAGATGAGCTTGTCACCCGACGGTTTAGCTCTGCTGTTCGATCAGGTCGTCACTACCGGCGCACTCCCCGAAGGAGAAAGTTTAACCACAAGTGATGGGCAAGCGATCGCCACCAGTCGCCTCTGGCTGCTACCCCTGACACCCTCCACACCGAAATCTGCTGGTAAGCTGGAACCAGAAGAGCTGCCTTTACCCGGCTTCCACCCTCGCTGGTTGCCCTGAGCGACTAGCAGAGGAGGCTGGGGAAGCTGGGGAAGCTGGGGAAGCTGGGGGAGAGGATTATGCAATTTTTATGCACATGAGCTTAAAACTCAAAACTCAAAACTCAAAACTCAAAACTATTTAACCCTTACCCTGTCAGTTAAACTTCGAGTGTACGTCCGGCAAGGTTTGCAACCCCTGCAACTAACTTTGCAGGCTCAACGGGCTTAGATATATGCATCTGGAAACCTGCTGAAAGTGCCTGCTGACGATCCTCTTCCCTGGCATAAGCCGTCAACGCCATAGCCGGAATCTGTCCTGGCTCTGCCTCCATTCCTCTGATCTTACGGATTAGCGAGTAACCATCCTCAACTGGCATGCCAATGTCGCTTACCAGTACATCTGGCTTAAAACTTTTGAGCAGTTCCAGTGCTTCCCCTGCTGATACCACTGCTCTTACTTTAGCCCCGCACTCTTCGAGTACAGTTATGAAAAACTCGCGAGTGTCAGCTTCATCATCTACCACAAGTACCTGTAATCCAGACAGGACTGAGGGTGTGAGCTGCTGGACTAGGGGAGAGTTTGAACTATTTCCCGTCTCCCCATTTCCTTTACTGCCTTCTATTAGCGGCAGCTTCACCGTAAATGTCGCCCCTTGTCCCTCTCCCTCACTTTCGGCTTGGACAGTTCCACCGTGCAGTTCTACTAATTGACGCACGATTGCCAGTCCTAATCCCAGTCCCCCATACGACCTTGTCATGGAGCTATCCGCTTGGCGGAACTGCTCAAAGACATAAGGCAAAAATTCCGCACTTATACCTTTACCCGTGTCTTTTACTTGAATCTGAGCATAAGAGCCAGCACATTCAAGTCTTACTTCAACACGTCCCTCCTTGGGCGTGAACTTAATCGCGTTTGAAAGCAGATTCCAGACAACCTGCTGCAAACGTTCCGAATCACCGGAAATCAAGCCGGCAGAGGAGCCAAGCATAGACTCAATTTGAATATCTTTAGCCTCTGCTGTAGGACGCACAGCATCAATTGCCGCCTCAATAGTGGATACCACGTCAACTGAGCGGATGTTAAGACGGATCTTGCCTCTAACAATCCGCGAGACCTCCAAGATATCATCGATTATTTGTGCCTGTGATTTGGCGTTGCGCTCAATTGTTTCCAGCGCCCTGGCAGTAGTAGCTTCATCAAACTTGCGAGAGCGAAGCAGCTTAGCCCATCCCAGCATGGAGTTGAGGGGGGTACGCAATTCATGGGAGACGATGGCTAGGAACTCGTCCTTAATGCGGTTCGCTTGCTCTAATGCCTCTGCCTGTTGCCGCAGCACCTCCTCCGCCTGCTTTTGAGCGTCAATGTCGGTATTTGTCCCGAACCAACTGATAATCTCACCCTCAGTATCGGGCACAGGTAAAGCACGCCCAATGTACCAGCGATACACGCCATCAGCCCTCTTGAGCCGAAATTCAATTTCGTAAGGATTGCCCGTTGCCAAGGAATTGCTCCAGCGATCGCTACTGCGTGGCAAATCCTCTGGATGCACCATCTGTTGCCATCCTGTGCCCAAAATTTGCTCGCTTGTGGAGGCGAAGTAATCAAGAACCCGTTGGTTAACGTAATCTAGCCTGCCATCTGGCAGGGCAGTCCATACCTGCTGAGGAATAACTTCCATGAGGAAGCGAAAGCGTTGCTCACTTGCCTCCGCTTGAGCACGTGCTATCTGTTCCCGGATTAGTAATTCATCTTTTAAAGAATTTGCCGCTTCTAGCTGGGCAGTTCTTTCAATAACTCTTTGTTCTAGTTGGGCATTCAAAGCCAGAATTTCTGCCTCAGCTTGCTTGAGGTTAGTGATGTCTTGCGTCATCGTCATTCCAGCCACAATTTCTCCCTGCTCGTTCCTCACGGGGAGCGTATGCCTGAGGTAAATATGATTGCTATAAATTAATTCCGTAACAGTTGCTGTCCCGGCAAGGGCAGCGCGATAAGTTGGCTCTATAATTTCACAAGTTTCAGGGGGAAATATCTCCCAAACTGCCTTGCCTTCCAATAACTCTCTAGAAAGGCCAATCTCTGCTAAACCTGCTCCGTCAGCAATCGTGTACCGTAAATTTTTATCAAATAAAAGAACTGCACCGTTGGGAAAATTTTTAGCTAATTTACGGTATAAATTTTCGCTTTTTCGTAGCGCTTCTTCTGCCAGCTTCCGCTCCGTGATGTCGTTGAGAGTACCAGAAGTGCCGCTAATAGAATTATCTGCATCTAAAGTCAGGCGGGCAAAAACTTCAATCCAACGGTAGCCACCCTCTTTTGTGAGGTAACGAATCTCATGACGGCAATACTCTTTTTGGCGCTGAATCAAGGGTTGAAACAGTTCTAAATTACGTTGCCTATCGTCAGGATGAACGTAATTTAAAAAGCTTGCGCCAATGCTTTCGTTGATTGAAAAACCAGTAATTTCTGTCCAAGCAGGGTTGAGAAACGTCCATAATCCCGCGGCATCTGTCTGAAAAATTACTTCTTTAACATTTTCCACCACAGAGCGATATTTCTGCTCACTCTCCTGCACTGCTTCCTTCGCCCGTTGACGCTCTTTGATTACATTTCTTAATTTATTGTTGGTTTTTAATAACTTATCCGTGCGATCGGCAACTCGTTGTTCCAATGTTTCATTAACACTTTGAATTTCTTGGAATCTTTGATTAAGTGCAATCGCCATTAGGTGAAAATTTTGAACTAAAGAGTCTATCTCTGCTACCAAACTCCGCGGCCACTGAATCGGTTCTCGCTCTAGTAGTTTATCTGGTAAGTTAGTCGTCACCTGTGCCAATATTGCCAGTGTCCTAACTAATCTGCGGCTGACAGCATCTGCAACTACAAGTGCCAATACGGCAATTATCAGTATTATACCTAAGTCTTGGATATAGAGATTTTGTAAATAGTTAATATGTAGAGCAGCGGGTGTTTTTATAACTAAATTCCAAGGTATATTGCTCCCCATAGCCGTTTTTTGCACATAGAAAGATTTTTTCCATCGCATTATAGGGGGCAGATTTTCTTTAGCAGGTAGCCATTGATAGATATCACCCTTTAGTATCTGGGTTTCTCCACCTTTGAAATCCTCAAAGCCTTGCTTTACAACTTTGTTAACCTGCGTACTGGTAACGATACGACCTTGACGATCGATAAGAGAAATTTGCATCTGCTGGTCATAAATATGTGCTTTGAGGCGTTCGCTTATTTTACTTAAATCTAACGAAGCATAAACAAAACCGCGAAATTGATTTTCTACAATTACTGGGGCAGTTATGCCAACATGAGGTGTAGGTGGAATCTTTACAAAAATGAAGGTGTTTAATGGCTGTTCTGGCAAATTAAAATATAAATCAGTTGTTAAGGATTTTAATGTTGTTTTAGTTTTTTTAAAGATAGATTGGCTAGCAACGTTTAAACCTATCTTTAATTCTGCGCCATTATTGTCTTTTGAGTAATATGCAATGATATTGCCCGCCTGATCGGTAACATACAAGCTAGAGAAATCAGTAAAAGCTCCGCCTATTAGTTTTGTGCTTTGCTGTAATCTATTTGTTTGTGTAGCGTCTTCAGAAGAAATTAGTGTTGTATCAGACTCAGCCGCAATCTTTGCTAGTTCGTTAAGCGCATGTAAACGTCGCTGATGCCAAGCCTGAAAATCGGTAATTACGTATTTTGTAGTGGATTGAAGTTCTGCCTGAACCCTAGTTTCGATATTACTCATGGCACGATGACCATCTACAATCATGATCATGAGTGTCGGAAATAAAACGAACGCCACTAACAAATTTAATAAGGTTTGCTGGAGAGAAAGCGTCTTCTTAATCTGGGGGCGAGATGCCCATTTATGAATAGGTAAGTGAGTAACGATTAAGTTAGCAACTAAGGCGTTAAAAATGCCATTTACAGCCTGCTTGAACATCGCTAGCAATGTTTGAGTGGCATCCACATGCATCAAGCCGAAATAAAATAGCCACACCAGAGGCATACCGATGAGCACCCAGTAAATGCCATCTAGTAAAACCATATTTTCGCTTTTGCGGTGAAATAGCCAGCCTACAAATAAAGTTTCACAAATAAGAACAATTGCCGCATAAGGATGGTTCCAGATTATAACTGTGTATGAACCAGCCAGGGTTGCCGCCAGCATACCCCAGCCTAGCCCGAATAGCCGTACCACGATTAAGACGGCAATACTGCCAAACAGGAAATCTGCTCCAAAAAAGAGCGGGAGGCTGAAATAATTACCTGCATACCCTGCTGCCAGGAGAATCAGCAGTACAAGGGTAGATTTTTTATGAGTGAGGAGTAGCATTGTTAAAAACAACCAGTGTGGCTATGGTGTTAAACGTAGCCGTAGTGTAGGCATTTTCTATCTCAGAAAGCTTGTTGCTAACAACAAACTAGCTCAATAGTAATCGTCTCTTAGGTGATGTACTGGGCGCTACTGCTACTTGGAATAAGGCTAAAATCCCTAACTAGGTTCTACACTGATAATTCCTGACCACTGAACTTTTTTGAGATGATCTCGGCGGTAAGAGAAGAAATGTTCTGGCTCTTGGTAGGTGCAATGAGGGGCAATAGCTATTTGTTCAGGATATATACCTAGCTGTTCAAGTTGAATTGCATTCACCCGCCGCACGTCCAAGCGTACCCGCCCCGGTTCCGGATCTGGTAACAGCGGCGAGTTGGGCAACTGCCACAGGGCATCTAGTATTGATTCTGGAGAATCAGCCTCAGATTGCGGTAGAATGCTGGCTCCTACTTCAGCCGCCACCGGAAAAGTTACTTGGTAGACTTCACCAGCGATCGCCGGTCCCATAGCCACCAGCAGATTCTGAATTTGGCTACCAGAAGAGAGGAGTCGCGCGATCGCCACTGGAACAATCCGGGCAGCAGTACCCCGCCAACCCGCATGAACTGCGGCCACCTGTCCGGTTTGAGTATCAGCAATCAAAACTGGGGTGCAATCTGCACTCGCTACCCATACCGCCTGCTGCGCCTGTTGTGTCAATAAACCATCAGCTAGCGCGAACTCGCCTTCTTGCTCTAGCACCTCCCTACTATTCGACTTACCAGCAGCACTTTCTATTTCTGAGGGCGTTAGCACTGTGTTGCCATGTACCTGTTTGACGCGATAAACCTGGGCATCAGGTTGTAGGACATCTACTAATTCCGATGGAGATCGAGGCCAAAACTGTTGAGTAAAAAAGCCGTGAGGCCAAGATTCCAGCAGGCTACAAGTTAAATATGGCAATTTTTCCCAAGTGCGCCAGCGCCAACTGTGGGTGGGAAATTCGGGGTTGAGCGTTAAGGAAGATAACTGCAACTATAAAACCTCAGAAGTAATAGCTGATACCGATTGGATTATGTTGTATCAAGGCTTGGCAGCTATGAGAGCTTAGAACCTATCCGAAAAGCCGATTTGAGAGATTTTAAATCGCTTTCACCAAGCAAATAGACGCAGATATTTGGAAAGATAGGCTCTTAATCCAAAATCGGAAATCGATTGACGAATCTATGTTAACTTAAGCAACGATTTATTCTGGTTGCAGCGGTGGCATTTGATCGACAACAGCTTGAATCTCTACTAGGAACGCATAATCATGCGCCTCTACAGCTTTGTTTGCATATATTTGAGACTCTAACCTCCACAAACCAGAAGCTATGGGAATTAATCGATGGGGGTGCTGCGCCGGGAACAATTGCGATCGCAGCGAGACAAACATCCGGGCGAGGTCAATGGGGACGCCAGTGGCATTCTCCCGGTGGTGGATTGTACCTTTCTTTAGCTATTGCTCCTAATCTACCAGCGTCAAATAGCGCCCAGCTAACTTTATGCATGGCATGGGGAATAGCGACAGCGTTGCGCGATCGCGGCATACCTGTTTTACTCAAATGGCCCAACGATCTGCTACTGCTAGGACGCAAACTTGGCGGTATTCTCACAGAAACTCGCATACACCAAGGACAAATTACCAAAGCGATCGTAGGGGTTGGCATCAACTGGAATAACCCAGTGCCGGAAACCGGCATCAATCTGCAATCTTTCTTCAAGCATCAGCAAACGCCCCCGATCACCTGCCTGGAAATGTTGGCAGCAATTACCATACAGGGAATTTTATCCGGCTACCAGCACTGTTCACCGTCAGGAATAGAAATTGTTCTACCCTCTTATCTAGAGCTTCTAAGTAGCCGAGGACGCACCATCGTCGTAGATGGTTGCCCAGGAGTGGTTGTCGGAGTATCACCCACAGGAGATCTGCGAGTTCGCGTGCAATCATTAGCAGCTAAATCAGAAATTTGTCTTAAGCCCGGTACAATCAGTTTGGGCTACGATAGGTAGTTTTTCCACATCCAGGGTCAACCAATGCAAGGATTTTGGATTTACGATTTTGGATTGACCCCGATTCTTGTGGTCGGGGCTTGGGGATTTTGGATTTACGATTTGTTCCGCCCATAATTCGGCGGAGCATGAACCCAAAATTTCTTTTAATCCAAAATCTAAAATCTAAAATTGCTAGTCCAAGCAGATTTAGCATTGATTCAAATACCGGATTGGCTGAAATTCCCTAAACTTCACCAATGGCCTTTTATGAGTAGTGATTCGGAAATGACCCAGCGAACCTCCCCTGGTTGCACCCCTTTTAGCTTCTTCTGGCGGCGTTCCCTGTTGACGCAAGGATTAAGTTGTATTGGCGGTCTCAGTATCCTCAGCAGCGGCCTTGTTTGGGCAAAGACGGATTCGGTCCCAGAGCCCAAAGTAGGGGACACGACCCAAGAAGCTCCGCGTACAGTAGTCGTAAAAGCAGAGCCGATTCCAGATGCTGTGCCCAAAAGCTCTGCTCCAGAAACATCTACGATAGCAACGCCGGAGCTTAATCCCAACCCAGTTGTTGAACCCAGACCATCAGTAGCCAAGCGTGCTTCTGAGCCAGTTGTTGTAGATAAAAGCTCAGCCTCGTTGCCACGCGAGGTGGCGCCAGGTGTTTCCCGCAGAGCCTCAACTTTGTTGGAGGGCGAGTCAGAACCAGTCGTTGTAGATAAAAGCTCAGCTGCCTCAGAACGTGCTTCTAAGCCAGTTGTTATACATAAAGGTTCAGCCTCGTTGGAACGGGAGTCAGAACCAGTTGTTGTAGATAAAAGCTCAGCTGCCTCAGAACGTGCTTCTGAACCAGTTGTTATAGATAAAGGTTTAGCCTCATTGGAACGGGAGCCAGAGCCAGTTGTTGTAGACAAACGCTCAGCCCCGCCAGGTCAGTTAGAGCCATCTGTGGCCAAACAACCTGTACTTCCTATTCCCAGCTTGCCTGAGCCAAGCACAGCTGAGGAAATAACGCCTCCCTTAACAATACCCAGCCTCACAGATACCAGTGCCAAAGTCACAGTAGAGAACAAGATTTATCTCGACTCTACTGACTACACTTTTGGGGTTACGGCTCAGAGCGACTTGCCAATTCGCTTCTACGATGAACCGACTGACCTGGTGACGAATCAAGGGTTCACCAGCTGTAAAACTGTGTTTAAAGAGCAGAAGCTGGTGAGCGGGGTCTGCAGTGTAGCGGCACCAAGTCGAGAACTTGCCAGCACTAAGCGCTCTGTTCCGGTTCCTCCTTTGAGCGGGGTGAGAAGTACACAGACACCGCTGGTCGGTTTGCAGCCAATCAATATAGGTCCTATCCGCGCGAACATTAACGGTCTGGGTTTCAATAGCCGCCGCCCGAGCACAGTAATTGCTCAACAGGTAACTTCCCCAAGCAACCTCAGCCGCCTTGCCGTCAATAGCCGCCGCCCGAGCACACGCATTGCTCAACAAGTAACTTCCCCAAGGAGCCTCAGTCGCTTGGCCGTCAATAGCCGCCGCCCGAGCACACGCATTGCTCAACAGGTGGCTTCCCCAAGTAGTAGGGCGAATTTGCAAAGCTACCCCTACTACAATCTGGCAGCCGCCCCATTTGGAAGCCCAGGAAATGGCAACACTAGCTTCATGTTCCCCCTGACGATTCCGGCTCCGATTACCTCAGTCTTCGGCTGGCGGATTCATCCAATTACAGGCGATAGTCGGTTTCACGCCGGTACTGACTTGGGCGCTCCTTTGGGAACACCAGTTTTTGCGACCTCTGCTGGTCAGGTAGCGATCGCTGATTGGATGGGCGGCTACGGCTTAACCATTGTCCTCCAGCACAACCAGGTCCAAGAAACTCTCTATGGCCACCTCTCAGAAATATTTGTCCAACCAGGTCAGTGGGTAGAGCCGGGAACCGTTATTGGGCGCGTCGGCAGCACCGGCAACTCCACTGGCCCTCATCTTCACTTTGAAACCCGGCAATTAACGCCGGAAGGCTGGGTAGCAACTGATCCTGGTCCTCAGTTGGAATATGGTCTAGCGCAACTGCTTAATGCCTTGCGTACAGCTCAGATGGCTCCAAAACCGGGTGCTTAGCCTAGCTAAAGGATAAAACTTTAACTTGGTTTCATCCTTCTTTTTATAACCGAGGTGGAAGCTCCCGCTCTTGCCCTTTCGGGTTAGCGGGAGTAGTTCACAGATATCCGTGTTCTGCCAAGAATACGGGTGTAATTTTATCGCTATGGGCGATCGCTGCCGTTTCTTCTCCAGCTGCGGCTTGTGCAGGATGACGCAGAAACTTTTCTACATATTTGCCCAGAATATCGCCCTCCAAATTAACCCAGCTGTCGGTCTGCAAATAGCATAGATTTGTCTGCTCGAAGGTGTGCGGAATCACAGCCACCTGGAACCAGCTGCTAGATGCGTCACAATCTGCCACTGTTAAGCTAACTCCGTTGACGGCTATGCTGCCTTTGGGGACAATATAACGGGCAATTTGGCGCTGCCACTCCTCGGCAAGCAATGCCGGTGCCGTAAAGTACATTTCCCAGGCCTGAGCCGTTTGTACTACTGAGCGCAGACAACCAATTCCGTCTACGTGACCCGTCACAAAATGCCCCCCCAGCTTGCTGCCCACCCGCAGAGAAGCTTCTAAATTGACGTAAGTGGCGGCTTGCTGTCGCTGCCCCAGCGTAGTGCGGCGCAAAGTTTCGGGCGAAGCCGTTGCGACAAAGCCTTGGGGCAAAATCTTCTCTACCGTCAGGCAAACCCCATCAACTGCCACACTGTCGCCGATAGCTAGATCTAGCAGTGTTCGAGAGGCTTCCCCTGGGCAGGAAAGCTGGAATCGATCTTCATCCAGCGGTCTAATGCTTCCTAGTCCTTGAATTAATCCTGTAAACACTACTTTCTTTTAGCTGAAATTAATTATTGACCAGGGTTAGGGGCAGCGTAACGGGTATATCTCTTAGCCGTTGGTGTCGAGCATTCCCCGTGTCTTCGTGTCGCCGTGTCCCTGTGCCAGTTTCAACCAACCAAACCCTAAAGTAACCCCCCTACGGTCAGCAGTCTGTCTGGACAACCTGTTCAGTGGTGGGGAGCGAGTTTGCTTTCCTAACGTCAATACTTGCTCCATGCTACCGCTTTTATCACTTATGAGAAATATTGATTCGCGCTTCGCTCAATTGTTTAGGTATGGATATGTCTTTCCTCCCCATACTTAAACAAGAGGGGCTTCCAGGCATCCCCTTACAAACCCCGATTTATGTTAAATCTTAAAACCAATCATCCTGAGGCTGAGGCATACTGAGAGATACAGCTGTTTCGATCTTAATTTAACCGAGTCTTCAAAGCTGGTTGTACAGTCGCTTCATAATAGTGATTAGAACCGCAAGCGTGTTTGTTCTGGCCCAAGTTCGTCCAGTCTTAGTTTATCGCTTCGCTTTGATGCCCCGACGCCGACCGTATTCTAGAGGCCAAGCTGATGATTGAAATGAAAGTTGCTGGAATTGCAATAGATGCTGTCACGCGTAGCCCAATTGTGCTGCTAAAAGATGCTTCAGAGCGACGAGCCTTGCCAATTTATATTGGGCAAGATCAAGCAAAAGCAATTATCAGCGCTATGGAGAGACAGGCACCTCCCCGCCCGCTCACGCATGACCTGCTTGTTAATATCCTGGAGTCTTGGGGCATGACCCTGGAGCGCGTGATCATTCACTCGCTTCAGGATAATACCTTCTATGCGCTGCTGAGTGTTCGTCTGGGTGAGGTCAAGAAGGAAATTGATGCTCGGCCCAGCGATGCGATCGCAATTGCTATACGTACTAATACCCCCATTTGGGTAATGGAAGAAGTTATTGCTGATGCCTCAATCCCCGTAGACCGCGACGCTGACGAAGCAGAACGGCGAGCCTTCCGGGAATTCATATCTAAACTCAGACCCGAAGATATTATCCAGCGGGGGCGCTTCAGTAGCGGTGAAGCCTAGAAAATTGCTGAGTACTTTAGAGTTATGAGTAGTGAGTGTTGAGCTAGAATTCAACATTCTTAATTCAAAACTCAAAACTCATAACTCAAAACTTTCTCAAGATGCGTTATCGCCGCTTTGGTAAAACCAATCTACCGCTCTCAGTGTTTTCACTGGGAACAATGCGTTGTCTCGCTTGTGAGGAAGATACCTACCAGACAGTGCATCAAGCTATTGCCCAAGGAATTAATCACCTGGAAACCGCTTCTGGTTACGGCAAAAGCGAGCAGTATCTGGGTAATGTTTTAAAAGCTGGATTGTCGGTACCACGCGAGCAGATATATATAACCACCAAACTACCGCCGGTGCCTAACGGCGAGACAATGCGCCAGGGGATTGAGGAATCACTTATACGCCTGAATCTAGATTATCTGGATTGTCTGGCGATTCATGGTCTTAATACCTGGGAGCATCTCGACTGGGTGCAGGCGAGGGATGGCTGTATGTCGGCGGTCATGGAAGCGATCGCCCAGGGTCGGGTGCGACACGTTGGCTTCTCCACCCACGGGTCGCTGGACGTGATTCTGGCGGCAATTAATACAGATTTATTTGAATTTGTCAACCTTCACTACTACTACTTCTTTCAACGCAATGCGGCGGCGGTTGAGTTAGCCCAGCAAAAGGATATGGGCGTATTCATCATCTCACCAGCGGATAAGGGAGGCCGCCTCTACACGCCGCCGCCAGCCCTAAAGGACTTATGCCATCCCTTCTCACCTTTAGAGTTGAACTACAGGTTTTTGTTGAGCGACCCCCGGATTACTACCCTCAGCGTGGGACCGGCTAACCCAGGTGAACTGACAGAACCGCTAAGTATTGCTGAGTGCGATGCCTCTCTGACTTTAATAGAACTTGAGGTGCTAGAACGTCTACAGACTCAGATGGTGGATACCCTCTCCACCGATTTGTGTAGCCAGTGCTATGCCTGCCTGCCCTGTCCAGAAAATATTAACATCCCCGAAATCTTGCGGCTGCGGAATTTAGACGTTGCTTATAATATGACTGAGTACGGCAAGTACCGCTACGGTATGTTTGAGGTCGCTGGTCACTGGTTTCCTGGAGTCAAAGGCAACCGCTGCACCAGCTGCGGTGACTGTTTGCCCCGCTGCCCCCAACAACTAGATATTCCAGCACTTTGCCATGACACCCACCAGCGTCTCAGTGGCCCAGAGGGGCGTAGACTGTGGGGTTAACATTATCATATGTGTGGGGAGAATATCACGAGGAACTCTGCCGCGATCGCTGATGTCAATACAGCAATAGTTCCAAGAAGTTTGCACTTCAGGTGTTCAGATGAGCATGAGATCGCAATTGAGCCACCTTAAACCGATGTCATTCCTGTTGCTTGTTGCTTCTTGCCTCTTGGCTCCATCAGTTCAGGCACAGATGCCAGCGGCACCAGTGGCTTCTACAGCACCTTTAGAATTAAGCGTATTAACCCAAAATCCCCCACCCGCTAGAGGTGATGTTTTAACAGCAAATACTATCTCTCAAGACACGCTAACAATACCCAGCCTTTGGTGGGCAAAAGAACAGTTCGCGGGCAAGCTGCTTAACAACTGGCTGGCCTACCCAAATGAAAATCGGGTGGATCTGGTGGTGAATCGGCAACTCTGGACCCTCCTCGACTATATGGAGCGCTATAGCTTTGTCAACAAGTTTGGGATAGTTGCTAAAGATTTTGGCTACAACCTCAGGGTATTCAACCAGCAGAAAGTGCTTCTAGCAACCTACACTTGTAATTTAAGCACGCCTCAAACCAACTGCCAGATCTGGCTTGAAGGTTCAGGCCAAGATAGTTTAGGGGTGAGACGAGGATTGACGCCTTTTTAACTTTCTCGCCGTAAGTTTCGCGAAGCGAGTCGGTACTCCGATTTAGCGGTGAGTAGTTCACCAATTAGCTCTGGCGGATTTCCTGCCAGAGAGAAAGGTACTGCTTCTCGCTAGCCTCAGGTAGGGGATGAAGGAATTCACTTTTCTGGAGAATCTGGGCATCCGGCAGTAGCAGGGGATTTTCTCGGACATCTTTTGGTATATCAGCTGAATTCATGCTGGTTAACACCGGGGAGGCAGCGCTGCTCCACAGAGAAATTGTACTGGCAGGCTTTGGCTGCCAACAAAAATCAATCCAATTCTCTCGTAGCTGCGAGTTGGGCTGAGCATCGGCAGAGGCGGGTTGTACCCACAAATCTGCCCAGAGTGCTGTTCCCGACTGGGGAACTACAGCAGCAATTTGGCGATCGCTCTTCATAATCTGTAGCACATCAGTTGACCAACCTACCGCCAGCCAAGTGTCTCCTAAAATTAGGGGTTGCAGGTAGGCGTCAGAACTGTAGAACTTGACTTGGCGGTGCAGCTTCAAGAGGGTTTCTTTGAGGTCTGAAATTTTGTCAAGCTGTTGAGTGTTGTAAGAATGACCCAGATATTTCAAGGTTAGGCCGATCACTTCTCGCCACTGATCTACAACAGAAATGCGATCGCGCAGTTCTTCTCGCCACAAATCACTCCAATCTGTAGGTATCCAGCCCAAAGATTTGAACTTGTCGCGGCGATAGACAATAACGGTGGTACCCCACCGATAAGGGGCACCCCATACTTGTCCAGAGGAGTCAAGTTGACCCTTGTCATTGCGCCTCACCAGTTCTTGCCATCGCGGCGGCAGTTGCTGCCAACTTTTAAGCTTGTTGGGTGCAAGTGGTTGAATGAGCTTCTGCTCAATTGCCTGTGTTAACCAGTAATCTCCTAACGTCACTAGGTCGGCAATGACTGGTGCCTTGGGTTGAAAAAAAGGCAGATTTAGCCTCTTGTCGTTGCCTGTCTCTGTTGGTCGCTGCCAGGATACCAGACGGGCAAACAACTCCTTTAACTGTGCTTCTGGGGCTAAATCGAGAGCCGCAGGTTGCTTGAGGCTTTGGCGAAATTCATTTAATACCTGGACTGGGATGGAATTTTTCAGGAGTTTGACTCTTAAAGTCTCGCTTTGAGAACCCCCGCAACCTGTTGCTAGCTGGCTCATAGCCAGAGTTCCAGCGCCCAGCAAAAAAGACCGTCGATTAATCATATAAGCTAGCGGGTAAGCAGGTCAGCATAATTAAACATCACTTGCGGAGATCGGTTATTGGTTATTGGCGATCGGTAATTCTGTCTTACCCATCATCCATCACCAGCCCTTAATAGTTATGTTTATTTTTACCGATAGAGTTAGTTAGTTGATAAAAACCCAGATTTGGGGGGCCTCCCCCCAATCCCCCCGTTGGGGGACGGTCGCGTCCCCCAAGCCCCCTCCGAAAGGTCTGATCGGTAAAGGATCGTGAATTTGAATGTCCGAGTCTATGCTGGCTGCCGATGCTCGACACCAAAGCCTACCAAGTCGATAACTGTTGGCACCTCCCCAGGTTGAGGGCGCTGGTAGGTAACGATGGTGCGTATTCGCATATCAGGAGCTATAATTCGCATTTGATCTACTGCAACCGAACGCCGATAGTAGGTTGTCATTTCCAGGGTTTGACGAGTCGGCTGATAGGTAAACCGACCTGCAACAGCACCCGCTTCTGAATATCCCTCATCCCGCAGGTAAAAACCCTGAATCACTTCCTCGGCAGCTGGGACATGAGCAGCTACTGGCAGCACCGGTGCTGATGACTCTGCCGCTTCAGCTAAAGTTGCGTATGCATCAGGCACAAATAGTGCCTTTAAACTCATTGACACTTCCTCTCCGGTTTCTGAGCGGGTATCAAAGGCGATCGCAAACCCAGGGCACAGGTTCTCATCATCCCTCATTTGAGCCAGATCAACTTTAATCCCACTTAAAAGCGATTGTGACAAAATTTGCTGTTTTTGGTCACCTTTTAGGGATTCCACTCTAAATTCCGTATAAGAGCGTTCTACCTGCCCCTGAAGGACGGAATGGTAGATTCTTTCTGTTTTCCATAAACCCGTACAAGCGGTAAAAAACTCTTGAAAGCTGAGCATTTTTTTCTTCAAAACAGAATAAAATTTCCCTAAATTCACCAAATTAGTTAAAGGGAATTTAGTTTGTTTAATAAATTAGCACAATCTATGTTACTGCTTCTAGGCACGAAGCTGTGCCATTTTAGCCGTTTTTTTTGTCGTGTTGCGAGCATAGCTTTGCAAAAATTATTACTTTCAATCCACTAAGTTAAAAAACCTAGAGCGAAGGATATTATCCCTAGGATGGTTATTAAAAGTTAAATAATTGATAAGCAATAGAACTTTTTAGTCTTTGTTTCATACTATAAATAAAAGAAAGTAAGGGGAATTGGGAATCGCATGGATGCACTTCAAAAACAAGTCAGCGCTTTAAGTCATAAAGTTGATGCACTGTACCAAATCATCGATAACCTGAATGGTCAAGTCTTAGAAGCCTTATCCGAGAAGCGCTCAACTGCTGTCCGCGGATCTGACCGCTCGCCGTCGGTAGCCAGCCTCAGACAATATACTTACCAGAACGACAGCAGTCTTGACAGAGTGATGAAACACAAGGACGTATTGGTTGATCGCCACGGTTTTGATAGCAATTCTCATCAAACCAGTGAGAAGGAGTTGTCGCCAGAGATACAAATCAAACGGCTAACGGCACAACTGACAGCGGCATACAATCGGATTGCTGCTCTGGAAGAACAGCTGTTAGCTCACCGCTTCCACGCTTAAATGTAGCGAGTTGGGATGTTATTGAAAGCTACGTAACTTCAGTAATGAAGGGTACAGCTTTACTTGACTATAGAGGTTTTGCCTTAAAGAAGTGTTGGGATTAGTACCTAACAGCGTTCTATTAAGGCTTCAATCGCTTGGAGAAGTTGATTTTGGTTCCAGCCTAGGGTGAGATGAGCCGCGATCGCACAGCCACCAGCAGCGACACCTTCTTTCACAAATCCCTGTTCATAAACTTGCAGCTGGGGATAACAAGATGCAGCAAAACTTAGCTGAGTCGCCAGAAGGGGCACCTTCCCAACCGTTTGAGCTAATCCCACGGTGTCACCTGTCTTGTCTTCTGCCACCCAACGCGTAGTACCGACTACGATTTGTTCAGGTTGCCATGCTAGAGCGTAGCGATGTGCGATTGCCTCTATTAGAGCGTAGACCGCTAGCATTTGGGTGCCACCGGCAAGCAATACGCCGCTGGTGCGACTGGCGGCAATTGCCATCCCCGCTACTGCTACTTGCATCGGATCGCCGACGGCGGCAATTAGTTGCAGCGGATCGACCGATTGGAAATTATTGCTTGACTTGCCAGTTTCCGGTGTCAGAGTTTGACCAGCATCCCCCAATTCCAAATTGCCAAAACCGGCTCGTTCTAACCCTGCTTGCACCACAGCCCACTTTTGAGCGTGGTTGCAGCTGGGGTGGCTACTATTGACCTTGCCAGACGCTGGGATACCCAAGCCGGTGAGAACGCTTAGTGCTGTGGTTGTTCCCCCCACGACACACTCGCCCAGGATTGTATACCCATCGGCGGCGTTTGCCGCTAGCTGTTGTCCCCACTTTAAGCCTTGTTCCAGCAGATGTTTCACACTCAAGAGTGGTAAAGCATTTCCTGATGTCAGACAAGCGGCTGGGACGCCGCCTAAATCAATAGTTGGCACCGACGGCGTTTGCGGCAACCCGGCATTGAATAAATAGATTGGAAGTGAGAGTGCCTCAACTACGGCGCGAGAAATCAGCACTGGCGAGGCACCTGCGGCAAGCGGGGGTAAGGGGTATTCAGGCTGAGGTTGAGGACCGTTATACAAAAATTCAGCATCTGCGATCGCCGTGTAGCGTCGGTCAAGGGTACTGCGACCAGCTGCGGAAATATCAGGAATTAGACCGGTGTCGGTAAATCCTAAAACACAAGCAAATACAGGTCGCCGCCCCCGATATCGCTGTAGCCATCTGCGTCCCTGTGCTAGCTGAGTGTAGACCTGAATCATCAGAACTACTTTGCCTCCAGTGTTTGTCTGTACCGAACCCCTCTCTTTAGAGTTTATTCTTCATAATCCAGCAAGACTTGTACCCAGGCAGGAGGTCGAGGAATGGGGTTACCCAATCGGTCTAGTAGCAGTAAAGCTACCAGATGTACGACGAATAGATAAAAAATATTCTGAATGACAATCATCCCAACAGCGATCGCCTGAATCAAAGGTAGGCTAGGCACAGCAAGCCACCCTAGCTTCACAAATCCCCACTCCGCTAGTTGCGTCATCTGATTCATCAGGTAAACCCAGAGGTCTTCACCGAGCAGGATAGAGAGCAGCCAAAACCTAAAAAAGAATCCAAACGTGCCAATCAAAGAACCTATGGCAATTGAAAATACCCAACTCGACTGGCGTCTCCACAAAGCCCCTAGCTGCACACCCATGAGACCATAGGGGATGAAAAAGAGAATGCTGCGGGTGGGCCCCATCAGCACAGATAACAGCAACCCAGAAACCAGCGCTGACATCCAAGACGCCCGGTTGCCCCACCGCAAGTAAACTAGGGCAATTGGCACCGGGAAAAAAATCCGCAGTACCGGTCCCAAGGGAAAATAGTAATTAAATAACCAAATCAGGCTGGCGGTACTGGCAAGGAATGCGGTTTCTACCAAGATTAAGGGCGCGATACGTTCCTCAGAAACAAGCTGCTCCTTCGCCGACGGCGTGGTTGAAGACCGCATTGCCTTCATCTGCGACCCAGACAAATTATCTTCTTTAGGCCGCCCCTCAGCTAACTCATCCTCTGGAATGAGGTCTTCAGATGAGGCTGAATTAACCCTTACGGGTTCACTTTCCGATTCTTCTTGGCTGTTTTCCGCTTCCTGAGAAGAGGCAGGGTTCGTAGGGGCGGGTTTATCGATATGGTTGTTTTCCCCACCAGCATTCTGGTTAAACCCACCCCTACCGTCATCAAAAGGATCACTCATAAAAAGCTAAGTATATAAGCACAAAAAACACATACTGCTGCGAGTCAGGCAGAACCGTCATTGGCTATTATGGGAAGCCATTCACTTAGCTGGGCGTACTAGTAATAACTGTACGGGTAAAACCAGCAGCCAAGAAAAATTGGACAGAAGCGAGGAATTTTAGGCACAAATGCTTCGTCCCTACCTTCTTGTATCAGCTTCCTGAATCACCAACACCGAACAGGGAGCGTGGTGTAGCACATGATTACTCACACTCCCCAACAACGCTTCCGTCAACCCCTTGCGACCCCTGCGTCCTACGACAATCAGATCCGCTCCCCAACTGTAAGCCAGTTTACACAGCCACTGGCCAGCATCGCCGACTTTGTAATCAAATTCTGTCAGCACTCCCTTGCTGGTGGCGGTTTTGCAGTAGCTTCTCAGCATTGCCTGCGCCTCCTCGATCCGCTGTTCAATGAGGCTCTCTTGAGTTTGGTAGGCAGTGTTCATCATCTCCGGATACAAACCCATTTCGACTGACATGGGAACCGATGGTTCACCAACCATATCGCTGCTCAGGCAATTGAGCAGCATCAGTCTACTGGCATTCACCTGGGCTAATTCTAGCGCCTGAGAGAACACAGGCTTGCATAAGGAAGAGTTGTCTATGGCGACAAGGATTTTCTGAAAACTCATATGATTGTCTATCTAAGAGATGATCCGCTCCAACGCTGACACATCGGGAATACAAAGGAGATCCTGGTTACGCACAATTAACCCCTTCTTCTCTAACTTAGTCAGTACCCGTGTTACCGTTTCCCGTGCCAGACCACTGAGGCTACTTAACTCTCTATGGGGTAAGTTTGGAATTTCCGTTCCTTGCTCTCTACTTTTCCCCTGACCCTCTACCAAAAATAATAAGGTGTCTGCCACGCGCGACGTACTATCCGATTCCCGCAACCGGAGACGGCGGTTTACTTGACGCAAGCGTTTTGCCATCAGCTGAGCTAACCGGACTCCCGCCAGTGGTTCTGTCTTGATTAACTTCACAAAATCCTGAGCTGGCATACTGCCAACCATGGTGGCAGTCAACGTAATCACATCTGTTGAACGGGGTACCTCATCTAGCGCCGCCATTTCGCCAAAGAGTTCTCCTTGACCGAGAATATTGAGCGTCACCTCTTTGCCATCCAGGTTGTATGTCCGGATCTTCGCCCAACCATTCAAAATGAAATACACAGAACCGCCCCAGTCATTTTCCAGCAAAAGCACCTGATTTGGGGGATGGGTACGGGTGACGACATTGGCAATGGCTTTTTCCACAGCAGCTTCTGGTAAGCCGGTAAAAAAAGGAGCGGAGTGCATCAACGCATTAATGTTGGAGTTGAGTTCGCGAGCGCTGTGTAGGTGTTCCATAGAGCCATTGCATTGTAAACGCTGAGGACAGTGGATATCGTTCCTCACTGTAGAGAGGTGGAATTTCGCCTCTCTACTAACCAAGCTCCATGAAATCCCGCGACTTGAGTCGTGGTTCGGGAGCCTAATAAGCAGTCAATTTAACTTAACTATACACTGACTAATTTAGCAGAAATGTTGGATATAGATACAAAACTTTACATACCACAATATAGTTACCCTATAAACAGTATAAAAATCAACATCTCATAATGGAAAACCACGATTTAATCCTAAGTCTAGATTTTGTTAATTTGTAGTTGAAGGGGCTGGACTAAAAATGCCTTCATGCTCAGTTGGTGGCAAAAATCTATACATAAAATTACGTTCTCATAAGGTTAGTAAATGTTCGTTCACATCGTCACTTCTATGACAATACAATTTTCAAACAGTTGCAGTTTTTTTAAGAAGAACGATGCCTATTTTATTAATTTGAGGATTGAATATATAACTGTTCCTGCGTTCACTCGAAAATCACTAATTCATACATTAAACAATTATTTTTACAAAAATCAGAAAGATAATAATGTTATATGTATTAAGGTTAAAAAAAAGCTGAACACATAATTAAAAAAGTTCAAAAATGGTTCAGTAAAAATTTGTTTGAAGCTGCAAAACATCAATCAAACAACTATCACAAGGCTGAGAAATAGCTAGGTAAAGTTAATTTTAAAATTCAAAGACAGCGCAAAGATTGGAAAATTAAACAAGCTCAATGCTTAGCGGCATCTAACGAGGTCGTAGTATATGAAGATTTGAAGATTGCGAACATGATCAAGAATCATTGTAGAGACGCGCCATGGCGCGTCTCTACGATATCTGATGATCAATGGTTAAACTACTACGGAAAAGTCTGGAATAAGGTTGTTGTGGCTGTTTCGCCTAACTACACGTCGCAAGATTGTTCCAATTGTGAAAAAGCAGTAAAGTAACGCATTCATGTCCTAATTGTGGAGTAGTGATTTGTCGCGATACAAATGCGGCGATAAATATCCTCAAAAAGGGCATGATTATTTTGGGGATAGAGTGGCAAAACAGTACCCAAGGGCATTGGGGATCTGCATCGAAAGATGGAAAGCATGGGGAGAAGACCGCCTCTACTATTAATGGGCAACCTGAAATAGCAAGTGGACTTCGTTAAACCATGAACAATAATTCCCGCACATGGACTGTCGGGGAGTATGTCAATGATGGCAGTATCCGAGAGTACTGGGATGAGACTGAAAATCTCTTGGTTGATAGAGACGTAAATGCTGCTATCAATATCAAGAGACTAAAGGTGGTTATTGCTTCTGGGCAGCGATCGCTAATTTGGCTTCTTTGATCTGACGCAATCGATCCATCACTTCGACCACTTGACCGTGGTTAACCCCTTTATCTGCATTCAGGATGACAAGTGCTTCCTGATTCGGCTCGATCAACTTGCGTACTGCTGGTTCCAGAGCATCTAGCTGAATTGGCTGTCGATTTAACGCTACTCGTCCTTCTCGATCCACCGTCACTGTAATTTTAGTGGATTGCTGAGTTTGAGCAGTTGTTGCTTTGGGGAGATTAACCGACAATCCTTCTGAGCGGGTCAAAAACAGCGTAGACATGATAAAGAAGGTCAGAATCGCGAAGATCACATCGATCATCGGCACAATATTGATCTGTGCTGGTATTTCTGGCTCATCTGGTAGGCGCATAGGAACGACCTCCTTTTTCATAACGGCGGCGATATAACAGTTCCAGTTGTCCACCATACTCCTGAATTAGTGCTATCTGGCGTTGGTACATGCCCCGAAATGTATTGGCAAACATGAGTATAAAGATAGCGACTATCAAGCCTGCAGCTGTGGAAACAAGTGCCTCACTAATACCCGCCGTCACATTAGCTGTTTTACTACCACCCACATCACCCAGATTGAGTGAAGCAAAGGAGGTAATCAAACCTAATACTGTACCGAGAAGACCCAGCAGTGGTGCCAGGCTGATGATCGTATCAAACATATTGTTGAAACGCTTCAGCACAGGAATCTCTGCTTGTGCTTCACTTTCCAAAGCTAGACGAAATTCTTCTGGATTCGGTTCTTCGAGTTCTAAAGCAGCCAAAAAAATGCGAGCAATTGGCAGATCGGCATTTTTCTGAAGCTTATCCAAAGTAGCAACAACATTACCGCGCCTATAGAGAGTCAGCACTTCTCGCACCACGCGACCTTGAGTGCGATTGACGCGAAACCAAAAAACTACCCGCTCTATAATCAGCCCAAATCCTACCACTGAAAATGCTAGCAGTGGCCACATGACCACTCCACCCGCCGCAAAAAGATTAGTAATTCCCATATGTTCTGATCTGTAGAGTAATTAAAAAGGCAGATGAAGCATAGTTCCTAATTTTGTTTCAGGGACAAATATCCTTCTACCCATTTGTAGGCTTTTACCCTTACTAGCTGTAGGCATACCCGCAGCGTTGTCACAGGCTAGGCTACTACAACAGCGTCTGTCCCATGACCACAAGGCATTTGGGACTACTGTTTTAGGGAAATTCCGTCAAGTTGTTCTTGGTTGCCTAATTGTCTCGCCGCCTACATATCTGCTTGCCAGAGTAGATAGCAAAACAAGACCAACCAATGCCGCAACTAATGCGCTCGGCGCGTTAGTTTTACAACTCACTGGCTGATAGAACTTCTCAAAAAAAAATAACCCTAATAAGAATCTATGTCAAGCGGTCTAGCTGAGCAAGTACTCCTTAAAAGTTTTAACAAAATATTGGAATTTGCTGAAAGCAATACTCTGCAAACCTTTCAAGCCCTTCATATCATGGCTATTGTCATGGCTCTCTCTTCTTTATCTACTTGACATTTGCAACTACTGTGTCTTAAGTTGACTCCATTAAGTGCAAATAGTTTGCAATAGAAGATGGGGTTATCAACTATCGCTGTAGAGCAGCGAGAAAAAGAAGAGGAGTCGCTGAGATCGTTTCTCACTAAAAGCCTGATCGCTTCGCTGGCAGTGCATATTGTGCTGCTGATATTCGGCAGTCTTTGGGCGAAAGGGACTGAACTTGGAGAACTTACAGAAGACCCGATTGAAGTGGAAGTCGTTGATAATTTGCCCACTGTTGAACAAGCAAAACCAAAAGAGAACAAAAAAGAGAACAAACAGAAGACTCAATTAGAAGGCAGCTCTAAAGCAGGAGGAGGCTCTGGTGGTGGGTCTGGAACACCATTAAGAGCCAGTGAAACTCTAAGTACTTCATCTGCACCACCAATTCAACAAACCGCTTATCAACCAGCATTAGCTCTGCCTCCGCCATCGGCGCAACCAACTGCTGACAAACCAATAGCGCCGTTGAAAGCACCGATTATTTCTAAGCCTGACCCGAAACCAATTGAAACTCCCCCCAAACAGGAACTGATTAGCAACAAGCTTCCCGACCCCCCAGAGGTACCCCCCCCAGAACCGACGCCTGTTGACAACTCAGTACTAGCTGAACCAATCAAATCAACACCCAGACCAAAAAGCCCTCAGGAACCAAAGCCAGTTAGTAAACCATCACCTAGTCCCCCGGCTACTCCCCTATCTCAATCGCCAGTTGCGGTAAACCCACCTCCACAAAATCAAACACCAGCGGCTCCAAGACAGCCAGTTTCGCCTGTGGATCAAGTTACCCAAAGATTCAGAGATCTGTTTGGAGGATCGAGTAGCCCTAAAGACAATCAACAATTTGCACTGAATCCCGCAGCTCAGCCAAACAGGACTAGTGGAGGGGGCGATCGCTCTAACATTCCCACTGGCTCAGGAAATGGAGCGGTAAGTGGCTCTGGCAGCAGTAATAAACCAGGCAATGGCTTGGGTAATGGCTCTGGTACGGGTTCTGGAAATGGTCCTGGCAATGGCCCTGGCAATGGCCCTGGCAATGGCCCTGGTACGGGTTCTGGAAATGGCCCTGGTAATGGTCCCGGCAATGGTCCTGGAAATGGTAATCAACCTGGACAGAGGGCAGCAACCGCACCCAAAAAGCCAGCACAGAAAACTCCTCGCCCTAAACCTGTTACTTGCCGTAATTGTCCTCGACCAAAGCGCCCCTCTGGTACTGAAGAGTTAGAAGGCAGAGCAGTTGCAGAGATAAGTGTTGACAGTGAGGGCAATGTTAGTGACGTAAGGCTAGCACAGTCTACAGGCGACGAGAGACTCGATCAAGCAGTTATCGACACCTTAAGGAAGTGGAAGTATACAAAATCAGAAAAGGGACACCTTGACAAAAAAGCTATTAGCTTTACGGTAGACGGATCTGAGTTCGATCGCAAAGCCCGCGATCGTCAACGTATCGCAGAAAAAAAAGAGCGAGAACGCCAAGCTCTTCAACTTGAGCAAGAAAAAGAACGAGAACGTCAAGCTCTTCAACTTGAACAACAAAGAGAACAAGAACGCCAAGCTCTTCAACTTGAGCAAGAAAAAGAACGAGAACGTCAGGCTCGTGAACTTGAGCAAGAAAGAAAACGGCAAGAGTTACAGCCTCTTCCAACACCAAATTCCTCAACTATTCCAGGGCTTCCTTCTCAACCTATAACTCCAGAACCAGAAAACTCACCACTAGAACCGGCTACTCCCCTATCGGCACCGTAAGATGCTGCCTACAAGAGTGGATAGCTGAAGATTTTCAACTCTTTCTATAAACCTAATTTCTAAAACTGAAGCGTGTCATTCAGACCGCAATTCAAGATTTTCGTGTGAGGAGATGTCAGTGAAACAGCAGCAATTACTTGATGGGCTTTGGCTAGCAGGATCTTTATTAGTATTAGTTGCTCAGCCAGCGTGGGCTGATGTAACGCAAGTGACATCTGTGCAGCTTAACCCTACTAATAGCGGTCTTGAGGTGATATTAAATCCTCAAAATAGCCAACCTCTGCAAGTTTTTAATTCTAGATTTGGTCAAACTTTTATTGCTCACATTACTAACGCTCAACTGCGTTTACCAGAAGGTAATGCTTTTAGCCAAGAAAATCCAGTTGAGGGAATTACTTCTGTAACAGTTACCCAGCAATATACAAATACTATTAGAGTCAAAGTTATCGCTAGAACAGGTGTATCAGGGGTAGAGGTGATTCCAAGCGATCGAGGTCTAATTCTGAGCTTGAGGGTTCCTGCTGATACAACGCCTGCTCAATCCACACCAAATCCCACTCAACCAACTTTGCCCGGTGGTGAAACAAGTTCTGAGATAACACCCACCCAACCAACTTTGCCCGGTGGTGAAACAAGTTCTGAGATAACACCCACCCAACCAACTTTGCCCGGTGGTGAAACAGGTTCTGAGACAACACCTACTCAACCAACTTTGCCCGGTGGTGAAACAGGTTCCGAGACAACACCTACTCAACCAACTTTGCCCGGTGGTGAAACAGGTTCCGAGACAACACCTACTGCACAAAGCGACAGCGATGTGGAGGAAATTGTAGTAACTGCCAGTCGCAGGCAACAGAGAGTGTCTGACGTACCGCGTTCTGTAACTGTCGTCACTCGTGAAGATATTGAGGAACAGACAAATTTATCAAGGAATCTCAGCGATACTCTTGGTAATACAGTTCCTGGTTTATCACCCTCTAATCAGGGCATCAATTCATTTGGGCAAACTTTGCGAGGACGCGGGGTTGCTGTATTAATTGATGGTGTTCCCCAGACGACTAATATTCAGTCTTTTGGCAGAGAATTGAGAACTATCGATCCCTCTGCAATTGAGCGGGTTGAGGTAGTTCGGGGTCCTAGTGCAACTTATGGGAGTCAAGGAACTGGTGGTGTAATCAACATTATTACCCGGCGACCGACTGGGGGAAGGTTAACTAGTACATCTGAGGTAGGTCTGAACAGCTCCTTAACGAATTTTGATAACAGTTTGGCTTCCAACTTCCAGCAATCGCTCTCTGGTCGATCGGGCAACTTGGATTACACTGCTACCTTATCACGCGCCACAACTGGGGGCTTTTATGATGCTGAGGGCGATCGCATTCCTCAGTTTGAAGTCGGCGGAGATAACAGCACTACTTGGAACGCCTTAGCTAAGCTGGGATGGGACTTAGCTAACCAACAACGCCTGCAATTAAGTTTTAATTACTTTGACGATCGGCAGAAACCTGATGTGATCTCAGATCCGGAAGTTGACGTACTTGAAGGCACCCAAAAAGCCCGTGCTATTAAAGTTGGAGAACTAGAATTTATAGGAACTTCTAACCCAGGAAACCGCAATGCTCTTGTTAATTTGGAATATTCTAACCCGAATCTTTTAGGGAGTCGAATTCAGAGTCAAATTTACTATCGAAACAACAAAAACCGTTCTGTTCCGCTAGATTCGCGACCCTTCGTTCCTTTCTTTCCAGAAGACCTTGGCGTTGTTCGCTCACAGGGGAGTTCGCAACAGTTAGGTGGACGACTCCAGGTTGACACTCCCTTAAATAAACCAAGAACACTTAGCTTGCTTTGGGGAGCTGACTACCTAAATGAGAATAGTAAACAGCCTTTCGATATTATCGACATTGCAGCTTACGATGCCAGTAACGGTCGAGTTAACCGAAAAGTTGGCGAGCGCACCTTCGTTCCACCTTACGAAGTTGGTAGTCTTGGCTTGTTTGGTCAATTGCAATGGAATGCTAGCGATCGCATTGAGGTGAATGGTGGTGTGCGGCACGAACGGATTAGCCTAAGCGTCGATGACTATACCACCTTTAGAAATCAAGATGTTCAAGGTGGAGATCGTGACTTTAGTGCCACCGTATTTAATGCGGGTGCTGTCTATAAAGCCACAGATAAAATTAGCCTATTTACCAACTTTTCCCAAGGCTTCGGGTTGCCAGATTTTGCTCAAATTCTCCGCGATCCATCCTCCGAATTTACTAACATTAATGATTCAGTTCGAGAGCTTAGTCCACAGAAAGTTAATAACTACGAGGTTGGGGTACGCGGTAACTGGTCGTCGGTACAAGCATCTTTATCTGCTTTCTACAACACTTCAGATTTTGGAATTAGCTTTAATACGCTTCCTGGTGGTTTCTTACAGCTTGCGCGTGCTCCAGAACGCATTTACGGTTTAGAAGCGACCGTTGATTGGCAACCGCGCCAAGGCTGGCAAGTTGGCAGTACCTTAAGTTTGGCAGAGGGCGAGAGTGATGATGATGAAGATGGCAAATATTTAGCTCTTACCAGTTCTCGCATTACACCCCTAAAGCTGACAGCTTATGTTGAAAATGAAACTTTACCGGGTTGGCGCAATCGTCTGCAAGCGCTGTTTGTGGGTAATCGCGATCGCGCATTTAATGCTGGGGTCGATCTTGGACCGATTGGCAGCTACCTAACCGTGGACTATGTTGGTAGCGTCAAGCTGGGCGCAGGAAGCCTGCAAATTGGTGTTGAGAACTTGTTAAATAACCAATATTACCCAGTTCAATCTCAATTGAGCGCTGGTGCTGGTGGAGATAGTTATAATTATGCCGCCAGAGGAAGAACACTTCGCCTTGGTTATTCTCTCAGCTGGTAAAGCGCAATTTGTAGTTACTCGTATGATTCCAGTAGTTAATTTAATTACAAAACCGGATTTGGGGGGTCTGCCCCCCAAGCCCCCCACTGGGAGACGGCCGCGTCCCCCAGACCCCCTCCGGAAGGAAGAGTCTG
>JAESFH010000143.1_pt1 | contig 52731 bp, 58 predicted proteins | sample 9269381 | NCBI WGS metagenome assembly JAESFH01 (sample SAMN14504062, study PRJNA617094) | algae metagenome | isolation source: Aphanothece sp. CMT-3BRIN-NPC111 and co-occurring heterotrophs from well... | place: USA: Clark Mountains Wilderness, California | collected 2010-04-18
CCGATGACGCTGTTGCGGGCCTCGCCGCTGTTGCGGTGCGGAACGTGGACGATGTCGGTGCCCGTCATGGCTTTGAAGAGCTCGCCCGCCATGTGGTAGGGCGTGCCCGGTCCCGAGGAGGCGTAGTTGAGCGCGCCCGGCTTCGACTTCGCATAGGCGATGAACTCCGCCAGAGTCTTCGCCGGAACGTCCGGATGGATCACCATCAGGAGGTCGGACGAGTTGACCGGCGACACCGGCACGAAATCGCGCATGAGTTGATACGACTTCTTCGCGATCAGCGTCTCGTTGGTGGTGTGGGTGTTGGACATCATCAGCAGCGTGTAGCCGTCGGGCGCCGCCTTGGCGGCCTCGTCCGTCCCGATGATGGCGCCGGCGCCCGGCCGGTTCTCGATCACGAAGGGCTGCTTCAGGGATTCCGACAGGTGCTGCCCGACGAAGCGCGCAAACACGTCCGCCGGCCCGCCGGCCCCGAAGGGCACGATGATCTTCACGGCCCGGGTCGGGTAGTCCTGAGCGGCGGCCGGGGCCGCCAAGCCCGCCAAAAGGCACAATCCCAGCAGCGCACGCCGCATCATGTGAATCCTCCCTGTCGATTGTTTATCGTTGCCGGAGGATCAAGGGCCGGACGGCCGGGTGTCAAGGCAAGGCACCGCACGATCCCGTGTGGGTATGCCGGGGCCGGGCAAGGATCGTACGTGGGGCCGCTGGTCAGGCAGAGCCCCACGCGCCCTGGCGGGGCACGGGAGCATGGAGGCGGGCTGTCCTCATCGGGCCAGCCCGCCCTTGCGGCTTCAGCCGCATCCGTCAGCCGGCGGGAGCCGCCAGGCCCTTCGGCAGGATCGACTGCGCGTTAATGCCGAGCGCCTTGTGGTAGGCCCGCGCCACGGCCGGACGCGCCGTGATGGCCTCGAACCAGCGCTTCAGGTGCGGGAAGTCGTCCAGGTTCTGGCTCTGGCGCTCGTAGGGAACGATCCAGGGATAGCACGCCATATCTGCGATGGAGTACTCGCCCGCGATGAAGTCCCGGTCGGCGAGGCGCTTGTTCAGCACCCCGTAGAGGCGGGCCGTCTCCTTGACGTAGCGGTCGATCGCATAGGGGATCTTCTCGGGCGCGAAGGTGCCGAAATGGTGGTTCTGGCCCGCCATCGGGCCAAGGCCGCCCATCTGCCAGAACAGCCATTGCAGCACGTCGGCCCGGCCGCGAAGGTCGGAGGGGATGAAGCGACCCGTCTTCTCGGCCAGGTACAGGAGAATGGCGCCGGACTCGAACAGCGAGAGCGGCTCGCCCCCACCGGCGGGCTCATGGTCGACGATCGCGGGGATGCGGTTGTTGGGCGAGATCCTCAGGAAGTCGGGCGCGAACTGCTCGTTCTTGGAGATATTGATCGGGTTGATCCGGTAGGGCAGCCCCGCTTCCTCGAGGAAGACCGACACCTTGTGTCCGTTCGGCGTGGTCCAGTAGTAGAGATCGATCATCGCTTCACCTTGTCGTGGGCCATGGGTCGGGTCGTGAAAGCCGCCCGCCGCCCTGGCTCACGCGGCGGCGTCGGGCTTGGCCTGCGACCACGGTTCCAGGCGGCCGATCGCGTCGAGGACGGCGCCGAGCCCCTCGGGCAGGCTGCCGCCGCATCGTTCCGTCAGCCGCAAGGCTCCCATCGTGGCCTGGTGCTCCGCGGTCGCGGTGGCCATCAGGGGCGCGATGCCGAGCTCCTGAACGGTCTTCGCGACCTCGCGCATCTCCGCCGAACGCCGGATGCCGTGAGTCGTCATGCGCTCGAGGTTATATTCGCCCATCGCGGCCCAGTCCAAAGCCGGAAAGGTCCCCTGCAGGGAGGCGATCACCTCGGCCTCGACGCCCGCGCGCCGCGCCGCCAGGAAGCATTCCATCGAGAGCGCTTCGAGGCCCTTCACCATCACGCTGCGGCACATCTTCACCGCGGAGGCCGCGCCGACGGTCTCGGAGAACACCGACACGGTGAGCCCGAGCGCCTGCGCGCTCTCGAGGAAGTCCGCGGCATGCGGCCCGCCGAGCAGGATCGGCGTGCCAAGGCGCTTCGGATAGACCGGGGCCATCACGGCGGCCTCCACGTAGCGGCCGCGCCCCGCCTCGATCGTCGCGAAGGCCTCCCGCTTCGTGCCCGGCGCGACGGAGTTGAGGTCGAGAAAGACCGCTCCCTGCGGCAGGTGCTCGGCGACCGAGCGGGCGGCGTCGAGGGCGGAGCTGGCCGTGACGGCGCTGATGACGAGCTGCGCCTCCGCGACCGCCTCCACGGCCGAAGGAGCAGCCTTGATCCCCAGCGTCCGGGCCGCCGTGCTCGGCGGGCTTTCCGCGTCGGCGAACGCGATGTCAAAGGCGACGATCTGCAGCGTGCCGGAGGCGGAGAGTTCCCGCGCCAGCATCTGGCCGGCCTCGCCAAGGCCGATCAGCGCAATGCGGTTGACGGAGTTCTTGGCAGAGCGGGTCATCGGGAGATCCTCAAGAGGTGCGGCCGATCAGGCCGGCGCGGCCCAGACGGAGCCGGGGACCAGCACCTCGCCGCGCATGAGCGCGCGTGCCGTACGCAGGAGGGCCGAGCGCGTGAAGCGCAGCCCCTCCTGGCCGTCCTCGACCTCCGTCTCGACGGTGAAGAAGCCGGTCGGGTGCTCGATGTCGAGGCGCGCGCGGCCCGGACCGGCTTTCGCGGCGGCGATCCCCTCCGTGACGGATCCGGGGAGCACGCAGGCCGACGCGACGCTGACGGCGCCGAACACGCCGATGGACGTGTGGACCTTGTGGGGGATGAAGGTGCGGGTCGAGATCGCCCCTCCGCTCTGCGGCGGCGCCACGAGGCACATCTTCGGCACGGTCTTGTTCGTGACGTCGCCGAGATTCATCCGCCGCCCCGCCTCCAGGCGGATCGCCTCGACGCGGACCTTCAGGTCGCGGTCCTTCTCGAGATCGGCCGGGCTCTCCGCGCCGGTCTTGCCGAGATCCGCCGCGCGCATCAGCACCACGGGCATGCCGTTGTCGATGCAGGTGACCTCGACGTTCTCGATCACGTCCCGAACCCTGCCGGTCGGCAGGAGCGCCCCGCAGCTCCCGCCCGCCACGTCGAGGAAGTCCACCGGAATCGGCGCTGCCGTTCCGGGCACCCCGTCGATGCGCGCCTCGCCCTCGTAGGTGATCGATCCTCCCGGCGTCTGCACATGGGCGACCGCGATGCTGGCGGTATTGACCATGTGGATGCGAACCGGCGTCACGCCGTCCCGCGCCGGCACCAGACCCTGCTCGATCGCGAAGGGGCCGACGCCGGCCAGCATGTTGCCGCAGTTCTGGGACGGGTCCACCCGCGGAGCATCGACGACGACCTGCAGGAAGAGATAGTCGACATCGGCGTCCGGGCGCGTCGAGGGGCCTACGACCGCGACCTTGCTGGTGAGGGAATCCGCTCCGCCGATTCCGTCGATCTGACGGATGTCGGGCGAGCCGAGGGCGGCGAGCAGCACCCGGTCCCGTGTCGCCTCGTCCGCGGGCAGGTCCCGGGCGAGGAAGAATGGCCCCTTGGAGGTTCCGCCGCGCATGATCGTGCAGGGAATCGCGCGCTGCATCACCTGTCTCCGCCGAGCTCCGAGATGTGGTCCACATAGACCAGGCCCTTCTGGGCCAGGCGCTCGCGCATGCCGTAGACGTCGAGCCCGACTTCGCCCGCGAGGAACCGCTCCCGGTTGATCCGCTCGCGCTCGGCACGCGCCTCGGCGGCCGTCAGCGCGGCGGGAATCTCGGCCTGCGGAACCACGAGCACGCCGTCGTCATCGGCAACGATCGCGTCGCCCGGGGTCACCAGCTGGCCGGCGCAGACCATGGGGAGGTTGATGGTCCCGAGCGTCTCCTTCACGGTGCCCTGCGCGAACACCGCCTTGGACCAGACCGGGAAGCCCATCTCCTCCAGGGCCCGGATATCCCGGCAGCCGGCGTCGATCACGAGGCCGCGCACGCCGCGCGCCTTGAAGGCCGTGCCGAACAGATCGCCGAAATAGCCGTCCTCGCAAGGCGAGGTCGGACTCACCACGAGAAAATCGCCCTCGCGGCAGAGCTCCACGGCCACGTGGAGCATGGTGTTGTCGCCGGGCGCGACCGAGATCGTGACCGCCGTCCCGACCGCGGCGGCACGCGGATAGATCGGCCGCAGGCGGCTCGCCATCAGCCCGCGCCGGCCCATGGCCTCGTGCACCGTGGCGACGCCGAACTCCGCGAGCGCATCGACCTGGTCCAGCGGCGGACGATCGACGTTCCGGACGACCACGTTCTTCATGTCTGCTCTCCCGTTCTCAGTGGCCCTTCGCGTCGACCGGCGGCGTCCCGTGCGTGTGAAAGGATTCGATGGTCTTGAGGCCCCAGGCCTGGCCCTTCTTGCGCTCCTCCTCGGTCCAGGTGATCGGCTTCCAGTCGGGGGCCAGGATCAGCCGCGCGCCTGCATTGGCGACCTCGACCCGGTTGCCGCCAGGCTCGTAGACATAGAGGAAGAAGGTCTGCTGCACCGCATGCTTGTGCGGGCCGGACTCGATGAACACGCCGTTCTCGAGAAAGATGTCGGCGGCGCGCAGCACGTCCTCGCGGCTGTCGAGGGCAAAGGTGACGTGATGGAAGCGGCCCTTCGAGCCGGTGTGGTCCCGCGTGTAGGCGAAGTCGTAGCTCTTGTTGGTCACCGTCATCCACATGCCGGCCTCGGTGCCGTCGTTGAGGACGATCTGCTCCGTGAGGCGGCAGCCGAGATAGGTCTCGAAGAAGATGCGGTTCGCCCGGACGTCGGCAGCGAGCCCGTTCATGTGGTCGAGGCGGCGCACGCTGACGCCGCGCGCCGGGTAGCGTTGGGCCTGGTTCTTCAGCGCCGGCTTCAGCTCGGGCGGTGCCTGGTACCAATTGGTCTCGTAGTAGAGCTCGATCACGTGCCCGTCCGGATCCTGGCAGCGAAAGGCGGGACCGTGGCCCATGTCTCCATCGGACCAACCGATGTCGAAGCCGCTGCCTTTGAGCGCCGCGACCCGCCGCTCCAGGGCTTGGGGCGAACGGGTCCGGAAGGCCATGTGCCCGAGGCCGGAGGTCCTGGAGCCCGTGAGCTTCAGGGAATGGTGCTCGTAATCGTCCCAGCCGCGCAGGTAGACCGAGTCCCCTTCCCGTCCGCTCTCCGTCATTCCGAGGACATCGACGAAGAAGCGCAGGCTCTCCTCGGGCTTCGGGGTCAGAAGCTCCACGTGAGCCAGATGGGCAAGGTCGAGGATGGGCTCGGCTGTCATGGATGCTCCTGCGATGCGCGGCGATGCCCTGAGGTCCGGTGTCTCGCGTTCCGGCAAAATTCGTCGAAGGCGGAATGTCCGCGGCCGTTCGGACGCCCGTCGGGCCCGGCGCGAAGCGTCAAGCCAGCTCCTCGAGGATCTGCGGGAAGATCCTCTGGTAGGCCTCGCCGTATGTCATGGCCTTGCCGGAGTTGCGGCCGCCCTGCATGCCGCGGTTGAGAGCGACACGGGTGTAGTACTCCCACAGGTGCTTCTGCGCCGCGAGGATCTCGAAGGCCCTGCGCTTGGTGTCCCACACCTCGTCGATGTTGAGGATCACGTTGGGCTTGTAGTTGCACTGCTCGGGCTGGTGCGGCTCGAACAGGAACACCGGCGGGGCACTGTAGGCGAGGTCCGGCCCCGGCTTGTGGCCGGCCGCCTGGGCGACGATGCGGGCTTCCTGGGCGAAGCGCGTCGCCTCCGGGTGATCGACGTTGTAGGGGTCCTCCAGCGAGTGGGTCAGCACGAAGGAGGGCTTGAGCTCGCGGTAGACGTCGATCAGCCGGTCGAGCATCTCGGGCGTGGTCCGCAGGGGGTAATCGCCCGCGTCGAAGAACTCGATCTCGGCGCCGAGCGTCTCGGCCGCGCGCTCGGCCTCGTCCCGGCGCTGGCCCTTCACTTGGTCGAGGGAGATATCGCCCCTCTTCCAGGCCCACTGGCTCTCGCCGCGCTCGCCGAAGGAGAGGCAGACGATCTTCATCCGGTAACCCTTGCGGGCGTGGAGCGCGATGGCGCCGCCCGCGCGCCAGACGAAGTCGCCCGGATGGGCGGTGACGACGAGGCCAGTTTTTCCGGAAGCCATGGAATCCTCAGGAGATCACGTGTGTCCGACAACCGGCCGGCGACTACCCATCTCTTCTACGGCGCGCCGGCTCCTCGGGCTCTCATGCCGCGTCCGAGCTCATGCATCAAATGCTTTGTTTTTGCCGTTTGATGAATCAGTTGCATGAAACATCGGCACCTCACAGATCCGGCCCATCGCCCTGCCCTTCGCTCCGGGCGGTGAATTCCTGGACGATCATCCGGCGCAGCTCGTCGGCCAGTGGCGACAGCGGGGCGCTGCGCTTCGAGACGATGCCGATCTGGCGGCTCACGCCCGGGTTGCGCAGGTGCAGCACGTGCAGGCCTTCCGTCTCGGCGGAATGCAGCGCCAGGCGGGGCACCACGGTCATGCCGAGGCCCGCACGCACCAGCGCGACCGCGGTGGCGACATGCTGGACCTCGTAGCGCCAGCTCAGCGACTCCCGTCGGCTGCCGAGCGCATCGTCGATGATCATCCGGTTACCCGTGTGCGGGCTGATGCGGATCAGCGGCACCCCTTGGAGATCCTGCCAGCTCGCTGCGGACAGTTCCGCGAAGACGCCGCCGGCCGGGCAGACGAGGACGAAGGGCTCCCGCACCAGCGCCTCGATATCGAAGTCCCAGCGGTGGGCGGCCACCAGGGTGATGCCGAACTCGATCGCGCCGCTGCTGACGAGCTCCGCGATCTCCGTCGCGGAATTGTCGTGGACGCGCAGGACCACGTCCGGATGCTCCTGCCGGAACCGCTCGAGCGCTCCCGGCAGATAGCCGGCCGCGATCGTGGGCAGGCAGCCGATGGCGAGCCGCTCCTGGCGGACGCGGCCGTTCTGGCGCAAGGCTTCGAGGGATGCCGCGAGGCTCGCGAGGGTATCCCGGACCTGGGGCAGCAGTTCGAGCCCGGCGGGCGTGAGCGACACCTCCCGCGTCGTGCGCGCCAGGAGCTGGACCCCCAGGTCCTCCTCGAGCTTGCGCATCCGGTGGCTCAGCGCCGTCTGGGACAGGTTCATGTGAGCGGCCGCGAGCTGGAAGCTGCCGCGCTCGGCGATCGCCACGAAGGCCTGGAGGCCGAGATAGTCGATGCGCATGGTCTCCTCGCGGCGCCGGCTGCTGACCTGGAGCTTGGTTGGGCTCTCCGCAAGCGGCAGGGCCAGGAGCACATTGCGAATTCCCGTCATCGACCGCAATCCGGAGCCCGCGACACCATGGAGCCGCTGCGCGTGGCAGGCGAAATGCCCCGTCCGATCGTGATGGCCGCCGACCAGAGCGACACCGAGACCACGGTAGGAGCAGCCGCTCGCACCTGCCTGGTCGGGGCTCAGGAGGGGTCGGGCACGGCAGCCCTGGACAGCCTCTTCGGGCGAATCCTACAAGCAGTCGCATGAGCGACAGACAGCACGTCACGATCCAACCAGCTCGACCTTGCGGGCTCTCCCCATGAGCGGCACCGAAGTCTTCACGGCCCCGGCCGATGCTCCGCCGCGGGAGCGCCTCGCCTCCTATCTCGGGGCCCTCGGGCGCGGTCCCGGACGGTCGCGGGCCCTGACCCTGGAGGAGTCCGATGACGCCTTCCGAATCGTGCTCGCGGGCGAGGCCGATCCCATGCAGGTGGGCGCGCTCCTGCTCCTGCTGCGCTATCGTGGCGAGAGCGCGCCGGAGCTCGCCGGCCTCGTGCGCGCGGCCCGCGCCCGCATCGGCGCGCCCCCTCTCGGCGAAGGCAGCGCCGACCTCGACTGGCCCTCCTATGCCGCCGGCCGTTCGCGCGGCGCGCCCTGGTTCCTGCTTTCGGCCCTCCTCGTCGCCCGCGCGGGCCACCGGGTCGCCGTGCACGGCCACAACAGCGCTTTCCTGAAAGGCACCGGGACCGAGCAGGGCGCACGGGCACTCGGCATCCCGGTCTGCGACAGCCTCGCGGACGCGGAACGGGCGATCGCGGCCTCCGGCATCGTCTACCTGCCGCTCGAGAGCATCGCGCCGGAGATCCATGCCCTCGTCGGGCTGCGCAGCATTCTGGGCCTGCGCTCGCCCGTGAATTCGATGGTGCGGCTCCTCAATCCCCTCGGAGCGCCCGCGAGCACGGTCGGGGTGTTCCATCCCTCCTACCGCGACCTCCACCGCGATACGGCCGCCCTCCTGGGCTGGCGCCAGCTCGCGGTCGTCAAGGGCGGCGGCGGGGAGTTCGAGCTCAACCCTCTCAAGGCCGCTACCCTGCACCGCCTCGAGGGCGGGAAGAGCGAGGACGACGAGATCGGGCCCCTGATTGCCGAGGGACGCGGCGAGCGGCCGGCGCGGGGCGACTTGAACGATCTGGTCTCGCTCTGGTCGGGGGAGGCCGGGGACGAGATCGCCGAGGCCATGGTGATCGCCACGGCCGCGGCGGCTCTCGCGACGGTGAGTGGACAGGATCCTGCCGGTTGCCTCCCGCAGGCCGGGCACCTGTGGCAAAACCGCGATGGTGGGCACAATCAGGTGTGAGAGCCGCTCTGCCGCCCCCACGCGGCCTCTAGCTTAGCGGTCGGATCGGAGGTAATCGCGTCCGAACTGTCCAGCCGGGTCCATGAGATGTTGCGGGTACCGAGACGATACAGCCATCACGTGTTCGGCATCATCCAGTCCGGCCTGACCTGCGCGGTGGCCGCGGCCGTCGCCAGCGTGCCCCGGGTGGCGGATGGGCATTTCCTCGATCACTGGCTCCAGTCCTGGAGCCTCTCCTGGCTCATGATGCTGCCGGTCGTGCTTCTGGCGGCTCCGGCCATCCGAAGGCTGGTCGACACCCTGACCTCCGACCGAAACGCCTAAGGCCGCTGACGCTCTTCGAGGGACCGCCGTGCGGGCGGCGATTTTGCGGGACGTGCGCCGGGGCATGCTATCGGAGGGACCGAATTCTGGACGGCGGATGGAAAAATGCCGCCTCCTTGCGTGTTGACCTCGCTGACGGGGAACGGCCCGCAGACTCAGCCGAGACGCAGGACTTTAAATGGCGCAGAGGGACACCCGGGAGCAGATGATCGCGCTTTTGCCGCGACTGCGGCGGTTTGCGCTGGCCCTGACCCGGTCGGCTGATGCGGCGGACGATCTCGTGCAGGCGGCGGTCGAGCGCGCTCTGGGGCGTCTCGATCAGTGGCAGCCCGACACCCAACTCGACCGCTGGATGTTTCGCATCATGAAGACGGTCTGGATCAACAGCCGCCGCGCCGCTGCCCTGCGCAGCACCGAGCCCCTCGAGGACCACACGCAGGCCGAGGCCGTGGACGGGGTCCGCGAGGCGGAGGCCCGGATCAGCCTGGCTCAGGTCCGGCAGGCCTTCACCCGGCTCTCGGCCGAGCAGCAGCAGGCCATCCTGCTCGTGAGCGTCGAGGGCTACACCTACAGCGAGGCCGCCGACCTGCTCGGGGTCCCGATGGGCACCGTGATCAGCCGGCTCGCCCGCGGCCGTGCCCTGCTGATGGCCACCGCGGGCGCGGCGAGCCCGTCCAACGTTCACCCGCTCCCGGAGAGGGGATCCCGCCGATGACACGCACTCAGATCGACGACAACCTGCTCGTCGCCTATGCGGATGGCGAGCTCGACCCGGCCACCAACCGGGAGGTCGAACTCCTGGCCCTGCGCGACCCGGCCGTTCAGGCCCGGATCGCGCTGTTCCGCCGCTCGGCGGAGCTGCTCCGGGAGGCGCTCTCGGGGCCGGAGGCTCTGGCGGTGCCGCCGCAGCTCGCCACGGCGGTCGCGCGCATCGGCCGCCCCTCGCCGGTGCGCGCGATCCGGCGCTGGTCGCTGCCCATGGCGGCCGCCGTGGCGGGGCTCGCGATCGGGGTGGCGGGGATGAACCTGCTGGTGCCCCGGACCCCATCGGCCGCGCCTCTGGCCCACCTCATGGCCGAGGTGGCGGATTACCACGGGGTGTTTGCGGCCGAGGACGAGCACCTCGTGGAGGTGCCGGCCTCGCGCAAGGAGCACGTGGAGCAGTGGCTCGGCGAGCGGGTGCGGCTGTCCTTCAAGGTGCCGGATCTGTCGAGCCGGCAGCTGACCTTTGCGGGCGCGCGCCTGTTTGCGGTGGCGCGGGAGCCTGTGGCGCAGCTGATGTATCTGGGGCCGCAGGGGGAGCGGGTGGCTTTGTGCATCGGGCGCAACCACGGGGAGCGCTCGAGCGGGATCGAGCGGCTGAAGGAAGGCGACGTGACGATCCTGGGCCAGGCGCGGGGCGGCCATGTCTATGTGGTCGCCGGCCCGTCCGACAACCCGTCGCTGGAGCGCATCGCGGCCGAACTCCCGGACCTCCTCACGCGCAGCTGAACCACCCGCCCCAACCCGCACTCACACCGGCCGGACCCCTCCCGGCCGGTTTTCACATGCGCCTGCGCTGCGGGGCCGCACATGCGTTCTAGTTCATCAAGCCTAGCTCAAAAAAGTGTGGAAAAAGGAAGCTGTGCTGTCTGTTCTCCCAAGTGACCCGAACGTTTGAGGACTCGGGAGCACAAGGGGCAAATAATGAGCAGATTTGATTTCCGTAAACTTGGCGACCTCCAGAAGCTGTTTGTGAAGGCTCAGGTCGAAACTGATGCGAATGACGATGGCCTGGTTCTTACCGTCCATGGAGGGCGCCGCTTTGATGGCTTCACGGTCACCGTGACCGGCGAGAACCTGGTCGACGAGAACGGCCACCTGTCGCGGACGGCAAAGATCGAGCACATCAAGGTCCAGGGGGGCGACGCAGTCTACATGGACAAGGATTTCGCTGATCTTGAGGGCGCGATGCTCATCAAGAAGGCGAAGCTCCACAACATCAACCAGTATGACGATGATGCCGACGGCGACGAGGACGAGCCCGGCGACGACAAGGGCAATGATGGCGTCGAGGACGAGCCCGGCGACGACAAGGGCAATGATGGCGTCGAGGACGAGCCCGGCGACGACAAGGGCAATGATGGCGTCGAGGGCGAGACCGGCGACGACAAGGGCGGCCTTGTCAAAAAGTGGCACGATCGCATCGACGACGGCGACGACGGCCGTGTTCTCCACGGTGGGAAGGGCAACGACAAGATCTGGGGCAATGGCGGCGACGACGACATCTGGGGCGACAAGGGCAACGACAAGACATACGGAGGCGAAGGCGCCGACAAATTCCACTTCGGGCCCAAATCGGGCAACGACTGCATCTTCGACTTCGAAGACGGCAAGGACATGATCGACCTCTCCGACCTCGGCCTCAGCTTCGACGATCTCCGGATCCGCGACAGGGGCGACGACGTCAGGATCGACGGCGAATTCGGCCGCATCACCCTCAAGAACTTTGACGGCGATATCACGGTAGATGATTTCATCGGCCTGCAGCCTTCGCAGTCCGGCTACGACATCTGATCCGTCAGACGGACCTATGATGGGCCGCCCGCTCCGACCGGAGCGGGCGGCCTTCTCTTTTGCACCTTGACTTCGCGGATCGACCGTGCGGCTGGCTGGGGCTCTCGGCTTCGCCGGCGGTGCGGCGACTCTCCGCCCTGGGCCCGGCAGTGGCAAGGTACCGCCTTGCCGGACGCCCATCCGGGTTCCTAAGACAATCCCCATGCCGGACTGGACCTCCGATCCCCTCTCCACCCTGCTCCTCGTCGGAGGGGCAGGCATCCTCATCGGCGTCCTGAAGGAGGCTCGTGAGGCCTGGCGGCAGGACAGGCCCTGGTTCGGCTGGGACCTGCGGCGCCTGCGCCGGCATCCCGGCGACCCCGATCCGCCATCGTGAGCCGCGGGCCCACCCCTGCAGTCTGTGGAGCCATCGTCGTCGCCTGTCGGGGAGCCGGTCCATCGCGGCGGAGCGCACGGGCTGCCCGCCGAGGCGGCGCGGTGGAGTGCGCTGCTCCCGGGCCCTTGCTCGGTGCTCCCACCCGGTCGATCGTCCCGGCACCTCCTCGCTAGTGCCGGGGCGCCGTGCGGCCTGATCGTCGATGAACCCCGAAGCGTCGGGACACGGCAGAATCCGCAGCAGGCACCGACCGAATGAACCGCCTGGAGGATCCCAATCCCGCTCGTCAGGTCGTCGTTGGCTGCGACCGGCGCGGTCACCCGGCGAGGGTCGGGTCTTCGGCACGCTCACGGACCATCACCCGCAGGACCGGGGCTGCGATACGGTTTCCGCCTCGCCGCCCGGCTGAAAACCTCCGCCTGTGCGTTCCCCCGTCGGATTCCGGTGGACCAGTTCTCGCAGCGGGTTTCACAGCCCGTCGGCGGGACTTGACCTCCAGCGTGGCACTGGCAGCATGAGCTTCCGTTCCCTTCATGACCCTGAAGGTCGTGGTGGCCATTCACTCGGAGGCGCTCCGGTTATGGCTCAAGAATGTGCCGGTCGTGCCAAGATCCTCCGGACCCGCGCGCCGGGCCGGAGCCCCCGGAAGCGCGCCCTGACCGCGAACGCGGCGGGAGTCCTTGGGCATGGATGACATCCGCTTGGGCGGTGCCGAGCCCCTTCTCGTGACATCAGAGACGGTCGACGGGATCACCCGCGGCCTCCCTTTCGCGGCCCGCCAGGCGCTTCGGCTGGCCTCAGGTCTCGTCTGGGGTTCGCTCACGGTCTCGATCCCGGATGGCCGCGTGCTTCTCTTCAAGGGGCGCGAGCCGGGCCTCGCGGCCGCCATGCTGATCCGGGACTGGAGCTTCGCGGCCCGTCTCGCCAAAGCGGGCGATCTCGGCTTCGCGGAGGCCTATCTGCGCGGCGAATGGGACAGCCCGGATCTCGCCGCCTTCATCGAGCTTTTCGCCCGCAACCGCGCGCTGATCGAGACCTTGCTGCCCGACCGTCCGCTGGTGCGGATCTGGCAGGTGTTCCGCCATTTCCTCAACCGCAACAGCCGCAGCGGGGCGAGGCGCAACATTCATGCCCATTACGACCTGGGCAACCGCTTCTATGAGTCCTGGCTCGACCGGACGATGACCTATTCGTCGGCCCTGTTCGCGCCGGGAGACAACGACCTCGCGAGCGCGCAGCGCCGCAAGTACCGGGCGCTCGCCGAAGCCCTGCAGCTGAAGCCCTCTCACCACGTGCTCGAAATCGGCTGCGGCTGGGGCGGGTTTGCGGCGTTCGCGGCGGAGGAGATCGGGTGCCGCGTCACCGGACTCACGATCTCACAGGAGCAATACGCCTATGCGCGCGAGCGCATCGCGGCGGCCGGTCTCTCCGACCGCGTGGAGCTCAAGCTGCAGGACTACCGCGACGAGACGGGGACCTACGACCGGATTGCCTCCATCGAGATGTTCGAGGCTGTCGGCGAGGCCTATTGGCCGACCTACTTTCGCCAGCTCCGCGACCGGCTGAAGGCCGGCGGCCTGGCGGGGCTTCAGGTCATCACGATCCGCGAGGAGAGCTTCGCGAACTACCGGCGCGAGATCGACTTCATCCGGCGCTACATCTTTCCGGGCGGGATGCTGCCGAGCCCCTCGATCCTGCGCGACCTCGGCGCGCGTTTCGGCATTCCGGTTGCGGGCGACCATAACTTCGGGCTGGACTATGCCCGCACCCTGAGCCTGTGGCGGGAACGTTTCCGGGCCGCCTGGCCGCAGCTCGTGCCGCTGGGCTTCGACGAGCGCTTCCGGCGGCTGTGGGAGTACTACCTCGCCTATTGCGAAGCAGGTTTTCGCACCGGCAACATCGATGTCAGGCAGATGATCTTCATCAAGGCCTGAGGGCTTCTGCACCGCGGACGGCCGGCGATCCTCGCGGCGACCGGCCCGGAGCGGAATCGGCCGGCGACCGGTTCAGACTCGCTTCTTGCCGAAGAGCCTCTGCAGGACGCGTCCGACCGGACCCGTGAGCCGCAGGGGCGCGTCCGTGACCGTAAAGCAGATGCAGTCCTCGTCGGGGTCGGCCACCGGGCGGTGATCGACGTCCTGGTCGGCGATCGCGATGTCGCCGCGGCGGTAATGGCCCCCGACATCCGTGAAGCCGCCCTTCAACACGAGCGTGTATTCGGCACCCTCGTGGGTGTGGCTCGGCATCCTGCGGCCGGGCTTGATCCAGTAGAGCACCGCCTCGCCGCCATCCATTGTCTCGACCTTGTATACCTTCACGCCGGGCAGGATCGTGCGCCAGCGGATCTCGGACAGCGTACAGCCGAGATAGCGCACGAGCGGGTCTGGCAGGACGCTGTCGCCGGCGGGAGGCGCGGATAGAACTGCGCCGTCGGCGGGCTCATCGGCCGCCGCGAAGATCGAGGACAGGATCGCGTCACGGTTCGGCACCGGGACCGGCGCCATGGCTTCGAGCGCCGATCCGCCCGCTGCCTCGAGGCTGCGCACGAAGGCGCGGCTCTCCGGAACAAGCGACAGATGGCCCGCCACCAGGACATGCAGCGGTGCACTCAAGGTCCCGGCGGCATAGCCGGCCAGGAGAGCGTCCAAAGCCCGGTCGGAAGGTTGCCCGGCAACAGGGGTGACCACGAGTATCCAGTCCTCAGCAGCGGCCGGATGGGAGCGAGGGCGGCTGCCTCTTGCGTATACGCCCGCAATCCGGCTCCGGATCAACCCGAATTTGGTCTGAGTTCGGCGTCGGAACAACGCGCCGCAGCGGCAATGAGCGACCGGACCCCACAGGACCCGGGGCGCAGGCCCCTGCCGGCAAGCCGCTTGCCATCGCCTTGGACGGTCCCTAGGGTCCGGCGCCCCTGTTCCATCCTGGGTCGGAGCCGATGACTGCCACAGCCCTTCTCTTCCGCGACGATGCCTATGCCACCGAATGCGAGGCACGCGTCGTCGACGTCACGCCCGAGGGCGGTCTCGTCCTCGACCGGACGGTGTTCTACGCGCAGGGAGGCGGGCAGCCAGGCGACGTCGGCAGGGTGACGGCCGCTGATGGGACGGAGGTTCCGGTTGCGAACACCGTGTACGGCCCCGACCGCGCCACCATTCTCCATCAGGTCGGCGCGGAGGCTGGCCGCTTCCGGGCGGGCGACCGGGTGACCCTGCGGCTCGACTGGGGCCGCCGCCTGCCTCGGATGCGGATCCACACCGCGCTCCACCTCCTCAGCGTCGTGCTTCCCTACCCCGTCACCGGCGGGGCAATCGGTGAGGGCGAGGGGCGGCTTGACTTCGACATCCCGGAGGGCGGCCTCGACAAGACCGAAATTGGCGAGAAGCTCAATGCGCTCATCGCCCGCGATGCGCCCGTCACCGAACGCTGGATCACGGACGAGGAGCTCGACGCCAATCCGGGCCTCGTCAAGACCATGTCGGTGAAGCCGCCGCGCGGCTCGGGCCGCGTGCGCCTGGTCGAGGTCGAGGGCATCGACCTCCAGCCCTGCGGCGGAACCCATGTGCGACGCACGGGCGAGATCGGCGCAGTCGTCGTCACCGACATCGAAAAGAAGGGTAAGCAGAACCGGCGGGTGCGGATCGCGCTCGCCTGAGCGAGCCGGCGACGCCCCGACACATTCAGCAACAGCCGCGGATCGCGCCGCGGTGCGGAGGACTCGATGACCCAAGGCCCCTTCGTCTCGCCCGAGTGGCTGAACCAGCGCCTCAGCGCGCCCGACATCGTGGTGGTCGACGCATCCTGGTATCTCCCGACCATGAAGCGCGATCCGGAGGCGGAATACCGGACCGGGCACATCCCGGGCGCCGTCCGGTTTGACCTCGACGCCGTCAAGGATACCCGATCGCCCCTGCCCCACATGCTGCCGCCGCCGGACGAATTCGCGGCTGCCGTCGGCGCGATGGGGATCGGCGACGGGATGAAGATCGTGGTCTACGACGGGGCCGGCCTCTATGCGGCGCCGCGGGTGTGGTGGACCTTCCGGGTCTTCGGTACCCGTGACGTCTCGATCCTGGAGGGCGGCTTTCCGGCCTGGAAGGAGGCCGGCTTTCCGGTCGAGGAGGGTGAGCCGCGTCCGCGGGCGCGGCGCACCTTCACGACGCGGTTCAACCGCGGCGCGGTCGCGGATCTCGAGGACGTGCGGCGCGCGCTCGACACCGGCTCCGCTCAGGTGCTGGACGCCCGTCCCGGGGACCGCTTCCGCGGGGAGGCCCCGGAATTCCGGCCCGGCGTCCGCTCGGGGCATATACCGGGCAGCCTCAGCCTTCCATCGTCGGACCTGATCGAGCGCGGTCGCCTCAAGGATCCCGAGGCCCTGAAGGCCGCCTTCGACCGCGCGGGCGTCGACCTCTCCCGACCGGTGATCACGAGCTGCGGCTCGGGCGTCTCGGCCGCGATCCTGTCGGTCGCGATGGAGATCCTCGGCCGGCCCGCGAAGGCGATCTACGACGGTTCTTGGTCCGAGTGGGGTGCGCGGGAGGATCTGCCGCTCGCGACCGGGCCTGCGCGGGCACAGGGCTGAGGGCCCCGGGCCTCCCGCATCGCGACGCCGGGCACCAATCCCTCTGGCCCCAGCAACGGAAGCCTGGTCTGAAGCCGGGCCTTCGTTGCTGCCTCAATGCGAGGATCTTTGCCGGACCGAGATCTTGTCGCGACCGACAACCCCCTCCGTAGCCATGGCCGGCGCTGACCCCGTGCAACGCCGCGCGCAGTTCCTGTCCTTCTGCGAGTTGCGACGGATTAGCTAACGTGGGCTAGGGACAAATCAAAGCTATAGGCGCTAAGTCTATCGATCCCTGGCCTTGATTAGCGCCAAGGTGATTCGAATATAGTCAAGCTTTTCTCTGCGGGGCAGGAACATGAAAGGGAACGATCATGGCACTCACCGAGAGACAAATCAACAGGTTCGTCAACAAGATCGATGACTTCCTGGAAGATTTCGATGGGGCTGTTTTTAATTTCGGAGATGTGAGGATCAAGATTTTCGAGCCGCAGATCGGTGACGACAACGTTTCCGTCACATTCAAAGTCACTGCCGACGCGGAAGACCAGAGGGACATTCAACGCATCTTGAACGGGATCAACCGTGCTCTTGATGGTGATGTCGATAGAGACAACCCGCGCATCAGGTTCGATGACGAGACGCCGAATTCCGAGCTACGCATCTCCGATACGTTCAGGCTAGAATTCAATAAAGGGTCAGGTCTCGATCTTATCGATGTCTGATCTGTATTGATCTGAGCGGATTATCAACGGCGCCGTTCGGCGCCGTTGTTCTCTCGGCGGATCCACGGCCCGCGTGAGGACCCGGCGGCCGGGCCACGATCCAGGGCACGACGGCTCGAGTGGTCTCGCGCCGCCTCACTCCAGCGGATGACCGCGCTTCTGCATCTCGGCCTTGGCGCGCACGAGGACATATTCCTCGACCTCCTGCGACCACTTGGTCATTTCGCGCATGATGTCGTCGAAGACCGCAGGCTGCTTCTCGACGTATTTCCGGCCGACCGGCGACTTGAAGAAGGCGACGATGTCGCGCAGCTCCGCTTCGCTCATGTTGCGCGCGAAGGCGGCGGCGGTTGACGTCACCATCCGCTTCTTCTGCAGCTCCAGCTCCGGCTTGAGCATCTCGACGACCGCATCGAGGTCCTTTTTGATCTCCGGGCGGGCAACCGGCATCTTTCGCAGCTCTTCGAGCAGGGGCTCGGTCACGCCATCGAACGAGCGCGTGATGCCCGAGTTGAGCGCAACCTCGGTCGCGAGCGCCATGTGGGACGCGCTCGGCTGCGTCGCGGCAGGCTGGGCGAAGGCGGTGCCGGCGAGCAGCACGAGGGCGAACGGGGTCGCGGCGAGACGGGAGACGAAGCGGGTCATCCGGGTAGGCTCCAAGTGATGCGGGCTTATGCGCTGACAGCCCCGAGTTCGACAAGACCACCTTCGGTCGCAAGCACGGCCCCGGTGGCGAGACCGAGGAAGAGACCGTGATCGACGACGCCGGGAATGGCTACCAGCGCTCGGGCGAGCGCCTCGGGATCCGCGATTGCACCGAGATGCGCATCGAGGATCAGGTGCCCGCCGTCGGTCAGGAAGGGCCCGCCATTTCCGGCATTTCTGAGACGGAGTTCTCCCGCAAGGCCGAGCCTCGCCAAGGCGTCGCCGACCGCCCGGCGCGTCGCCCCCAGGCCGAAGGGAACGACCTCGATCGGCAGGGGAAAGCGCCCCAGCGTTTCGACCTGTTTCGAGCCGTCGGCGATGACGATCATGCGCCGGCTCGCGGCCGCGACGATCTTCTCGCGCAGGAGCGCCCCGCCGCCGCCCTTGATCAGGCGCAGCCGGCCGTCGAGCTCGTCGGCGCCATCCACCGTCAGGTCGAGCTCGGGCGTCTCGTCGAGGGTGGTGAGCGGAACGCCCTCCCGCTCGGCCTGGGCGCGGGTCGCCTCAGAGGTCGGCACGCCCACCACCTTGAGGCCGCTGCGGACCCGCTCCGCCAGGCAGGACACGAAATGCTTCGCGGTCGAGCCGGTGCCGAGGCCGAGGCGCATGCCGTCGGAGACCAGCGCCGCGGCGCGCTCGGCGGCGGCGCGCTTCAGGTCCTCGGCGTTCACCGGCTGCGCTCCGCGGTGAGGTGGACGACCGCCTTCGCGCTCATCGGTCGAGCCCCGCGAGGAGCATGTATTTCAGCTCGGTGAACTCCTCGATGCCGTGGCGGGAGCCCTCACGCCCGATGCCGCTTTCCTTGATCCCCCCGAACGGAGCGATCTCGGTCGAGATCGCGCCCGTGTTGACCCCCACCATGCCGTATTCCAGCGCCTCGGCGACCCGGAACACGCGCCCGAGGTCGCGGGCGTAGAAATAGGCGGCTAGGCCGTACGGGGTGGCGTTCGCCTGCTCGATCACATCGGCTTCGTCCGTGAAGCGGTAGACCGGCGCCACGGGACCGAAGGTCTCCTCGCGGGTGATCAGCATCTTCGTGGTGACGTTCGCGAGCACGGTCGGCTCGAAGAAGGTGCCGCCAAGCGCATGGCGCCGGCCTCCGGTGACGACCCGGGCCCCCTGCCCGATCGCGTCGGCGATGTGGCGCTCGACCTTCTCGACCGCCTGCGGCTTGATGAGCGGGCCCTGGACGACACCGACCTCGGTCCCGTTGCCGACCTTCAGCTCGATGACCTTCCGGGCCAGCTTCGCGACAAACTCGTCGTAGATCCCCTCCTGGGCGTAGATCCGGTTCGCGCAGACGCAGGTCTGGCCCATGTTGCGGAACTTGGACATCATCGCGCCCTCGACTGCGGCATCGAGATCCGCATCGTCGAAGACCACGAAGGGAGCGTTGCCGCCGAGTTCGAGGCCGACCTTCTTCACCGTGGAGGCGGCCTGGCGCATCAGCAGCTTGCCGACCTCGGTCGAGCCCGTGAAGCCCACGAACTTCACCGCCGGATGCGAGGTCATCACCTCCCCGATCGCCTTGGCCTCGCCGGTCAGGATGTTGAGGACGCCCGGCGGGATGCCGGCGCGCTCGGCGAGCACCGCCAGCGCGAGCGCGGTCAGCGGCGTTTCGGGCGCGGGCTTGATCACCGCCGTGCAGCCGGCCGCGAGAGCGGGCGAGACCTTGCGGGTGATCATGGCGGCGGGGAAGTTCCAGGGCGTGATCGCCGCGACGACGCCGATGGGCTGGCGGACCACGAGGATGCGGGCGTCGGTGCGGTGGCTCGGGATCGTCTCCCCGTAGATCCGCTTCGCCTCCTCGGCATAGTACTCGATGAAGGAGGCGGCATAATCGACCTCGCCCCGTGCCTCAGAGAGCGGCTTGCCCTGCTCGCTCGTCATGATGAGGGCGATGTCCTCCTTGTGGGCCATCATGAGGTCGAACCAGCGGCGCATGATCGCCGAGCGCTCCCTGGCGGTGCGCTTCGACCAGAGCCGGAAGGCCGCGTCGGCCTTTTCGACCGCCTGAATGGTCTCGGACGCGCCGAACCGCGGCACGCGGGCGATTGTCTCGCCCGTAGCGGGGTTCGCGATGGCGTCGACGGGCTCGCCGATCCAGGCGCCGCCCACGTAGCATTGCTCCACCAGAAGGGTCGGATCGTTCAGCTTCATGGCAAACATGCCTCCGGTCGCACGCGGCCCGGCGGGCAGGACGCCGCCGGCGACCTCGCGTCTAGCATGCGGACCGGGCTGTGAGAAAGCGGACCCTTAAGGGCGCTGCGGCGAGGCCCCGCCGCGGACGCTCGGCGTCGGCCCGGGCGCCGCCGGGGCCGGGGCCGGTGCGGCATGCGAGGGATTCGTCTGCGGCGTGCACACCACCCGCTCGTCGAAGACGTAGCAGATGCTCATCTCGCCCGTGCGGTAGTTGACGCGGAAGACGCCGCCTTCGCGCTCGTGGCGGGAGGCCACGAGACCGTATTCGCCGGGCGGCTGCGCGCCCGCGCCTTCGCCGGCCCCGAAACAGAGGGTCGCGCCCACCGTGCCCTCCTGCAGGCCGTACTGGCACGAACTCACCTCGCCGGTGATCCGGTCGATGCGGTAGATCCGGTTCAGGTCGGTCTGGGGCGCCGGAACGAAATCGTAGGGTGCCGCGAGGGCTGCGGGAGCCGCCAGCGCCGTCCACAGGCCGAGGCAGAGAAAATTAAGGGAGCGCATGGCCGAATATGCTTAAGGTTCGAATCAGGGACGGAACCATAGCACCGACACCCTGCTTGAATCCTCACTGCCCCGAGGCCGCGACATTTGATGTCCTTCTTCCAAACTCCCACCGTCGTGTTCGACCTCGACGGCACCCTTGCCGACACAGCGGCCGACCTGATCGCCACCCTGAACGTGGTCCTGTCGCGTGAAGGGCTTGCCCCGGTGCCCGAGGCGCTGGCCCGCCCCCTCGTGGGAGCGGGGGCCAAGGCGTTGATCGAATGCGGCTTCGCGGCGTCCGGGCGGGACCTCACGCCCGACCGCCTCGACGAGCTCTATCGCTTCTTCCTGGCTTGGTATGCCGACCATATCTGCGTGGAGACGCGCCTCTATCCGGGCGCGGAGCGGGCGCTTCAGCGCCTGGACGCGGCGGGTTGCCGGCTCGCGGTCTGCACCACCAAGTTCGAGGCTCACGCGGTCGCGGTGCTGGAGCGGCTGCGGGTGGCGGATCGCTTTGCCGCGATCTGCGGCCGCGACACCTTCCCCTATATCAAGCCGGATCCGCGCCACATCACGCTGACGATCGACCGCGCCGGCGGGCGGCCCGAGAGGGCCGTCATGGTCGGGGATTCGAGGACCGACATCGTTGCCGCGCAGGCCGCCGGGATCCCGGTGATCGCGGTGCCCTTCGGCTACACCGACATCCCCGTGTCAGAGCTAAATCCCGACCGGGTGATCGCACATTTCGATGATCTCGACGGGGCGGTCGGGACTTTCATCGAGCTGGCAAGGGCGGCCTGAGCGCCAGACGGCCCGGCATCAGTGGGTGCCGTGGGCCCCATGTCCGGCTCCGGCGCCGATCCCGCGCACCTCGAACTCCACCGGCACTCGCCCGGCATGCTCGAACACCAGCGAGCCCCGCAAGCGTTCGCCCCGTGCCAGGGGACGCTTCAGATCGACCAGCATGAGGTGGTAGCCATTCGGGCGGAACTCGATCCGGCTCCCCGGCGCTGCAACTAGGCTCTCGACCGGCTGCATGCGCGAGACGCCGCCGCTCTCCAAGGTCTGGTGGATCTCGGCGCGCCCGGCCACGTCGACCTCGGCACCGAGGAGACGGTCGGGGGCGGCGCCCGTGTTCTCTACGATGAAGTAGCCCGCCCCGACCTTCGCGCCGCCGGGCGTCGCACGGGACCAGGCGTCGCGGACCATGATCGAGCCGGGCCGGCCGTCGCCCGTCTGCGCACCGGCCGTGACCGGGACGGCGAAGAGCCCAAGGGCAAGCAGGGAAGCGAAGAGAGATCGCGGCATGGATCGGATCCGTCGCACGTGCATGGCCGGTCGCGGCGGGACCGCCGGGCCGATCACATACTTTTGAAGCTTGGCCGAGGAATGGATGGTGGGCGCGACAGGGATTGAACCTGTGACCCTTCGCGTGTGAAGCGAATGCTCTCCCGCTGAGCTACGCGCCCTGATCCGCGCCTTCTAGTGCCCCGGACCGGCGGGCGTCAAGCGGTTCCGGGCGTTCATCGGCGCCGTTATGCCCAAGCTGCCACATTGTCGGGTGGGCAAGGAGCGTTGCAGCCCGTGCATAATGGCTAAACCATGAAAGCGTGGCGGTGTTGCCAGGGGCCTGATTGCGCTCCACCCTCTGGATCCGAAACGTAGCTGTAGCGTTGAGTCACCACCGAAACAGCACACTTGCGGTCAAAACGAGGCAAAACCATGGGACGCACCAGCGCTGCCGTTTGCGCTTTTGTCGGCGCCTTCGTCGCTCTCGCGACGCCGGCCGCCGCCTTCTTCGAGATCGACCCCCTCACCCGCCAGCCGCTCTACACCCCCCGGACGGCGGCGCCCACCTATGGCGGCCCGCAGGACACCTACCGTCCGCAGGCCACCGCGGTGCCGCGGCAGGTCGTGTCGTACTCGACCCGCTACGCCCCGGGCACGATCGTGGTCTCGACCTCGGAACGGCGCCTCTACTACGTGCTCGGCAACGGCCAAGCGATTCAGTACGGCGTCGGCGTCGGGCGGCCGGGCTTCGAATGGGCCGGCAGCAAGGCCGTGACGATGAAGCGCGAGTGGCCGGATTGGCGCCCGCCTGCCCAGATGCTGCGGCGCCGTCCCGACCTGCCGCGCTATATGGCCGGCGGACCCGACAATCCGCTCGGGGCGCGTGCCATGTATCTCGGCGGCTCTCTCTACCGCATTCACGGCTCCAACGAGCCCGAGACCATCGGCCAGGCGGTGTCCTCCGGCTGCATCCGCATGACCAACGACGACGTGGTCGATCTCTACGATCGGGTGAAGGTCGGGACCCGCGTCGTCGTGGTGCGATAGCCCGGCACCACATTCGCATCCAAGGCGAGGCCGGCTCGACGCCGGCCTTTCGCTTGTCCGCGGCAGCGCTTTGCGCGGCCTGGCCTCTCAGGACCGGCGAACGGGATCCCGGGACAGGCCCTTGGCGTCGAGATCCGCCAGGTAGTTGGCCCATTTCTCGGAATATCGGGCGCCGAGCTCGTGGAGATAATCCCAGCCGTAAATCCCCGTATCGTGCATGTCGTCGAAGCGGAGCTTGACCGCGTAATTGCCGACGGGCTCGACGGCGATGATCTCGACGTTGCGTTTCCCCGGCACGGTCTTGCGCTCGGACGGGCTGTGACCCTGGACCTCGGCCGACGGGCTGGTGACGCGCAGGTACTCGGCAGGGAGATCGACGGCCGTGCCGTCGTCGAAGGCGACGCGGAGCGTTTTGCGGTCCTTGGCGAGGCGCAATTCGGTCGGCCAGCGCTTGGGCTCCATGGATAAACCCCTTTTTCTGGGCCTTAAGCCCTTGAATGCGGTCCGCTCCGTCCGAATCTGGAAGATAGGACCATCGCGAATTGACGGCGTGGGCTTAAGCCTTAAGCTGCCCGGGACACAAAACGCAAAGACGCTTGCAAGGGAAGATTTCCTCCATGTGGGGACCGCAGACGCTACCGCTCCTCGCCGATGCCGCGCGGCCGCTCGTCGATCCGTTCGGACGGGCGATCTCGTATCTTCGCGTCTCCGTGACGGACCGGTGCGACTTTCGCTGCGTCTATTGCATGTCCGAGGACATGACCTTTCTGCCCAAGCGCGACCTCCTGACGCTCGAGGAGCTCGACCGGGTCTGCACGGTCTTCGTGGAGCGCGGCGTTCGCAAGCTGCGCGTCACCGGCGGCGAGCCGCTGGTCCGGCGGGACATCATGACGCTGTTCCGCTCGCTGTCGCGCCACCTCGACTCCGGTGCGCTCGAGGAGCTGACCGTCACGACGAACGGCTCTCAGCTCGCCCGCTATGCCGCCGAGCTCGCCGCCTGCGGAGTCCGGCGGATCAACGTTTCCATGGACACCCTCGACCCGGAGAAATTCCGCCGCATCACCCGCTGGGGCGACCTCGACAAGGTCATCGCCGGGATCGATGCGGCTCAGGGAGCGGGCCTGAAGGTCAAGATCAACGCGGTGGCGCTCAAGGGCGTCAACGAGGACGAGATCGAGACCCTGCTCGAATGGGCGCACGGGCGCGGCATGGATCTCACCCTGATCGAGGTGATGCCGCTCGGCGAGATCGAGACCCACCGGGCCGACCAGTTCCTGCCCCTCTCCCTGGTGCGGGCGCGGCTCCTCGACCGTTACGGCCTGGAGGATCTCGCGGAGCGCACCGGCGGACCGGCGCGCTACGTGCGCGTGAAGGAGACCGGCGGCAAGCTCGGCTTCATCACGCCGATGACCCACAATTTCTGCGAGAGCTGCAACCGCGTGCGCCTGACCTGCACGGGGAAGCTCTACATGTGCCTCGGCCAGGAGGACGCCGCGGACCTGCGCGCGCCGCTGCGGGCCTCGGAAGGGAACGAGCGCCTCGTGCAGGCGATCGAGGATGCCATCGCCCGCAAGCCCAAGGGCCACGACTTCATCATCGACCGGCGCCGCAATCAACCGGCGGTCGGTCGTCACATGAGCGTGACCGGGGGCTGACCCGCTCCGCTTTTCTGCGGGCACTACAACCCGCAAGCGTGACAGCTATCCGTGGATGGGCTACGGGACCGTCCATGACGTCCACATACGATGTGATCGTCGCCGGCGTCGGCGGCATGGGATCGGCGGCCTGCTGGCAGCTCGCCCGTCGGGGCGTGCGGGTCCTAGGGCTCGAGCGCTACGACATCCCCCATGCGATGGGATCGTCACATGGGCAGAACCGGATCATCCGGCTCGCCTATTCCGAGCATCCCTCCTACGTGCCGCTCCTGCGCCGCGCCTTCGCGCTCTGGCGCGAGGCCGAGGCCGCGAGCGGCGAAAACCTCCTCTTCGTCACCGGCGGCATCGATTCAGGACCGGAGGGCGGGCGCATCGTTGCAGGCTCGCTCGCGTCCTGCGCCGAGCACGATCTCCCGCACGAGCTTCTGAGCGCCCGCGATCTCGCCGCCCGCTACCCGGGCTGGCGCCTGCCGGAAGATATGGTCGCCGTGGTCCAGCCCGATGCGGGCTTCGTGGCCTCGGAGCGGGCGATCATCGCCCATGTCGGGATGGCCCTCGATGCCGGGGCCGACATCCGGGCGCGCGAGGCGCTCGTCGCGTGGGAGATCACCGGCGCGGGAACCGTCGCGGTCACGACCACCCGGGGACGCTACGAGGCGGCGCGGCTCGTCCTCTCGACCGGGGCGTGGATCGCCGACCACGTCCCCGGCCTGCAGGGAAAGGCGGTGCCGGAGCGCCAGGTGCTCGGCTGGTTCCGGCCCGTGGAGCCGGATCACTTCCGTCTCGGCCGCTTCCCGGTCGGCGTGGTCGACTTCGGGGAGCGCCGCGCTTCCGCCTACGTCTTTCCCGAGTGGGGCGTGCCGGGGTTCAAGATCGGGGTCTATCACCACCTCGGCGAGACCGGCCACGCGGACGAACTCTCCCGCGAGCCCACGGATGCAGACGAGGCGCTGCTGCGGAATGCCATGGCGGCTTATTTCCCGGCCGCGAACGGGCCGACCCTGAGCCTCAAAGCCTGCCTCTTCACCAATACGCCGGACGAGCATTTCGTGATCGACACGCTGCCCGGCGCCCCTCAGGTCATCGTCGCCTCGCCGTGCTCCGGGCACGGCTACAAGTTCTCGAGCGTGGTCGGCGAGATCCTGGCCGACATGGCGACGGACCGGACGTCGCCGCTCGACCTCTCGCTCTTCACGCTCGACCGCCTCCGGGACGGGCAGGCGCTGCAGCGCCCAGGTCCCGGGATCTAGACCGGCCCTCCGGCGAGCGCCCTGCCCTGGCTCCTGTCGAGCATCAGCGCCTCCCAGGCGCGGTTTGGCCGTGTCCCGGGGCTGAGGACCAGGGCCTCCGGATCCGTTAGAAGGCCCCGGGACGAGCCGAGCGTCCGGTGCAACCGCACCATGCAAGAGGCGACGGCGGACCCCTGCTGCCTCGACCCCGGCGGCAAGCTCCCCTATGAGGAAATCCTGGCCCGGAGACGATCTTGCCCCTCACCGCCGCGAATCCCCGCGGGATAGCCCCTGTCGCCGAACCGGCTTCGCGCCAGGCGAGCGCGAACCGGCGCGGCATCGTCGCGATGCTCTGCGCGATGAGCTGCTTCACCTGCAGTGACGCGCTCCTGAAAACCATGACGGCCCAGCTGACGGCGGGTCAGATCATGACAATCCGCGGAGTCTTCGCGACCGCCATCATGATCGGCCTGATCGTCGCCCGGGGCGAGATCCGCCAGATCGCCCATGTGGGCACCACGCGGGTGCTCCTGCGCGCGGTCCTCGAAGCCGTCATCGCCTTTCTTTTCATCGTGTCGCTGACGCACCTGCCGCTCGCCAACCTGACCGCGATCCTGCAGGCGACGCCGCTCATGATGACCCTGATCGCCGTCGGGCTGGGTCTGGAGGCCGTGGGCTGGCGCCGCTGGAGCGCGATCGCGGTCGGTTTCGTGGGCGTCCTCCTGATCGTGAAGCCGAGTGCTGCCGGCTTCAACACCTACGCGATCATCAGCCTCGGGACCGCGGCGCTCGTCGCCGTGCGGGATATCGTGACGCGAGGCATCGGCGGCCACATCTCGACCACGGTCGTGACCCTCTCGACCACGGCGACCGTGACGCTGCTGGGCCTCGGCCTCTCGGTCGCGGAGGAATGGCGGCCCATCACCTGGAGCGAGGTCGGACTCCTCGGAATCGCGGCGGTCTTCGTGTGCCTCGGCAACATGGCGGTCGTCCGGGCCTTCCGGATCGGGGAGATGTCGGTCGTCTCGCCCTTCCGCTACGCCATCATCCTGACCTCGCTGGTCGCAGGCTTCATCGTGTTCGGGGAATGGCCGGATGCCGTCGCGACCTGCGGCATCGTTCTGATCGTGCTCAGCGGAGTCTATACAGTTCACCGGGAGCAGATCCGGGCCCGCGCGGCCGCGAGGACCGGCGAATGACCGGCGCAGCCGCCCCCGAAGCCCAATCCACTGAATCCCGGTCCATGTCGCCGTGGCTCCTAGCGGTGCTGGTCGCGGTCTCGACGCTGCAGCCCTTCGCGATCAACGTGCTCGCGCCCGCGACGCCCGGTCTCACCCGCTCCCTCGGCACCGACTACGCCACGGTGCAGCTGACCCTCACGCTTTACCTCGTCGCCGTCGCGGTCGCGCAGCTCGTCGTCGGGCCGGTTTCGGACCGGATCGGGCGGCGGCCCTGTATCCTGGCCGGGATCGTCCTCTTCGCCCTCGGCTCGCTCATGGGCGCGATCGCCAACGAGATCGGGATGCTGCTTGCGGCCCGGATCGTGCAGGCCATCGGCGGCGGAACCTGTTTTGCCCTCGCCCGGGCGGTGGTGCGGGATTCGGCCTCGAAGGATCAGGCCGCCAGCCTCATCGGCTACATCGCGACCGCCATGGTGGTCGCCCCCATGGTGGCGCCGCTCGTCGGCGGGTTCCTCGACGCGCATTTCGGCTGGCGCTCGATCTTCGTCGCCATGCTGGTCCTGTCGGGCGGGGTCGCGGTCGCGGCGGTGCCGCTCCTGAAGGAGACGGCGAGGAAAGCACAGGATTCCTCCTTCAGGGCCATCATGGCGTCGTACCCGGCTCTGCTCCGGCACCGGGCCTTCATGGGCTATGCCCTCACCCTGTCGTTCGTGACCGCCGCCTTCTTCTCCTTCGTGGCCGGGGCGCCCTACATCGTGGTCAATCACATGGGCCACTCGCCGGATGTCTACGGGATGTACTTCGTCCTGAATGCCGGCGGCTACATGGTCGGGAACTTCCTTACCGGACGTTTCGGCCAGCGGATCGGCAGCGAACGGCTGATGCGCATCGGCCTCGCGATCTCCCTCGCCGCGATGATCGTCGAGGTGGCCGTCGTGGCGGTCCTGCCCTGGACGCCTCTGACCCTCTTCCTGCCGTTCGTCCTCAACGGCATCGGAAACGGCCTCACGATCCCGGCCGCGACGGCATCCGCCCTCTCGGTCAAGCCGGAGCTCGCCGGGACGGCCGCCGGCCTCTCGGGCGCGGCACAGCTCGGCTTCGGCGCCTTGAGCGCCGTGCTGGCCGGTCATCTCGTGACGCTGTGGCCTCAATCCCTCGTCATCGTGATGCTGGTCTCCATCCTGCTCAGCTGGGGTTCCCTGCTGCTGCTCGGCGGCCGGCGCTGATCCCACGCGCCGGACGCTGATCGCGCGGGGGAGGCAGCACCCCTAGGAATAGGCCCAAGCGCTAGGTAACGCATCTTTTTCACAGGATGACCTGAGGTCATGGCTGATTTGACAATCAGCCGCCCTTGTCGCGGCTTGGTTGATCCGCTAGGACGCGCGCAACGCGATATTCCCCAGGAACATGCCCGCCATGCGCTCCCGCCGCAGGCAGGCCCTCAGCCACGAAGGTGAGACCGTGCAGGGACTTCTCGGAATCAGCCGGCTCATCGACATGCTCAATGAGCGCATCGGCAAGATCGCCGCCTGGGCGATCCTGGTCGCCGTGCTCGTCTCGGCCGTGAACGCCATCATCCGAAAGGTCTTCGGGACCTCCTCGAATGCCTGGCTCGAGCTGCAATGGTACCTGTTCGGCGCGGTCTTCATGCTCTGCGCCTCCTGGACCCTGAAGGCCAACGAGCACATCCGCATCGATATCGTGTCCAACAAGCTTTCGAAGCGCGGGCGCGACTGGATCGACATCATCGGCCACCTGTTCTTCCTTCTGCCCTTCGTGGCCGTGCTGATCTACCTCTCCACACCCTTCTTCCTCCGTTCCTACGAGTCCGGCGAGGTCTCGACCAACGCGGGCGGACTGACGATCTGGCCCGCCAAGGGAATGATCCTCCTCGGGTTCATCCTGCTCGGCTTCCAGTGGCTGAGCGAGCTCATCAAGCGCATCGCGATCATGCGCGGTGAGATCGCCGACGAGCACGCAGCCGGCGGCGGGCACGCCGCGGCGGCCGAGGCGGAAGCCGAACGCCTGCTCCAGGAACTCGCCGCCACGAACCAGGATCTGGCGGTGCCCGGCGTCAGGGCGGCCGCCCCGACCCACACCAAGCCGGCGGGCGAGATGCCCGGCGACGGCGTGCGCTGACGCGCCGTCATCCCTCCCCGCCCTACCCTTCCGGAGTTCTCGTCCCATGGCTCAGTTGATCGCCCAGAACCTGGCGCCGATCATGTTCGCGGCGCTGGTGGTCTTCCTGCTCCTCGGATACCCGGTCGCCTTCGCGCTCGCTGCCAACGGCCTTTTGTTCTTCGTCATCGCGGTCGAGCTCGCGCCCTATGCCCCGGACGTGATCCGGCTCGACTGGCCGCTGCTGCAGGCGCTGCCTGAGCGCATCTACCAGACGATGTCGAACGAGGTGCTCCTGGCGGTGCCCTTCTTCACCTTCATGGGCCTGATCCTGGAACGCTCGGGCATGGCCGAGGACCTGCTCGACACGATCGGGCAGCTCTTCGGAACGCTCCGCGGCGGACTGGCCTATGCGGTGATCTTCGTGGGCGCGCTGCTCGCCGCCACCACGGGCGTGGTCGCGGCGTCGGTGATCTCCATGGGCCTGATCTCGCTGCCCATCATGCTGCGCTACGGGTACGACCGGCGCCTGGCCTCCGGCGTCATCGCGGCCTCGGGGACGCTGGCTCAGATCATCCCGCCCTCCCTCGTCCTCATCGTGATGGCCGACCAGCTCGGCCGCTCGGTCGGCGACATGTACGAGGGCGCGTTCGTCCCCGGGCTCGTCCTGTCGGGGCTCTATGCGTCCTGGGTGTTCATCATCTCCATGATCAACCCCAACGCCGCCCCGGGTCTGCCCAAGGACGCCATCGGCTATCGCGAGCCGAACGGCGCGCGCGGCGTGTGGCAGCTCGGCGTGCTCGTGCTGTTCTCCGGCCTCGTGGGCTACTACGTGCTCCAGCAGACCGGCACGAAGGCCGGCGCGGACTTCGTCATCCTGACGATCTGCGTCGCAACGGTCGTGGCGCTGATCTGCGCCCTGATGAACCGCCTCTTCGGCGCCCGCCGGATCATCTTGTCGTTGGTCACGACAGCCGCGTTGATCGGGGTCTACCTGTACCTGCGCCAAGCCGGGTACGAGCTCACGGGGCTGTTCATGGAAATGGTGGCGGCGGGCGCTCTCTATGCCGCCGTCGTGGCCCTGGTCGAGCGCTTCACGGGCCTGCGGCTGATGTCGCGCATGGCCGAGCAGGTCACCTTCGTGATGGTGCCGCCGCTGCTGCTGATCTTTCTTGTGCTCGGCACGATCTTCATCGGGCTCGCGACCCCGACGGAAGGCGGCGCCATGGGCGCGCTCGGCTCGCTGATCCTCGCAGCCGTCAAGCGCCGCCTCGACCGCAACCCGGCGCGCTTCAACTTCACGATCATCCGTCAGGCTACGGAAGCGACCGCGAAGCTCTCCGCCTTCGTGCTGTTCATCCTTCTCGGTGCGCGCGTGTTCTCGCTCACCTTCTACGGGGTGAACGGCCACGTCTGGGTCGAGCATCTCCTCACGTCGCTGCCGGGCGGCCAGGTCGGCTTCCTGATCGTCGTCAACGTGATGATCTTCCTGCTGGCCTTCTTCCTGGACTTCTTCGAGCTCGCCTTCATCGTGATCCCGCTGCTCGGACCGGCCGCGGAGAAGCTCGGGATCGACCTGATCTGGTTCGGCGTGATCCTGGGCGTGAACATGCAGACCTCGTTCATGCACCCGCCCTTCGGCTTCTCGCTGTTCTACCTGCGCTCGGTGGCCGCCAAGGAGCCCTATATCGACCGTGTCACGGGCAAGCGCATGGAGCCGGTCACCACGGGCCAGATCTACTGGGGCGCGGTGCCGTTCGTGGTGATCCAGTGCATCATGGTGGGGCTGGTGATCATGTTCCCCAGGATGGTGACCCACTACAAGAGCTCGGCCACGAACATCGATCCCACCGCCGTGCAGCAGAAGCTCGACAACCTGCTGATCCCCGGATTCGATCAGCCCGGCGGCGGGCTCCCGGGCCTGCCGGGCTTCGATCCGCCTCCGGGCGGAGGCGGCGCTCCCTCCGGCGGCCTTCCGGGCCTCGAGCCGCCGCCTCCTCCGAGGATTCAGTAACGAGTCGTCACCAAGCAGCGGGCCCCGGGCCCGCTGTTTTCATTCGATGCGAGACGTGTGGTAGCGATGGATATCCGGACCTTTGCCAGGAATGTCGCGACTTAGGTGCAAATTTACGCCAATCTGCAAGGATCCGAGCAAACCGGTCCAATCGATGATAATCAGAGTAGCGTGAGCAACCTCGCGACAGTCGCCGGCCTTCCCGGACTCGCCCGGCGTCTCGCGCTCTGCGCGGGGCTCGCCGCGGCCGTGCCGGCCGGCGCCGCGGACGGGCCGGCGGTGCGGATCGCGGTCGAAGGCGCGTTCCCGCCCTTCAACTACATCGACCAGAACAATGAGCTGCAGGGCTTCGAGATCGACCTCGCCAAGGCTCTCTGCGAGGTCATGCATGCGCGCTGCACCTTCGTGCAGCACCAGTGGGACGGCATCATCAACGGGCTGATCAACCGCGACTACGATGCCATCATGTCCTCGGTGGCGATCACGGAGCAGCGCAAGAAGCGGATCGCCTTCTCGCGGCGCTACTACATGATGCCGGCCTCCTTCATGGCCGCCAAATCGACTGAAGTCTCCGGAATTGCGCCCGAAGCGCTCGCCGGCAAGCGGGTCGGCACCACCGACCGCAGCGAGCATGCCACCCTGCTCGAGGCGCTCTACAAGGAGACGCAGGTTCAGCGCTACGGCCGGCTCGACGAGGCGATCCTGGACCTCCGGGCCGGCCGGGTCGACCTGGTTCTGGGCGACAAGCTCCCGCTGACCCGGTTCCTCGCCACCGCGGACGGCGAATGCTGCCAGATCGTCGGCGATGCCCCGATCACGCCGGGCTACCTCCGGCGCGCCGTCGGCGTCGGGCTGCGCAAGGAGGACGAGGAGCTCAAGGGCCTCTTCGACCGGGCGATCGAGGAAGTGAAGCGGAACGGAACCTACGACCGCATCCGCGCCAAGTACTTTCCCGTCGATATCAAATAGACGCGCACAACCCGGACGGCGCGCTGCCTCGGACGTTTAGCAGCGATGCACCGGACCCGTGTTCCACCTCGCGAGAAACTGATCTAGAACCGCTGCGAGCAGCCGCACGAGGGATGGATCATGGCGAAAGTCGCTTTTCTGGGTTTGGGCGTGATGGGCTACCCCATGGCCCGGCATCTGGCATCGAAGGGTCACGAGGTGACGGTCTACAACCGCACCACCCCGAAAGCCGAGAAATGGGTGTCGGAGCACGGCGGCCGGTTTGCCCGGACCCCGCGCGAGGCGGCCGAGGGCCAGGAGATCGTCTTCGCCTGCGTGGGCAACGACGATGACCTGCGGCAGGTTACCATCGGCCCGGACGGCGCCTTTGCTGGCGTGCCGAAGGGCGCGATCTTCGTTGATCACACCACCGCCTCCGCAGAGGTCGCCCGCGAACTCCACGAGGCCGCCAGTAAGGCCGGATTCGGCTTCGTGGATGCACCTGTCTCGGGCGGCCAGGCCGGCGCCGAGAACGGGGTGCTGACGGTGATGTGCGGCGGCGAGGAGGCGGTCTATGCCCGCGCCGAGCCGGTGATCATGAGCTTCGCACGGGCCTGCCGGCTCATGGGGCCCGCGGGCTCCGGCCAGCTTACCAAGATGATCAACCAGATCTGCATCGCCGGCTTGGTCCAGGGCCTGGCGGAAGGCATTCATTTCGGCAAGAGGGCGGGGCTCGACATCGAGGCGGTGATCGACGTGATCTCGAAGGGCGCCGCCGGCTCCTGGCAGATGGAGAACCGCGGCAAGACCATGAACCAGGGCAAGTTCGACTTCGGCTTCGCGGTCGACTGGATGCGCAAGGATCTCGCGATCTGCCTCGCCGAGGCGCGCAAGAACGGCGCCAAGCTGCCCGTGACCGCGCTCGTCGACCAGTTCTATGCCGAGGTCCAGACCCTCGGCGGCAGCCGCTGGGACACGTCGAGCCTGCTCGCCCGCCTGGAGCGGTAGACGGAGCGCACGCTCGCGGTCGCGGCCCGGGTCGATGCCCGGGCCGTTTTCATTTCAGCGCCGCGTGATCGCGAGATAGCCGATGAACCCGCCGAGCCCGATGGCGAGGAGCAGCAGGACCGTATCCCGCGCCTCACCCTTGAACCCGACATTGCGGTGCATCTCGGCGAGGCGCTCGCTGTGCTCGGGGCTGAAGCTCATGAAGATCCCGACAAGGGCGATCAGCGAGATGAGCCCGAGCAGGATGATGTTGGTGCGCATCGAATCTCCCCTGTCAGCGGCCCTGGAACCGCGCCGGGCGCTTCTCCCTGAAGGCCCGGACGCCCTCCTCGAAATCGTAGCTGCGACCGGCCTCCGCTTGAAGGCGTGCCTCGATGTCGAGCTGGGCCTCGAGCCCGTTCGTCAGGCTATCGGCCACGGCCTGCTTCATGAGGCGGAAGGCGAAGGTCGGGCCCTGCGCGAGCCGCTCCGCGAAGGCGGCGGCCTCCTCCGGGTAGACCTCGTCGTCGAACACCTTGAAGACGAGGCCGAGGCGCAGGGCTTCCTCGGCCGGGATCGGCTCGGCGCTCAGCATCAGCGCCAGCGCGCGCTTCTGGCCGACGAGCCGCGGCAGGATCCAGGTGCCGCCCGCATCGGGGACCAGCGCGATACGGGCGAAAGCCTCCTGGAGGTAGGCCGAGCGTGCCGCCACCACGACGTCGCAGGCGAGCGCGATGTTCATGGACGCGCCGACCGCCGGTCCATTGAGCGCCGCGACCGTGACCTTGGGGAAGTCGGCCAAGCGCCGGATCAGCGGGTTGTAGTCGCGGGCGAGCGGTGGGCCGAGATCGATGCGACCCGCGTCATCGCGCGGCAGGTCCTCCGTGAGGTCCTGGCCCGACGAGAACGCCCTGCCCTCTCCCGTGAGGACCACGACCCGCACGGCCTCGTCGCCCTCGCAGGCATCGAGAGCTTCGCGCAGCTCCGCGTGCATCGCGGCGTTGAAGGCATTGAGTTTGTCGGGGCGCGCCAGCGTGATCGTCGCGACCGCGCCGGCATAGGTGAGGCGTATCGTGTTCGGGCTCATCGCACGGACCTTCGAGGTTTCAGGACTCAACGATAGAGCGAACCTCCGCCCGAAGCACCGGCAAAAGCTCAGCTTCGAACCATGGATTCGTCCGGATCCAGCCGTTGTTGCGCCAGGACGGGTGCGGGAGCGGCAGAACGCGGGGATTGCGGGGCGAGTTGAGGATCTGGCGCCAGCGCTTCACGGTGCCGGTGAGCCCGTCGCGGAACTCGTCGCCCAGGTGCCAGGCCTGCGCGTATTGCCCGATCACGAGGATGAGGTCGAGCTCCGGCATCGCGGCAAAGAGGCGGTGACGCCACTCGCCCGCGCATTCCCGCCGGGGCGGCAGATCCCCGCCCTTGGCGTCCTGGCCCGGGAAGCAGGCGCCCATGGGGACGATCGCGACGCGCGACGCGTCGTAGAACGTGGCCTCGTCGAGGCCGAGCCATGCCCTGAGGCGTGTCCCGGACGGATCCTGGAACGGGATGCCGCTCGCATGTGCCCTTGTGCCGGGCGCCTGGCTCGCGATGCACAGGCGCGCCGTCCCGCTGCCCTGGAGGATCGGACGGGGTTCGTGCGGGAGCGCGCCGGAGGGCAGATCGCGGCACAGGCGGCAGGCACGGACGCCCGCCGCGAGCGCATCGAAGTCGGTGGAGGATCGCATCACGGGAAGATGGGAGCGGTCCTCTGACGGATCGAGCGGCTCAGGCCGCCGCACTTGGTCGCGCGGCCACCTCGGCGTGCCAGCGCTTCACGTGAGTCATTTCCTCCGGCAGCGCAAGCTTCGCGGGCTTGAGGAAATCGACGCCCACGAGGCCCGTGATGTCGGCGATCGAGAAGCGGTCGCCGGCGATGAAGCGGCTCCCCGAGAGGTGCCGGTCGAGGATCGCGAGGAAGTCCATCACGCGCGGCTTGTTGGCCTCGCCCCAGGCTGCCACCTGCGGGACCTCCATTGGGGCCATGGCGGGGTGGAGGTGGCGGAACACGGCGGAGACAGGGCCGAGCAGGCCGAACTCCATGCGCCGCTGCCACATCTCGACCTGGGCGCGCTCGAGGGCCATCGTGCCGAAGAGCGGCGGCTCCGGATGGAGCTCCTCGAAATAGCGGCAGATCGCGACCGATTCGGCGATCACCGTGCCGTCGTCGAGCTCCAGCGCCGGGGATTGCCGCAGCGGGTTGATGGCCGCGTAGGCGGGGGTCCTGTGCTCGAGGCGGTTGAGGTCCAGCGGCACGAGCGGGACCGCGATTCCCTTCTCGGCCAGGAAAATGCGCACGCGGCGCGGGTTCGGCGCGCGGCCGGCATCGTAAAGCCTCATCGATCGCCTCCCTTCGCAGCGGGGAAGACTCCGACAAGGATCACGCGGCCGGCTTCATGAGGCGCTATGACGAGTCCCCCCTCCCCGGCAGAGGGCCATGGACCGTGGCACTGGTCAATCCCGCCGCAGGCCAAAGAAAAAGCGCGGCTCTCGCCGCGCTGGAAGTGGGTCTCGTATGGAGGAAACACCCGAAACCTATTGAGGTTCCCGCCATTCGCATGTGCGGTGGCGCACCTGACGATGTCAGGCGCCCCGCAGGGCCGTCAAATCGAGCGGGAGCGAGCGCAGGCGCTTGCCCGTCGCCGCGAAGGCGGCATTGGCGATCGCCGGCGCCAGCGTCGGGACGCCGGGCTCGCCGATGCCGGACGGGGCTTCCGACGAGGGCACGATATGGACCTCGACGAGGGGCATTTCGCTCATCCGCGTCGGCTCGTAGGCGTCGAAGTTCGCCTCCTGCACGATGCCGTCCTGCAGCGTGATGCGATTGCGCAGCACCGAGGAGAGGGCAAAGCCGACCGCACCCTCGATCTGGGCACGGATCACGTCCGGGTTGACCGCGATGCCGCAATCCACGGCCGCGACAATCCGCTCCACCTTGAGCGTCGAGCCCTCGGCCGACACGTCGGCGACCATCGCGACATAGGTCCCGAAGGACTTGTGCACGGAGACGCCCTGCCCGCGCCCGCGCGGCATGGTCTGACCCCATCCGGCCTTCTCGGCCGCAAGCCGCAGCACGCCGGCTTCGCGGGGCGCATCCTTCAAGAGCCTGAGGCGATACTGCACCGGGTCCTGGCCGGCGGCGCGCGCCAGCTCGTCGACGAACACCTCCATGGCCTGGGCCGTGTGGGTGTGGCCCACCGAGCGCCACCACAGGACGGGCACGCCCTCCTTGGCGTTGTGGACCTCCGCGCGGAAGTTCGGGATCGCATAGGCGGTATCGGCGACGCCCTCGACCGAGGTCGGATCGACGCCGTTCACGATCGAGGCCTCGAAGGGCGAGCCGATCATGATCGACTTGCCCACGATGCTGTGCTCCCAGCCGGTCGGGTTGCCGGCGGCATCGAGGCCGGCGCGGATGCGGTGGTAGACCATGGGGCGGTAATGGCCGCCCTGCATGTCGTCCTCGCGGGTCCAGACGAGGTGGACCGGCGCGCGGCCGTCGATGGCCTTCAGGATCGTGGCGGCCTCGGCGAGGTAGTCCGCGCTCGGCGTGGCGCGGCGGCCGAAGGAGCCGCCGGCCCAGGTCGTGTTGAGCTTCACCCGGTCGGGCGTCACGCCCATGATCGACGCCACGACCGCCTGCTCGATGGTCTGAAGCTGGCACGCCGCCCAGACCTCGATGGTGCCGTCCGGGTTCTTCGCGATGGTGCCGTTGAGCGGCTCCATGGCGGCATGGGCGAGATAGGGAAACTCGAACTCCGCCTCCAGGACCTTCGCGGCCTTCGTGATCGAGCGCGCCGCGTCGCCGCGATTGACCGCCACATGGCCGCTCCGGCGGGCGATCTCCTTGTACTCCGCCATGATGGCGTCGGACGAGCGCTTCTCCGCCGCCGCATCGTCCCAGGTGATCTGGAGCGCCTCGCGGCCCTTCATGGCCGACCAGGTGTCCTTCGCGAGCACGGCCACGCCGGTCGGGATCCGCACCACGTCGACGACGCCGGGCACCGCGCGGGCGGCGCCGTCCTCGAAGGACTTCACGGTCGCTCCGAACTGGGGCGCATGCGCCACCAGCGCGGTGAGCTGGTCCGGCCGGCGGACGTCGAGGGAATAGAGGGTCCGGCCGGAGGTCTTCGCCTCCGAGTCCACGCGCGGGACGCGCTTGCCGATATAGGTCCAGTCCTTCGGGTCCTTCAGGCGCGGCTCCTGCGGCACGGGAAGGGTCGCGGCCGAGGTCGCGAGCTCGCCGAAGGTCGCGGCGCGGCTGGTGCCGGGATGGCGCACCACGCCCTTCTCGACCCGGATCTCGGAGGCCGGCACCTTCCATTGGAAGACCGCGGCTGCGATCAGCATCTCCTTCGCGGCGGCGCCCGCCCGGCGTAGCTGCATCCAGGAATTGGCGATCGCGGTCGAGCCGCCGGTGCCCTGGACGGGGCCGAACATGAGATTGTTGTAGAGATGCGCGTCCGCGGGTGCGAACTCGGTGCGGATCTGCGACCAGTCAGCGTCGAGCTCGTCGGCCACGATGGTGGCGAGGCCCGTGGTGTTGCCCTGTCCCATGTCGAGGTGCTTGATCATCACCGTGACGGTGTTGTCTGGCGCGATGCGGATGAAGGCGTTGGGCTGCGGCGCGCCGCCCGTCGGTGTGGCAGGCGTGGAGGCGAGCGCATTGCCCTTCGGCAGCGCGACATAGGTCCCGATCACGAGGGCGCCGGCGGACGCGGCGGCTCCGCGCAGGAAGGCGCGGCGGGAGGCCGCGGGCACGGCCGGGCTGGGATGGGGCTTCGTCATCATGGCGTTCTCCCCTCAGGCGAACGTGAAATTGTTGTTTGGATGCGGCTGCGCGCGATCAAGCCAGCGACCGGGCCGCTTCGTGGATGGCGGCGCGGATGCGCTGGTAGGTGCCGCAACGGCAGATGTTGCCGTCCATGGCGCTGTCGATGTCGCTGTCGCTGGGCTTCGGGTTGTCGGTGAGGAGCCCGATGGCCGACATGATCTGGCCCGACTGGCAGTAGCCGCACTGCACCACGTCGAGCTTGCGCCAGGCGGCCTGCACCGCCTCCGCGACGCGACCCTGCAGGCCCTCGATGGTTGTGATCTTGCCCTCGCCCACGTCGCCGACGCGGGTCTGGCAGGAGCGGACGGGCTGTCCGTCGACATGGACCGTGCAGGCCCCGCATTGCGCGATGCCGCAGCCGTATTTCGTGCCGGTCAGATCGAGATGGTCGCGGATCGCCCAAAGCAGCGGCATCTCGGGGTCGACGTCGAGCGCGCGGGCGGTGCCGTTGATCGTGAGCGTGATCATGGAGGTCCGGAAGGTTGTTGAATGGGAGGGATAGCGCAGGGTGCTGACAATTGTGTGACGACGTTCCACCGCCAAGGCCGGGTTGGGATGTGCGCTGGCGCACATGGCCGATCGAATCAGGTCCGGCGCGAGGAGTGCTCCCGCCGCCAATCCGCCGGTCGCTGGAACTCGCCGGCCCAGAGTCCCTCCCCGCGAGCACGGGCGCGCGCCTCCTCGCGCTCGTAGCCGCCGTACCCGACCGCGAGCCCCCGCTCGACCAGCCAGGCCCCGATATCGCCTCCGTCGATCGAGCATGCGGCGAGCGCCCGTTGATAGCGGTCGCGCCCCGTGATCCGGCAGGTCAGCGATCGGCCGGCCACATGCTCCTCGAGGGCGGAGCGGGCCACCTCGCCGCAGCGGTAGGGAGCTCCGTCGCGGTCCCGGCAGGTCTGACGCAACTCCGGCGCATCCATGCCTTTGAGGCGGATCGGGACGCCGTTCAGCTTCACGGTGTCGCCGTCCGTGACGGTCACGGTCCCTTTCGCGACGCGCGCGTTCGGCTCCAGCCCGAACCAGGCTGCTGCCGCCATCACCATTGCGATCACGAGGGATTGGAGCTGCGTCCAGAGACCCGCCATGGCCCGCGGCCGGTGCCGCCCTACTGGACCGGCGCCCGGGCCAAGCCCGCCTGCGCGACGGTCGCCATGTCCCGGTGGACGGAGGCCGCCGCCTTCACGAGCCCCATGGCGAGCGCCGCACCCGTGCCCTCGCCGAGGCCGAGGTTCAGCGCGAGGAGCGGGACCTTGCCGAGGCGCTCCAGCACCTCCCGGTGCGCCGGATCGGCGGCGAGGTGCCCCGCGACGCAATGGTCGAGGGTCGCGGGGTGGATCGCATGCAGGATCGCGGCCGCGGCGGTAGCGGCATAGCCGTCCAGCACCACGGGGATCCGCTGCAGCCGCGCGGCCAGGATCGCGCCCGCCATCGCGGCGATCTCCCGCCCGCCGAGGCGCCGCAGGATCTCGAGCGGGTCGTCGAGGCCCGGCCGGTGATGGGCGATCGCGGCCTCGATGGTAGAGACCCCGGCGCCACGGTCGCCGCCCTCCCCGACCCAGCGCTCCGCCGGTCCGCCATAGAGCGCGGCGAAGATGGCCGCCGCCACGAGCCTGTTGCCGACGCCGCTCTCGCCGATGCCGAGGAGGTCCGCGCCTCCCGCGATCGCCTCCATGCCGAAAGCCATGGTGGCCACGCAGGCCTTCTCGTCCATGGCGTCGGTCTTGGTGATGTCCCCGGTCGGAATGTCGATGGCGAGATCGAAGACCTTGAAGCCGAGGCCGAGGCTGGCGCAGACCTGGTTGATCGCCCCGCCCCCGGCCGCGAAGGTCTCCAGCATCTGCCGGGTGAGATCCGGTGCGCCGGGATCCGCGATCCCGTGGCTGGCCGCGAACACGCAGACGAGCGGCCGGTCGACGGAGGGGATCGCCTTCCCCTGCCAGGCCGCGAGCCATTCGGCGATCCATTCGAGGCGCCCGAGGCTCCGCGCCGGCTTCACGAGCTCGGCGTCGCGCGCGCGGACGGCCTCCACGGAATCCTCGTCCGGCCCCGGCATGGTGGCGATGAGACGGCGGATGTCGTCGAAAGGCGCGGCGGCCGGTTCGGTCATGGAGGTTCTATCCTGCAAAGGGGGAGCTATAGCGGCCAGGGTGCCCGGGGAGAAGCTCGCGCAGGCGCGGCGAAGGACAGCATCGGGAGAGATCCAGCCTCGCAATCGTGTGATCGCGCCTCGGGGGTGCTTGACCATCCGGCAGCGGTGGCGCACCAGAGCCGTCCGCTGCCGCGGCAGAGCACCCCTTGTCCGGGCTGCCGGTGATACGACATCCCATTCATGACCCGCGCCTCCACACCCTGCGTCCGCGTCTGCCTGCTCGATCCGGAAACCGGCCTGTGCGAGGGCTGCGGCCGCACGCGCGAGGAGATCGGGCGCTGGATGCGTCTGTCCGAGGAGGAGCGCCTGCGAATCATGGCCGAGCTGCCGGAGCGGATGCGAAAGGCCTTTTCGCCCGAGGTGCGGGAGACGCGCTAGCGATGTCGGGAGCTTCCGGAATCGGCGTCATCGCGCTGGCGGCGGCGCTGCTGGTCCATCTCTTCGGTACGCGCCCGATCGCGGGCCTCGATCCGGACGAGTTCGCCCTGCTCACGGCCTTTTGCGGCGCCGTGCTCGTCGCGACCGGCTGGGCGCTCACCGGCTTTCGCCGGCACTGGACCGCCGGCGTCTCGGCGCTCGTGATGTGGGGCCTGGTGGCGGCAGGCGCGGTCGGCGTCTACATCCGCCGCGACGACATCGCGGTCGCCTTCGACCGGCTGATCGGCGAGGTCTCGGCCGGCCGCACGGTGGTGACGGACGAGGGCGAGGTCGTGGTGGCGCGCCGCGCCGACGGCAGCTTCACCCTGCGCGGCCGCGTGAACGAGCACGAGGCGCGCTTCATCTTCGACACGGGGGCCAGCACAGTGGTGCTGATGGCGGAGAGCGCCGCGGCGTCGGGGCTTCAGCTCTCCGCCCTCAATTACACGGTTCCGGTCGCGACCGCGAACGGACGCACCCTCGCGGCACCGGTGATCCTCGACACCGTGACGGTCGGATCCATCGTCGAGAGGCGGGTCCAGGCGCTCGTCGCAAAGCCCGGCGTCCTGCACGAGAACCTGCTCGGCATGACCTTCCTGGACCGGCTCGCGTCCTACGAGGTGCGCGGCAACCGGTTGATCCTGCGCCCGCGAGGTGCCGTCCGGCTCTAGGCCGAGCGGGCGCGCTGATCAGTCCGAGATGCCCTCGCGCCCCTCCAGGGCCACCAGGGTTGCGGTCAGGAGCGCCACGAGCTTGCGCGACCCGGCGGTCTCCGCATGGACCTCGGCCTGGGCGACGGTCAGCATCCGGCCCGCCTTGACGACGCGGCCCTCGGCCACGAGCCGCTCGCCCGCAGCCGGAGCTATCAGGTTGATCTTGAACTCGGCGGTGAGCACGCCCGCGCTCGCCGGCATGAGGGTCATGGCCGCGTAGCCGCAGGCCGAATCCGCGATGGCCGAGACCGCGCCCGCATGCACGAAGCCGTGCTGCTGCGAGACCTTGGCTGTGACCGGGAGCGCGATATCGACCGCGCCGGGCTCGACCCGCAGGAGTTCCGCGCCGATGGTTTCCATCAGGCCCTGCTTGGCGAAGCTGCGGGCGGTGCGCTCGGCGAAAGCCGGATCTTTCGGGATATGCCGGCTCATGCGGCCTGCTCCAGGTCGGGCCGCGCCGCCGTGACCTGGGCGACCGCTTCCCGCAGGGTCTCGAGCCCGGCGCCGGGCCGGGTGGCCTCCGTGGCCAGGTGACGACGATAGGCCCGCGCGCCGGGCCGGCCGGTGAACAGGCCGAGGATGTGGCGGGTCATGGCGTGGAGGCGCACACCCTCGGCGAGACGCGCGGCGACGTAGGGCTCGAACGCTGTGAGCGCCTCCACGGCATCCCTGACGGGCGGCGCTTCGCCGAACAGCTCGGGATCGACCTGCAGCAGCAGCTCCGGATCCTGATAGGCGGCTCGGCCGAGCATCGCGCCGTCCACATGATCGAGATGGTCTTTCGCCTCGGCAATCGTGCGGATGCCGCCGTTGATCGCGATGGGGAGCGTGGGATGGGTCTGCTTCAGGCGGTAGACGCGGGCATAGTCGAGCGGCGGGATATCCCGGTTCTCCTTCGGGGAGAGGCCCTGGAGCCAGGCCTTGCGGGCATGCACCGTGAGCCCGTCGACTCCGGCGGCGACCACGCTTTCGGCGAGGCGGTTCAGCGCCTCCTCCGTGTCCTGGTCGTCGACGCCGATGCGGCACTTCACGGTCACGGGGACCGACACCGCCGCCCTCATGGCGGACACGCACTCGCCGACGAGGCCGGGCTCGCGCATCAGGCAGGCGCCGAAGCGGCCCTCCTGAACCCGGTCGGACGGGCAGCCGACATTGAGGTTGATCTCGTCATAGCCGAAATCGGCACAGATCCGCGCCGCCGTGGCGAGGTCCCGGGGATCCGAACCGCCGAGCTGGACCGCGACCGGGTGCTCCGCGGGATCGAAGCCGAGCAGCCGTTCGCGGGGTCCGTGGATGACGGCCCCGGTGGTCACCATCTCGGTGTAGAGGCGGGCCCGGCGCGACAGGAGGCGGTGGAAGACCCGGCAATGCCGGTCCGTCCAATCCATCATGGGCGCCACGGTGAAGCGCCAGGCGTTCACATCATCTGGTTTTTCAACGTACTCAGCCATTTAGCCTGTATCTTTCATGCGTGTTCACGTGGCGTCTTTTGTGTATTTCCGGGGGGCGGCGATAGATTTACGACCGAAGTCGTAAATTCTCCGGGCGAGTCGTAAATGGGAACCGTGCTGCCCCGTCGCCGTAAAGGCGATCGAGCCGTCTATATCGCGCAAATTGCGATCAACCGCGAGGGATTCAAGCACCGCGGATCGAAGACCTTCGACCGTAAGCCGGCCGCCACCGCCTGGATGATCAAGCGCGAGAAGGAGCTCGCCAAACCCGGCGCCCTCGCCCAAGCATCGAAACAGAAGCGTGAGCCGACCTTGGCGGAGGCGATCGACCGCTACACCAGCGAGAGCCGGAGGGAGATCGGCCGCACCAAGGCGCAGGTGCTCGCGGCGATCAAGAACTATCCGATCGCGGGGAAGGCCTGCTCCGACATCGGCAGCCCGGACATCGTCGAATTCGCGAAAGCCCTCGCCGCGAGGGTGCAGCGGCAGACGGTCGCGAACTATCTCTCCCATCTCGGCGCGGTTTTCGCGATCGCCCGGCCGGCCTGGGGCTACCCGCTCGACGCGCAGGCGATGGCCGATGCCAATACGGTGGCACGGCGCCTCGGCCTCACCGCCAAGTCGGCGGAACGCGACCGGCGCCCGACGCTCGACGAGCTGGACCGGCTCATGACGCATTTCCGGGAGATCCGGGCGCGGCGGCCGTCCACGACGCCGATGGACCGGGTGACGGCCTTCGCGATCTTCTCGACCCGCCGCCTGGAGGAGATCGTGCGCATCGCCTGGGCCGACCTCGACGTCGAGGGGAAGCGGGTCCTCGTGCGCGACATGAAGCACCCGGGCCAGAAGGTCGGCAACGACGTCTGGTGCGACCTGCCCGAGCCGGCGCTGCGGATCATCGCCGCGATGCCGCGCATTCAAAAGCAGATCTTCCCGTACAGCACGGACGCGATCGGCGCCGCCTTCACCCGAGCGTGCCAGTTCCTCGCGATCGAGGATCTGCATTTCCACGATCTGCGGCACGAGGGCGTGTCCCGGCTCTTCGAGATGGGGCTCAACATCCCGCACGTGGCGGCCGTCTCGGGCCACCGGTCGTGGCAGTCGCTCAAGCGCTACACCCACCTGCGCCAGTCCGGCGACAAATACGAAGGATGGGTTTGGCTCGACCGAATCGCGCCGGTCCCCGCGCAGGATCGAATGGCCGAGGCGTTCTAATTTCGTTCACGGTGCGCTAACCTGCGGCATGCGTGACGCCCTGGTTGCGCTATGTTTAAAGTTGTCTTAGCCATTCTATCGCGCATGACGTGCGCGGCTGAAGCCCGCTCAATCGCTGAACGGTCAGGCCTCACCTTTCACTTGTCCGTCGAGCTCGCTTAAGCCTCAGCATCGCGCGCTGAAGGAATCACGCAGCCGCACCGGCACCTGCCAAAGCGAAAACGCAAAAGCCCCGCCGCCGGCGGACCGGGCGGCGGGCTCTTGCAGAGATCGGGCGCCGGGCTTCGGCGCCCGGGGTTTCAGGAGGCCGGTAGCCGATCGGTCGCCGCGCAGGATGTCGACCGCGAGCTGCACGAGCTCCATGCCGATTGCCCCAAGCACGAACCCGGTCGCGCCGGGACGGAGGCCGGTTCGAGGTCGAGCCGGGCCGAGAAGGCCCATTGCATGGCCCATTCCATCGCGGCCTCGGCGATCGGCGCCGCGATCGGCGTGACGAAGTAGGACACGGCCGCGCCGGACAGGCCGGTCGAGAGCCGCACCCACAGGGGCCCACGGGCCCGGAGGGCCGCGACGGAGCCACCCGTCGCGGCCGAGACGACGAGCTCGGTCTTGGCGCTCATGACGGAGGTCTCAGTGAGCATGTCGCGCCCCCGGAAGGTGCGGCCACGGAACAAGCGGCATCGGAGATCCCCACAGGCTGTTTGGTCTGGGGCCGCACGGCTCGCGCGGCCCGGGCGTGATAGTCGAGGCGGCATGAGGCGACCTGCGCTACGAACGCCAGATCCTGAAAACGCCAAACAGCCCGAGCGCGAGACTTGCGAGCGCTGATATTGCGTAAAAGCGCTTCAACCGCTCGAACGGCCTGCCTGCATAGGCTAGGTCGTGGTCGCCTTGGCGGAGGGCTAGAATGGGCACGGTAGGGAGGCGAGAACCTCTCGAAGCAAGATCCATTGAGAAAACAGTTACGGTGACTGGCTCGTTAGATGATCTAATATCTGCTAGGATTTGGCGTTCTATCGAGTCGGTGAAATTCAAGAAAAACGCCTGCCTTTCGTGCCCAGAAAGTTTTATAACAAGAGCGTTCTCGCCATATTTTCCAATCTTAACGTATTCAATTCCGACTTCGCTTACTTGACTCGTAATAATTGTTCGATCACTCAAATACTCATGTCGGTAGTTAATTGCAGCCAAAAGTCCGATCGTGAAGAGCATACAAACGGCTAAAAGTAACTCAAGCTCCCCACGTCCCAGAGATGATTTATTTATGGTGCCGCCCATGATTAGTGCCTGCGTTTCCGAGGCTGAACTGAGTGGCGGGACGCGAACCATTCCACGCGAACCGCTTCTATCAGAATCTCGTTTCCCGCCATCTCACTCGACCCTCGGCCTGCCGAAAACCCCTTCCCCGAGCCGCTGCAAGGCGAGTTCCAGGGCAGTAGGAGCAGAGGGTTCTACAGGAAAGCCAATGTTGCGCGCGAGGGGCCGAGCCCTCGCGCGTATGAGACAATCACAGGACCAGATCGTCGGCGGTGATGGAAGTCACGCCAAGAAGGCGAATCTGGAAGTCGGCTACACCGTCGCCGTTCACGTCTCCGGACAGAACGCCTGCCTTGAGCTGGAGCTGACCGGCAAAGTTTGAGAAGCTCGATACGAGCTTGAAGCTCTGATCCTCAGCCAGCGTACTGTTCGCGTCGACGCCGCTCAGGTCGAGCGTATCGATGTCCGTCTGGAAATCCGTGATCGTGTCCCTGGCTGCCCCTCTGCCGGTATCACCGGTATTGAAGTCGAACACGTCCTCGCCCGAGCCGCCGGCGAGCTTATCGGCTCCTCTGCCGCCAGAGATGATGTCCTCTCCATCTCCACCGTAGAGATCGTCGGCTCCTGCAGCGCCGCTCAGCGCGTTGTCGCCGGAGTTGCCGTCCAACTCACTGCTGCCGGAGTTCCCGGCTATGTCGCCGTCATGGGTTCCGATGAGTTCACCGTCCTCGACGTTCCTCGGAAGGACGTAGGACATGAACAGGGGAATGAGGACCACATCGTTATCGGACGCAAGGCCTTTGTCATCGACCACGTCCGCTGCGTTATCGACAACATAGGTGTCGTTTCCTGCCCCGCCGCTCAGGTAATCCGCGCCTGTGCCACCATCGAGATAGTCATTGCCCGTCCCACCATAGAGCTTATCCGTATTTTGTTCTCCATAGAGCGTGTCGTCGTGGGCGCCGCCATAGATGATGTCATTCCCGTATCCGCCATTTAAGTCGTCGTTTCCATCCCTTCCATCGATCTTGTCGTTGCCCAAAAGGCCGATTATCGTGTCGTTTCCATGGGTCCCGTACAAAACATCGTCCTGAATAACATATGCGTGCCTGTTATGCGTTCTGTCGCCCTGTATATATTGGTCAATATAAAGATCTGGAGCGGCTAGCGGATCGAACTCTGCGTCCATGATATTTTTGAAAGCTTCAGCGTCAGCCGGTAATCTTGCATCCACGCCTACGCGGAACACATAATTGGAATCAAAAGATGCTTCGATATTGACGTAATGAATCTTGCTCGACATCGCCAATAATGCTGATCGGATGGCGAGCAAAGCGGGTATATTTTCATTGCCTACAAGATATTTGAGGGCATCTTCGGAACCGTCAAGTAGATTTCCCTCCATTACAATTGTCGGGAATATCATATCGCCGGTTTCATATCCTCTCTCAACGACAATCGTCCCATCACCCCAAACTAGTATGTTGCGGATTGCATTTGCCCTTGCTTCCCAGGTCGTTCGAGCAAGTGTTTTGAGAGATGGTGGTTGATAGTAAGCTTCCCACGCCATCGCTGCCCCCAATAGCCGACGCATCACTCGCACGAAGGCATGGTAGCTGTAAGCGCGACGCGAGAAGCTAAGCTATTAGACGATCGTTCGGCGCTCCTATCCGCCCCTCGGCTTGCCAAAGGCCTGGATGATGCGCTCCCTCACCGATCAAGCGCAAGGCGGCGGGCGGCGTTCACCAGCGCCGCTCGACGAGCTCGGCCGAGGCCTCGGGCTCCAGGTCGAGGCGGGCGAAGATCTTCTCCCGCAGCCGCTCGACCCCACCCGTCTGCGCCACCAGGCGCGCCGCGAAGCGACATCCTTCGACCGCGAACCTGCGGCGAATGCATGGCTTGCTCCGCACAGGCGCCTATGCTCGGTCTTACTACAGCAGAGCCCAGGGAGGGAACATGTTCACGGGTCAGCTTGCACTCATCACGGCGGCCGTGTTCTCGGGCGCGGCCCTCTACATCAACATCGCCGAGCAGCCGGCGCGGCTGGGATTGGACGACCGGTCCCTGCTCACCCAGTGGAAGCCGGCCTACAAGCGCGGCCTGACCATGCAGGCCCCGCTCGCCATCGTGGGTTTCCTGCTCGGGCTGGCATCCTGGTGGCAGACCGGACATGTCGGATGGATCGTCGGGGCGCTGCTGATGATCGCGAACTGGCCCGTCACGTTCTTCGCCATCATGCCCACCAACAACCGGCTCATGGCACTCGATCCCGCGGCGGCCGGCCCGGAGAGCCGGGCCCTGATCGAGCGATGGGGCTCGCTCCATGCCATCCGGACCGCGCTCGGCCTCGGGGCGTCGCTTACTTTCCTGTGGGCGTCCCTCTCCTGAGCAGGCGGAGCTAGGCTGTGGGAGAAGTTACGCGAAGTTGGTGGGACGGGCTGGCCTACGGAACTCCGCCGGCTGATCCGACAAGGATAGCACCTAGGCTAGTAACGACGATGATAGCAGCCAGGCCACTTCGCCACCCCGGGGTGAAGAAGGGAGCAACGAGGGCAAGAAAGCCGAACAAGATCGCCGTCCGAGCGGTCCACAGGTACGTCTCTTTATCGCGGTAGTACCAAATGTCACCGGCAGGCCCTTCCGGACCCCAGGGATAGCAATTCGCGTTGGCGGGGTTGGCACCGCATGCCGTGGCGCCGATCGCGCTGAGGTAGTCTGCCGCGAACATGACCAACAGCAGGAGCAACAGGATCTGAGCGGCGATCTCGATGGCTGTTGGGCGTCGCAGGTTCATGCGCAGATGCAGTTTGTGCACACCTATGGTTCCATAATCCCCGAATACGCGAAAGGGACCTTCGCGATCTTCTATCTCACCCGGCGCGGCGTGCCCCTATGAGCGGGGGATGTTTCGAGACGTTCTTTGTCGGCATAATGGGACTGCACCGAAGCACTGATCAAAAAGCAGGTAAGTGCTACGATGTCGAACAGAATCATAAAAAAGAACACGATGAAGCAACCTTCACAACCTTTCCGGTCACAATCGTGAAGCGTGCCGCTCAAGAAACCCCACGTTGCCAAATACGCGACGTAGAGAAGACCCGCTAGAAGGATATATCTCAGAAAGATCCACCTCTTAATGATTGACGCCAACAATATGCCGGGAAGAGCAATCAAAGCGAGTATGATGACTTCATCGATCAGGCGGGGAGCTTGCTGAAGAGCATATGCGAGCCATTCACGCGAGAGATGACCACGCTGTCCCACGGTGACCGAGAAGCAGAACCAAGCGTCAGTTTCCGCCGCAGCCACCGCAACAGCGCTCACGAGTGCTAGAGCCGTACCGGCAGCAATGGTGGGGATGTTAAGCGTGCGACGGGTCACGTTGCTCATAGCCCAAAAGACCCCGCACTTACCGGTTCGGCAAGCCGGTCTCGAGCTTCCCCACCAACGCCAGCCCGGTTCACTTTGGGTATGCCCACCCTGGATCACCCATCCGGTGGTTCAGGAACCACGCTTTTCCAATCCGTGTTGAACTGCTCATCGAGAGCCATCCTAAGCGATCCGGGATGCGGTGCCTGGCTCCATATACAGGGCAACGCGAAGGCAAGGTACAGGACTCTCGGAGCGGTTGCGTCACTGGAATGGTGGTCCAAGATGGCCTCGAAAGCGCGGCATCCAACGCCGAGATGCGACCCGAATGCGGGACGCCCTAATCGCCCTCGCCAGGATCCTTGCCGCGCTGGAGGCCGCTCGGCTGAAGCTAAGCGCATTGTCGACAGCGACGGTCGATAGTCTCGTCGGCGAGATCGAGACAGCCGCACCGCAAGGTCCTGCCGTGCCCGTCAAGGCCGGTCGGATGGGCGCAGTGTGGCAGCGAATGATGGCCGGCCTTGGCGGATCGTCTCCCGCAGCGCTCACCAAGGCGCATTAGTCAACCGCGCCATAAGCCCCGTGGAGCAAAGCCCGGCCCGCATGACCGCGCACCCTCAAACCGCCCAGCCAAACAACGAAAGCGCGATGTCCCCTCGCCCTCAGATCAGGCGACGAGGAGCACGATTCCGGCTGTGGCGACGCCCAGCCCGCTCAGGCCCGGGAGCCAGACGCGGTCGATGCGGGTCATGGCGTGGCCGAGGGCCAGGCCGAGACCGTGGAGCAGCATCGTGGCGAGCGTGAACCCGGCGACATAGGCCATGGCACCGGCTTCGGCCGGGATCTCGGTGCCGTGGGCGTAGCCGTGCAGCAGGGCGAAGAATCCGCAGAGGGCGGCGCCGACGAGGACCGGGAGCGACAGCTGGAAGGCGGCCGCCAGACCGAGGAGCACGACCGACAGGCCGATGCTGAGCTCCAGGTGGGGCAGAGCCAGCGGCGCGAAGCCGAGCACGGCGCCGAGCACCATCACGCCCGTGAAGGCGAGCGGCCAGGCCCACAGCGCGCGCCCGCCGACGAGCGCGGCCCAGATCCCGACCGTCACCATGGCGAGCAGGTGGTCCGCCCCGGCCAGCGGATGCAGGAGCCCGGCGCTGAAGCCGTGGACCGCGCCGGCGCCCGTGTGGGCGAAGGCCGGGCCGGCACCCATGAGCGAGGCGACGAGGAGAGTCGTGCGCAGAATAGTCATCCGTTCAGTCCTTTACACGTGATCCTTCGACCGGTTCTTTTAGGCGGCCTTCGCCATCAGGCCGCCGGCCTCGACGATGAATTGGGCCACCGCCTCGACGCCTTCGCCGCCGCGCACGTTCGTGAACACGAAGGGCTTGCGTCCGCGCATGGCGCGGGCGTCCCGCTCCATGACCTCGAGGCTCGCGCCCACATGCGGGGCGAGATCGATCTTGTTGATGACGAGGAGGTCCGAGCGCGTGATGCCGGGGCCGCCCTTGCGCGGAATCTTCTCCCCGCCGGCCACGTCGATGACGTAGATCGTGAGATCGGCGAGTTCGGGAGAGAAGGTCGCGGCGAGGTTGTCGCCGCCCGATTCCACGAGGATGAGGTCGAGGCCCGGAAAGCGCCGGTTCATGGTCTCGATGGCGGCGAGGTTGATCGAGCAATCCTCGCGGATCGCCGTGTGTGGGCAGCCGCCGGTCTCCACGCCCATGATGCGGTCTTCCGGCAGCGCGCCCGCCACGGTGAGGAGGCGCGCGTCCTCCTTGGTGTAGATGTCGTTGGTGATGGCGCAGAGGTCGTAATGGCCGCGGAAGCGCTTGCAGAGCGCCTCCATGAGCGCCGTCTTGCCGGACCCGACAGGGCCGCCGATGCCGACGCGGAGGGGGCCGTGGGGCGATGTCATCGCGAAAACTCCTAAGTTCGGTGGTGTCGCAGGTGCTGCTGCGATGCAAGTCCCGAACCATCAGGACGCATCGGACGGGCCACCATCATGATCGGAACAGGCGCGTGTACTGGGTCTCGTGCCGGAGCGCGGCGAGGTCCGAACGGAAAGCGGCTCCGCCGAGGTCGTCGAGCGTCGAGCCTTCCGCAAACCGCGCCAGCGCCTGAACGGCCGGGATCAGCCCCGCGATGACGCGCTGGCCGTCGGTCTGGCCCACCACGCCGAGGCGGACCGCGGCCGAGACGAGGTTCGCCACGAAGCCGAGCCCGAAGCCTTCGAGGGCCGTGCCGAGCGGGATGCGATGGCCCGCCGCCGCCACGGCGACGGCGACCGGATAGGCGACCGGGCCCTGCCAGGCGCCGCGCAGGACCTCGACCCGCTCGCAGGGCCAGGACTTGGCGATCGCGAGGAGGAAGGCGTCGCCCTGCGTGACGGTCTCGAGCCGCCGCTCGGTCGAGGCGGCAAGGGCGAGCGCGAGTTCCGCGATCTCCGCAAGGCGCGCTGCATCACCCGCCTCGGCGGCGCGGTGGCTTTCGGCGAACAGCACCGCGTCGTTGCGGGCCGCGCCGAAGCCGAGGAGGTCGTCGAGCCAGGCCTGCAAACTCGCGGCATCCGCGACGTCGCCGGCCTCGTGGGCCCATTCGAGCCCATGGGAATAGGCGAAGGCCCCGACCGGGAAGGACGGGGAGAGCCAGACCAGGAGGGGCAGATGCGATGCCATCAATGCCCGTGCTTGTGCCCGTGGTGATCATGGCCATGGGGGTCGTGGCCGTGATGATCGTGCCCATGGGCGTGGTCGTGCCCGCAGCCGCAGGCGTCGCCGTGAGCGTGCTCGTGATGGGCATGCGCATGGGCCTCGGCATGGGCATGGCTGTGCCCCTGAGCGTGGCTGTGGGAATGGCTATGCGCGTGGGAATGGCCGTGGTCATGGGAATGATCGTGGTCATGGTGGGCATGCCCATGGCCGTGGTCGTGGCCGCAATCGTGCTCGTAGGCGCCGCGTTCGGGCTGGAACGGGCGCATCACCACCGAGGCGGTGCAGCCCTGGCCGCGCACCATCTCGGCCAGCACGTGGTCCTCCTCGATGTAGATCGCGTCCGCCGTGACTTCGGCGGGGGCGTGCCGGTTGCCGACGTGGTAGGCGACCTTCAGGAGGCGTAGGGGGTTCTCGGCCCGGACTTCGAGGAGGCGCTGCGGCGCGGCCTTGATCTGGACGAGGCGGCCGTCCTCGAGCTTCACGGCGTCGCCGTCGTTGAGCACCGTGGCCTTGTCGAGGTCGAGCAGGAAATCGAGGCCCTGGTCGCCCCTGAGTGCGATCCGGCGCCGGTTGCGACCCTCGTGATCGAGCGTGACGGTATCGGCGATCCGGTCCGCCTTCACGGCGGGCTTACGGACGATCGAGGTGGCGCGGAGCATGATCTATCCTTCAGAACAGGAAGTAGCGTTGCGCCATGGGTAGCACCTTTGCGGGCTCGCAGACCAGAAGCTCTCCGTCCGCGGTGACGCGGTAGGTCTCGGGATCGACCTGGATATCCGGGGTCGCGTCGTTGTGGATCATCGAGGCCTTGGAGATGCCGCCGCGCACGTTCTCGACCGCGATCACCTCCTTCTCGAGCCCGAGGCGGGCCTTGAGGCCGTTCGCGAGCGCCGCCTGGGAGACGAAGGTCAGGGAGGTCGCGGTGCGCGCCTTGCCGAAGGCGCCGAACATCGGCCGGTAATGCACCGGCTGCGGCGTCGGGATCGAGGCGTTGGGGTCGCCCATGGGCGCCGCCGCGATCGCCCCGCCCTTGATGACGAGGTCCGGCTTCACGCCGAAGAAGGCGGGCGACCACAGGACGAGGTCGGCAAGCTTGCCCGGCTCGACCGAGCCGATATGGCGCGAGAGCCCGTGCGCGATCGCGGGGTTGATGGTGTACTTCGCGAGGTAGCGCTTGACCCGGAAGTTGTCGTTCCCGCTGCCCTGGTCCTCGGGCAGGGAGCCGCGCTGGACCTTCATCTTGTGCGCGGTCTGCCAGGTCCGCAGGATCACCTCGCCGATGCGGCCCATGGCCTGGCTGTCCGACGACATCATCGAGAGCGCGCCGAGATCGTGCAGGATGTCCTCGGCCGCGATGGTCTCCTTGCGGATCCGGCTCTCCGCGAAGGCGAGGTCCTCGGGGATCGAGGGGCTCAGGTGGTGGCACACCATGAGCATGTCGAGATGCTCGTCGAGGGTGTTCACCGTGAAGGGCCGCGTCGGATTGGTGGAGGAGGGCAGAACGTTCGGGAGCCCCGCCACCTTGATGATGTCGGGCGCGTGCCCGCCGCCCGCCCCTTCCGTGTGGAAGGCGTGGATGGTGCGGCCCT